>Ga0310811_10013450_pt1 | contig 10660 bp, 8 predicted proteins | sample YCmetagenome_FD_207642 | JGI IMG/M metagenome (GOLD analysis project Ga0310811, IMG submission 207642) | Soil microbial communities from experimental microcosm in Duke University, North Carolina, United States - YC | ecosystem: Engineered > Artificial ecosystem > Soil microcosm > Unclassified ...
CCGCGACGGTCTCTAGTCGCCAACGTAGTTGCCCGCTCATGCGCGCCGTCGCGGGTCGACCACCGGCAGCGCGGCGTCGCCGGCGAGATTCGCGAACACCACGACCGCGGCGTACACGGCGGCCGCGCCCATCACCAGGGGATAATCGCGCGCGACGATCGCGTTCACCATCAGCCGCCCCATGCCAGGCCACGCGAACACCGCTTCCACGAAGATCGATCCCGCCACGAGCCCTGGCAGTGATAGTGCAAACAGAACGACGAGAGCGGGGAGGACCGTGGCGAGCACGTGGCGAAAGTACACCCGACCTGCGCCCGCGCCCTTTGCGCGCGCCGTGCGCACGAAGTCCTGCGAGAGTACGTCGGCGATGCTCGACCGGGCATAGCGCGCGATGCCCGCCGCACCTACGGCGGCGAGAATCGAGACGGGCAGCACGGCGTGACGGACGAGATCGAGGAACGCGGCACGGCCGTGGAGCTCGACGCCCGGTGCATGCAAACCGAATGCGGGAAGGCGCATCGACGGAGGCAAGCCCCAGGCGGCGGCACCGTAGGTGAACACGGCAATGAGCGCCAGCGCGAGCCAAAAGCTCGGCGCGGCGTACAGGAATGTCGTCGCGACGGTCAACGCGCGATCGACGGCACGGCCGCGCCGCGCCGCTTGCAGCATGCCGATCGGTACGCCGATGAGAAAGGTGAGCGCCAGTGACGCGGCGCCCAGCCCGACCGACACTGGAAGTGCCTCGGAGAGAGCGCTCGACACCGGCTGGTTCAACGAGAAACTCTGGCCAAGATCACCGCGAAGCACTCCAGCCGCCCACCGTGCATATTGCACCCAGATCGACCGATCGAGTCCCAGCTCGGCGCGGATACGCGCCGCGTCGGCCTGGCTTGCCGACGGCGGGACGAGAAAGGTCGCGGCATCACCCGGAGCGAGACGGATGAGCGCGAACGTGATCGTGAGCACCAGCCAGAGGAGCAAAAGCGCGCCGCCGATGCGGCGCAGCACGGCGCGAGGATGCACGCGTTGAAGCTGCACGCCCCTCGTCACGTGTCAACTGCTCGGACATCGCTCGGCGCGATCATGATCATCCTCGCGAACGCCTGCTGGTCGCCGCAGCGCCCGGCGGACATCGCGGTCTATGCTTCGGGCACCGATCTCGAGTCCGGAAACCCGCTCGTCACCGTGCACTCGCTCTCGCGGCAGATTCAGCGCTTCGCGCTGTTCGTCACCCTCGCGCAGTACGACTCGATGCTCGCGCCCGTGCCGTACGCGGCGCGTTCCTGGACCTGGTCGACCGATCATCGGACGCTCACGCTGCATCTCACATCCGACCTCGATTGGCATGATGGCACGCGGACGACGGCCCGCGACGTCGCCTTCACGCTCGACGCGGCGCGTGATCCCGCGACCGGCTACTGGCGCGCCGCCGATCTGGCCGGGATCGACAGCGTGCGCGCGTTGGACGACACCACCGCTGTGATCCACTATCGCGCTACGCAGCCCGTCTTTCCCCTCGTGCTCTGCGAGCTGCCGATCCTGCCCGAGCATCTGCTCGGCGGGGTGGCGCACGCGGACATGAAGCGCGCACCGTTCAACCTCGCTCCCGTCGGTAACGGGCCCTTTCGATTCGTCGAGCGGCGCGCCGGTGCACGGTGGGTCTTCCGCCGCAATGACGCGTTCCCCCCGTCGCTGGGTGGGCCGCCGCGGCTTGCCGGCTTCGTCGTGACCGTGGTCGACGAGCCGACGACGAAATTCGCCGGGCTGGAGAGCGGTGATCTCGACATCGCCGGCATCGCGCCGACGATGGCCGCGCTCGCGTCGCACGATGCGGCCCTTCGCGTGCTCGACTATCCGATTCTCTTCACGACGGGGCTCGTCTTCAACGTTTCCAAGCCGCCGTTCAACGATGCGCGAGTCCGGCGAGCGATCTCGACGTCAATCGATCGGGAGCGCATCGTCGTCGCCGCGCTCGCTGGTTACGGAAAGCCCGCCGCCGGCCCCGTTCCACCAGAGAGTCCGCTCGCGCTTCCCGCCGCGCCGGTCCACGACGCGCGACTTGCCGACTCGCTCTTCGATGCCGCCGGTTGGACGCGAGCGCCGAATGGAACGCGCACACGCGCCGGTCGACCCCTCGAGTTCGACCTGCTGACCGTCGGCAGCGGCGACAACGCGCTCGAGCAGCTCGTGCAGGCGGACCTCGCGTTGCGCGGCGTGCGCGTCAACATCAGGCAGGTCGAGCTCGGAGCGTTCCTCACCGAGGCGCGCGCGCAGGCCAAGCACTACGACGTCCTCGTGGCCGGCGTACCGGGCGACGTGGCGCTGTCATTCCTCGCGTCGATGTTCGAGTCGCGCCAGCGCGGCGGCGCGCTCGACTACACCGGCTTTCATTCGCCGCGGCTCGACTCGTTGTTCGTCGCGACCCGCGAGGCGCGCGGCGACTCCGCGCGAACATCGGCGTGGCGCGACGTGCAGCGCCTGCTCGCCGATTCGACCCCGGTCGCCTGGATCTATCATTCGCGTGGCGTACAGGGCGTCTCCGTGCGACTCGGCGGCGTGCAGATGGACCTTCGCGGCGAGATGGTGTCGCTCGTGCGGTGGCACGCCTCAGCCGCTTCATCGTCCGTCGCCGCGCGATGATGCCACTGCTGTTGTCGGATGACGACCTCGAATCGCGCGGCACCGTGGCGACCGGGCCGCTCCGCGCGCTCACCGATTCACTCACCGCGGATCTCGACCGTGTGCTGGCTCGGCCGGTCTACATCCCGCGCGACAAGGCGCTGTTATCCCGCGAGGGCGGGCGCTGCCCGCGCGACGGCGTCCTCCTCGATTTCGATCCGTTCTCGCCGCACGAGCATCGCTGTCCACGCTGCGGCGTCATCTATCGCGGCGAGTTGCACGACCGGTTCTGGATCTACTGGTACCAGCTCTGGCTCGCCGAGCGCGCCGTGCATGCCGCGGTCTTGTCGCGCGAGGCGGGCCTCGCCCGATTCGAGAGGCTCGCATCGGACATTCTTTCCGGCTACGTCGAGCGCTACCCGTTGTATCCCAACGCCGACAACGTCCTTGGGCCCACTCGGCTCTTCTTCAGCACCTACCTCGAGTCGATCTGGCTGCTGCAGATCTGCATTGCGACGCGATTGCTCGATCGCGCGGCGCCCTCGCTCGCGTCGCGCGTTCGCGATCGGATCATCGAGCCGAGCCGCGCGATCATCTGCGAGTACGACGAAGGTGGCTCGAATCGCCAGGTGTGGAACGACGCTGCGTTGCTCGCCGCTGCGGTGCTGCTCGATGACGCCGCAGCGGCCGAGCAAATGGTCTTTGGCGGCTCAGGCGTTGCCTGGCAGCTCGCCAACGGCCTCCTGGACGATGGAACCTGGTATGAGGGCGAGAATTATCACCTGTTCGCGCATCGCGGACTATGGTACGGCGTGACGCTCGCCGAAGCGGCGGGTCTCGAGGTGCCCGCGCCGCTGCTCGATCGGTTTCAGCGGGGATTCTCGACGCCGTTCCTGACGGCGCTCCCCGACTTCACCCTGCCGTCGCGCCGCGACTCGCAGTACGCCATCTCGCTTCGCCAATGGCGAATCGCCGAACACTGCGAGCTCGGTCTCGCGCGTAAGAGCGATGGCTCGTTACGCGACGCGCTCCGGCGCCTCTACCACGACGATGTTCCGCGCCGCGCGACCGGTCGCGATACGTCGGCAGCGGACGTGGAGCGCAACATGCCTGCGACGTCGCTCAGTCGTTCGGACCTGAGCTGGCGCGCGCTCCTGTTCGCGCTCCCCGAGCTGCCTGTTCTCGACGCGGCGCCAATCCGCTCCGTGATCCTGGGCGGGCAGGGTATCGCCGTATTCCGTCGCGACAGTGCGCGCACCTATCTCGCCCTCGACTACGGACACTCCGGCGGGGGACACGGGCACCCCGATCGTTTGAACCTGCTGCTCGCCGTCGGCGACACGCGCTGGCTGGACGACATGGGCACGGGATCGTACGTGGAGCACGCGCTGCACTGGTATCGAAGCACGCTCGCCCACACCGCGCCGCTCGTCGACGGTCGCTCGCAGCGACCTGTGGATGGCGTGGCGACGGCCTACGACGAGCGCGGCGCCGCGGGCTGGATCACCGCCGCCGCGGAAATCGCGCCGGGCGTAATGGTTCATCGCGAGCTCATCGTCATGCCGGACTATGCCGTCGACATGGTGTCGTGGAACGCCGGGAGCGAAGTGACGTTCGACCTTCCACTTCACGTCGACGTCGAGCTGAGTGACGTCGACCGGGCCGTGCCCGCCGACCTGCAGGGCGGCGCGGGGCTGGAAGACGGTTTCGAGTTTGCTCACGACGCTTCTGTTCAGCGGGTTCGCGCGGGAGCCACCGTTGCCGGCCGGGCAGGCTGGGGCGAGACCGAGCGTCTCGCACTCTGGGCCACTTCGACGACCGACTGCGAGTGGTGGCGCGCCGTCGCTCCGGGCGCGCCTGGACGCGGCGAGGCGGCGTTCCGCCTCATACGCGCTCGCGGAAGCCAAGGCGCCTACACCCTGGTGTGGTCCTGGGCCGACGCCGTGTCGCATGTGGACTTCGGCGAGGTCATTCGAGTCACGCTTGCCGACGGATCGATACACGCGCACACCGCCACCGCGGAGGGCCGCCACATCGAGCTCCAAGCCGGGGGCGCGCGAGGCAGCATCGATCTGGCGGGACGAATCGACGTGTCAGTTCACGTGTCAGTCTCTGGCCCGAGCGAAGCGCCGACAACGACGCCCATCGAGCTCCCGTCCGATGGTCGCGCGGTGACGATCGAGCTTGGAGAGCCACACTACCGGCGGTCCGAGCACCGTTGGACAGACGCCGGGGCGCCAACTGCGAGCGTGTCGCTCCAGTGGCGCGCGCCGACACTCACGGTGTCGATCGAGGTCCCGAACAGCACGCGCACGTTCGCCCCGGGCGGCGCGACGAATGCCTACGACAACGAGCATCCAGACATCAACGGCGACGGCGTGCAGCTCTACCTTCAAACCCGCCAAGGCGAAAGTGCCTGGATGCTCGTACCCGATGCCGCCTCGTCCGCAGTGCGCGTGCGACAGCTCGACGACTGGTCTTCGCCGCAGCCCATCCGGGCGCGCTGGCAGCCCACCTCGTCCGGCTACGAGCTGACCGTCGATCTCGACACGCACGCACCGCCGCTCGCGTTCGATGTCGTGGTGAACGAGATGCCGCCTGACCGCGCTCGTCGTCGCGGCCAGCTCGTGTTGAGCGGCGCGCGTGGCGAGTTTGTGTACCTGCGCGGCGACCGGCATGACCGGTGGCGCCTCGTCCCCCTCCGAATCCGCAATGCCTGAATCGCTCCTCGATGCCGTGATCGTCGTCCTCCACGAGCCGCAGAATCAGATCAACATTGCGGCGGCGATCCGCGCGATGAAGAACATGGGCGTTGGCCGGCTGCGGTTGGTGAATCCCGTGGCGTACGCCGCGGTCAACCTCGAGGGCATCGCCCACGGCACGATGGATCTCATCGAGCGCATCGAGCGATTCGAGACGTTCGACGCCGCGGTGGCCGACTGTGTGCGCGTGGTCGGGTTCACGGCCCGCCGGCGCGCCGCCAAGCGCCGCGTCATCGACCCGAAAGTCGCCGCGTCCGAGTTGCTCGACGCGGCGAGCGAAGGGAATGTCGCGATCGTGTTCGGACGCGAAGACAGCGGACTGCCGAACGATGTCCTCGACCGTGTGCATGCCGTCGTGACCATCCCGACGACCGACCATGCATCGCTGAACCTCGCCCAAGCGGCCCTCGTCGGGCTCTACGAGCTCCACCTCGCGGCTTCCGACGCCACGCGGACGATCGCGCCGCCTCGGAAAGACGCGCCCCCAGCCTCCAACGAGCAGCTCGAGAAGTTCTTCAGCGACGCCGCGAATGCGCTGACCGCAATCGAATTCTTCAAGACGCGCTATCCGGAGCACATCATGCGCACGCTGAGGTCGCTCACATTTCGCGCCGCACCAGACGCGCGCGAGATCTCGCTCATGCGCGCGATGGCGATAGAAGTGCTCCGCTACCTCGAGCGTACCGGCCGCCGGGGTTGACGACGTCTCGCGGGCCGACCTTTTTCCGCTCATGCCATTTCGCCGATTCTTCGACCGCGGAGCAAAGGACGCTGCCCGCGCCAATCCGGCCGCCGAGAGCGCGGAAGTCGCGGACGAAACCAGTCCGCCTGACGAAGAGTCGGTCGAGGAAGGCGAGGCCGAAACCGCCGAAGCCATCGAGCACGACGATGTGGATTGGGCGACGAGGGCCCGTGCCGTGCTACCCACCGGGGCGTCGACCGGCAGCAAACGCACGGAAGCACTCTATGGAGCCGCCGACGCCAGCGGTCCCACGCACTTCGCCCAGGCGGTAGGCTGCCACGTCACCGACGTCGACGGCAACGAGTACCTCGATTGCACGATGGGCCTTGGCTCAGTCGCTCTCGGGTACGCCGAGCCGAACGTGATTCGCGCCGTGGTCGATGCGATCGCCGCGGGCAGCGTGTCGGCGCTGTCGAGCTATCGCGAGGTGGACGTCGCCGAGCGGCTGTGCGGCGTGATCCCGTGCGCGGACCGCGTTCAGTTTCTCAAAACGGGCGCGGAGGCGATGGCCGCCGCGGTGCGGCTCGCGCGAACGTACACCGCGCGCGACCTCGTGATCGGCTGCGGATACTTCGGCTGGTTGGATTGGTGCGCCGATGAAGCGCTTGGCGTTCCCGAGGAAACACGCGCCACTTTCCGCCGCGTTCCGTTCGACGACATTGCCGCCTTGGACCAGGCGGTGAGCGATGCGGGTGCTCAACTCGCCGCGATCGTCATCGAGCCCGTGATCGAGCGGCTGCCGTCACTCGACTGGATCAAGCGGGCGCGCGAGCGGGCGACGGCGTCGGGCGCGGTCCTCGTGTTCGACGAGATCAAGACCGGATTCCGGCTGCGCACCGGCGGCTATCAGGCGTACGCCGAGGTCGTGCCGGACCTGGCGGCATTCGGGAAGGCGATGGCGAACGGATTTCCGCTCGCCGCGGTCGTCGGTGATCGCGACGTTATGGAGGCGGCGCGCAAAACATGGATATCGTCGACACTGGCCAGCGAAGCATCGGCGCTCGCCGCCGCTCAAGCGGTGCTGTCGTGGCACGACCAGGTCGACGTCTGTGAGTCCCTGTGGACGATCGGCGCCGACATGCGACGGGCGGTAAGCGCCGCCGTCGAGGCGAGCGGCGTCGAGGGTATCACAGTGGACGGCATCGATCCGATGTGGATGCTGCGTTTCGACCGCCCCGAGCGCGAGCAGCGCTTTCTGGAGCACGCGGCGGCGAACGGCGTGCTGCTCAAGCGCGGCGCGTACAACTTTGCCGCACTGGCGCACGACGAGGATGCGCTGCGCGATCTCGAGCGCGCGGCGAGCGGTGCGCTGGTCGAGCTGCGCGACGAGGAAGCGCAAACTTGAGCGCCGGCCACGGCGATCCTTCACTCGCGGGGCCGGAGCCCCTCATCGACGCCCACGCGCATTTCTATCATGCGGCGGCCGGGCGCGCCGACTGGGAGGCCGTGAACGCGGCACGCTTTCGCGCGGGCGAGCGGATCGGCATCACCTACCACGTCGCGTCGGTGCTCGGAAGCTACGGCTTCACGTCACCCACATATTTCCCGTCCCCCGCCGATGTCATGCGCGGCAACGACGCGATGCTCGCCATCTGCGCCGCCGAGCCCGACCGCGTGCGCATGTACGTGACCGTCAATCCGAATTACACCGACCACGCGCTGGGCGAAATCGACCGTTGTGTCGCGCGCGGCGCGGTCGGCGTGAAGCTGCTCGCCAGCCGCCGCGCCGACGATCCGCTGCTCGATCCCGTCGCGTCGCTCGCGGGCGAGCGCGGGCTCCCGGTTTTGCACCACATCTGGCAGCATCGGCGCAGAGAGTGGCCGTCGCAAGAGATCTCTGATGGCGCCGATCTCGCGCGTCTGGCGGTCCGCCACCCGCGCACCACGTTCATTCTCGCGCACATCGGCGGCGGCGGCGACTACATGCACACCTTTCCGGCCGTGGTCGACTGCCCGAACATCCTGCCCGATCTCTCAGGGAGCGGTGTGGACCGCGGGATGCTCGACTCGGCGGTCGCGGCGCTCGGCGCCGAGCGACTCCTGTGGGGCTGCGACCTCACGATGTGTACCGGCCTCGCCAAACTGCGCGCGCTCGAGCACGTCGGACTGAGTCGAGACGAGCTGTCGGCCATACGATGGCGCAACGCCGTGCGCGTGTTCCCGCGAAAGTCCTTCCCGCATGTCGAGGCGCTCGAGCCGGCCGTGGCCGCACGATGACCGTCGACGTCGACACCTTCATCGGCGCGTACCCGTTCCGGCACATTCCCCATCCGGAACCCGACGTGCTCGTTCGCGTGCTCGATCGCGAGGAGATCTCCGAGGCCTGGGTCGGTCATCTGCCTTCGGCATTCCATCGCGACCCGAGCCAGGGCAACGAAGAGTTGTACGCCGCCGTGGCGCCGCACTCTCCGCGCCTGCGTCCGGTTCCGATCGTCCGTCCGGATTGGCCCAGGTGGGAGCTCGCGATCGCCGATGCGGTTTCGGCTGGCGCTCCGGCGGTTCGCGCGTATCCGACGCAGTGGGGTCTCGGACCGCACGATACTCCGATGCGCGAACTGGCCATCGCGACGGGAGAGCAGGGGCTCGCGCTTCTGCTGACCGTCCGGTTCGAGGACCTCCGCCAGCGCCATACCATGGACGTCGCCGGAGATCTGAGCGCCGCGGCAGTTCGAGCGCTCGCGCGCGCTGGTTCGGACGTACGACTGGTCGTGACCGCCGCCGGCCGGGAAATGATCGAGGAAGTGCACTGGAGCCTGACGGCAGAGGAACAGCAGCGCGTCTTCTGGGACATCTCCTGGATCTGGGGTCCGCCCGAAGATCATCTCGCCAAGCTTTTCCGCAGTGTGGGCTCCGGCAGTTTCGTGTTCGGCTCGCAGTGGCCGCTCCGTTTGGTGCAGACGCCAAGGGCGAATCTCGACCTCCTTCCGGACGACATCCGCGGCTCGGCGCTCGCGTCGGCGCGCGCGATTAGTCGCGCGGCAGCGCGGGCGGACTGATTAGCTCCCTTGCGTGCGGTATCTGGTCCGTTCAGATTTCCCGGCCAGTCGGCCACCTTGTGAATTAGTTCACAAAGAATCGTCGGCTCGCCATTCCGGAAAACTCACCCCATCGCGATGACCCAGCGAAGGAAGTGGACCGCCATCCCGGGGCTCTTGGCCCTGGCCATCGGTGCCGCAATGCTCTCCGCCTACAGCGGCGCCTCCTCTTCGCAGAACCGTTCGCCCGTTCAACCGATCGCCTTCACGCACCCGGTCCATGTGCAGAAGCTCGGCATGAACTGCCTCTACTGCCACAACGCGGCGAATAAATCGATGGATCCGGGCCTCCCGGCCGTGTCTACGTGCATGGGCTGCCACAACTTGATCGGGCCCGATCGCCCAGCCTCCGACCTCGGCCCCAAGCGCCACAGCGTCGAGCTCGACAAGCTGTACAAGTACGCTGATCAAAAGTCCGTAATGGCCGGCATGGGGCTCAACCCCAAGCCCATCCCCTGGAACCGCATCCATAAACTGCCGGAGTACGTGCATTTCCCGCATACCCGGCACATCAATGCCGGGGTCACCTGCCAGACGTGCCACGGCCAGATCCAGAAGATGGATCGCGTCTACCAGTTCGCCACGCTCAACATGGGCTGGTGCGTGAGTTGTCACGTGAACGGCTACAGCCCCAAGGAGGGGTTGGAGGCGGCCGGCTACGCGCCAAAACCAGCCGCCGCCGGTCAGGCCGCCGCGGCACCGGTCGATACCGCCCAACGCAAGCGCGCGCGGTATGACTGCGCCAACTGCCACTACTGACATGAGCGAAAAGACTGGCGTCAAGCGCCGCGAATTTCTCAAGGTCATCGGCGCCTCGAGCGCCGCGCTCGCTGCCGTGGGCTGCGCCCCTGAGGACAGCGGAAAGCTCATACCATATCTCGTATCGCCCGACGAGACCGTTCCCGGCGTCTCGACGTACTACGCGACGACCTGCCGCGAGTGCGCCGCCGCGTGCGGTCTCATCGCCGAAACGCGCGACGGCCGGGCGATCAAGCTCGAGGGCAATCCCGACCACCCACTCAACCACGGCGCACTCTGCGCCCGCGGCCAGGCGGGGCTGCAAGGACTCTACAATCCCGATCGCTTCCGCACGCCGATGGTCAAGGAAGGCAATGCCTGGAAGACGATCACCTGGGACGACGCGATCAACCGATTGAGTCAGGCGATCGGGGCCGCGCGCACGAGCAACGCCGCGGCCGGCGCGGTGTTCCTCAATCAGCACGAGAGCGGAAGCTTCCCGGCCTTCCTCGACGGCTGGCTTGCCGCGTTCGGCATGCCGCAGCACCTCAGCGTCGACTTCGAGGCGCCCGCGGCGACGATCGAAGCGAATCGCCGCACATACGGCGTAGCGTGGCCGAGCCTCAGCTTCTCGTCGGCAAAGCTCATCGTGTCGTTCGGCGCCGATTTCCTCGAGGGCTGGGGCGCCAGCGTTCCGCAGCAGCTCGACTTCGCCGACGCGCGAGCCAAGCTCGATGGTGCGCCGCGCTTCGTCTACATCGGCC
>Ga0310811_10013451_pt1 | contig 10659 bp, 10 predicted proteins | sample YCmetagenome_FD_207642 | JGI IMG/M metagenome (GOLD analysis project Ga0310811, IMG submission 207642) | Soil microbial communities from experimental microcosm in Duke University, North Carolina, United States - YC | ecosystem: Engineered > Artificial ecosystem > Soil microcosm > Unclassified ...
TGACTTGCTGCGGGTCGGTGAGGCGCTGCACGCGCACTGTCTCGCGCAGCGATTCGAGCAGGAATTCGGTCGCGTCGACGCCGGCGTCGGACATCAGCAGCGCGGTTTCGAGTTCTTCGTACAGGTCTTCGTCGATTTTCGTGTTGACGAAGATGCCGGTGATGCTCGAGCCGGTTTTCGACAGGCCGGTTTTCAGGCGCGACAGCCACGAACGCCGGGCTGCCGGCTCGGGTGCGGGTGGCGGGATGATCTCGACGGTTTCTTCGGGATCGGCTGCGGCGGCGACCACGGGGGCGGATTGGGGCTGCGGCGCAGCGCGCAAACCGGCTCTTGACGCGGCATCTTGAGCAGCGGTCGATGACGTGGCGGCCGATGCGGCGGATTGAGACGGCGCGGGCGCCGTGCTGCTCACTGGTGCGGGCGATGCAGCTTGGGTCGGAACCGCGCCCGGTGCCGGGACAGCCGGCGGTGTCAGCGTCTGCGCGGGAACCGCCGGCTGCGCGGCTGCCGCAGCATTGGAAGAAGGTGCGGATACCTGAGTCTGCGTTTGCGCAGCGGGTGCGGCAGGCGCCGCCGGGCGTTGTCCCTGCTCAGCTGGCCGCTGCTGCGTCGCCGGCGCGGCTACGCGCGGGGCCTCCGCAAGCGGCGCTTCTGGCGTCGCAGCCTCAGCCTGTGCCGGCGCGTCGGCCGACGTATCGGCCGGACTATCCGACGCCTTTGAACCCCTGAATCGTTTGAGAAAGCTGAACATGTGCTGGCGTGGTGAATGCGCGCCGAACTGCGCCGGCAAGGTCACAAATTGCGGATGTGACCCTGAGCAGCGGCCGGCGCATCGTCAAGCGGGATTGAATGCGGGCACGGCGCCACCGAGGCGCACGCGAGCCGCACATTTTATCAGGCGCGTCGGCCGGCGTCGCCGCGCGGCGTCCGGGCTATGCACAACCGTGTGGTAACGTGGGCGCTTCAAGCCGGTGCAATACGCATCGGGCATCGGTTTCACCATTCACATTCGCATGTCCCGCATCTCTTCGTCCAACGCACGCAGTGCCACGTCCGGCCGTGGCGGCCCGGCCCATACGATCCGCATCATCGGCGGCGACTGGAAGCGCACGCCGCTGCCGGTCCTCGATCTCGACGGCCTGCGGCCGACCCCCGACCGCGTGCGCGAAACGCTGTTCAACTGGCTGGGCCAGCGCCTTGATGGCCAGCGCTGTCTGGATCTGTTCGCCGGCAGCGGCGCGCTCGGCTTCGAAGCGGCGTCGCGCGGCGCGGCGCGCGTGCTGATGGTCGAGCGCAACGCGCGCGCGGCGGCGCAGCTGCGCGCCAATCAGGCGAAGCTCGCGGCCCGCACGATCGAAATCGCCGAGGCCGATGCGCTGCGCCTCGCCGCGAGCCTCGCGCCTGCCTCGTTCGAAGTCGTGTTCCTCGACCCACCGTTCGGCGACGACCTGCTGGGCCGCGCGCTCGAGCTCGCCGTGCCGCTGGTGGCCGCCGACGGCGCGCTGTACGTCGAAGCCGGCGCTGCGCTCGACATCGCACAGACGCCCGTGCTCGCAGGCTGGACGATCGTCAGACAGGGCAAGGCGGGTGCCGTCCACTATCATTTGCTGCAACGCGAAAATGAGGAATAATGCGCGTTCGATTACAAGCGCCGGACGGCACAGCGCCGTCACGCGTGCGGCAGGCGGCGAGCGCGTCAGGCAGACGCGGCCTCGCGCCCCTTTAGTCTGAAGAGAGGAGAAGTTCATGGTAGTCGCCGTGTACCCGGGTACGTTCGATCCGCTGACACGCGGTCACGAGGATCTCGTGCGGCGCGCGTCGAGCATCTTCGACACGCTGGTGGTGGGCGTCGCCGACAGCCGCAACAAGCGGCCATTCTTCACGCTCGACGAACGGCTCGACATCGCGCGGGAGGTGCTTGGCCACTATCCGAACGTGCAGGTGGCGAGCTTCCATGGGTTGCTGAAAGACTTCGTGCGCAGCAACAACGCGCGGGTGATCGTGCGCGGCCTGCGCGCGGTATCGGACTTCGAATACGAGTTTCAGATGGCGGGCATGAACCGCTATCTGTTGCCGGACGTCGAGACGATGTTCATGACGCCGTCCGACCAGTATCAGTTCATCTCGGGCACGATCGTCCGCGAGATCGCGCAACTGGGCGGCGACGTCAGCAAGTTTGTGTTTCCGTCGGTCGAGAAGCGGCTGCAGGACAAGGTCGCCGCGGCGAACCAGGGGCAGCCGGCGGGCCAGCCTTAACGCGCGTAAACTAGCGTTTTGACGCGCAGCAGGCGGACGGCGCCGCGAAGGCTATCCGCGCGGCTATCCGCCACGCGCTGCTGCCAGGAAGTGAGAACAGCATGGCCCTGATGATTACCGACGAGTGCATCAACTGCGACGTTTGCGAGCCCGAGTGCCCGAACGACGCAATCTCGATGGGCCCGGAAATCTACGTGATCGACCCGAACAAGTGCACCGAGTGCGTCGGCCATTTCGATGAGCCGCAATGCCAGCAGGTGTGTCCGGTCGAGTGCATTCCGCGCGACCCGCAACATGCGGAGACGGCGGAACAACTGATGGTCAAGTATCGCGCGCTGCAGGCGGCGAAGGACGCCTGAAGCGCGGACTGCGCGCTGGTGCAGTCCGCCGACGCGCGGCATCTGCGCGCCTGGCGAACTGCGGCGGCTTTTGCTTCGTTTCGACTGTTTGCGGTTGCAGCGGGCCGCTCAACCGACAACGCCGCCGAGCAGATCGCGCAACGCTGCGAGCAACACATCGCACTCTGCATCGGTGCCCACCGAAATCCGCAGATGCTGGTCGATGCGCGGCATATTGAAGTGCCGCACAAAAATTTCCCGTTCTCTCAGTCTGGCCGCGAGCGTTGCCGCATCGTGGCCGCTGTGGCGCGCAAACACGAAATTCGCCGACGACGGCACGACGTCGAAGCCCAGCGCCATCAACTCCGCCGACAGGCGTTCGCGACTCGCGATCACCTTTGCGCAGGTGTCGCGGAACCACGCGTCATCTTCGTAGGCGGCGGTCGCTGCGGCCTGTGCGAGACGATCGAGCGGATACGAATTGAAGCTGTCTTTGACGCGCACCAGCGCGTCGATCAAGGCCGGGTTGCCGAACGCGAAGCCGACGCGCATGCCCGCCAGCGATCGCGATTTCGACACCGTGTGCACGACCAGCAGGTTCGGATACCGGTCGATCAACGTGATCGCGGACTGCGCGCCGAAGTCGACGTAAGCCTCGTCGACGATCACCACCGATTCCGTATTGGCCGCCAGCACGCGTTCGACGTTGGCAAGCGGCAACGCGAGCCCGGTCGGCGCATTCGGGTTCGGAAACACGATGCCGCCGTTCGGCACCGCGTAGTCGCTGGTGCGGATCGCGAACGAATCGTCGAGCGGCACCGTGCGGTAGTCGATGTCGTACAGCCGCGCGTAGGTCGGATAGAAGCTGTACGTGATGTCCGGAAACAGGATCGGCTGCTCGTGCTTCAGCAGCGCGAGGAACGCCATCGCGAGCACTTCGTCGGAACCGTTGCCGGCGAATACCTGGTCGGCCTTCAGACCGTGATGCGCGGCCACCGTTTCGCGCAGCTTGCGCGCGACCGGATCCGGATAGCGGCGCAACGCTTCGGCCGAATCGCCGAGTTCGGCGCGGATCGCCGCCAGCACCGCCGGCGACGGTGGATACGGATTCTCGTTGGTGTTCAGCTTCACCGGATGCGCAAGCGCCGGCTGTTCGCCGGGCACGTAGGGCTTCAGACGGTGAACGATGTCGCTCCAATAACGGCTCAAGAGACCTCCTGATTGATTGCTGAGGTGGATCGCGGCGCTCGCGCGTTACGGGTTGCGATGCAGTTGCATCATTGCTCGTTCGAGTTCGCCTTTGACGACTAGCGGCATCACGGCGAGCGAGCGCTCGATCGACGCATCGATGACGTCCTGCTCTTCCTTGCGCGGCGGCTTCAGCACGAAGTTCGCAACATCCGGCTTCGCGCCGGCACGCGCGCTTTCCGGAATCAGGTCGCGCGGATGGCCGATGCCGATGCGCAGGCGCCAGTATTGCGGCGTAGTCAGATGCGCGGAAATGTCCTTGAGCCCATTGTGACCGCCGCTGCCGCCGCCGAGCTTCAGCTTGACGGTGCCGGGCGGCAGATCGAGTTCGTCGTGCGCGACCAGAATCTGGTTCGGCAGAATCTTGAAGAAATGCGCGAGCGCAACGACCGCTTGGCCGGAGCGGTTCATATACGTTTGCGGCTCGAGCAGATGCACTTCCTCGCCGTGCAGGCGGCCCTTCGCATAGAAGCCGTGAAAGCGTCGCTCGTCGCGCAGCGTCGTGCCGGCTTCGCGCGCCAGTTGATCGACGAGCCAGAAGCCGGCGTTATGGCGAGTCGCGGAATATTCGGCGCCCGGATTACCGAGCCCAACGATCAGCTTGATCATGATTGTCGAAATGCGGGCGGCAGGCGGCTCGCAGCGCAGTTAAACACAAAGGATGTGGCGCACAGGTTCGCATAAAACCCGCGAACTGTGCCGCGAATCTCGCATGAACGTCGCATTGACCCGCGAGCCGGATTGCAGAGGCGGAGCCTTGCGCACGGCTCACGATCGATGCGGCGAAAAAAAACCCGCCGGGGCGGACCTCGGCGGGTTACGTCGACCGTCTCAATGAAACGGATCGAGAGGATAGCTCGCGGATTGCAGCTTAAGCGGCCGGTGCGGCAGCTTCGCCTTCGCCGGTAGCGGCTTCTTCCGACACGGCGCCAGCCGGGATGGTAGCCGATGCGATCACCGGGTTTTCCGCTTCGATGTGCGCGGTCAGCGCGACGCCTGCCGGTAGCACGATGTCCTTCGCGTGCATCGTCTGACCGGCTTCGATCTTGGCCAGATCGACTTCGAGGAATTCCGGCAGAGCGGCCGGCAGACACTCGATTTCGATTTCGTTGACGACGTGCGAGATCACCGCACCCGACAGCTTCACGGCAGGGTTGGTTTCCTGGTTCATGAAGTGCAGCGGCACCTTGGTGTGCAGCTTCTTGTTCGGATCGACACGCTGGAAGTCCACGTGCAGCACAAGCTGACGGAACGGGTGGTATTGCACGTCGCGCAACAGCACTTGCTGCGCCTTGCCGGCCACTTCCAGTTCGAGAATCGACGAGTGGAACACTTCCTTCTTCAGTGCATGCCACAGCGCGTTGTGATCGAGTTCGATCAGTTGCGGTTCGCTGCTTGCGCCATACACAATACCCGGGGTCTTGCCCGTGTTGCGCAGGCGGCGGCTCGCACCCGTACCTTGCTTGCTACGCTCGAAAGCGACGACTTTCATTTGTTTCTCCATGCAACTGCCCGCGACCAGGCAGTAAGAAAGGACCTCGGTGCCGTTTGCGTAACCGCTTGCCGGCGTGAGGCCCCGGACTCGACGGCATGAACCTTCGTCCGTTCATGCCGATTGTGCGAACCCGCCGCGCATTGGATGATGCACGGCGCGCTCGCAAATTCTGCTTTAGCTCTCCGCGAACAGCGACATCACCGAGTCGCCGCGACGGATACGCGAGAAGGTTTCGGCCAACAGACCCGCGCTTGTCAGCGAGCGGATCTTGGCGCACGAACGCGCTTCTTCGCCGAGCGGGATCGTATCGGTCACGACCAGTTCGTCGAGCGCCGATGCGGCGATGCGCTCGCCGGCGCCACCCGACAGCACCGGGTGCGTCGCATAGGCGAACACCTGCTTCGCGCCACGTTCCTTCAGCACTTGCGCGGCCTTGCACAGCGTGCCGGCGGTGTCGACCATGTCGTCCATGATCACGCAGGTGCGGCCTTCGACTTCACCGATGATGTTCATCACTTCGGCGACGTTCGCTTTCGGACGACGCTTGTCGATGATCGCCAGATCGCAGTTCAGCTGCTTGGCGAGCGCCCGTGCACGCACCACGCCGCCGACGTCCGGCGACACGACCAGCAGGTTCTCGTGATTCTGCTTGCGCAGATCGCCGAGCAGCACTGGCGTGGCGTAGATGTTGTCGACAGGGATGTCGAAGAAGCCTTGAATCTGGTCAGCGTGCAGATCCATCGTGATGATCCGCTCGACACCGGCGATTTCCAGCATGTTCGCGACGACCTTCGCCGAAATCGCGACACGCGCCGAACGCGGGCGCCGATCCTGGCGCGCATAACCGAAGTAGGGGATGGCTGCGGTGATCCGGCCGGCAGACGCGCGCTTCAGCGCATCGACCATGATCATCAGTTCCATCAGATTGTCGTTGGTCGGCGCGCAGGTGGACTGCAGGACGAACACGTCCTTGCCTCGCACGTTTTCCTGAATTTCGACCTGGATCTCGCCATCGGAGAACCGGCTGACCATCGCTTTGCCGAGGGGAATACCCAGAATCTTGACGACTTCCTGTGCAAGCGCGGGATTTGCGTTGCCAGTAAAAACCATCAGGCCGTCATGGCTGCTCATCATGCACCTGCTTCAGGCTGTGGGAGGCGAAGGAACTGCGAGAATTTTTGGCAGGGGAGGAAGGACTCGAACCCTCGAATGCCGGAATCAAAATCCGGTGCCTTAACCAACTTGGCGACTCCCCTACACTAACTTTGAGCTCCGACGGATGCGTAGGAACATCCGGCGATGCAAAACTTTATGACGCGAAGCCAAAGAGTGGATGCGTATCCAGACTTGCGGTTACTGCGCTGTTCCATTCGGCCGGCAGTTTTGCTTTCGCTGCCTCGGCTTCGCCGATACTGTGGAACGCTGCAAACACGCTTGCGCCCGATCCCGTCATCCGCGCTGGTGCGATGCTGTTCGTGACGCTTTCGAACCACCGCAACACCTGCGCGACTTCTGCGTATTTTCCCACGACAACTTGCTGCATGTCATTGCGGCCGTACCCGTCTGGCCATTCTGCGTTGCAGTTATGCTGTGCAAGAAAGTCCGTAATTGTGATGTGTTCCGAATCTCTTGTCAACGATTTTTCAGAGAAAATCGCGGCGGTTGGAACATGCACCTGCGGGGTCACCACGAGGAAATAACGCGGCGGCAATTGTACAGCCTGAAGCGCTTCGCCGACACCCTCTGCGAACGCATTTTTTCCGAACACGAAGAACGGCACATCGGCGCCGAGACGCAACGCGAGCGCCTGCAGTTCGATGCGCGGCACATCCAGATGCCACAGACGGTTCAGCGCAAGCAGCGTAGTAGCCGCGTCGGAGCTGCCGCCGCCGAGCCCCGCGCCCATCGGCAGACGCTTGTCGATCTCGATGTCGACGCCCTGGCCCGTGCCTGTGTGTTCCTTCAGCAGCCGCGCCGCACGCACCGTCAGGTCGTGTTCGGCCGGCACGTCCGCGATCTCGGTCACGCGTTCGATGCGCCCATCGGCGCGCCGCGTGAAGTGCAGCCGGTCGCCCCAGTCGAGCAGCTGGAACACGGTCTGCAGCGAGTGATAGCCATCCGGCCTGCGGCCGGTGATGTGCAGGAAAAGATTCAGCTTCGCCGGAGCGAGGCAATCGCGCAGCGAGTCGTTCGTTTCAGTCATGAGTACGCAGTGTGAAGCTTGCTGTGAAGCGTGTTGTTGCCGTTCGCGCGAACGCGTTATTGATCGAGCACGAGCTTGATATCGAGCGGCGGGTCCTGGCGCTCCAGATTGACGCGCTTCACGCCGGTCGCCGGCGCGGATTCATAGGCGACGTAGTCGATCGTCCAGCCGTCCTGCTGGATTTCCTTCGGGCGCGACGGCGCCTCAGGATCGGGCGTCGTGGTGGCCTTCGAGGTCGGCGCGACCGACGGCTGCAGCCAGTAGCGCAAGCCTTCCACCGGCAGTGCGAAACCGAGCGCATTCTGCATCAGCGTCGACACGTTGTCCGCGACGATCGGCTGGCGGTTCGGCAATTCCAGCGAGGCCGACGACGGCGACGACGTGATGATAGCCAGCGTCGAGCCGAGCGGGTTACGCAGCTGCAGCGTGACGGTATCGCCAGTTTCGCGCCAGTCGAAGTTGCCGTAGGCGTTGCGTTGCGTGCCGTTCTGATCGTTGTACTGAACCGCGAAGCGGCCGTGATAGGCACGCGTGGTCTGCGCGGTGATGGCCGTTGCCGCATTGGAAAGCGACGGGCCTTGCGGCTTCACGCTCGCGCAACCCGACAGCGCGAGCACGGCTGCAGCGGTGAGGGCGGGAAGCACGAGCGCCGCTTTGCGCGGCGCTCGGATCGTGCGGAACAGGCCAGAAAAAAGCGCGGAAAAATGCATCAGAGATCGTTCACCTGGAAGCGTTTGAGCGTCTTCACGAGCGTATCGTTATCGGGTTCGAGCTTGCGCGCGTCGCGCCATGCCGCGCGGGCCTGGTCCTGATCGCCGCTCTTCCACAGCACTTCGCCCAGATGCGCGCCGATTTCCGCATTCGGCTGCAGGTCGTACGCTTTACGCAGGATCTTGATTGCATCCGACGTGTCGCCGAGGCGGTACTTCACCCAGCCGACGCTGTCCATGATGAACGCGTCGTTAGGTGCCAGCGACGATGCTTTCTCGACCAGCTTGTCTGCTTCCTGCAGACGCTGGTTGCGATCCGCCAGCGAATAGCCGAGCGCGTTGTACGCTTGCGCATTGTCCGGCTGTGCGCGCATCAGCTTGCGCAGTTGCGTTTCCATCACGTCGTAGTTGCCGTTTTTCTCGGCGGCCATTGCGTAGTCGTACGTGAGGTCGGTGTCGTCGGGGAAGTCCGCGGTGGCTTGTTGCAGGCGGGCTTCGGCCTCCGGGAAGCGCTTCGCGTCGAACAGGATCGCGGCGTCGGTGCGCTCGATCAGCGCCTGGTCGCGCGGATCCGCCACGCGGATGCTCGCGAGCAGCTTGCGCGCGTCATCCGGCTTGCCCTGCTTCTGCAGCAGCTGCGCGCGCGTGATCTGCGCCGGGATGTATTGCTGGCTGTTCGGCTGGATCTTGTCCAGGTAACCGGTCGCCGCCGCTTCGTCCTTCTGCTCCAGCGACAGTTGCGCAAGGTAAATGTAGGCTTGGCCCGGATCCGCGCCCTGCGTCTTTTCGGCCTGCTGCGTGTACAGCGTCAGGAAGGCCTTCGCTTCGGGAAGGTTCTTCTGCTGGATCTTGATCAGCGCGAGCGCCATCAGCGGCGTCAGGTCGTTCGCGTTGTCCTTGTGCATGATCTCGAACTGCTTCTGCGCATCGTCGAGGCGATCGCTCGCCAGGTACATCTGCGCCAGTGCAAGCCGCGCATCATGCGACTTCGGATTCTGCTGCACGTATTGTTCGATCGACGCGATGCCTTCCTTGCGCTCTTCCGGACCCATCTGCGACAGCGTCAACGCGGCGGGCAGATAGTCGGGCTTCAGCGACAGCGCCTGTTCGAGCGATTTGCGCGCGCCCGGCAGGTCGTCTGCGAGAATCTGCTGACGCGCGATCGCGAGCTGCGCCTCCGGCCGGTTCATATCGTTCTTCAGCAGGTCTTGCAGCACGTGCAGGCCACCGACGCGGTTCGGCCCGCGCGACAGCAGCAGTTGCAGCGCGAGGATGCCGCTGCCGCGATTCTCCGGCTTGATCTTCGCGAGTTCGCTGGAGAGCAGCGGCGCCGCTTCGTCCGGCTTGCCGGACAGCACCAGCAGCGACGCATCCAGCTGCGCGGCGCGCTCCGAACCTGGCGCATATTGCTGCCACAGTTGGGCGGCGGCGAGCGCGTCAGTCGGGCTCTGTGCGGCCAGCGCAATTTCGGTGGCGCGTTGCGCCATCCGCGGATCGTGCGTGTCGCGTGCTAGCGCGAGATAAGTCTGGTACGCAGGCGCGGGCTGATTCCGCTGCAACGCGACCTCGGCGGCCAGCACCTGAAACACGATCTGGCTGGACAACTGCACATTCGGCAGATTTTTTTGCTCGTCGGCGTCCTGGCCGAAAGCATCCTGTACGGTGACCGAGTTGTCGTCGTCAGGCGATGGGTCCTGCGCATGCGCGGGCAGCGCGGCGAACGACCATGCGGCCAGCACGGCGGCGCCCAGCACCCGGCGCGCGAACACTCCGCGCGGCGCGCCGGAAGCCGCGCCGAACGGCGCGCTGCCGGCGCCGGCCGGGCGCTTCAGAAACAGCTTTACGAAGGACAGGTTCATGGAAATCCGATCAAGTTTCGGTCGATTGTAACGCGCTCGCTACAATACGCGCACAACCAACAACGCAAGTTGCAGACCCGTTAGACATGCCAGAGTTGCCAGAAGTTGAAGTCACCCGCCGCGGCATCGAGCCTTACGTGGCCGGCCGCCGCGTCGAGCGCGTGGACGTGCGCACGCCGGCGCTGCGCTGGCCGGTTCCGGCCGATTTGCCGCGCACGCTGCGTGGCCGTCTCGTGAACAAGGTCGAGCGGCGCGGCAAATACTTACTGTTCGAAACCGACGACGGCTGGTTCATCGTGCATCTCGGCATGACCGGCACGCTGCGCGTGCTGCGCAACGTGCCGCATCCGCCGGCCGCGGCGAAGCACGACCACGTCGACTGGATCTTCGACGATTTTATTTTGCGCTTTCGCGATCCGCGCCGCTTCGGCGCCGTGCTGTGGCACGCCCGCAAGGACGGCGACGTGCTCGAGCATCCGCTGCTCGCCGGGCTCGGCGTCGAGCCTTTCTCCCCTGCGTTCTCCGGCGCGCTGATGCATCGCAAGACGCG
>Ga0310811_10013452_pt1 | contig 10658 bp, 6 predicted proteins | sample YCmetagenome_FD_207642 | JGI IMG/M metagenome (GOLD analysis project Ga0310811, IMG submission 207642) | Soil microbial communities from experimental microcosm in Duke University, North Carolina, United States - YC | ecosystem: Engineered > Artificial ecosystem > Soil microcosm > Unclassified ...
GGGAAGTGGCAGGCCACGTGGTGGTCGGTCACGGTCGGGCGCGGGCCCGAGGTGATCTGCACCAGCGGCGGCTCCTGCGTCGCGCACACGTCCTGCGCCTTCCAGCAGCGGGTGCGGAAGCGGCAGCCGGACGGCGGGTTGAGCGGCGAGGGCACATCGCCCTTGAGCAGGATCCGCTCTCGCGCGGCCGCCTCGCTCTTGCGCTCCGGGTCCGGCAGCGGCACCGCGGACAGCAGCGCCGTGGTGTACGGGTGGCGGGCCGAGTTGTAGAGGTCGTCGCGCGGGGCGATCTCCACGATCTTGCCCAGGTACATCACCGCGACCCGGTCCGAGATGTGCCGGACCACCGACAGGTCGTGCGCGATGAACACGTAGGCGAGGCCGAGCTCCGCCTGGACGTCCTCGAAGAGGTTGACCACCTGCGCCTGGATCGAGACGTCGAGCGCCGAGACCGGCTCGTCCGCGACCACCAGCTTCGGCTTGAGCGCGAGCGCGCGGGCGATGCCGATGCGCTGGCGCTGGCCGCCGGAGAACTCGTGCGGGTAGCGGTTGTAGTGCTCCGGCGAGAGGCCGACGAGCTCGAGCAGGTCCTGCACGGCGCGCTTGGTGCCGTTCGGCGTCTTGATGCCCTGGATCTCGAACGGCGCGCCGACGATCGTGCCGATGGTGTGCCGCGGGTTGAGCGAGGACTGCGGGTCCTGGAACACCATCTGCACGTCGCGGCGCAGCGGGCGCATCTGGGAGGGCTTGAGGTGCGTGATGTCGCGGCCCTCGAACGTCACCCGGCCGCCGGTCGGCTCGAGCAGCCGGGTCAGCAGGCGTCCGGTGGTGGACTTGCCGCAGCCGGACTCGCCGACCAGGCCGAGGGTCTCGCCCGGCCGGACCGAGAAGTCCACGCCGTCCACGGCCTTGACCGCGCCGACTGTGCGGCGCAGCAGGCCGCGGCGGACCGGGAAGTGCATCTGCAGACCGGACACGCTCAGCAGCGCGCCGGGGTCGGCGACGGCCGCCGCGGACGCAGCGGACTGCGGGTTCGAGAGGTTGTCCGTGCTCACAGGTGAGTCCTGATCTCTTCGTCGAAAGTCTGCCGACGCACGTCTGCCGGCAGGTGGCACCGCACCAGGTGCCGGCCGGCGCCGGTCGTCTGGATCAGCTCGGGCACCACGGCGCTGCACACGTCGGGGCCGTGCGCGCTCACTCTGCCGCACAGTTCGGCGTAGCCGCAGCGCGGGTTGAACGCGCAGCCGGACGGCACGTTGATCATCGAGGGCGGGCTGCCGGGGATCGGGACCAGCCGGTCCTGGACGGGCCGGTCGAGCCGCGGCATCGAGCTGAGCAGACCCCAGGTGTAGGGGTGCTCCGGCGCGCTGAACACGGTCTTGGCGGGTCCGTACTCGACCGCCTTGCCGCCGTACATCACCATGATGTCGTCGGCGAGCTCCGCGACCACGCCCAAGTCGTGCGTGATGATGATCAGCGCGGAGTTGAACTCGCGCTGCAGATCCCGCATCAGGTCGAGGATCTGCGCCTGCACGGTCACGTCGAGGGCGGTGGTCGGCTCGTCGGCGATGAGCAGCTGCGGGTCGCACATCAGCGACATCGCGATCATCGCGCGCTGGCGCATGCCGCCGGAGAACTGGTGCGGGTAGTCGTCCACCCGCGAGTCCGGCTGCGGGATGCCGACGCGGTCGAGCATCTCGATGGCGCGCTTGCGCGCCTCGGACTTGCTGACCTTGTTGTGCACTCGGTACGCCTCGATCAGCTGCATGCCGACCGTGTAGTACGGGTGCATCGCGGACAGCGGGTCCTGGAAGATCATCGCCATCTTCTGGCCGCGCAGGGCGCGCAGCTCGTCCGGCGAGGCGGAGATCAGCTCCTTGCCGTCCAGCCAGATCTCGCCGGACATGATCGCGCCGCCCTTGCCCGAGCGGCCGGCCCTGCGGTGCAGGCCGAGCAGCGACATCGAGGTGACGGACTTGCCGGAGCCGGATTCGCCGACGATGCCGAGGGTCTGGCCGCGCTCGAGCCCGAAGGTGATCCCGTCCACGGACTTGACCAGGCCGTCCTCGGTGCCGAAGTGCACCTTGAGGCCGCGCACGTCGAGGAAGGGCCGGCGGTCGGTGGTCAGGGAGAAACTGCTGTCTTGGGCATCGCTGATAGTGGACATACTGTGTGCTTCCCGTGATGCGGAGCCGGAGGCTGGCCGATCGGACTCGGAGGCGGGCTCGCCGCTGTGGCGCGGGGTCATGCCAGCCGCACCCGCGGGTCGAACTTCGCGTAGACGACGTCGACGACCAGGTTCATGATGATCACGAAGAAGGCTGCGAGCAGCGTGACGCCCATGATCACGGGCAGGTCGCTCTGCTGCAGCGAGGTGATGGCGAGCTCGCCGAGGCCCGGCAGTGAGAACGTGAACTCCACGAGCACCGCGCCGCCGAGCACCGCGCCGACATCCATGCCGAACATGGTGATGATCGGCATGACGGCCGCACGCAGGGCGTGCTTGAAGATGACGCGTCCGTCCCCGAGGCCCTTGGCCCGTGCGGTGCGCACGTAGTCGTCGTTCAGGGCGTCGAGCACGCCGGCCCGGGTCATCCGCGCGTAGATCGCCGCGTAGCCGAAGGCCAGGGCGACCCAGGGGATCCACAGCGACTGCGCCCATCCGATGGGGTCGCCGAGGAAGGAGTTGTAGCTGATCCCGGGGAAGCCGTCGAGCATCCACAGCAGCGGGCCGATGAAGTAGACCGGCAGCGCGACACCGAGCAGGCAGAAGATCATCACGGTGCGGTCCAGGACCGAGCCCTTGCGCACGGCGGAGAGCACGCCGACCGCGATGCCCACGATCAGCCACAGCACCGCGGCGCCGATAGCGATCGAGAGGGTCACCGGGAAGCGGTCGAGGAGCGTGGGCCAGACCTGCTCGGTGTTGCGGAAGGAGTAACCGAAGCAGGGGGCGCTGCAGTGCACGAGCTGCGTGCCGTCGCTGTACGTGTCGCCGACGATGATCGCCTTCACGTAGTCGTAGTACTGCACGAAGAACGGCTGGTCGAAGTGGAAGCGCTGGATGACGCCCTGGATCGCCTGCTGATTCTGCGACTTGCCGACGAACTCCGCGGCCAGGTTGTTCACCGACATGCCGGCCCAGAGCGGCAGTTGGTAGAAGATGCAATACGTGATCAATGCGACCACGAGCAGCAGGCCGACGGCGGCGAAAAGACGCCGGACTATGTAGGTCAGCATGAGACTATCGGCCTCGGGCGCTGCCGGATCGGGTTGCCGGCCAGGCCCATGCCTTCACCTGCCTTCGTGGTGGGGAAGCGTCAAACATGATCGAGCGGGGCACCGCGGTTGGGGACGGTGGTCCCCAACCGCGGCTGGTGTCACAGGTACTTCGAGTACTGCCAGGTGGAACTAGTTCTTCGTGGTGCCGAGGATCGAGAAGTCGGGCATGCCGTACGCCGTCTCCTCGTACCAGTTGGTCACGTTGGCCGGGTGGAAGGACAGGGCCTTGTTGTAGACCAGCGGAACGATCGCGGCGTCGCTCATGACCTTCTGGTCGATCTGGGTCCAGATCGCGTTACGGGCGGTCGTGTCCTGGGTCCCCAGGGCCTTGGTGAACAGCTGGTCCACGGCCGGGTCGTCGAACTCGCCGAGGTTGGTGCTACCGCCGTTCTCGTGGATACCGGCCGAGGTGACGACCTGGTCCATGAAGCCGTAGCCGTCCTGCCAGTCGGCGCCCCACTTCATCATCGACAGGGCGATCTTGTTCGCCTTGACGTAGGCCGGGTTACCGGCGAAGGAGCCGAAGTACTTGTCCGAGGTGAACTTGTCGATCGTCACGTTGATGCCGACCGGCGCGAGCGCGGCCTGGATCGCGACCGCGGAGTTGACCTCCTTGGGCCGGTCCGACCGGGCCGAGAGGTTGACGTTCAGCTTGCCGTCCGAAGTGAAGGCGCTGGGCTCGGCCGACTTGCAGGTCGCGAGCAGCTGCTTGGCCTTCGTCGCGTCGCCCTGGTTGTCCGGGCTCGGGTACTGGTTGTTCTGCTGGTATCCGGCCACGGACGGCGGCAGCACGGTGGAGGCGATGTCGCCGCCGCCGATGGAACCGCCCTGGGCGGTCTGCACGGCCACCTTGTTGATCGCGTACTCCACGGCCTGGCGGCAGGAGACCTGGTCGAACGGCGCGATCGTCGTGTTGATCGTCATGTACGTCAGCGCGCCGGTGTAGCTGTCGTCCGACTGCTTCTTGAGGTTCGGGTTCGACAGGATCTGCGACTGGGCCGCGGTGCCGACGCCGACGCCGTCCAGGTCACCGTCGAGGGAACCGTTCAGCAGGCCCTGGTCGATCTGCTGCTGCGTCTGGTTGAGCGCGACGGTGATCTTGCTAGCGGTGACCGTGTGCTGGTGGTTCGGGTCCGTCGCCGCGTCGAACTGCGGGTTCGGAACCAGCGTCAGGTTCTTGCCCGGCGAGTACGAGGAGATCTCGTACTGACCGGTCGACATGATGTTCTTGAAGTAGGTCGCGCCGGTGTCCTTGGAACGCTCGACCGGCATGGTGTCGCTGAGCGTCGCCAGGTAGCCGAAGTCCGCGAACGGCTGGGTCAGCTGGAACTTGATGGTGTACTTGCCGACCACCTGGATGCCCGAGACGCCGTCGGCGGGGTTCTTGTCCTTGAACGGACCCTGGTACTTCGTCGTGTCCTCGATCAGCGACTTGAAGTAGGCCGGGCCCTGGCTCAGGGTGTCCTGGCCCCAGTTCGAGCGCTCGATCGCGTACTTGACGTCGTCGGCGGTGACCTCGGTGCCGTCCTGGTACTTGACGCCCTGCTCCAGGTTGAAGGTCCAGGTCTTGCCGTCGGGGCTGGTGCTCCAGCTCTTCGCGAGGTCGCCCTGCAGTTGCAGGCCCGCGTTCCCGGGAACCCGGGTGTAGGCGAGCAGGGGACGGCCGTAGAGCCGGGCGAAGTCCCACGAGAACGCGTAGTACGTGTTGCCCGGGTCCAGCGAGTCCCAGTCGGAGGTCAGGGCGTAGCGAAGGGTTCCGCCCGTCTTGGAGGAGGCGTTGACGATGGACGTGACGCCTGCGTTGAAGCTGCTGCTCCCGGACGCGCCGGTGCTGCCGCCACTGGAGTGGCTGCCACAAGCGGACACAGCAGTGGCCATGGCCAGCACTCCGCTTGCGAGTGCGAATATTCTGCGCTTACGCATCTTTCGGTTGAACCCCTTCGTCAAACGACCAGCTCATGGTGTGGTGCGGTGTGTGGTTCCAGCCCGCTCTGGGCGGGACGATTCTCACTCGGTCAGCGCGAGGCCTTGGGATCGAGGGCGTCGCGCAGTCCGTCTCCGAACAGGTTGAAGGCGAGCACCGTGATGAAGATCGCGCTGCCCGGCACGATCAGGAACTCCGGGTCGATCTGGAAGGTCTGCACCGCGGAGTTGATCATCGCGCCCCAGCTCGGGGTCGGCTCGCGCATACCCACGCCGAGGAAGGACAGGGCCGCCTCGAACAGGATGTTCGCCGGGATCAGCAGGGTCGCGTAGACCAGGATCGGCGCCACCAGGTTCGGCAGGATCTCCTTGAAGATGATGCGGAACGGGCCCGCGCCGAGGCTGCGCGCCGCGTCCACGAACTCGCGTTCGCGCATCGCCAGCGTCTGTCCGCGCACGATACGGCCGATGTACGGCCAGGAGAAGAAGCCGATCACGACGACGAGGAGGCCGATGCGCAGGCTGTTGCCGGTCAGGCCGAATGCGTTGTTGGGCAGCACGCCGAGGATCGAGATCGACAGCAGGAGCACCGGGAACGCGAGGAACAGGTCCATGAGCCGGCTCAGGAAGGCGTCGACGAAACCGCCGAAGTAGCCCGCGATCATGCCGAGCACCACGCCGATGACGATCGCGACCACGGTCGAGACGCCGGCGATGCCGAGCGAGTAGCGGGCTCCATAGACGATCCGGGCGAAGATGTCGCGGCCGTTGGGCAGGTCCACGCCGAGCCAGTGGTGCGCGCTGATGCCGCCGAGGCCGCCGATCGGCGTCGAGTAGTTCGGGTCGATGAGCCCGCTGTTGAGCGAGTCCGGACCCTGCCCCTCGAGGCTCGCGAGCAGCGGCGCGAAGATCGCCATCAGGATCAGCAGGATCACCAGGATCCCGCCGGCCATGGCGATCTTGTCCTTGCGCAGGCGGTTCCAGGCGATGCGTCCGAGGGAACGGCCCTCGATCTTGGCGCCCGAGGAGGTCGCGGCAAGCACGGATTCGGGCGCGAAGTTCGCGTCCCCCGCTTCCTCTATCAACGTCATCGCGTCGCGTCCTGTCTTCTGGTCGGCACTACGGCGGATCCTCCACTGAGCGGCGGGATCACCACCGGCATCGGTGCAGTGATACAAACTTCCACTGTTCCGCGGTGAAGCCTCCCCCAACAGCCGCTTCTTGGGAAGACCGGGTGAGGCTCCGTTGCGCAACCGTGATCATTCGGCCATAAAGCCGTTTCTGACCGCGAAGCGGCGAAACACGGGGTGTAACGAATCAATCGCACCCAGCCCACGCCGCAATTGCATATTCCCGACATAGCGGACCGCGCAGCCACGCAGAGGGCCCGCGCCGGGCGAATGCGTGCCAGAGTAGCGCACGCGTCCGGATCGCGAGACGCCAGCCTACCGAGCGGTCGGTCGCTTCCCCAAACAGGCCGGAGCGATCGGAACGCGCGGAGGCCGGAGATTGTGCTCACAATTCTCCGGATAAATCCTGAAGAGAAAGTACGACCCCTCACCGAATTGATCCACGCGGTGATTCTTCGGCCATCTCAGTGAAACACAGGGGACGAATCTCGTGCCCGTATTCGGACCGCTCCGGGCCGGCCCGGCGGGAGCGTGGCCGCCGTGGCCTGCGGCTCGACGCGACGACCGCGCCGATTCCGATGCACGCGGCGGGTTCGCCGGTGTCGGGGGCGGCCGTGCCGGCGCGGCGCCGCGGGCGTCGCCCGCCGCCTCGGCACGCCCGGCGGCCCGCGGAAAAGAAGCCCTCCGACCGGCGCATGTCAAGGCGAATTAACGAGACACCACGTGAGAATTTCACTTAAGTACATGAACACGTAAGCAGGGCGCGGGCCATCGCCTTTCGCCAGACAGCGCCCCGAAGACGGGGCATGTGTCACGGTCTCGATGCGCTCCGGCGTCGGACTCGCCGTTGAGAAATCTACGGGGTATCACACAGCGTGCGGATTTCGGCGCGCTAAGTGGCGTTCCACAGCTCGTGATCGGCACGCAGCAACAGCAGCGACCGCGGCGCGAGGGTCACGGCGGCGTCACCGGCGTGGATCACGTCGTCGTGGGCTCCCGGATCGCCGTCCAGCGTCGTGTCCACGGTGACCTGGTACCAGCGCGCCCACGGATCGCCGGGCAGAGTGAACTCCAACTCCTCGGCCCCGGCGTGCACCACCAGCAGGAAGCTGTCGTCGGTGATCCGCTCGCCCTGCGGCCCGCGGCCGCGGATGTCCTGCCCGGACAGATAGACCCCGAGCGCGCTCGCCGGGGCGAACCAGTCGGCGTCGGTCATCTCCTTGCCGTCCGGCCGGAACCAGGCGATGTCCTGCAGCCCGCCCGGGAACGCGGGCCGGCCGCTGAAGAACAGCCGCTGGCGCAGCACCGGGTGGCGCCGCCTGAGGTGGATCAGCCTCCTGGTCAGGTCGAGCAGGCTGCGCCACTCCGGGTGCTTGAGCAGCGACCAGTCCACCCAGCTGGTCTCGTCGTCCAGGCAGTAGGCGTTGTTGTCCCCGCCCTGGGTGCGGCCCATCTCGTCGCCCGCGACCAGCATCGGCACGCCGGTGGCCAGCAGCATCATCGCCAGCAGGTTGCGGATCTGGCGGCGGCGCAGCAGGTTGATCGCGGGGTCCTCGCTCTCCCCCTCGACCCCGTAGTTGCCGGACCGGTTGTCGTTGCTGCCGTCCCGGTTCTCCTCGCCGTGCGCCTCGTTGTGCTTCTGCTCGTAGGTCACCAGATCGCGCATGGTGAACCCGTCGTGCGCGGTGATGAAGTTGATCGAGGCGTAGGGCCGGCGGCCGTCGTCCTGGTAGAGGTCCGAGGAGCCGGAGATCCGGTAGGCCAGGTCGCGCACGTCGGTGCGGGCGCCGCGCCAGAAGTCGCGGGCGGTGTCGCGGAACTTGTCGTTCCACTCCGTCCACAGCGGCGGGAACTCGCCGACCTGGTAGCCGCCCTCCCCCACGTCCCAGGGCTCGGCGATCAGCTTGACGTCCTGCAGCACCGGGTCCTGCGCGATCACGGTGAGGAACGCCGAGAGCTTGTCCACGTCGTGCATCGAGCGGGCCAGCGCGGAGGCGAGGTCGAACCGGAAGCCGTCGACGCCCATGCAGGTCGCCCAGTACCGCAGCGAGTCGGTGATCAGCTGGATCACGTGCGGCTGGGTCACGTTCAGCGTGTTCCCGCAGCCGGTGTAGTCCTGGTAGGTCGCCGGGTCCTCGCCGAGCCGGTAGTAGCAGTCGTTGTCGATGCCGCGGAACGAGAGCATCGGACCGTTCTCGCCGCCCTCGGCCGTGTGGTTGTAGACCACGTCCAGGATCACCTCGATCCCGGCCTTGTGCAGCGCCGCGACCATCTCCTGGAACTCGCGCACCTGGCCGCCGCGCTCACCCCGGCGCACCGCCGCGCTGTAGCCGGCGTGCGGGGCGAAGTACCCGATCGAGTTGTAGCCCCAGTAGTTGACCAGGCCGCGCTCGAGCAGATGCGGTTCGGAGACGTAGTGGTGCACCGGCAGCAGTTCCACCGCGGTCACGCCCAGGTTCACAAGGTGGTCGAGCACGGCCGGGTGGGCCATGCCCGCGAAGGTGCCGCGCAGCTCGTCCGGCACGCCCGGGTGACGCATCGTCAGCCCGCGCACGTGCGCCTCGTAGATGACCGTCTCCGCCCACGGCGTCATCGGCCGCTGCCCGGTGTCCACCCGGAGCTCGTCGACCACCACGCCCTTGGGCACGAACGGAGCCGAGTCGCCCGGCAGGTGCCCGTAGACCGCGTCGTCGAGCACGAAGTCGCCGTCCACGGCCCGGGTGTACGGGTCGAGCAGCAGCTTCTCCGGGTTCCAGCGGCGGCCGCGCTCCGGCTCCCAGGGGCCGTGCACGCGGAACCCGTAGCGCCGGCCCGGCTCGATCCCGCGCAGGTAGCCGTGCCAGACGTGGAAGGTGTTCTCGTTCAGCGGCACCCGCTCCTCTGACCCGTCCTCGTCGAACAGGCACAGCTCCACCGCGCTCGCCCCGGCCGCCCACAGCGCGGCGTTCACGCCCTGGCCGTCGTGGCTCACCCCGAGCGGGCGCCAGGACCCGGGCCAGGCGCGGGACCCGGTTCGAGCCATGAAAATCAACACTCCCTTTATTCGCCGGGACCGGTCCATTCGATACCCTGGGCGACGGGAGATAACCTCAGTTCACCCGCCGAACCGATCCGGAGGCAGCATGGCGCAGACCTGGGAGGGGGAGCTTCCCGAGGCGGCGCGTGCCCGCATGCGCGAGATCCAGGGCACCTCGACCTGGGGCTCGGCGCTGAGCACCCAGGAGTTCAACGCGATCAAGGGAGTCGGTTTCGACCCGGTCGGGCAGGTGCTCGGCACGGCCGTCTTCCAGATCGGCTACCAGGGAGGATACGGCTGTTCCGGCGCCTGGAGCGGCTACCTCGGGCAGAACCTGTCGACCGACGTCTCCTCGCGCGCGTGGGCGCCGTTCAGCGCGCTGGTCCAGTCGATGTACACGGCCAGGCAGACCGCCCTGTCCCGCGCCGTGGCCGAGTGCCGGGCGCTGGGCGGGGACGGGATCGTCGGGGCCTCGCTGAACATGCGCCGCTTCGTCACCGGCGGGCTGGAGTTCACCGCGCTGGGCACCGCCGTGCGGGCGCGCGGCTCGGTCCGCCCGCGCCAGCCGTTCACCTCGCACGTGACCGGCCAGGAGTTCGCCAAGCTGATCCACGCGGGCTACGTGCCGACCGGCCTTGCCCTGGGCATCTCCATCGCGTCCCGGCACGACGACTACCGCACGCGCGCCTCGCTCAACCGCTGGGCCGGCAACCAGGAGGTGCCCGGCTACACGCAGCTGATCAACAACGCCCGGCACGACGCGCGCAACCAGCTGATGAAGGACGCGCGCAAGCACGGAGGCGACGGGGTGGTGGTCGACGAGATCTCGCTGCGCATCGGCGAGCGCGAGTGCCCCACCTACCAGGGCGGGCGCGACCACATCGCGGAGGCGTTCCTGCTCGGCACCAGCATCGCCCGCTTCGAGCGCGCGCACCGCGAGCCCGCCCCGGGGGCACTGACCATCATGCGTCTCGACTACCAGAAGACGGGTTTGTGAGATGACCGACGAGACCACCGCGAAGACCCTCCAGGACGAGGGCGTGCCCGAGGACGCGATGCGCCGGCTGGCGCACCTGCAGCCGGGCAAGGGCGGGATCTTCACCTCGGACCTGACGGTCAACGAGTTCCTGCTGGTGCGCGAGGCCGGCTTCCGGCCGCTCGGGCTGGTCCTCGGCTCCTCCATCTACCACGTGGGCATCCAGCTCGGCCGCTGGTCGAAGAACCAGGAGATGGACGTCCTGTCCCAGGCCATGTACCACGCCCGCGAGCTGGCGATGAGCCGGATGGAGGCCGAGGCCAGCGCGCTC
>Ga0310811_10013453_pt1 | contig 10658 bp, 10 predicted proteins | sample YCmetagenome_FD_207642 | JGI IMG/M metagenome (GOLD analysis project Ga0310811, IMG submission 207642) | Soil microbial communities from experimental microcosm in Duke University, North Carolina, United States - YC | ecosystem: Engineered > Artificial ecosystem > Soil microcosm > Unclassified ...
GCTTCTGCGGCTAAAGCCCCGATGGTGCCCAGGAGAAGACTCGAACTTCCACGACCTTTCGGCCACTAGAACCTGAATCTAGCGCGTCTACCAATTCCGCCACCTGGGCGGGCCACCGTTGCGGGGCCTCGGCTCCGGAATGTACCAGCCGCGGCAGGGTTTGCCAGGGCCGGGGCATCTTGAGCCGGTGCCGGGGGGCCGTGGATATAGGGGGCATGGCCAGTTGTCAACGACCGCGCGGGCGGTTGGATGGCGGAAAAGCGCCGGGTGTGGCCCGGCGACCGCTCCTGGCTCATCCGGGGTTGCCGTTGACGGGCCGGACGGCCATCGCTATAGCCCGGCGGCGGCCGCCGGACACGGGCCCGCGGGCAGTAGGGGATCAGCATGGCGCCTCGTCAGGTAACGGTTTTCGGCGGATCGGGCTTCATCGGCCGCTACGTGGTCCAGCGCCTCGCGCGTGCCGGAGACCGCGTCGCCGTCGCGGTGCGCGACACCGACGGCGCCCAGTTCCTGAGCATGTTCGGCGACGTCGGCCAGGTGATGCCGGTGCCGTGCGACGTCAGCATGCCCGCGACCGTCGCCGCGGCGCTGCGCGGCGCCGACGCCGTGGTCAACCTGGTCGGCATTCTCCGCGGCAGCGCCGCGCGCTTCGATGCCGTCCACCACAAGGGCGCCGGCGCGATCGCCGAGGCGGCCCGCGCGGCCGGAGTGCAGCGCCTGGTCCACATCTCCGCGATCGGAGCCGATCCCAACGCGTCGTCCGCCTACGCCCGCAGCAAGGGGCTCGGCGAGGAGGCGGTGCGCACGGCGTTTCCCGAAGCGGCGATCCTGCGCCCGAGCGTGGTGTTCGGCCCCGAGGACGATTTCTTCAACCGCTTCGCGCGTCTCGCGCGCGTGGCGCCGGTGCTGCCGCTGTTCGGCGGCGGCCGCACGAAGTTCCAGCCGGTCTACGTCGGCGACGTCGCCGACGCGGTGCTCGCCGCGCTGCTCGACAAGTCGGCCCGCGGCCGCACCTTCGAGCTCGGCGGTCCAGAGGTGCTGTCGCTTGCCGACGTCTTCCGCATCGTGCTGCGCGAGACCAACCGCAAACGGTGCATGATCTCGGTACCGTTCGTTGCGGCGGATCTCGTCGGCACGCTGTCGCCGATCCTGCATCTGCCCGGACGGGCGCCGGTCATCACGCGCGATCAGGCAAAGCTGTTGCGCCGCGACAACGTGGTTGGCGCCGGTGCCGCTGGTCTTCGGGACCTCGGCATCACGCCGACGGCGCTCGAACTCATCATTCCGAACTATCTCAGCACCTATCGAAAGCGCGGACGCCTCTAGGAGGGCGCATGCGCACCTCGGCGCCGACGGCGCTTCGCACGCTGGCGTTCCTGCCGGCGATGGTGGTGGCGCTGCTCGCGACACCCGCGTTCGCCGAGGATGTCCCCTACGTCGCGACACCCGACGAGACGGTCGCAGCGATGCTGACGATGGCGCGTGTCGGGCCGGGCGACGAGGTGATCGATCTCGTCTCCGGCGACGGCCGCATCGTCATCTCGGCGGTGAAGGATTTCGGCGCACGCCATGGGCTCGGCATCGAGATCAATCCGCGGCTCGTCGAGGCAGCCCGCGCCGCGGCCGGCCGTGCCGGTATTGCCGATCGTGCCGAGTTCCGCCAGCAGGACCTGTTCGAAACCGACTTCAGCGCCGCAACGGTGCTGACGATGTATCTTCTGCCCGACCTCAATCTCCGGCTGCGGCCGAAAATTCTGGCGATGCGTCCGGGCACGCGAGTCGTCAGCCACGAGTTCGCCATGGGCGACTGGCAGCCCGACGCCCGTCGGACGGTGCTCGGCGACGGGCACCCTCGCGGCCCGTCGGTGGCCTATCTCTGGGTCGTCCCCGCGCACGTCGACGGCCGTTGGTTGTGGGACGAGGACGGCCGAGCCGTCGAGATGACGATTCGGCAGGTGTTTCAGCGGATCGAGCCGCACATGGCGGACGGACGCTCGGCCGCGGGCGCCTTGACCGGCGACCACGTCCGACTCATCATCCGGCAACGCTCCGCCGCGGGTAGGGACGAGGAGATCGTCTACGAGGGGCGGGTCGATGCCGACGCGATCTCCGGCACGGTCAGCGGCCCCGGTGCAAGGCGCGCGTCCTGGCGCGCGACGCGGCGATGATCCGGGCCGCGGAAACATTGACCCTCCGCCGCGCTCCACTAGAGTAGCGCGCCATGCGTATTCTCCATCATCTCTGGCTGTCGCCGCAGTGTCGCAAGGTGCGCCTCGCGCTGACCGAGAAATCACTGCCGTTCGAGATGAAGGTCGAGAAGGTGTGGGAACGGCGCGACGAGTTCCTCGCCCTCAATCCGGCGGGCGAAGTCCCGGTGCTGGTCGAGGAGGACGGCACCGTGATCGCCGACTCCGTCGTCATCGCCGAGTACCTCGAGGAGGTCTATCCCGAGCGGCCGCTGATCGAGGGGTCGCCGGCGCAGCGCGCCGAGACCCGCCGGCTGTGCCAGTGGTTCGACATCAAGTTCGCGCGCGAGGTCAGCGACAACCTGGTCGGCGAGAAGGTGCTGAAGAAGTTCCTCGGTCTTGGCCAGCCGGATTCGACGGCGATCCGCGCCGGGCACGCCAACATGAAGACGCATCTCGACTACGTGTCCTGGCTCGCCGATCGTCGCCGCTTCCTCGCCGGCGATGCGTTTTCTCTCGCCGACATCTGCGCCGCCGCGCATCTTTCGGCGGTCGACTACATCGGCGACGTGCCGTGGGACGACCATCCGCGCGCCAAGGAATGGTACGTGCGCATCAAGTCGCGGCCGTCGTTCCGCCCGGTGCTGGCCGATCACATTCCCGGCTTGCGGCCGCCCACCCACTACGCCGATCTCGATTTCTGAGCGCGGCGCGCTCAGCGAACTTCACCAAAGCAGGCACGAAAGTCAGAGGCCATGAGCTTCACCGAACTCGCAAAACCCGCCGGCATGGGCGCGACGCCCAGCACGCCGCATGAGCTTCTCTACGACGCGTATATCCACCGGCGCATCCATGTCGGCATGAAGCCGCCGGTCAACAGCCGCCAGTCGCCGGTCCATAACTTCTGGGAGAACGTGTTCCCGTACGCGCTGATCCTGTTCATGATCGGCTACTACACGTGGTCGATGGGCGTGAAGGGCCTGATCCTCTCGGCCTCGATCGGCGTGCCGGTCGGCGCGTTCGTCGTGCCGCGCTGGATCATGACCAAGGTGCGGCGCCGCGCTGTCGCGCACGCCTTTGCGAGCGAAGAAGGATGGGACGGTCTGTGGCGCGTCGGCGGTGTGTCGATGCGGCTTGCCGAGAACATCAACGTGATCTGCGACTCTCCCGAGGGTGACTGGCGCGCCTTCGCGAACCAGTATCTGCGGGAACCGCCGAAAGCCTAGCGACGCGTTCGCGCGGTCAGGCTTTCGAGTTCCTGCTTCGCGGTGAGTGCCGCCGGCGTGCCGGGCGCCGCCTTCATCACGGCGAGCAAGTCCTGCTGGGCGCCGGCCGCGTCGTTGGTCGCCACGCGCAACCGCGCGCGCTCGAGCAGCACGTTGGGGTCCTTGGGGGCGAGCTTCGCCGCGCGGTTGATGTCGTCCGTCGCGAGCTCGGTCGTGCCGACCTCCCGCCACGCGGTCGCGCGCAGGAGGTAGACCTCCGACGTCTCGATGCCGCCGTTGATCGCCGCCGTCAGGTCGTCGATGGCTTCCCAGAACCGGCGTGCGTTGCCGAGGGCCACCGCGCGATCGACGCGGAGGTCCGCGTCGGACGGCATCAGCTTGACCGCGGCGTCGAAGGCGGCGAGCGATTTCGGGACATCGTCGGCCTCGAGCCAGGCGCGGCCCGTGTCGGCCCACACCAGCCCCTTGGTGGCCGCCGAGACATCGCGCTTCGGCGCGATGTCGTTCGCCAGGTCCTGGAGGACCCGCGCTCCCCGCGGCGCCTCGCCCTGTGCCACCAGAGCGACACCGAGGCATTGGCGCGAGTCGATGGTGTTGCCGGCTTCGTACAGGGCTTCCGCTTCCGCCACCGCGGCGGTGGGATTTGACGTGATGGATTGCAGACAATGGGACGCGGGACTCGCGCGCGTCTGGGCGTGAACGGGATGCGCCGTGACCGCGAACAGCGCGAACGCGCTGAAACCCAGGAAGGCAAGATGACGGGAACTCATTGCGTCGGAGAGTGGACGACGGAGGCCGTCGGCGCAAGGCGTGGTCGCGCGTCCGAGGCTTGCCCCTTCCCAACGTGGAGGCCAGCCGTCATGGTGGCGCGCATGACGATCTTGACGCCCGGTGACGACGCTCCGGCCACAGTTTCGATGAGGCTGTTCTGCTTCGGGTACGGCTATTCCGCGGCCGTGCTCGCGGCGGCGTTGAAGGGACCGACCACGCACGTCGCCGGCACGGTGCGGGAACCCGGCAAGGCCGCCGACCTCCTGCGCGAGGACATCGAGTCGTTCGTGTTCGACGGCAGCGCGCCTCTGCCGCGCGCCGCCGACGCCCTGCGAGGTTCCACCCATCTCCTTATCTCGGCGCCGCCCGACGCGAACGGCGATCCGGTGCTGCGTCACCATCGTGGTGACATCGTCGCCCTCGCGCGCGTCGCGCCGGGGCTGCGGTGGGTGGGCTATCTGTCGACGACGGCCGTCTACGGCGATCATGCCGGCGGCTGGGTCGACGAAACGACGCCGGTCGCGCCGACCAGCGAGCGGGCGCGTCGTCGCGTCGTCGCGGAGAACGCGTGGCTCGACCTCGTTCGCGAAAGCGTGCCGGTCCATGTCTTCCGGCTCGCCGGAATCTATGGGCCGGGGCGCAACGCCCTTGTCGATGCGAGGCGCGGCGAGGCACGACGGATATCGAAGCCCGGTCAGGTGTTCTCGCGCATCCACGTCGACGATATCGCCGCGGTGCTCGCCGCCTCGATCGCCCGTCCCAATCCGGGCGCCATTTACAACGCCTGCGACAACGACCCGGCGCCGGGCGAAGCGGTGGTGACTTACGCGCACCGGCTCCTCGGTCTCGAACCGCCTCCCGCAGTGCCGTTCGAGCAGGCGGTGTCGACGATGTCGGAGATGGCGCGGAGCTTCTATGCCGACAACAAGCGGGTCCGGAACGATCGCATCGTGCGCGAACTCGGCGTGATCCTGCGCTATCCGGATTACCGGGCCGGACTGGCGGCGCTGCTCGCCGCCGGCGCATAGCCCGACATCTCCATCACGGTGGCGTCGATCAGGGCCAGATCCTGCTCCCGCGACAGCCGGTGATCGGCATCCTTGACCAGGGTCACGACGACGTCCGGCGTCTCGAGTCGCTCGGCAAGGCGCAGCGACGTCTTGTACGGCACGTCACAGTCGGCGATGCCGTGGATCAGCCGGACCGGCGCCGTAATCGGGATCGGCCCGCTCATGCGCTCAGGGTTGAGCAGCAGATTCCGCCGACCGTCCTCGATCAGCTCGCGGGTGAAGATGTAGGGCCGCTCGCCGTAGGGGCTGGTCTCGACGATTCTGCCCTCGCGCATCAGCTTGTCCTGCTCCTCGCGCGAGTAGGTCTTCCACACCAGTTCCTCGGTGAAGTCGGGCGCCGCGGCGACGCCGAGCAGAGCATGCACCCGCTCCGGCCGCTTGAGCGCGGCAAGCAGCATGATCCACGCCCCCATCGACGAGCCGACGATCACCAGCGGCCCGTGCGTCAGCCGGTCGAGCACCGCCACCGCGTCGTCGGCCCAGCCGCCGATGGTGCCGTGCTCAATGGAGCCCGAGGATGTGCCGTGGGCGTAATGGTCGAAGCGCAGGAATCCCTGTCCGCGCGCAGCACAGGTCAGGGCCAGCGCTTCCGCCTTGCGGCCGGTCATGTCCGACATGTAGCCGCCGACAAAAACCACCTCGGGCAGCCGCGTTCCGGGCGCCGGATCGACGCGCCGGTAGGCGATCGTCCGGTCCGGCGCGGTGGCGATTGAACCGACTTTTTCTTGCGCCGTTACCGCCGCTTCGCTCATAACCCTCTCCATGGACGCGCCAGGACAGCACCCTAACACCGCCGCACCGGCGGCGCCCACACTTGCGGGTCAGGGCAAGCCGCCCGCAATCCTCCAGGTGCTCCCCGCCCTTCATGCCGGCGGCGTCGAGCGCGGTACGGTCGACATGGCGCGCGCAATCGTGGCGGCCGGCTGGCGTGCCGTGGTCGCCTCATCCGGCGGCTACATGACACGCGAGATCGAGCGCGCGGGCGCCACCCACATCACGCTGCCGCTTGCCAGCAAGAATCCGGTGCGGATGTGGCGCAACGTCGCGGCGCTCGAGCGCGTCATCGACGAGCACGGAATCGATATCGTGCACGCACGCTCGCGCGCGCCAGCGTGGTCGGCGAGGGCGGCAGCGCAGCGCAGCGGCGTCCATTTCATGACGACGTTCCACGGACTCTACGGAGCCGGAAGCGGGCTCAAGCGCTTCTACAACTCGGTCATGGCCAAGGGCGAGCTCGTCATCGCGATCTCGCAGTTCGTCGCGGAGCATCTGCAGACCGTCTACGGCGTGCCGCCGGAGCGCATCCGCGTCATCCACCGCGGCGTCGATCTGTCGCAGTTCGATGCCGATCGTGTCAGCGAGCCGCGACTGGTGCAGCTCGCGCAGAAGTGGCGGCTGCCCGATGACCGCTCGATCATCCTGCTGCCCGGCCGGCTCTCGCGCTGGAAGGGGCAGGACCTCGCCATCGAGGCGTTGGCACTCCTGCGTCGGAACGATGTGCTGTGCGTGATGGTCGGCGCGGCGCTCGGTTCCCCGCGGTGGCGGCGCGAAGTCGAGTCCCTTGTGCATCGCCTCGGCGTCGAGGGCGTCGTGATGATGGTCGACGAGTGCCGCGACATGCCGTCCGCCTACAGGCTCGCCGACATCGTCGTCGTGCCGTCGCGCAAGCCCGAAGCCTTCGGCCGCACCGTGACCGAGGCGCAGGCGATGGGCCGGATCGTGGTCGCGGCGGACCACGGCGGCGCGCGCGAGACCGTCAGCGACGGACACACCGGATGGTTGTTTCGCCCCAACGATGCAGGGGCCCTTGCCGAAGCGATGGCGCGCGCGCTGGCGCTCGACGCGCCGACCCGGCTCGCCATCGGCGCCAATGCCGTCGAAGCGGTTCGCGCGAGGTTTTCCAATGCGGTGATGTGCGAGCGCACGCTCGGGGTCTACCGTGAGCTGCTCGCCACCGCGCGGGCGACGGTCTAGGGCGCGTGGCCGACATCCTCGTCATCAAGCTTGGGGCCTTGGGCGACTTCGTTCAGGCGCTGGGTCCGTTCGCCGCCATTCGCCATCACCACGCGGGCGACCGCATCACGCTGCTGACGACGACGCCGTTCGCCGAGCTCGCGCGCGCCTGCGGCGCCTTTGACCGGATCGAGACCTGCGGACGACCCGCGTCGCTCGATCTCGGCGCCTGGGCCTGTCTGCTGCGCACGCTCAACGCTGGTTATGCCCGCGTCTACGATCTCCAGACGTCTGATCGCTCGAGCTTGTACCGGTCGCTCATCCTTGGCCGCCCCGAGTGGTCGGGCATTGCCCGCGGCGCCTCGCATCCGCACGCCAATCCCGACCGCGATCGCATGCACACCATCGAGCGGCAGCGCGATCAACTGACGATGGCGGGAATTGTCGACGTTCCGCTGCCGGATGTGTCGTGGGCGAAGGCCGACATTGGACGTTTCGGCCTGACGACCCCATATGTCTTGATGATCCCGGGTGGATCGGCGCACCGGCCGGAGAAGCGCTGGCCGGCCGACCGCTTCGCCCAGCTTGCGCGGCGGATGATCGCGGTCGGTACGACTCCGGTGCTGCTGGGTACGCGCGACGAAGTGCCGCTCCTCGATTTCATCGTGGCGAAGGCGCCGGGCGCGATCAGCCTCGCCGGCAAGACCAGCCTGATCGAGATCGCGTCGCTTGCGCGCGGCGCCCGGGCCGCGGTCGGCAACGACACCGGCCCGACGCACCTGATCGCGGCGGCGGGGATTCCCGTCGTCGCGCTGTTTTCGGCGGCATCCGATCCGGCGCTGTGCGCGCCGCGCGGGCCGTTCGAGCGGGCCACGGTCCGCGTGTTGCAGAGCGCATCGCTCGCCGACCTTGACGAGGCCACGGTGGCGCAGGCGCTCGATTTGGTCTAGAAAACCTGCGGCTTTCCGCCTTTTTCACCGCGCCCCAACGCCCGCTTCGGTAAAGGTCCGATTTATGTCCGCGTCCTATCAGCTTCCCGACGGCAAGGTCATCGAGGTTCCGAAGTCGCCCGCGACCGGCGCCGACATCGCCGCAGCGATCGGGCCGGGCCTCGCCAAGGCGGCGCTCGCGATCCGCGTCGACGGCAAGCTCAAGGATCTCGAGGCGTCCGTCGCGCCGGGCGCGAAAATCGAGATCCTGACCGCGAAGCAGCCCGACGCGCTCGAGCTGCTGCGCCACGACGCCGCGCACGTCATGGCCGAGGCGGTGAAGGAGCTCTATCCCGAAACCCAGGTCACCATCGGCCCGGCGATCGAGAACGGCTTCTACTACGACTTCTCGCGCGCGACCCCGTTCACCCCCGACGATCTCGAGAAGATCGAGAAGCGGATGCGCGAGATCGTCGATCGCGACGAGAAGATCACGCGCGAGGAGTGGAAGCGCGACGACGCCGTGCAGTTCTTTAACGACCAGGGCGAGAAGTACAAGGCCGAGATCATCGAGGCGATCCCCGCGACCGAGCCGATCGGCCTCTATCGCCAGGGCAAGTTCATCGATCTCTGCCGCGGTCCGCACCTGCCGTCGACCGGCAAGCTCGGCAAGGCGTTCAAGCTGATGAAGCTCGCCGGCGCCTACTGGCGCGGCGATTCGCGCAACGAAATGCTGCAGCGCATCTACGGCACCGCATGGGCGAGCGAGGCCGATCTCAAGGCGTACCTGACCCGCCTCGAGGAAGCGGAGAAGCGCGACCACCGCCGCATCGGCCGCGAGATGGATCTGTTCCACGTCCAGGAAGAGGCCGTGGGCAGCGTGTTCTGGCATCCTAACGGCTGGACGCTGTATCGCACCGTCGAGAACTACATCCGCAGCCGGCTCGACAAGACCGGCTACGTCGAGGTGCGCACGCCGCAGCTCGTCGCCCGTTCGCTGTGGGAGCAGTCGGGGCACTGGGAGAAGTTCGGCAAGGCGATGTTCATCGCCCGCTCGGCCGAGGAAGACATCGACCTCGCGATCAAGCCGATGAACTGCCCGTGCCACGTGCAGATCTACAAGCAGGGCATCAAGAGCTACCGCGACCTGCCGCTGCGGATGGCGGAGTTCGGCTCCTGCCACCGCTACGAGCCGTCGGGCGCGCTCCACGGCATCATGCGCGTGCGCGCGTTTACGCAAGACGACGCCCACATTTTTTGTACCGAAGACCAGATCACCGCGGAGACGATCGCGTTCTGCGATCTCCTGAAGAGCGTCTACAAGGACTTCGGCTTCACCGACGTCGCGGTGAAGTTCTCCGACCGGCCGCCGACCCGCGCCGGCACCGACGCGATCTGGGACAAGGCCGAGGGCGCGTTGCTCGAGGCGTCGAAGGCCGCCGGGCTCGAGACCATCCGCAACCCGGGCGAGGGCGCGTTCTACGGCCCGAAGCTCGAGTTCGTGCTGCGCGACGCCATCGGCCGCGACTGGCAGTGCGGCACGCTGCAGGTCGACTTCGTGCTGCCGGAGCGGTTGGGTGCCCACTACGTCGGTGAGGACGGCCAGCACCATCGGCCGGTGATGCTGCACCGCGCCGTGCTCGGCTCGCTCGAGCGCTTCATCGGCGTGCTGATCGAGCATTACGCCGGCAAATTCCCGCTGTGGCTCGCGCCGCAGCAGGTCGTCGTGGCGACGATCACGAGCGACGGTAATGCCTACGCAGAGGAGGTCGCCAACGTCCTGCGCGTCGCCGGGCTGCGCGTGATCCTCGACACCTCCAACGAGAAGATCGGCCACAAAGTGCGCGAGCATTCGCTCGCCAAGGTGCCGGTTCTGCTCGCGATCGGGCGAAAAGAGGCCGAAACCCGCACCGTTTCAGTGCGTCGCCTCGGCTCTCAGGCCCAAGAAACCCTTGCCTTGGAAGAGGCGGCGACTAGACTCGCCGCGGAGGCCGCCGTGCCGGCGGCCTGACCGGAAGCGCCAAAACCCTGGGGTGGGGCTGCCCGCAGTCGGCGGGTGAGCCGCGCTTTTTGCCCGTTTCGGGGCTAGGTTTCCAGTCGAGGTCCGAGGATCGCCCGGCTCGCACACCGTGTGCGCAGCTTTCTGCCCCTCTGGCGCAATTGAGTAATGGAGGATTTTCATCGTTCGGCCACCCGCAGACGTCGCCCCAACCCGCAATCGCGGTCCGCGCGTCAATCAACAGATCGATTCCCCTTCCGTCCGTCTGGTCGGTGCCGACGGCGAAATGGTCGGGGTGGTACCCATAAGACAAGCGCTGGAAATGGCGGTTGAGGCGGGACTCGACCTGGTCGAGGTGTCGCCCAGCGCGGTGCCGCCGGTGTGCAAGATCCTCGATTACGGCAAGTTCAAGTATCAGGAACAGAAGCGCCGCGCCGAAGCGCGCAAGAAGCAGAAGGTCATCGAGATCAAAGAGATCAAGATGCGCCCGACCATCGACGACAACGACTACAACGTGAAGATGC
>Ga0310811_10013454_pt1 | contig 10658 bp, 9 predicted proteins | sample YCmetagenome_FD_207642 | JGI IMG/M metagenome (GOLD analysis project Ga0310811, IMG submission 207642) | Soil microbial communities from experimental microcosm in Duke University, North Carolina, United States - YC | ecosystem: Engineered > Artificial ecosystem > Soil microcosm > Unclassified ...
GTGTCTCATCAATCAATTTTCCAAGCGGCGATCGTTCATTACCTGATCCTATATTTGTTTTCGCAATCAACTCTGCGCCATTTAACGCACATGGAACAAATACCTTGAGAAAATCTTCCATGTTTTTCTTTACTGCATTGATGTTTCCGGCATTCAAATTTTCGAACTCAAAACTATTAAAAAATTTTGCACTTGAAATTAGAAGCTGATTGCACTCAGCTGCAAACGTGATAACTTGACTTTTGGCAGGCAAATTACTTGCCGCAATTGCCTGATAAACTCTCGAATTTTTCTCCCCGGTTATTTCACCTATGAACGTCTGTTCAGACTTTTTCATTTCTGTAATGACGAATGAAGTTAAATTTTTCTTGGGAGCATTCTTCTCATTTAACGCTCTTGTACTTCCGAGTTCACTCCATAATTCATATGCATCCAGAGGAAGCAATACATGACGCTGATTTACAGATTGCAGCACATCCATCAAACTCACAAATTGAGATGCAAGCGAACCGTATAAATCACTCGTAGTATTTGAAATTGTTGCATAAGCAGAGCGGCCGATATCGACAAAATACCTTACTTTTACTTGTCTGCGCTCAGCGATTCCTGGAAAAAAACCGGAATATAAGAGACATTGATCGCCGACCTCAGCAAGTGAATATCGCCGTAATATATCTTGTTCCTGCATTGCCTGCAGAAATTTATTGGCAATTGTTTGATTGGCGAAATCAGTATTTTTGGTAAAACGAACTAACAGTGAAACCAGGTAAGATTCAATTTCTTCATGCAGATATATATGACAACGGTCTTCAGCGTTTTTAAGAGCATCACGCCACAATATTATTACGTTTGCAGGGGTATCCGTATTCATCACACTTCCTCCCAAAACAAATGCCTCATATTGTTAGTATAATGTGATGTAATATAAAAGTGTTGATGTAAAATGACTTTTTCTGCAAAAAAATGGTGAATTATGCAATCACTTAAGAAGACCTGGTTTATTTCAGATTTGCATCTGGATCCTGATCATCCTGAAATTTCATTTCAATTCATTAAGTTATTACAATCTAGCAACGAAAGTGTCGATGATATCTATATATTAGGTGATTTGTTCGAAGCCTGGATAGGCGATGATGATTCCACCCCTTTTAATGAATCGATAATTGCTGCCATCAAAGACGCTGTTCTCAGAGGTACCCGCATCCACATCATGCATGGCAACAGGGATTTTCTCATCGGCAAAAATTTTCTGGAAAAGTCTCGAAGCACCCTGCTTGATGAAGAAGAAAAAATAGATGTATACGGCACTCCGGTTTTACTCATGCACGGTGATACGCTATGCACTAAGGATGTATCATATTTACGTGCGCGCAAAATGATGCGCAGCAGAATTTTACAATCAATATTTTTATTTTTGCCAATATCTTTTCGTAAAAAATTAGCTCACCAGGCACGCAGCGAAAGCCAAAAATATACTAGCACAGCAAAGCCAGACATTATGGATGTCTCGCAGTCTGAAGTTGAACGTGTCATGCAAAAACATGGTATAGATTATCTGATACACGGCCACACTCACAAACCATCAGTCCATCAATTTGATGTCGGTGATAAAACCAAAAACAGAATCGTACTTCCAGCCTGGCATGATGGCGGTACCGTTTTTGAATGGGCAAGCGACGGCAAAAGACAATATATCAAGCTTTGATTAGCTGAATCTGGTTTGCCGATTTGAACGCAAACGTATTGTTATCAAGGTATCGATTAACAGCGATGACAATCAAATAAACGACTGGCGTCATTAAAAATGACAAGATGATTTTTACGGTAATCGTGCCTGTCAGAATACTTAGCTTATGATCTGAATCATAAAAAAGTATATTCACAAAAATCAGTGAATCAATCACTTGACCAAGATACACAGAAATATTGCTGCGTACCCACAGCCATTTACCTTGTGAGAGATCTTTGATTTTTTGATAAACAAAAATATCAATCACTTGAGAAACGATGAATGCCGCCAGACTAGCAATGACAACACTCAGCCCTATTGATAGAACGGAATGAAACGCTGGCTGCAAAGTCCAGAACGCAGCGGCAGGAAAATAAATTGATATTTGAATTAATATAGAAATGAGAATTTGTGAAAATAAGCCTATCCATAATGCCTGCCGCGCCGCCTGCTTGCCCCATAACTCACAGATACAATCAATAATGGGATAGGTCAACACCGCAACAACAGCCACTGAATAAGGAAAATCAATTCCGAAATGAACGACTTTGATGGCAGTAATCATGCCGCATACCATGCCGCATACTACTAATGATGTCAGTAATAGATAAGCGCGTACTTCTTTCTTCAGCAAGACTGGATGCATCATATTTCTATCCTTGAATTGTAACTGTCACTTTACGCAGATGACTGCGAATGCGGTGCTCCCAAATATATATTCCCTGCCACCTGCCTAGATCCAGTTTATGATTTGAAATGGGCACCATGAGTGAATTCGAAGTCAGGATACTACGGACATGCGAGGGCATGTCATCTGGACCTTCCATCACATGTTCATAGATAGGATCACCATCTGGAACCAGCCGAGTCATGAATGACTCTAAATCTTTTTGTACGAGTGGGTCATCGTTTTCACACAAAATGAGTGATGCGCTGGTGTGGTGCAGAAACACATTACAAAGACCTGTGTCTACAGGCCCTTGCACTACAAATTCTGCAATTTTATCCGTTAAATTATATATTCCGCGTCCTTGTGTTGTTAGTTCGAACTTATATTGTTTAAGCATAAATCCTACAAAGTGAATGGTTGGTAACTAATAACAATTCCTTGCAGCTTCATTTCCTTTTTCAATTCAGCCGCAACGATGCGCGCAGATGTCTGTTTGTGTTCTGGTCCGACAAATACTCGTGTATTTTCACCAGAGGTTGTTGGTACAGACTGAATAAATGCACGGTAGCCTTTAGAGCGCAGTTTATTGACCAACTTCAAAGCGTTAGTCTTTTGCTTGAAGCTGCCAAGCTGAATCACATAGGCAGCACTTTTCAAATCCATCAAGCCATTTTTATCAACCGGAGATTTTGAGTATGCAGTTAATGCTTTTTGATGCCTGATGCGCGAATGAATTTCCAAAGCTTCCGCTTTACCGTTTTTTACAAATTTCTTTACTGACTTGCCGGCAATTTTCTTTTGAATCTTTTTAATTTTTGAGGAATTATTTTCAACAATGCGCGAAGTCACATGCGGACTGTTATCTATCTTTTCATTTGTATCTGTCACATCTGTAGGATTTTTTGCTGTTGGTATTTCTGCCGCCACAGGTGATGCATCTGCTGCGATTGCCGATTCAGGTTTAATCGCAAGATCAGAAATATTTGCGGCAGCCGGTGAATTAGCTTGATCAGCTTCAGCTGGCATGCCGACAATATCGACTGCCTCAGCAGAAGTTACCTGGGTTGCCTGATCAGGAAACGCCGGAGACTTTACTAACGACTTCTCGGTAGAGTGATTGTTACCCAACATAAAGGGATACATTAATACCGCCAAGCCGGCAACGACAACAATACCAAGAATACGATGTTTGGTTTTACTTTCCATGTTTCACCTCAAGACTCATCTAAATTTAATAATTAACTTGCAGAGTGCATCGTTAATTTGGCTAATAATCTACCGATGCCGTCTCTTAATTCGTTACGATGCATAATCATGTCAATCGCACCGTGTTTTAACAGAAATTCGCTGCGTTGAAAACCTTCTGGTAATTTTTCGCGTACTGTTTGTTCAATAACTCGCGGACCTGCAAATCCGATTAGTGCATTTGGCTCTGCAATGATGATATCACCCAGCATAGCCAGGCTTGCAGAAACACCGCCCATGGTTGGATCAGTTAAGACTGATATAAACGGTAATTTTGCTTCAGAAAGTTTGGCAAGTGCAGCGCTCACCTTTGCCATTTGCATTAATGATATCAATGCCTCCTGCATACGCGCACCGCCGCTTGCAGAAAAACAGACTAACGGTGTTTTTTCAGCCATGGCTTCATTTACCGCCCTGACAAAACGCTCACCCACGGCCGCTCCCATGGAGCCGCCAATGAATCCATATTCAAAAGCCGTCACAACAAGAGGAGTACCATGCAGCTTGCCGCGTACCGCAACCAATGCCTCTTTTTCACCGGTATCACTCTGGGCGGCACTCAGGCGGTCTTTATATTTTTTGAGGTCTTTAAACTTGAGCTTATCGACCGGCCCTACATCGGATGCTATTTCAACCACCCCATTTTTGTCTAAAAAATACTCAATACGTTTGCGTGCCGAGATGCGAATGTGATGATCACACTTGGGACAAACCTCTAAATTTCTCTCTAATTCAGTACGATAGAGCACAGAGTTACAGCTGTCACACTTGGACCATAGACCTTCCGGAACCCCTTTTTTTGCACTAGTGCCAGTTCGAATCCTTGACGGCAATAGCTTTTTAAACCAACTCATATAGATACCTATTCATTTAATTGTTGAGCATTATATCAAAAACAATTGATCAGAAAGAGGAAAAATATACGGTTCAGGGTAGGTTACCCTGACCAGGTATAACCCACCTGCCGGGGCGGTTTCCGCAGCGACCTTGCGGCTTTTAGCGTGCAAAACCTCTTGCATCCATTCAGTGTCGCGAAAACCAGCGCCAATTTTCATGAGAGTCCCTGCGATATTTCTTACCATATGGTGCAGGAAGGCATTGGCTTCAATTTCGAAGATGACAAAATCACCGCGACGCTCAATAGTAAAATCAGTGATATTTCGCATTGGAGAATTTGAATTACATTTTGACGAGCGGAATGAACTAAAATCCTGTTCTCCAATTAAAAAACTGGCAGCAGTACGCATTAGATCGACATCAAGCGGATAATAATGCCAGCTGCAACGCGAGCTTAGAATTGCGGGACGTACTGGATGATTATAAATGACATAACGATAACGGCGGGATATTGCTTTAAACCTTGCATGAAAACTGTAATCGACCTGCCGCGACCAGCGCACACCAATTGATGGTGGCAAATGTACATTCGTGCCAAATATCCAGGCATCCAGATGTCGTTTTGCCCTGGTATCAAAGTGAATGACTTGACCTGTTGCATGCACGCCAGCATCAGTGCGGCCTGCACATATAATTTCGATTGGTTCATTGGCGACTTTTGACAAGGCGTCTTGCAGCGTGCCTTGAATGGTTTTCATTCCAGGCTGCGACTGCCAGCCATAAAAATCAAAACCATCGTATTCAATACCAAGCGCAACACGCATCAGATACTACTCAGTAATCGCTGCGCTTCATCCTTATAAGCTGAATTTCCACTACGAATGACAGCTGTGAGAATAATTTTTGCGAGCTGTCCCTTGTCTGATTCAATATACGCTTTTGCGAGATCAAGCTGAGTTGCAATTGGATCTTCGCCGGAAATGGCGCTTACATCGCTCAATGTCTCAGATAAAATCGTTTTGTCAGAGACGCGTCTTGGTCTTTTAGGTGTGCTCGATGTTGGAGGTGCAGATTGAACTTCTTCTGTGTCCTCGACCACGTCATCGGGAAACTTGCTGCGTGAAAGCCGCATGATGAGATAAGAGCCCAGCATGAAAAAAAACAATGCTGCGCTGCCTATCGCGATTAATATGGATGAATAACTTTTAATGATGATATTAGTCAGGGTCATAGATGCCGCTCTATTAATTGGTTTGCAATCTGGATCGCGTTGAGCGCCGCACCTTTTCGCAAATTATCAGCGACAATCCATAAATCAAGACCATTGTCACATGATATATCTTCGCGCACACGGCCAACAAAAACGTTGTCATTTCCCGCAGCGTCCTTTGCAGGGGTTGGGTAAGGAAATTTACCATTTATTAATTGCACGCCCTTGGCGTGCTGTAATAATTCTTCAGCATGACGAGCGGTTATCTTGTCACGCGTTTCAAGGTGAACTGCAGCCGCATGTCCGCAAAACACCGGCACACGCACCGCTGTCGGATTAATAGCAAGTGTTTCATCAGCAAAAATCTTGCGAAGCTCCCAAACCATTTTCATTTCTTCGCGCGTATAGCCGTTTTCAAGAATATCATCTATGTGCGGGATAACATTGAATGCAATTTGCTGCGGATAAATTTTAGGATTAATCGGTTCATGCGCCAGAATTTGTCGTGATTGCTCTGTTAACTCTTGCAGTGCATCTTTGCCGGTTCCTGAAACAGATTGGTAAGTGGCAATGTTTATTCTGGTAATGCCGACAGCATCGTAAATTGGTTTAATACCAACAGCGATTGGAATCGTATTGCAGTTTGGATTAGCAATGATGTTTGTTTTTTTATAATCCACAAGGGCATCAATATTAACTTCTGGAATAATCAATGGCACATCTGCGTTGTTACGAAAATAATAACTTTTATCAATCACCACATTGCCGGCTTTCGCAGCTGCAGGAGCATATTTAGCTGCAAGATCATTGCCAACACAGAAAAATGCGATTTTTGTCTGAGAAAAATCAAAATTATCCAAATCTTGAATGAGAATTTCCGTATCTCTATAAGATAGTTTATTGCCGGCTGACTGTTTACTGGCAACGAGGTGCAGTGAAGATGCATCTACACCCTGTTCTTTAAAAATAGTAAGCAATGTCGAGCCGACAAGCCCGGTCGCACCAACGACAGCAACGGGTAAATTAAGCATGATTCTGCTCCACGCCTTGCAGCCAGACACTGATCGTCTCGCCCATCAATTGAGGGTATGTTTCCTGCGCTAAGTGCAATTCTTCGCCGATTTCCACAATTTCCAGATTAGGTAGATGCTCTTTAGCCCACATAGCGGTTGCAATAGTTGTGATAAATCCAGGAACTGAATATAACATCAACTTGGGCAGCTTGGATTTTGTTAATTTCTTCGAATAATTTGCGATAATTTTTTCAATATCGCTTTTGTTTTTACCGTCTGGCAATTCTTTCAGGTATTGCAAAATCGGCCTACCCGAACCTTTTGCGGTAAACGGTTTGCGATATACATCCAATTCATTGCTGCTCAGTGTCCGCATGACTGCCTGCGGCAAGATATGATCTACAAATGATGCCCCGTTTACAGCAAGATCAAATGCATTATCTGCGCTCTGTAGATTAACGAGCTGCTCCTGATATGGCAGCGACAAATCACCGCAGTTTGTCGATCGTAGAAAAGCTTCATAAAACACAAGGCCAGAACAGTTATTTTCATGTCTCATGGCGTAATCGAAACCAATGACAGAGCCCCAGCCGTGCATCACGAGAGTGATATGCTGCAAGTCGAGTTTTTCAATAAAGCCTTCGATATATTTGATATGGTCAGCGAGGGAATATTGAATATCGGGTTTATCTGATTTGCCAAACCCGACTAGATCGGGAGCAATACATCTTCCTAGAGATGCGACATGAGGAATGATATTTCGCCATAAATAACTTGAAGTAGGAATGCCGTGTAAGAACAGGATAGGATTACCCTCGCCTGTTTCAATGTAATGTATTTTCGAACCATTCACTTCGGCAAATTGAGACGGGAAGTTCACCTGGTCGGAAATCCTTTCATTAGCTTTCATCGCGATACCTCATGATGCCTGCGCAAATTCAAATAATTCCCTTAATACTACAGAATATGTGACAAACCCAACAATATCACTTGACCTGATATCTGCAAGCAATTTTTGCCATCTATCCAGCAAGAAGTGGTATCTCTTCACCCATAGATCAATTCGTTCATCTGTAGTAACCGCTTTGCCGTTAATGCCATTTTTTGCAGCGATTTTACCGTTACCATTGCGATTTTTAATAGTGAGAATACGTGATACAAGCTTTCTTTGTGCGCGATCAAGATCGTCACGAAATCCTGCGCGAGCCAGTTCATCCCATTGCGTATCAACAACATATGAATTCATCATTTCACGAAGATAGTTAAGCTCTAAGCGATTGCCGAGTCGGTAATAAGTGCGTGCAGCTTCTTCCAAATTCAATTCATATTTCAAGGATGCTTCTGCAATGTCTAGCGAAGTGAATAATACGTTGCAGTTAGCGATTGACTCAGCGAGCTGGCTTGGAACTCCGTGGCTGATGTAATCCTGAATTGAAACATCTACCGCTTCTTTGTCAGCAGCATCCAGCAACTCAGGTAATTTACCTATTATTTGACTGATCAAGGGTTTGAAAATATCGATCGTTTTCTGCATTTCGATATTTTGTTTGCGGTTACGCAAGAACCAGCGTGTCGCTCGGCGAATGAGGGAGTATACCTGCAGCATCATACGATACTGCACAGCTGGGTCGACTTTATAATCGAGTGCCGTTATCTGTTTCCACAAATCTTCCAGATTATATATATCTTCAGCCACTACAAACGAACGAATGATAAAGTCCATAGATGCACCTGTTTCACGATGCAGTCTGTCAACGAAACTTATTCCCATTCTATCGGTAATCGCTTTGGTCAACTGAGTTGAAATAATTTCACGGCGCAAACTATGGCGCTTCACCTGTTCCAGATAATTTTCACAAATTGGTTTCGGGAAGGCGGTTAACAGATATTTATCAAAGAATGCATCATCAGGTACATTCGTCTTCAAAATATCATGTTTCAAATACATTTTACTGTAAGCAAGCAGCATGGCCAGCTCTGGCCGTGTGAGCGGCGAGTTACTTGCCTTGCGTTCCTGTAGAGCCTTATTGCTCGGCAAAAATTCCAGTTTCCTGTCGAGGCGTCCGCTCTTTTCGAGATCATTCATGTATTGACGCAATAAATCCACTGTTTGCGGAGAAACAGTCGTTTCCAGGCTTAGCATTTGTGTCTGGTCATAATTATCAAGTAATACAAGATCAGCAACTTCATTAGTCATTTTCTCAAGCAACTGATTGCGATCTTCTAGCGTTAATTTTCCTTCTGCCAGCAGTTGGTTTAAAAGGATTTTGATATTTACTTCATGATCAGAGCAATCTACGCCGGCAGAATTATCAATGAAGTCGGTATTGACGATGCCCCCTTGAAGCGAATACTCCACACGAGCCATTTGTGTCATGCCAAGATTGCCGCCCTCTGCTATCACACGAGCATGAAGTTCAGGTGCATCAAGGCGTATGTTGTCATTCGTACGGTCACCAACATCAAGCTGCGACTCATTTGTTGATTTAACAAATGTTCCGATACCACCGTTAAAAATCAAATCTACCTGCGCCATCAGCATTGAGCGTATTAATTCATTGGGCGACATTGCATCCTTGGTCACACCCAGCATTTTCTTCATTTCATGAGAAAGCCTGATTGATTTGGCGGAACGATTAAAGATGCCGCCGCCTTTCGAAATGAGTTCGGCATTGTAATCTGTCCAGCTGGAACGCGGCAGATTGAATAACCGTTTGCGTTCTTCATAACTTATTTCTGGATTTGGATCTGGATCCACGAAGATATGCATATGATTAAATGCGCCTAATAATTTGATATGCTTTGACAGCAGCATACCATTACCGAACACATCACCAGCCATATCACCAATACCAATGACTGTAAAATCATCTTTATCCGGATCAATTCCCAGTTCACGGAAATGACGTCTTACAGATACCCAGACGCCGCGCGATGTAATGCCCATTTTCTTATGATCATAACCAGCAGAACCGCCGGATGCGAATGCATCATGCAGCCAGAAATCGTAAGCTTTAGAGATACTGTTTGCGATATCAGAAAAAGTTGCCGTCCCCTTATCTGCAGCAACAACAAGATATGGATCATCTTCATCGTATCGGACTACCGATGGCGGCGGCACAATCTTGCCGTCTTTGATGTTGTCTGTAATATCAAGCAAGCCACTAATGAAAATTGAATAACAGGCGATGCCTTCTTTTTGGTAGTCATCTCGTGACAAATCATTCAAATTTGGAGATTTTACAAAGAATCCGCCTTTTGCTCCTTCTGGCACGATCACGGTGTTTTTAACTTGCTGCGCTTTCATCAAGCCAAGTACTTCAGTTCGGAAATCTTCACGACGATCTGACCATCGCAATCCGCCGCGCGCTACTTTGCCGGCACGCAAATGTACGCCTTCAACTCGCGGTGAATAGACAAAGATTTCATACTTTGGCCTCGGTAATGGCAAATCTGAAATAGCTGCCGGATTAAACTTGAATGATATATATGATTTATATCCGCCTTCAGCCGCTTCCTGGAAATAATTGGTTCTCAACGTTGCCTGCACAACTTCAAGGTAACGCCGCAGAATGCGGTCTTCATCCAGGCTCGCAACTGAATCGAGTAGTTTTTCAATGTCAGCGAGCAAAGTGTCGATATTGGATTTATTATCTGAACTATAGTGAGGATCAAATCTCAGGACAAATAACTGTACCAGCGCTTTAGTGATTTCGGCATTATTAATGAGCGTTTGCTCGATATACTGCTGACTGAATGTGAATCCTGTTTGCCGCAAATATTTTGCATAAGCACGCAACATCGCAGTTTCCTGCCACGTCAGGTTGGCCAGCACAACTAATTTATTGAAACCGTCATTTTCAGCTTCATTAAACCAGGTTTTTCTAAACGCATCGATAAATGTGTCATGAATATTCGCGATATCAATTTTGTGCCCCGGATAATCCATGACAA
>Ga0310811_10013455_pt1 | contig 10657 bp, 8 predicted proteins | sample YCmetagenome_FD_207642 | JGI IMG/M metagenome (GOLD analysis project Ga0310811, IMG submission 207642) | Soil microbial communities from experimental microcosm in Duke University, North Carolina, United States - YC | ecosystem: Engineered > Artificial ecosystem > Soil microcosm > Unclassified ...
CCATGCAGATGAGCCCCAGGCCGAGCTGGATCCAGCGGCCGGTGGGCTGGGTATTCGTCGTCGTCACTTAAACCTTCCTTTTGCCCGCGGGACGGGCAGCTTTAAATCAACGGCTGCGCGCCCGCGCAGGGCGAATGCGCCTCCAAAAAACATCGACGGACTAAAGCAAGTCCCGTGCCAGAAAGGGGGTGATCGCTTGTTGAAAAAAGCGGCGCCAAAGCTTGTGCTGTCTGGGTTCGTCGCGACGAATCCGGCGGAGTCTCAAACTAACAAAATGCTTTGCCTCTTTTTTGCGATAAAGTTGCCTTGTGTGGCTTGCCTCTTTTTTGCGCCAATGGTGCCGCGGCGCGCATGGATGCGGCAGGTTTCGTCTCGCGTGACGCGTTTTGCGAAGGGGCGCAGGGCGTCACCAAAAGCGCGCTTCACGCCGGTATGCTTTCCAACGTTTGGCCAGTTCGTTCACGCCGCTTTGGCGTTGCTTTTTCTGGTGGCGTGCGAGGGCGGAGATGGCCGGGCGCAGATCGATTTTCGTACTTCGCAGCAATGTCTTCGCCAGTTGGACGGAGGTGGAACTGTCATTGATGCGGCCCAGCGTGTCCTGCAGCGCCTTGCAGCGCTTCTGATAAAGGCGGGATTTTTTCCGTGAGAAAAGGCGATCGGTAAATTCTATGCCGTAACGCAATTTCTTGATCGATTTGCGCAGTAGGTGCAGCTCCGAATCATTGGCCAGCGCTATGTTGTGCCCTCTGGTCTCAACCCTGCGGGCCAGCCGGTCGAGCCAGCGCGGCGCCAGATCTTGCAGCTCCCGAGCGAGCTTTGCGCGGCCGAGGCGATGCGGCTTGTCTTGCCCCTCCTCGGCCCAGGCGGCGAGATCAAGAACCGTCGCAGTGTATCTGTGCCCCCCGCATTCCTTGATGAAAGCGTCGTGGGCATCGTGCCGCCGGTCCGCGGCCACGGATTTGAGGCCGTTATAGATATCGGTCGACGCGGGCGGCCGGCTGGCGTCCGGCAACAGCTCGGCACAGAACACGTCCCAATCGCGGGCCTGCCCGAAGACACGGCCGATTCGTTGCAGATTGTGATCGAATTGCGCGACGTGGCGCGGGTCGAGTACCGGCTTGTAAAGCAGCAGGAGCGCGCGGAGGCGGCGAATGGCGACGCGCATCTGATGCACGCCTTCAATGCTGCCGGCCAGGGCGGCGGGCTGATTAATGACCAAATGATGAAGGCATTCAGCCACGAGCAGGCGGAACGCGGCGGCGCCCGAGGCCGTGGCGGGAAGCTCGATGGGCCCGGGTTTCTCGCTGGCCGGCAGATTGCCGGAGGCAAGCCGCAGGCCGCGCGTGGCCAGGCTGTCGAGCGAGATCGCGAACGGAATCCTGGCATGCAGATGCGATGCGAAACGATAGGTCGCGCCGGAATCTCCGCTCAGCGCTTCAAGCGCCAGATCGCGGACCGGCTCCGAGGCGGCCCCGGCACCGAGGGTACCTTCATCGAACGACGCCCTGATGGTGGTGCTCGGCGCGGGTTGCAGTGTGCGCACGATTCGTTTGAGATCGGCGACGAAAATTTCCCGCAATCCGGACGGCGGGAGCGGCTTCGGCGTCAAAACAGGCAACAATGAAAGGTCGGGCTGGTCGTTCAGCAAAGGCCATTCCCATTCGCATTTTTGCAGCGACAGCCCGGAGGCCTGGGTTGTTTCCAAGGTCTGCAGGATATTGTTCCCGCTGCGAGTCACGCGCAGGCTGAAACCAGCCTGCGCCAGGTCAGAGGAGACGGTGTCGTAATAGCGGCTCAGGAAATGCCGTGTCGCGGGAGGGGAAGCGTCGGGCGGCTGAAATTCGCGGGCGTGGTCGAGCTGGTTGGCGCCGCCTCCGGTCAGGCTCAGGACCAAGATTGTCTCCTGCCTCGCCGGTGCGGCACCCATGAAAGATCACCTCGCGTAAAGAACCGATTTCACATTCACGAATTCCTGCATTCCATAGTGGCCCAGCTCCCGTCCATGGCCGGAACGCTTGACACCGCCAAACGGGGCTTCCGGCGTCGAGGCGAGGATTTGATTGACCGCCGTCATGCCGGTTTGCAGGTCCGTGACAAAGCGTGCCTGCTCCTGCACTTCTTGCGTCCAGACCGAGGAACCGAGACCGAAGGGGACGTCATTGGCGATGCGGATGGCGTCATCGAGGTCGGCGGCGCGGAACATCATGGCGATCGGGCCGAAAATTTCCTGAGCCGTAAACGCATTGCCAACCGGAATATCGGTTAAAATGCCCGCCGTCAGATAGGCACCGGGCCCGTCAGGCTGCTCGCCGCCGCAGAGCAGTTTGGCGCCGATATCCCGGGCCTCCGCCAGTTGCCGCAGAACCGTGTCGCGCTGGCCCACACTGGAAAGAGGCCCCATGTCCGTCTTCGGGTCGAGCGGGTCGCCGGCTTTCACGGCGCGCATGGCGGCGGCAAAGCGTTCCAGGAAATTGTCGTAAATCGCGGCGTGGACGATCATCCTCTTGCCGCAAATGCAGGATTGCCCCGTGTTCTGGATCCGCGCCGTGACGGCGGCGCGCACCGCCTGGTCGAGATCGGCCGACGGCATGACGATGAACGGATCGGACCCGCCCAGTTCGAGGACGATTTTCTTGAGATTGCGCCCCGCCTGTTCAGCGACCGCCATGCCGGCGCCTTCGCTGCCCGTCAGCGTGACCGCCACGATCCGCGGATCGGCGATGAGATCCGCCACGGCGTTCGATTTGACGGCGAGATTCTGGAACAATCCGGCGGGTCCATCCGCGTCGTGGACCATCTCTTCCAGGAGATTGGCCGTCCCCTGGACCAGGCTGGCATGTTTCAGCAGCCCGACATTCCCGGCCATGAGGGTGGGCGCCATAAAGCGCACCACCTGCCAATAAGGAAAATTCCACGGCATGATGGCGAGAACGACGCCTTGCGGCAGCCAGTATGTTTCCGCGATTCCCTGGGCGAAATTGGTGCGGGTGGGGGCGAGCATTTCCGGCCCGACCTTCGCATAATAGCGAAAAGCGTGAATGCATTTTTCGACCTCGGCCAGGGATGATTTGAGCGTCTTGCCCATCTCCGCCGTGGCCATGGCGGCCAGCCGGTCTTTGTTGCGTTCGAAATTGTCGGCGATGCGGCTCAGAAGCTGGGCGCGTGCGGCTGGAGACGTACGCCGCCACTCTTGAAAACCAGTCGCCGCAGTGTCGAGTTTCCGCTCGATTTCCGGAGGTGAAAGCTCCGGATAAGTGGCGATGTTCTGCCCGGTGGTGGGATTGATGCTTTTGAACATGGACGTTCCTCCGTTGCGGGACGTTGGTCCAAAGCTGGGAAGCGGGCCGGTGCGGTTCAACCGGAAGGAAGGAGCCGCTTTTTGAAAAAAGCGGCGCAAAAACTTTTTTATGCTGGGCCATGGGCGTTGGCGCTGACACAGCCTCAGGCCCAGCATAACAAAGTTTTTTTGCTACTTTTTGTTCACAAAAAGTAGCGCTTGCTTGCTTGCTTCCTTAACGCGCCGCGAGAATGGCTTCGACCGTTTCCTGCACCGCAAAGGCTTCCGCGAGCGTGGCGAGTGGGTGCGCGGCGCCGCGCGTCATGGCGGCGACGCCTTCGAGCTGGCGGCGCAGCACCAGGGGGCGCGTCGTTTCATGCGGCAATGCGTTCGGCACCTTCTGCCAGATGCCGTCGGCGTCGAGGCGCTCGGCATTGGACCAGTCGCGCAGGCGGATCGCCCCGGCGCTGCCTTGCAGCGTCCAGACATTATGGTCGTCTTTCGGGGTCGTGCCGATGGACCCGGTGAGGGTGACCGGCACATTGCCGGCCTTGAGCTGCGTGCGGATCGCGCGCTCGCTGCGCCCGGCTTCGGGAAACGCCGCGAAACGCTCGCCGAGCGTGAAGGGGCCGGCGAGGCGCAGTGTGAGGAACAGGAAATGCGAGACGACCTCGCGGGTAAAGCCGCCCTGCTCCGGCCGGTCGAGCCAGGCGGCGGCATCGTGCTGCCAGGCGCGCGGCCAGGTTTTAAAGGCCACCTCGATGTCGAGCGTGCGCGGCGTGCCCACGGCGCCCTCGGCGAGCCAGCCTTTCATGACGTCCACGGCGAAGGAGGAGGCCATCGGGAAATTCACGGCGGCGCGTTGGCCGGCGGCCGCGGCCAGGAACTGCCGGGCCTCGGCGACGTCCACGGCCAGCGGTTTCTCGCAGAAAATGGCCTTTCCCGCGGCCAGGGCGGCCTGCATGTGGGCCAGATGGGTGGCGGGCGGCGAGGCGATATAGACGCAGTCGCACCCGGCGACCACTTGCGCGGCGTTTTCCGCCTGCGGCACGGCGGGCAGGGCGGCGGCGAGGCGGGCCATCGCGGCTTCCGCCGGGTCCCAGATGCTGCTGATTGTCACGCTGTCGGCGGCGTGCTCGAGGGCGGCGCGCAGCAGGCGTTCGCCCATGATGCCTGCGCCGAGGATGCCAAGCTTGATCGGTGCCATGAAAATCTCCGGTTGTGGGCATGGCTGCCCGTTGCGTCCTGCCATACAAGATCGGCCGAGCCGGGAAAATGCCATTGGCGTATGCGATGGAGAGGCCGGTCAGGATGGAGCCAATCATGCAGGAATCGCGCGCTTATAAAATTTTATTGCCGGGCGAATGGGCCGCGCTGCGGCGCGACGGCAGTTTCGCGGGCGCGCCCGTGGATGTCGCGGACGGCTACATCCACATGTCCACGGCCGCGCAGCTCGAGGAGACACTGCGCAAGCATTTCGCCGGCATCGAGGAGCTGTACATCGCCGCCGTCGATGTCGCGGCGCTTGGCCCCCTGGTCCGTTGGGAACCGTCGCGGGGCGGCGCGCTTTTTCCCCATCTCTACGGCACGCTGTCGCTCGACGCGGTGGTCGCGCACGGCAAATTGGCGCGGCATGAGGATGGTTCTGTGCGGCTGCCCGTCATTGGGAGCGAAAACTAGCCCAAAAATTCATGCAATCGGGCCACATTATTTCGATGCCACAGGCCCGAATGCATACAAGGTAAGGCTATCCCATGGATGCTGTCGCAATTTAGACAGCGCCTCGCGACAGATCGGCATTTTTCAAGCGAGCCTTTCGGGGCCCTTCCTTGCTTCGTCATGGGGGATGCCCCGCCCGGATGCGCGGCCCGCATGGCATCCGGGACCGACGGCGCCTTTTCTTTCGGAAAGGGTCTTAAGGAATGATTAAATATCGATGGCGCATTAACTATAAGATAGAGTATCGTAAAGTATAAAATATTCGACTCCCCGCGGAAGGAGCCCAAGGGGCGTCGAATCGGCCTCAAAATTCGGCGCAATGTCGGTGCGCGCTTTGTGATTCCATTTAGAAATCCTTCATGGCTGGCGCCTTATCGTTCGTTGAGAGGGCAAAGGTTGATGGAATATCTGAAATGAAATTCAGTATCGTTATTCCGAATTATAATTACGGGCGATTTATCGGCAAGGCGATCGCCAGCGCGCTCGCCGTGGAGTGGCCGGATCTTGAGGTGATTGTTGTCGATGATGGGTCGACGGACAATTCGCGGGAGGTGATCGAGAGCTTCGGCGCCAAGGTGATCGCGATTTTTCAACCGAACGGCACGCAGCGTGTCGCATGCAATACCGGTTTCGCACGGTCGACCGGCGATGCGGTTATTTTTCTTGATTCCGACGATGTGCTGATGCCCTCGGTGGCGCGCGAGGTCGCCGCCGTGTGGTCGGACAGGGTGAGCAAGGTCCAGTTTCAGATGATGCGGATCGATCGCGAGGGGCGGCCCACGGGGCGGGTGTTTCCACTCTATATGCCGATGCCGACGCCGGATTTGATCCGTGCCTGGGTCACGGAGACATCAGCGTATCCGACCCCGCCGGGGTCCGGCAATGTCTATTCCCGAAAATTCCTGGAGAAAATCTTCCCGCTGGACGAATTGTGCGGCCCGGCCGCCGATTCCGCGTGCCTGTCGGTCGCGCCCTTTCTGGGCGATGTCGTCACGATCCGCAAGCCGCTCGTGCAATATCGGTCGCATGGGCTGAACGACAGCAATCTACTCACGAATTATGCCCGTTTCAGCCGGGAGGTCGCGCGGGCCCAGGCGCGCTGGAAATTCGCCTGCAAAACCGCCCAGGATTCCGGCCTGTCGCTGTCGGAAACAAGCTTGTTCAAAAGCCTCCATCTGCTGCAACTGCGCGTGGCGTCGTTGCGGGTGGATCCGACCTTGCACCCGCTCGTCGATGACAGCCGCCTGCGCGCGATGTGCGACACTGTGCAAGTCATGTGGTCGTTTCCCATCGCCTCGATCTACAGGCGGCTGATCATTGGAGGCTGGGCGCTGCTGACCCTGGCGGCGCCCAAGCCCCTGGCGATGAGGTTGATCGCGCTGCGATTTGCGCAACGCTAGTGCGTTCCGCCGCGTGGATGTGGGCGGGGATTCCGCCGGGCGGCAATAAGGCCGTCGGCACTGGAGGAAACCATGTCTGGATTCAAACTCTCTCTCTGGATCGCCGGGATTGCCTTCATGATCGCCATGATCGCGCTCGCGCAATGGTGCGATTTTCCGGCCATGCCGAACGGTTGAGTGGCGGCGAGGCAGGGAAGGAAGTGCTACTTTTTGTGAACAAAAAGGTGCGAAAACTTTTATTATGCCGGGCCATGGGCTGCGTCGGCGACAACGCCCATGCCCATGCCCAGCATAATAAAAGTTTTGGGGCTGTCCTAGATATCAGGTTGCCATTGATATGGACCTTTCCCGGTTCGACGAACTGCTCGGAGTGATTGATCCTGTGATGATAGAACTCTGAGACGTCGAGCACGTCATAGGCACTGAGTGAATCTGTATAGATCACGCTATCAGGCTGAATTTTCTCACGGATGATGTCCATCAATACGGCGGATTTGGTGCTAGGGATCATCACCGTGTAGACGTGCCCGCCTCGTTTGAGCAGGCCAAACACCGGGACTTTTCCCGCCGCGCCCCGGCCGCGTTTGCCTTTGCGATGACCGCCAAAATAACTCTCATCGACTTCGATTTGCCCCGCGAGGGGAGAGCCTCGGTCCACCTCCTGAGCAATGATTTGTCGCAGCCGGTGATAAAAATAGGCGGCCGTTTTGCGGTTCACACCCAGCAAATCCGCCGCCGTTCGCGCCGTCACGCCAGCCACAAAAAATTCAGCCAGACGATCTTGCTGTTTTTCCGTTAAACGACAACGCTTTAGGTCCATTTCGCCATCCTAGATCCGCTCAGGATCTGGGACAGCCCTAAAGTTTTTGCGCCGCTTCCTTCCTTAGTTCCGTCTCGTAACGCAGCACCGGAACATTTGCCGCGATGTGCGGCAGCCGGCCGTGTCCCGGCGCGGCGCCCTCTGAGCCGCCCAGAAATTTCCATGGGCCGATTTACAAAAACGCGGTGCCGATCTTAACTGAAACGCAACGATATTGACGAAAAATGGGCGCTGGGGACGAGGTCTGGGGCGCTTTCGTGGAGGGGCCGTGAGGCACGACATCATTCAGGTCCGGGACTTGTCGGCCTTCGCCGAGCTGCGTCCTGCGTGGGCGCACTTGGAGGGTGAGTCCCGGTGCCACCCGGTGAGCCTCACCTATCGCTATGCCGAGCTGGCGGCGGCCAAACTGCTTGCGGAGGGCGCGAAAATCCGCGTCGTCAAGGTTTACGACGATGCCGGTCTTGCTCTGTTATGGCCGCTTTTCATACGGCGCAAAGGCTTGGTCCGCATGGCGTACGATTTGCGGTGCGGCGGCGGCACCGATCGCGGCGGGCCGCTGACGCGGGACGACGTGTCGGGGGATTGTCTCCGCGCCGCCATCCGCGCTCTCATGCAGGCGGGGGCGGATATTTTCGTACTCGACTGGACTGACGATGACACCGAGCTGCAGAAAGTGATCGCAAATTGGGCGCAGCCCTGGATCATTCGGCGACTGCCGGCGCGCCTGCGGGCCGCGGGGGGTGGCGAAGGGGCGCGCCGCTATGCGATCAAGTTCGACGATTTCCCGACCTGGGGGGATTTCATCGCCTCCCGGTCGCGCGCGGTGCGCCATGGCCATGACCGGCAATTGAAGCGCCTGCTCGCTGAGCAGCAGAATGTGGCGTTCGGCTGGTGCCAGACCGCCGAAGAGGCGGAACAGATTTTGAAATGGGTGTTTGAAAGCAAGAGACGCTGGGCGGTCGAGCGGGGCATCGATGCCGGCACCTTGATTGCCCGCGAGATCGAGGCGTTTTACATCGCCCTGGCGCATCGCACCGATTTGCGTGCGGCCCCGCTGGTGGCCTTCGTCAAGGTGGACGGCCGTCCCGCCGCCGCATCTTTGAATGCGGTGGGGCCGAAGCTTTTGGAAGGGTTGATCATAACCCATGATCAGGCGTTTCAGCGCTACTCGCCGGGCACCCTGTTACTTTATTACCAGGCCAAATGGGCGTGCGAGACCGGCCGTGAGTTCGACCTGCTGCGTCACGATGCCGATTACAAAACGCATTGGGCGACTCACATGCCGGTTTCCCGCCGACATGCGATATTCCTCGCGCCGAACAGCGTAATCGGGCTGACGGTTTTCATCGGGCTGGCCGTGCATAAACTGGGAGAATTGTGTGCCCGCAAATTCGTAGGCGCCATCCGCAGCGTGACGGCGAAGGCCGAGGACATCGCCGGGCCGCCCGACGGGGCCGAGGCGCTGGCGAAAGACAGAGGGCGCGCCTGACCCGTCGAACGCCAAGTATCAAGGCTGGGTCGGTGCCAGCCGTGTGGCGCGTGCGCCAGACCCTGGTTGCGCTTCATCGGGTGCAGGATGCGTCTCCGGCGCGAGGCGATCCACGCCGTCGAGCAGGCCCGCCGCCTGCAAGGAGCGCCATCCGTCATATTTGCGGCTGCGCGGCGACATGAAACCATGGTCGTTTTCCGCGAGGCGGCCATTTTGCGAATAGGCGTCGTATTCGTTGGTGTGTTGTTGGCGGATGGCTTCGGCGGCGAGCTTTTCGGTGAGGTCGGAGAGAAATTTAAAATGCAGCAAGACCCCGTGCGGCACGCCGGGCAGGGGGGCGCCGCCATTGACGGAGGCCGGCCAAAGCTCGTGCGCGCTCTTCAGATATGCGTAATGCCGCTGCCATCGGACCAGGGGCGTCTTGTTGAGGGCCGGCCCCTTCCAGAGATTGTCCGGAAAATAAACCCGTCCGCGCACGCCGCCCTTGATGGCCAAGGTCTCGTTCAGCGGGTCGTAATAGGTCACATAGCCGGTCTCGTCGAAAAACGGGCAGATTGATGCGGGGTCCTCGCCAATGGCGCAGATATTCTCCCTGATTTTCCTGTCGCTATACATATCGAGCATCAGGCATTGCAGGCTCGGCTGCCGCTTTTCCTCCATATAAGAGGTGAGCCGGGAGATGCCCTGCCGGTCGCAATGGGGAAAGACCAGAAACTCATCGGCGTCGATATGCAGGATCCACTTGCCTGCGCAGTATTTCGACAGCACGTGATTGACCCAGTCCGTGCCATAGCGCGCATTCTTGAACGAGCCTTTTGTAAAGAACAGCGAGACATCGGGCTCCGCGGCGAGCTGTTCCTGCAGCCCGTCGGTCGATTTATTGTCGAGAATCACGAAATGCTCGAAACCCATCGCGCGGTAATAGCGCAACAGGAACGGCATGCGCCGCGCCTCGTTATAAACCAGCATGACGACGACATGCCGGGCGTCCTTCAGGCCCGGACGCAGCCGGACCACCGAGACGTCACGCGCGTGCAGCCAGATCCGGACGCGCGCCTTGACGATATTCATGGATCGACACCAGGCTTTCTTCAGAAAGCTCTGGCGACCGATATGGCCGTTTGTCACGGACCAGATGGGCGTATGCGTCACGATCAACTCCGCAAAATCTCATCGTAACAAGTCATTCGGGCGAAGCTTGGTCCGCCCCAAAATCCTTCAGCCCAGCCTAACAACTGGCGAACATTGGCGTAAGACGACACTTTGTCTCAATTTTGATCTTTTTCAGCCTTATTAAGAAATAAGCCGGTTTTGGGCAATGCGCAAGAATGGCTGTTCTGAAATTATGGTGACGGGCGCGAAGGCGCGGAATGCCTATCAGGGCGGTCATGCGGCGATAGCGATTTTGCTGTGCCTGTATGCCGTCGCGCTGAGAGTTTCGCCTAAATTTTGGCGGTTTGCGTTAATTATGTGCAGTTCTTCGTGCGATTTTGCGCGATACGCCAATAAAACGGCCGCCATCGTCAGTGCCGGGCAAAATGTTGAACGGGCCCGGGGGTCGCCGACATGTCTTGGCGGGCAAATATTTTAAATTTTTTGGTGGCATCTGTCGATTATGTCGTAACGTTAATGCTTGGGGTAACAATGCGTCCTTTTTGGCTGTGCGCCCAGGACGCTCCCGGGTCTGGCACGATGAATGCTTGCAGCTGGGCATGCAGCAAGCCTCCTTGAATTCCGAATACAATTCCACGCCGTGGAGCCCTGGCGCCGCGGCGGCGGCCCGCCTCCGTGTCAGCGATCTCAGTCACGCGTTTGTCTCCGCCGAAGGCGTCTCGACGAAGATCTTTGATCGCCTCAATTTTCACGTCGCGCATGGTGAGATCATGTCGATCGTCGGCCGCAGCGGCGCCGGCAAGACGACCTTGTTCAATCTCATCTCGGGCCTTCTCAGC
>Ga0310811_10013457_pt1 | contig 10657 bp, 5 predicted proteins | sample YCmetagenome_FD_207642 | JGI IMG/M metagenome (GOLD analysis project Ga0310811, IMG submission 207642) | Soil microbial communities from experimental microcosm in Duke University, North Carolina, United States - YC | ecosystem: Engineered > Artificial ecosystem > Soil microcosm > Unclassified ...
GGCCGCGCCCATGTCGACGCTGTCGATCTCGCCAGAGATCAACGCCTTCATCAGCGTGGCGCCGGCCTTGATCTGCAAGAGCTCGACTTTCAGTCCATGCTTCTCGGCGAAACCGCCTTTGGCGACCATGGCGATGAAGCCGGAATCGCTCTTGGCTTCGAGGATGCCGTGTTTCCAGACCTTCTCCTGCGCGCCGGCGGCGGAAAGACCGCAAGCGAACAGAACGGCGGCGAGCGCCGGCAGTGTTTTTGTACGCACGGACATCGAACGAATCCTCTCTGGTTGTGTTTGTCGCGGCGCCTGGCGGCGCCGGGCCATCTGCGTGGCCAGCGGGTCGGCCGGGACGTTACGTCCCCGCTGCGCCTGCTGCAACAGCATTGGACCGTCACCCTGAGGTGGCCGCGCGTGGCGCGGCCCTCGAAGGGTGACGGCAAAGGTTGCTAAATCCGGAAATCGCCGCGCTTGCGACCTTGCGACACGTTCAGGAAGAGATCCTCCATCGTCGGCCGCTTCTTGATCAAGCCCTGCGCGTGGGAGTAGCCGACCAGCGCCTCGAGATTCTTCCGGTTCTTGTCCGACAGCCCGTATTCCCACGGGTCGGAGCCAAGGAGCTGCTCCTGCTCCTCCCAGGCGTCGCGATACCAGGCGAGCGGCACGATGCGCGGGTTCTGCATACGCTTCATCGCGATGGTTTTCGCTTCGTCAAATGCCTTGAACAGATTGATGGCGAGCCAGGGATGCTGCTCGGCAACCGATTGCCGAATTCCCATCACGTGCATGATCGGGAAGATGCCGGTCTTCTTGAAATAGGCGATCTCTTCCGCCTTCGGATCGGGAAAGAGCCTTGCCACACGCGGATCATTGGCAAGGAAGGGCTTGATCAGATCGGAATGAAACACCGCATCAAGTTCACCTTCGGCCAGCATCGTCTCGACCGATTTGTTGTCAGGCAGGCGGCGGACCTTGATGTCGGGCGGCAGAGCCACCTGAACATCGTCGTCGAGTTCGGCGACCCACTCGATGGAGTTGAGCGGCACGCCGTATTCGTTCTGCAGGATGCCGCGCATCCACAGGATGGCCGTGGTCATCAGCGTCTTCACGCCGATGGTCCGGCCTTTCAGGTCGCTCGGCTTGCTGATGCCCTTGCCGGTGTTGATGAACATGAAGCCGTGCCGGAAGCGGCGGTGCAAAAACACCGGTATGGCGCGGAACGGCCAGTCATTGTCGCGCGCGGCCAGATAGGACGAGCCCGATACCTCAGCCACGTCGAACTCCTGGTTGCGCAGGAAACGCCAGTGCCGCGTCGCCGAGTCCATGTTGGTGAGGATGTTGAGATCGACACCGTCGACCGCGACGGTGCCGTCGATCAGCGGGCGTACGATCTCGTAGTTGCCGCAGGCAAGCGTGAGTGGAAGTTTTTTCGGCATGCTGGGTGTCCCGGACTGAAGGGAAGCCGTGCTTATCATCATGCGCGCGCGGAAGCCAAGGCGCGGATTTGCGTCTATAAGATTCGGGTGTTCAACGGATGATTCGATGTTCCCTGCCAGTCCTGGTGGATACGGCTTCACGACGGCGCTGGCCGATGAACAGGCCACGCTCCGGCTCATGGCGGACATCGCTTGCGCCATCGAGCCGGGCGACCTGATCACGCTCTCCGGCGACCTGGGGGCCGGCAAGACGACGTTCGCCCGCGCCCTCATTCGTTATCTCGGCGGCGACGAAACCATCGAAGTGCCGAGTCCGACCTTCACGCTGATGCAAAGCTACGACCTGCCGCGCTTCACGCTGGTCCATGCCGACCTGTACCGGCTATCGGGCCCCTCGGAGCTGGCGGAGCTCGGCTTCGAAGACCTGAGCGCCGGCGCCGTGACGCTGCTTGAATGGCCGGACCGCGCCGCCGGGGTACTGCCGCCGGACCGGTTCGACGTCGCCTTCACGCTGTCGCCGCAGCACGGCCCGACTTACCGAAATGCGCGCGTCACCGGCTATGGCAAGTTCGCCGCCCGCGCCGAGCGCATCGCCACCATCCGTCGCTTCCTCGAGCGCAGCGGCTTCGGCATGGCCGCACGCCAGCGCATCCAAGGCGACGCCTCCACCCGCTCCTATGAGCGCCTCACGCGCAACGGCACCAGCTTCATTCTGATGAACGCGCCAAAGCGGCCGGACGGCCCGCCGGTGCGCGATGGCAAGCCCTATAGCGCCATTGCGCATCTGGCGGAGAGCGTGACGCCGTTCATCGCCATGGCGCGTGGCTTGAGCGACCGCGGCTTCTCCGCGCCGCATCTCTACGCGACCGACCGCGAGGCGGGCCTGCTGGTGCTCGAAGACCTCGGTGGAGATCTCGTCGTCGCGGGCGATCCGCCGCGGCCGATCGAGTCGCGCTACGAGGTGGCGGCCGACGTGCTCGCCGCGCTGCACAGCCAGACACTGCCCGAGGTCTTGCCGGTCGAACCCGGCGTCGACTATGCGCTGCCGCTTTACGATATGGACGCGATGCTGATCGAGGTTGAGCTTCTGCCCGACTGGTATCTGCGCAAGCTCGGTGTCCGCCTGTCCGATGCCAAGCGCGACACCTACTTGTCGCTCTGGCGCGACGCGCTGATGCCGATGACGGAGGCGCCGCCCAGCTGGGTGCTGCGCGACTATCATTCGCCCAATCTCTTGTGGCTTCCCGACCGGCCCGGCATCGCGCATGTCGGCCTCCTCGACTTCCAGGACGCCGTGCTGGGGTCCCCGGCCTACGATGTCGCATCGCTGTTGCAGGATGCGCGCGTCGACGTGCCGGAATCGATGGAGATCGCGCTTCTGTCGCGCTACATGCGCGCACGCCATGCGGCCGATGCCACTTTCGACGCCGCAGATTTCGCACGCGCCTACGCGACCATGGCGGCCCAGCGCGCGTCCAAGATTGTCGGCATCTTCGCACGCCTGGAAAAGCGCGACGGCAAGCCGCAATATTTGCGTCACATGCCGCGCGTAAGGGCCTATCTCCAGCGCGCTCTCGCACACCCGGCGCTGGCGCCGCTCGCTGCGTGGTATCGCGCCAACGTGCCGGCACTGAAAACGTGAACCGCCTCGACGCATGACGAATTTAACTCCGACAATGCCCCGAACGGCCATGGTGCTCGCCGCGGGCCTCGGCCTGCGCATGCGGCCGCTCACTGACAAGATGCCCAAGCCGATGGTCAGCGTCGCCGGGAAACCGTTGCTCGACCATGTGCTCGATCGTCTCGCGGATGTCGGCGTCGAGCGCGCGGTTGTGAACATCCATTATCTCGGCGAACAGATCGAGCAGCATCTCAAGCAGCGCACCAGGCCGGCAATCACCATTTCCGATGAGCGCGGCCTGCTGCTCGGAACCGGCGGCGGCGTCATAAAAGCGCTGCCGGCCCTGGGCGATGCGCCGTTCTTCCACGTCAACAGCGACACCTTGTGGATCGACGGCGTTAAGCCCAATCTCACGCGCCTCGCCGAGCATTTCGATCCCGCCGAAATGGACGCGCTGCTGCTGCTCGCGTCCACTTCAGGGACCACCGGCTATAGCGGTCGCGGCGATTTCGCCATGCTGCCGGACGGCCGCTTGAAGAAGCGCGGCGAACGCGAGGTCGTGCCGTTCGTCTATGCCGGCGTGGCGATCCTGTCGCCCGCGCTGTTCAAAGACGCACCGCAGGGCGAATTTTCGCTGACCACGCTGTTCGACCGCGCCGCGGATGCCGGACGCCTGCACGGGCTGCGCCTGGAAGGCCTGTGGATGCATGTGGGCACGCCGGACGCCATCGCCACGGCGGAGAAGGCGATCAGGCTGAGCGTGGGGTAGCAGCAGTTTGTCGTCCCGGGCACCGGCGCGGCACGAAGTGTTGCGCCGCAGACCCGGCACCGCCAAATAGGTTGGCATCCGTAACGGTCCCGGATCAACAGCGCATCACCCGCTTCGCTGCGTGCTGCGCCGCGTCCGGGACACGCACCAGCCACAACCGTATATGCTTCGCCTTATGCCGGTGAGTCGCCCCAGAGTCTTCACGATCCCCGCCTCGGCCCCCTTCCTGCCGATGCTGATCGACGCCTTGCGCGCGGGGAAGCTTGTGCCCGGTTTTCCGTCGGGATCCGATCCGCTCGCGCTGGCGCATGCCACGCTCTATCTGCCGACGCGGCGCGCCTGCCGGCTGGCGCGCGAGGTGTTTCTCGCCAAGCTCGATGGCGATGCGGCGATCCTACCGCGCATTGTCCCGCTCGGCGGTATCGACGAGGACGAAATCGCCTTTGCCCAGGCTGCCACAGCCGAACTCGCCGAGGCCGCGCTGGCGATTCCCGATGCGATCGAGCCGCTCGAGCGCCGGCTGCTGCTTGCGCGCCTCATTCTCGCCTGGGCGAATTCGCCCGAGGTGCGCGGCGCGGCTGGATCGCCGCTGATCGCCAATACGCCATCCGCCGCGCTCGGTCTCGCTGACGATCTCGCCCGGCTCATGGACGACATGACGACGCGACAGGTGTCGTGGGACAAGCTCGACACCCTGGTGCCGGACGATCTCGATCCCTATTGGCAGCTCTCGCTGCGCTTTCTGAAGATCGCCCGCAACGTATGGCCGGCGATCCGCGACGAGCGTGGCGCGATCGAGCAGGCCGAGCGTCGCGACAGGCTGATCGAGGCCGAGGCCAAGCGTCTCATCGGCAGCGATGCGCCGGTGATCGCCGCGGGTTCGACCGGGTCGATGCCGGCGACCGCCAAGCTGCTCGCGACCATCGCAAGCCTGCCACATGGCGCCGTGGTTCTACCTGGCCTCGACACCGATCTCGATGAGACGTCGTGGCAGCGCATCGCCGGTGATGAGAAGGAGCCGGCGCATGACGGCGCGCCGGCCGCCGGCCATGCGCAGTTCGCGATGCAGGCGCTGCTGACACGCATCGGCATAACGCGCGACGAGGTTCAGCCGCTGGCGGCGCCGCGGGCCTATGGCCGGGAAGCCTTGGTGTCCGAGGCGCTGCGTCCCGCAGCGACCACCGAGCACTGGCAGCTCAGCCGCAAGAACGAAGATTTCGACGACGCGACCAACCGCGCGCTCGGCTCGCTCGCCTTGATCGAAGCGGCCAATGCCGAGGAAGAGGCGCTCGCAATCGGCGTTTGCATCCGCGAAGCCATCGAAGAGAAGGGCAAGACGGTTGCGTTGATCACGCCGGATCGCGCGTTGGCGCGCCGCGTCGTTGCGGCACTGGCGCGTTGGCAGATACCGGTCGACGATTCGAGCGGCGACGCGCTCGCCGACACACAGGCTGGGCGGTTCGCACGGCTTGCGGCGGAAGCGGCGCTGAAAGGGCTCGAACCGGTCACGCTGCTGGCGCTGCTCAAACACCCTTTGCTGCGGCTCGGTGCCGAGGCGGGTGCGCCTCGGACCGCGATTTCGACGCTCGAACGCGCGCTCCTGCGCGGGCCGCGGCCAAAAGAAGGCACGCAGGCCTTGGCGGCGGCGCTCGACCGCTTTCGCGCGACGCGCGGTACCATGCACCGCAGCGATCCGCGCTGGCTGCTGGACGACGACGATCTCGACGCGGCCGCCGATCTCATTACGCGGTTGCGGAACGCGCTGGAGCCGCTCGAGTCATTGAAGCGCGGCGAGCACACACTCGCGACCTTGGCGACATGCCACCGCAAGGCCATCGCGTCGCTCGGCGCCGCCGATATCTTCGAGGGTCACGATGGCAAAGCCTTGGGCGACGCACTGGACGAGATCGCCGCGAGTCCATCCGCTGCCGATCTCCCCATCGCTCGCGGCGATTACCCCGACGTCTTCCATGTCGGCATCGGCGATCGTGTCGTGCGCCGCCCGGAGACAGGTGATGTGCGCGTGCACATTTACGGGCCGCTGGAAGCGCGCTTGCAGACGGTCGACCGTGTCGTGCTCGGCGGGCTGAACGAAGGCACTTGGCCGCCCGAAACGCGCAGCGATCCGTGGCTATCGCGGCCGATGCGCCGCGCGCTCGGCCTCGATCCGCCGGAACGGCGCATTGGCCTCTCGGCCCACGATTTCGCCCAGGCGCTCGGCGCACCGGACGTGGTGCTCAGCCGCGCGGCGAAGCTTGCCGGCGCGCCGACCGTGACCTCGCGTTTCATGCAGCGGATCGCGGCGCTCGCCGGCAAGGATCGCTGGAAAGCTGTCTGTGCGCGCGGCAATGCGATGCTCGACCTCGCGCGGGCGCTCGACCATCCTGCCGCCGTCGTACCCGCGAAACGGCCCGAGCCGAAACCGCCGCTGAACGCGCGCCCGACGAAGCTCTCCGTGACCGCGGTCGAAGACTGGCTGCGCGATCCCTACACCATCTATGCGCGCTACATTTTGCGTCTGTCGCCGCTCGATCCGGTCGACACGCCGCCCGGCGCGCGTGATCGCGGCACGATCATCCACGGCGCCATCGGCGATTACACGAAGCTGTTCGCTAAGGCCCCGCCGGCCGATCCGATGGCGGAGCTAATCAAGCTCGGCGAACAGCATTTCGAACCGCTCAAGGATTATCCGGAAGCGAAGGCCTTCTGGTGGCCGCGCTATCGACGCATCGCGGAATGGTTCGCGCAGTGGGACATGACGCGGCGCGAAACGGTCGCGACCCTGCATGCGGAAATCCGCGGCGAACTGAGCTTCGCCGCCGGACCGCAGACCTTCACGCTGTCGGGCATCGCCGACCGCATCGAACGGCGCACGGACGGCACTTACGCCATCATCGACTACAAGACGGGCGCAGCGCGCACGGAGAAGCAGGTCCGCACCGGACTTGCGCCGCAGCTCACGCTGGAAGCGGCGATGCTGCGCGAAGGCGGCTTCAAGGAGATCGCGCCCGGCTCGGTCACCGGCATCACCTACGTTACGCTGAAGGGCGGCGAGCCGGCCGGAAAGAACGAGACCATCGCGTTCAAAGAGGGCACACCCGACACGCAGGCCGATCACGCGCTCATCCGGCTGAAGGAAATTGCAACGACGTTCGCCGACGCCGACACGCCCTATCTCTCGCTCGTGCATCCGATGTGGACGACGCACTACGGCGACTACGACCACCTCGCCCGCGTGAAGGAATGGTCGCTCACCGGCGGCGAGGATGAGGGGGAGTGATGCGTGAAACTTGCGCCCACGCCAGATCCGTCACCCTGAGGTGCGAGGCAGCGAAGCTGCCGAGCCTCGAAGGGCGACGGCCCGGGCCATTCATCCTTCGAGGCTCGCTGCGCTCGCACCTCAGGATGACAGAGAGAGGCTTGCATCCATGACCTCCGCGCGCACCATCCCCGATCATGTCCGCGCGGTGCAGATCGAAGCCGCCGACCCGGACATCTCGGCCTTCGTGTCCGCCAATGCCGGATCGGGCAAGACGCATGTGCTGGCGCAGCGCGTGATCAACCTGCTGCTGCGCGGCTGCGATCCGGCCAAGATCCTCTGCATCACATTCACCAAGGCCGCTGCCGCCAACATGGCGAACCGCGTGTTCGGCACTCTGGCGGAATGGACGACACTCGACGATGCGGCGCTGGATGAGAAGATCACGCTCTCCACCGATCGCAAGCCGAGCGGCGCCGAACGCGCGCGGGCCCGCCGGCTCTTCGCATCGGCGCTCGAAACGCCGGGCGGACTGAAGGTGCAGACGATCCACGCCTTCTGTACGCGGCTGCTGCACCAGTTTCCGTTCGAGGCGAATGTGGCCGCCCGCTTCACGGTGCTGGACGAGGCCTCAACCACGCAGCTTCTCAACGATTTGACGCTCGAGGTCCTGCTGGAAGCCTCGGCCAATACGGACACGCCGCTCGGGCGCGCGCTGTCGACCGCGATCGTCGTCGCCGCCGACCAGACCTTCAAGGATGTGGTCAGCGAGGCCATCCGCGAGCGCGATACGCTGAACCGTTGGATCAAGCGCGCCGGCAGCATCGATGCCGCGATAGCTGAACTGTCGAAGAGCTTCGGTCTCGATCCCGATGACACCCGAGACAGCATCGAGAAAGAATTCTTTGATGCGTCGTTCGTCCCGGAATCAGAGTGGCCGGCACTCATCGACGTTCTCGAGTCCGGCTCGGCAAACGACCGGAAGCACGTTGTCGCGCTCGAGGCCGCCCGCAATGCCGTCGGCCGCGAGCGCGTCGAGCAATATCTGAAAGTCTTCTGCACGAGCGAACTGGAGCCGCGCAAGAACATCGTCACCAAGGCGATCGCGCAGGATTATCCCGAACTGGTCGAGCGGCTCTATGCCGAGCAGGGCCGCGTCTGCCGCCTGCTCACGCGCGAGCGCGCGCTCGATGCGCGCGAACGCACCCGGGCGCTCGTCGTCATCGCCGCCGAAGTGATCGCGCGCTACGGCAAGGAGAAGGAGCGTCGCGCGCTGCTCGATTACGACGACCTCATCGACAAGACGCTGCCGCTTCTGTCGGACGGGGCGTCGGCCTGGGTGCATTACAAGCTCGATCTCGGCATCGACCACATGCTGATCGACGAGGCGCAGGATACGAGCCCGGCGCAATGGGAGATCATCCGCCTGCTCGCCTCGGAATTCTCGCCCGGCGGCGCGCGCGAGAACCTGAAACGAACGCTCTTCGCAGTGGGCGACGAGAAGCAGTCGATCTTCTCGTTTCAGGGCGCGAAGCCGAAAGAATTCGATACGATGCGCCGGCTGTTCGCGCGCCAGTTCGATACGCCCGAGCAAGGCTGGCGTTTCCTAAAGTTTCACAGCTCGTTCCGCTCCGGCGCCAATGTGCTCGGTTCGGTCGATCAGGTTTTTGCGGAACGCGAGGTCTACGCGAGCATCACGACGGACGACGTCGGGATTCCGGAGCATCAGGCGCTGCCGGGCGCCGCGCCCGGCCTGGTCGAAGTGTGGCCGCTGATCAAGGCCGCCGAGCGGCGCGAGATGGAAGGCTGGGATGCGCCGTTCGACACGGAAAGCGAAGAGAGCCCGCGCGTTCGCCTCGCGCGCAAGATTGCGGCCCACGTCAAGAGATGGCGGGCGCAAGGGCTGAAGGCCGGGGATGTGCTGGTGCTGGTGCGCCAGCGCGGCCCGTTGTTCGAGGCGATCATCCGCGCATTGAAAGAAGCCGGCGTGCCGGTCGCCGGCGCCGACCGCCTCGTGCTCACCGAACATATCGCGGTGATGGACCTGATGGCCTTGGCCGACGCGCTGCTGCTGCCGGAGGATGATCTCGCGCTGGCCAGCGTGCTCAAGAGCCCTCTGTTTGGCTTGAGCGAAGAGCAATTATTCGCGCTTGCCTGGGACCGGAAGGGCACGCTGCGGGCGAGCTTGCGTGACAAGTCTGACTTTGCCGAGACTGAGCGGCTGTTGACGCAGCTTGCGAAGGCGGCGCGCGATGATACGCCCTTCGGCTTCTTCTCGCATGTGCTCGGACCCTTACGCGGCCGCGCCAAGATCCTCGCCCGGCTGGGGCCGGAGGCCAATGACGCGCTGGACGAATTCCTCAATCTCGCTCTCGACTACGAGGCGCGGCAGCCGCCATCGCTGCAAGGCTTCATCGATTGGCTCCGCAAGGCGCAAAGCGAAGTTCGGCGCGACATGGAGATGGCGCGCGATGAAGTGCGGGTGATGACCGTGCACGGCGCCAAGGGACTGGAAGCCAATACAGTCATCCTGGCCGACACCACGACCGATCCGAAAGGCGGACGTCCGCCGAAGCTGCTGACACTGGCGGATGGCGCGCTGGTCTGGACGAAGCGCAAGCAGGACGACACCGACGTGATGGCGCAGTCGCGCGATGAGGCCGATCGCGCGGCGCGCGACGAGTACCGGCGGCTTCTCTACGTGGCGATGACGCGCGCCGCCGAGCGGCTGATCATCTGCGGCACGCAGGGCCGCACCAAGATTCCCGATGGCTGCTGGTATCAGCTCGTCAGCGATGCGCTCGAAACTCATTGCGCGACGGAGCCCGCCGAGGACGGGGACGGCGAGGTTTCGCGCTATCGTAAGCACGCGGAGACAGGCGCAAAGCCGGTCGTAGAGGCGGAGACGCCGCAGGCGCGGTTGGCTCTGCTGCCGACATGGCTTTCGCGCGACGCGGCGCGCGAGGTGCCCGCCATGCGCACCATCACGCCGTCCGGCCCGGACGAGGACGAAGGCCGTCGCCCGCCGAGTGGCGGGGCGAAAATTGCATTGGAGCGCGGCCGTCTCACCCATCGGCTCATGCAGGCGCTGCCCGATATTCCGCCAGAGCGCCGCGCCAAGGCGATCGACGACTATCTGACCCGCGCCGGCGACAGGCTCGCCGCCGAGGACCGCTCTCTGCTCGCCGGACAGGTGATGCGCGTGCTCGACGATCCGCGCTTCCGCGCGCTTTACGCACCGGGCAGCCGAGCCGAGGTTCCGATTGTGGGCAAGCTCGCGATAGGCGGCGAGAGCGTCGGCGTCTCGGGCCAGATCGACCGTCTGGCCGTCACCGGAGACGCTGTTTTGATCGCGGATTTCAAGACCAATCGGCCCGCTCCGAGGCGAATCGAGGACGTGCCGAGCGGCTATATCCGCCAGCTCGCGTTCTACCGCGCAGTGCTCGCGAAACTATACCCGGGAAAAGTGATCCGCGCCGCTCTCGTTTGGACGGAAGTGCCTGATTTTATGGAGCTTTCGGATGAGGTCCTGGACGGCGCTCTCACACGGGTCAAGGCCGCGTGAGACGCGCTTGACGCTG
>Ga0310811_10013458_pt1 | contig 10657 bp, 13 predicted proteins | sample YCmetagenome_FD_207642 | JGI IMG/M metagenome (GOLD analysis project Ga0310811, IMG submission 207642) | Soil microbial communities from experimental microcosm in Duke University, North Carolina, United States - YC | ecosystem: Engineered > Artificial ecosystem > Soil microcosm > Unclassified ...
GGGCTTCCCACGGCAACCGTGCGGGGCTTCCCACGGCAACCGTGCGGGGCTTCCCACGGCAACCGTGCGGGGCTTCCCACGGCAACCGTGCGGGGCTTCACGCCGCACCCTGTGCGTCGCTGCAACCCACATCCGCGCGGCGCTGGAAACCGCGCAAGCACCTGCCGCCCTCAGCAAGCGGCTTGCGGCCTCGGCAAGCCGTTCGCGGCCCGAGCAAGCGCCTGCCGCCCTCAGCAAGCGGCTTGCGGCCTCGGCAAGCCGTTCGCGGCCCGAGCAAGCGCCTGCCGCCCTCGGCGAACGGCTTGCAGCTTCGGCAAGCTCCTGGCGCCGTCGGCAAACCGTTCGCGGCTTCGGCAAGCCCGTGCCGCCCGGTCCGCAAGCCGCTTGCGGCCTGCGCAAGCGGCTTGCGGAAGCCGGGTCAGCCCTTGGCGGCGAGCTGGCGGCCCTCCTCGAAGAACGCGCGGAGGTCCGGCAGCTCCCGCATCGGGAACGCGGCGCCGAAGGAGACGTTCCAGAAGTCGCCGGTGCGTGGTGTCCACGGCCCGACGTACGCGTACGGCTCTCCGATCGTCACGTCCCCCGCCGACACCCCGTAATTCACCTCGTCGAGGGAGATGCCGACGTCGAAGTGCTCCGGCCACAGCACCGGCGTGGCGGTCGGGTCGAGCGCGCGCAACGCCCGGTCGCCGGTGGTGAACGCGGCGATGAGGGCCGCAGCGCCGTCGAGCACGATCTTGTCGCCCGGCTCGGCCCCCGAGTGATCGTGGTAGACGTCCCGCGGCACGCCGGGATCGACCCCGGCTTCGGCGGCGACGTCGGCGAAGGACCGTCCGGCCAGCGCAATGCGCCGGTCCCCGGCGTACAGCGCGTCGGCGGTGACCCTCAGGTCCGGCGCCGCCACGGTGGCGAAGCCGTCCTCGGTCACCCGCAGCCGGATGGTGCCGCTGGCGCGGTGCTGGGGGCCGGCGAGCACCAGCTCGGCCAGCCCGTGCAGGGAGCGTCGGGATTCGTTGGTCACCCACCAATGCTGACACCGCCCGCCGAGCCGGCCCACCTCCCCGGCCCGTCCCTGGAACCCCTTCGCAGCCCCCGAGACACGCCCCGCTCGCAGACCCGGGCCCTTCACAGCCGGCCCGGCCATGCGCCACTCGCGGACCAGGCACGTTCGCAGCCGCCGGGACCTGCCCAGCCGCCACACAGCCAGCCGGGACGTGCACCACTCGTAGACCGGGGCCTTTCCCCGGCCGTCCCAGCCCCTTGCGCCACGCCCGGTCCCCTCCCCGACCCCACTGAGGCCGCCGGGATGTGCCTCGCCCGCGCTACCTGATTCGGGCCGAAACGAATGCTTAAGTTTCGATGTGGTCGCTTCCCGGGGCCGCGTCCGGGCGATAGGCAGACTGCCTAACAGTTCGCTCCTGGGGAGGCTCCCATGTCACGACGGCTCGTCCTGCTCGGTGCGGCCGGGCTCGCGGTGGCCGTTGCCGTGGCCGGCGCGACATACGCCTCGGCCGCCTCGTCCGCCTCGTCGGACGCCCGCGCGCCGCAGGTCGCCGCCGCGCCGGCCACCTTCGCGCACCCCGGCGTGCTCGTCAGCCAGGCTCAGCTGGACTTCGTCCGCGGCAAGGTCCAGGCCGGCGCGCAGCCGTGGAAGGCCGCGTACGACCAGATGATGGGCTCGAAGTACGCATCGCTGAGCCGCACGCCGAAGCCCCGCGCCACGGTCGAGTGCGGCTCGTACTCCAACCCGAACAACGGCTGCACCGACGAGCGCGAGGACGCGATCGCCGCGTACACCCTCTCGCTCGCCTGGTTCATCACCCGCGACGCCCGCTACGCCACCAAGGCCATCGCGATCATGGACGCCTGGTCGGCCACGATCAAGGAGCACACGAACAGCAACGCCCCGCTGCAGACCGGCTGGGCCGGCTCCTCCTGGCCGCGGGCCGCCGAGATCATCCGGTACACGTACGGCACCTGGCCCAACCAGTCCCGCTTCGCCACGATGCTGCGCACGGTGTACCTGCCGAAGGTCATCAACGGCAGCACCAGCAACGGCAACTGGGAGCTGTCGATGCTGGAGGCCGCGATCGGCATCTCGGTCTTCCTCGACGACCACGCGAGCTGGGACAAGGTGGTGGCGAAGTTCCGCGCCCGGGTCCCCGCCTACATCTACCTGACCGCCGACGGCTCCTACCCGAAGGGCATCGGCTCGATCGACACCCGCTCCGAGATCGTCTCCTACTGGCAGGGCCAGAGCACCTTCCCGGAGAACGGCATCGCCCAGGAGACGTGCCGCGACTTCACCCACACCGGCTACGGCATCTCGGCCATCTCCCACATCGCGGAGACGACGCGCATCCAGGGCCAGGACCTGTACCCGGAGATCGCCGACCGGCTCCGCTACGCACTGGGCTTCCACAGCCGCTACCAGCTCGGCGAGTCCGTCCCGTCGTGGCTCTGCGGCGGCAAGCTCACCCTCGGCCTGGGCCCGGTCACGGAGGTCGCGTTCAACGCGCTGCACAACCGCATGGGCATCGCGATGACGAACACGCAGCGCCTGACGGAGCAGAACCGCCCCGCCGGAAGCAACAACCTGTTCGTGGCCTGGGAAACCCTCACCCACGCAAACAACCCAGCCTGATCCGCAACCCCCTTGCACGCGGCCCGGCGCCCGCCCCATCGGCGAGCCCGGGCCGCCGCATTTCGGAAACTGCTTCCAGCTTGGAGGGGGCAGGTTCCAGCACCCACGCCCCCGGACCCCTCGGCGTGGCAGGCTGTTGACACGAGCCCGCAGGAGGTGACCCACGGATGAGCGCCGCAGTGCAGCTCGGTGCCCTGCGCGATCGCGGTGTCGAAGCGCTGCTGCAGCGCGTCGAGCTCTACGCGGCGGCCGGCATCTCCCGGTTCCTGCTCGTCGAGCAGGACCCGCCGGGCTCGGTCACGCTGCGCCTGTTCCGCCTGGAGGCGGGCAGCTGCGCGCCGGACGCCGCGGCCGGACCGGGTGAGGTGCTCGAGGGCGGCGAGCCGTTCGCGTTCCGGATCGAGGTCAGGGTCGAGGTCGAGGTCGGGGTCGAGGTCGAGGTCGAGGTCGAGGTCCAGGTCCAGGTCCAGGTCCAGGTCCAGGTCGAGGTCCAGGTCCAGGTCCAGGTCCAGGTCCAGGTCCAGGTCGAGGTCGAGGTCGAGGTCGAGGTCGACGAGATCGTGCGCCGCCCGCGGCGGCGATGGCGGCCGCAGCGTCATCCTCGTCGGCCGCGACTACGGCCGCGGTGGCGTTGCGGCCGAGTGCCGCGCGAGCGCGCGTGAGCGGCGCCGAGGTGGGGCCGCTGTTCGACGTGCACACGCACTTCATGCCGCCGCGGCTGATGCGGCGGGTCTGGGCCTACTTCGACGAGGCGGGGCCGCTCATCGGGCGTGACTGGCCCATCCGGTACCGCGGCACCGACGACGAACGTGTCGCCCAGCTGCGCGGGTTCGGGGTCGAGCGGTTCACGGCCCTCGCGTACGCGCACCGGCCGGGCATGGCCGCCGACCTCAACGCGTGGACGCTCGCGTTCGCCGCCCGCACGCCCGGGTGCCTGCCCAGCGCGACGTTCTTCCCGGAGGACGGCGTCGAGGCGTACGTGGCACGAGCGCGAGACGAGGGGGCGCGCGTGTTCAAGGTGCACCTGCAGGTCGGCGCGTACGACCCGCGCGATCCAAGGCTCGACCCGGTCTGGGCGCGGCTGGCCGACGAACGGATCCCCGTCGTCGTGCACGCCGGTTCCGGGCCCGTCGCCAACGGGTTCACCGGGCCGGGGCCGTTCGGCGCGGTGCTGCAACGCCATCCCGGGCTGGTCGCCGTCGTCGCGCACATGGGCGCGCCCGAGTTCGACAGGTTCTTCGAGCTTGCCGACCGGCATCCGGGTGTACACCTGGACACCACCATGGTCTTCACGGACTTCTTCGGCGGGCCCCCGCCGAGCCTGCTGCCACGCGTGCGTGAGCTCGGGCTCGCCGGGCGGGTGCTGCTCGGCAGCGACTTCCCGAACATCCCCTACCCGTACGAGCACCAGGTCGAGTCGTTGCGCCGGCTGGAATTCGGCGACCGCTGGCTGCAAGCAGTTTGCTGGGGCAACGCCAACGCGCTGTTCACGCCGGACGCCACAGGATGACGGCCGAGTCGTCGCGCCGGCTGGAACTCGGCGACCGCTGGCTGCAAGCAGTTTGCTGGGACAACGCCAACGCGCTGTTCACGCCGGACGCCACAGGCTGATCACACCGGACGCGACAGGCTGATCACACCGGACGCGACAGGACGTTCACACCGGACGCGACGGGCTGATCACACCGGACGCGACAGGATGAGGTCGGCGCGGTCGCGTGTGGCGGCGATGACCTCGGCGTTGCGTTCGTCGCTGCGGTACACCCAGTCGCGCGCCTGCGGCAGGTCGAGGCCCTTCGCCAGCTGCCGGCGCACCAGCGACTCCTGGCGTACCTCGTCGGGCGCGTCGAGGTACAGGACGAGGTCGATCAGGCCCCGCACGGACGCCCACGGGCCGTGCTCCAGCAGCAGGTAGTTGCCCTCGACGACGATGACGCGGACGTCCGAGGAGATCGGGATGACGCCGCCGATCGACTCGTGCAGGACGCGGCTGTACGCGGGGGCGTAGACGAGGTCCTCGCCGGCGCGCAGGCGGCGTAGCAGGTGCACGAAGCCGGCGGCGTCGAAGGTCTCCGGTGCGCCCTTGCGCTCGCTCAGGCCGAGGCGCTCCAGCTCCGTGTTGGACAGGTGGAAGCCGTCCATCGGTACCGCCACACTGGACAGTCCATCGTGGAGGTTCAGGGCGTCGGAGAGCGCCGCCGACAGCGTGGACTTGCCGGCCGCCGGCGGGCCGCAGATGCCCACGACGGTGCGGCCGGTCCGGCCGCGCGCGAACGGCACGACCACGTCCAGGGCCGGCTGCAGCACGTCGGGCTGCCTCATGACAGGGAGTCGCGCAGGGAGCGCATGCCGGTGAGCCAGCGGTCGGTGTCGGTGGCGCGGTGCAGGTAGTACTTGGCGACCTCGGGGTGCGGCAGGATCAGGAACCGCTCCGCGTCCAGGCCGGCCACGACGGTCTCGGCGACGTGCTCGGCGGACAGCACGGCGCCGCCGGCCGCGGTGACCTTGGCGCCGATGTGCCCGGCCTTGAGGCCCTCCTGGAGCATCGGGGTGTCGACGCCCTGCGGGCACAGCGCGCTGACCTTCACGCCCCGGCTGCCGTAGGTGATGGACAGCCACTCGGCGAAGGAGACGGCGGCGTGCTTGGTGACCGCGTACGGCGCGTCGCCGACGGCGGTCAGCAGGCCCGCGGCCGAGCAGGTGTGCAGCAGGTACCCGGACCCGCGCTCCAGCATCGAGGGCAGCACGGCGCGCGCGGAGTACACGTGCGACATGACGTTGACGGACCAGGTGCGCGCCCACACCTCGTCGGTGGCCTCGAGCGCGGCGCCGCTGGTGATGCCGGCGTTGGCGCAGAACAGGTCGATGCGGTCGTAGCGCGCGAGGGTCTCGTCGACGACCTCGGCGACCTGGTCCTCGTTCGTCACGTCGGCCTCGACGCCGACCGCCTCGCCGGGCAGGCTCGCGGCCAGCGCGGCGGCGGCGTCGCCGTCGAGGTCGGCGAGGACCAGCGCGGCGGTCTGCTCAGCGGCGAACCGCCGGGCGAGGGCGCTGCCGATCCCGCCGGCCGCGCCCGTGACGACGACGACCTTCCCGTCCAGCCTCACGATCGTCCCCCCAGCCGGGCAAGAGCGCTGCCGATCCCGCCGGCCGCGCCCGTGACGACGACGACCTTCCCGTCCAGCCTCACGATTGTCCCCCCAGCTCGCGCAGCGTCTCCAGCAGCGCGGGCGCGCCGCCGGCGGTGAGGTCCCGGGTCGGCAGAAGCGCGATCACGGGGGTGGTGATGCCGGCGTCGGCGTAGCGGCGCACGTGCTCGCGGCACCGGGCGGGGCTGCCGTGCACGATGAGCGCGTCGACGACCTCGTCGGGGATCGCCGCGAGCGCGCCGCGGCGGTCGCCGGCCGCCCACGCGTCCCACATCGGCTTGAGCACCTCGCCGCGGCCCAGCCAGCGGTGGAACGCCGCGTAGGCGGGCACGGTCAGGTAGGCGGCGATGAGCCGGCGCCCGGTCGCGCGGGCCTCCTCGGCGTCGGCGGTGGGGCACACGAAGATGCGCGCGGCCACCTCGAAGCCCTCGGGCGCGGCCGAAAGCTCGGCCCGGGCGGTCGCCACGTCCTCGACCGACAGCCAGTTGAGGATCGCGCCGTCGGCCTCGGCCGCCGCGAGGCGCAGCATGCGGCCCCGAAGACCCGCCAGAAGCAGTTTCGGTGGTACGCCGGGAGCCCGCTCGAGCCGGAACCGCCGCACGGTGAACGAGCCGAAGTCCCCGTCGACGAGCTCGCCTGCGAGGGCCGCGCGCAGGAAGCGCAGCACGTCGCGGCTGCGCTCGTAGGGCCGCTCGAACGGCACCGCGTTCCAGTCGCCGACCACGACCGGCGAGGAGGCGCCGATACCGAGGGCGAAGCGACCGGGTGCGGCCTCGGCGAGGGCGGCCGCCTGCATGGCGAGCAGGGCGGGGCCGCGGGTGAAAACGGGAACGATCGCGGTGCCCAGCCGCAGGGTGGGCGCCCAGGCCGAGGCGAGCGCCAGCGGGGTGAACGCGTCGGTCCCGGCGACCTCAGAGGACCACACGTCCGTGTACCCGAGATCCGGTAGCGTGGAGAGCAACGCTGCGTGGTCGGGCAACGGGATCCCGGTCAAAGGGATCGTCAGCCCCCATTGGCTGTTCATCAGCCGATCATCTCCACGAAACGGCCGATGTGGCAAGCAGAACGGCACACTCGTCCGGCAGCCCCCACGTTGCAGGCGGTAGCCCTGCGACGTAGCCTGGCGCGGGTTTCATCGAGAGAATGGAGCACAACATGCTTGGTCTGGAAAAGAAGCTCATGAAGGAATGGGAAGGCAAGAGCGCGCAGGAGCTCGCCGACGCCCCCGTGACCGCGATCGCCGGCGTCAGCGAGGGCGACGCCGAGAAGCTGCAGGCCGCCTTCGGGATCAAGACCGTGCGGGACCTGGGCACCAACAAGTACTTCCGCTGGGCGCAGGGCATCGTCACCCTCGCCGACTGACCACGCCCCACAAAGGACGGTCGCTCCCGGGTCGCGGGGGCGACCGTTTTGCATCACAACAACGCAAGACCGTTAGCACCACAGCAACGCAAGACCGTCCGCATCACAACAACGGAACACGGTCTGCATCACAACAACGCAAGACCGCCGGTCACGGGGTGTAGCGCATCCCCACGGGCGGGCCCGATCGCGCAGCAGGTGGCGGTGCCGGCGGCGACTTGGGTGCGGCCGGCGTCGTGTACCACCTGGACGGGCAGGCCGGCCTCCTCGGCGGCGGCCACGACCAGCCCCAGCGTGTCCTCGTCGGGCACCTTGAGCACCACCTTCGGCTGCCCGGCCCGCCACCAGTCGGCGAACGCCGGCGCCCGCAGGTTCGCGATCGCCGCCGCGACCGCGGCGTGCGCGGCCTGCGCGGCCATCTTGCCCTTGCCCATGCCGAGATCGGTCCGCATCACGATCACCAGCCGGGTCTCGCCGCTCACTGTCACAGCGAGACCGTCACAGCGAGATGTTCAGTCGCTGCCAGAGGATCGGTGCGAGCAGCACCGCGCCGGCGAAGATCGCGATCGTGGCGAAGATCGTGCGCAGGAAGACGGTCTCGGTCTTGTCGCCGGCGGTGAGCGCGACCGAGTGCGGCAGCCCGACGCAGCGCCACATGCGCCGCCCCGTCGGTATCGGCCAGAAGATGGGCGAGCCGTGCCGGGTGATCATGTCGCCGAGCAGGTGGATCAGGCCGCCGACGCCGACGGCGACGCCGAGCAGCGGGTAGCCGCGGTCGCCGGGCAGCCGCTCGTACACCACGAACGCGGCACCGGCCGCGGCGAGCGTGACGATCACCCAGCCGGCCCGCTCGGCCCACTTCTCGAACAGCCCGCGCAGCGCGAGCGCGAAGGCGAAGAACAGCACGCCCATGACCGCCCACTTGCCGTAGGCGTTGCACAGCGCCAGGGTGCCGTAGCCGACGCCGACGTTGAAGATGATGGTGTGCGTCAGCGTCCGGTGCCCGTTGCGCCGCGGCGGGTCGTGCTTCATCCGCGTGAGCTTGTAGACGCCGAGCGAGAACTTCTCGATGCACTCGGCGAGGAACAGCGAGAACACGCCGAACGTGTGCGCGACCGTCGCACCGCCCTGCCCGCGCGTGACCCGGCCCGACAGGTCCAGGTCGGGCACGAGTGCGCCGCCGGCACAGATCGCTGTGCCGACGGTGAGCTGCAGCGGCGTCTGGTGGAAGTTCGCGAGCTGGTCCAGCGCCAGCGATCCTGTCAACCAGACGGCCGCCCCGGAAAGCGCGTGCGAGGAGCCCATCATGGCACGTGACTATCCCAGGTGGACGGTCATTCGTACATAGGATCTACAGTCGCATCAATGTGCCCGCAACGTCGAGTGTCGTTGCCGTCATCCGCGCCGCGGCGTCCGAGGCCAGGTAGAGGGCCGCATAGGCGGCGTCGTCGATCGTCGCGTCGCGCGGTGTCCAGGACACGACATTCGCCCGCACCCCGGCGCCGGCGACCAGCCGGGCGTAGTGCTGGGTGAGCGCGGTCACCCCGCCGCCGACCGCGTTCGTGGCCGGGTCCGCGCCGCTCGGCGCGAGCGTCACCACCGCGCCGGCGCCGGCCTCGGCCATACCGGGCACGAACGCCTGGAGCGCCTGGAACGTCGCCGTCAGTCCACTGTCGACGGTGCGCTGCCAGCCGCCGGCGCCGCCGAGCGGGCACGGCAGCACGAACAGCAGCTCCGGCGAGCCGAGCTCGTCGAGCACGCTGCTGCGCACCGCATCCATGGCGGCCGCATCGGTACCGCAGGAGACGATCCCGACCGCCTCGGTGCCGCCCCAGCGCAGCTCGTCGACGAGGTCGGCCAGCGCCGCCTCGTCCGGGCCGACCACGGCGATCCGCGCGCCCTGCCCGGCCAGCAGCCGGCACACCGCCGCCGGCACGCCCTCGGGCCCGCCGAGCACGACGGCGACCCGGCCCTTCAGCTCGAAATACGGTGATCCGTTCACGCGCAGGCCCCTCCCCGGGTCCGCGGGGGCCGCCGCGACCCTTGCGGCGGCCCCCGGTGGTTGTCAGCGGCTCCAGCCCTGCCGGTCCGACGCGGCCCCCCACGGTCCGCGACCCCAGCCCTGGTGCCCTGCGTGCTCGTGGCCGTGACCCCAGCGGCCCCGGCCGAAGCGCGGGTGCCCGCCGTACGCCCGCCAGCGCGCATGCCTGGCCAGCCCGAACATCATGAAGAACAGCGGGATCGCCGGCCAGAAGAAGTGCGCTCCGGACAGCACCCACAAACCGGTCAGCGCCACGGCGACGACCGCGACGAAGCCCGCGTGGCCCCACAGGTGCCGGCGGCCGTCCCGGGCGAACTGCTCCTTGGCCTCCGGCGTCTCGTACAGCCCCCGCCGCCCGCCCTCCGGCAGGTCGGCGGTGATCGGCGGCAGCTCGTCGCGGTACCGGGCCGCGTACACCTGGCTGAGCCGCTCCTCACCCTCCTCGAGCGTGAGCCGGCCCTCGGTCATGCCGGCCCGCACCATGTTGGCGTACTGTTCGCGCTCCTCGTCCGATGCGCGTACCCGTTCGCCGGCCATGTTCTCGGCCCCCTTCCGTTTGATGGACTCCAGCGTGCCGGTCGGCGGCGAGCCGCGCGTCGCACCGGGGACGGCTCGTGTGCTACCCCCGGCGGCGCAGCCGGCGGCCCCGTCTACTCCCGCGGGAGTACACGCCGCCGAGCCGGGAAGGCGATGCCGCTGCTGGGGCCCTCCACTACGGTTTGACGTGTGAGACACGCGCCGTGGCACAGTGAGCTGCGCGCCGCGCGCCTCGAACGGCGCTTCGAGCGGATGGAGCACCGCCTCGAGCGGCGGCGGGTGGGCCGCTGGGCGGGCCCGCACCCGGTGCCGCTGGCCGTGTTCATCGCGCTGCTGCAGGTCTTCGGCACCCGCGCCGCGGCCTACGGCAGCACCGCGCACGAGCTGGACCAGACCGGCTACCTGCTGCTGATCGCGGGCCCGGCCGCGCTGCTGCTGCGCCAGAAGGCGCCGCTGCTCGCGCTCGCCGGCGCTTTGAGCGCGACGGTCGCCTACTTCGCGCACCCGTACCCCAACGGCCCGGGCTTCATCGCCGCGATCGTCGCCGTGTTCAGCGCCCTGTCGGCGGGTTTCCGCTGGCTGACCTGGATCGGCGTGGTCGCCGCCTACACGACGTTCGCGGTGCTCGTCGCGCCGCACGCCTCCGTCGCCCGGCTCGTGGCCATCGGCGTGTGGTGCATCATCATCGCGTTCTTCGGGGAGGCGGCACGGGTGCGCGGCATGCGGTACGCCCAGATGGCGCGCGACCGGGCACACCAGGAGGCCCTCGCCCGCGCCGAGGAGGAGAAGGCCCGCAAGGAGCAGCAGCGCCGCCAGGCCAGCGACGAGCGGCTGCTCATCGCCCGGGAGCTGCACGACGTCATCGGCCACCACCTGTCGCTCATCAACGTGCAGGCCGGCGTCGGGCTGCACCTCATGGACGAGCAG
>Ga0310811_10013459_pt1 | contig 10656 bp, 7 predicted proteins | sample YCmetagenome_FD_207642 | JGI IMG/M metagenome (GOLD analysis project Ga0310811, IMG submission 207642) | Soil microbial communities from experimental microcosm in Duke University, North Carolina, United States - YC | ecosystem: Engineered > Artificial ecosystem > Soil microcosm > Unclassified ...
GTCGGCATCTGGCTTGGAACCCCGAAGATGATCAGCACCACCAGCAAAAGCGTAAGGATCTGGATGGTGAGGCTCGTAATCGTAGTCAGCGTGTGCAGGGTGCGCCGATCTACCTTCAGCCGATTGATCAGCTTGACCACACCGAGAGTCGTCAGCGCCGAAAACAGCAGAAGAAAGGCAATCGCCGCCACCGACTGAAGAATAAGGTGAATCACGATCTGCCGCTGCCGCTTCACCTGATCCTGCCATCGCCCATACACCGCGGAGAGCTGTGTCTGCGTCTGAATACGGTCGTCCAGAATCGAGTGAATCTGCGCCAGCGTATGCATCTGCGCCAGTCGCGTGGCGCGCGATCGCGCCTGCGTGTCTTGGCTGTTCGCGGCGTTCGCACTGTTCAGCTTCGCCTGAACGTCGGCCTGAGCGGCGGTCAGCGTCTTTGCATCCGCATCCGCGCGCGATTGTGCCTGTTCGATAGAGTCCATGCGCGTCCGCTGATCGAACCACGCCGAAATCCTGCCTGCGAGCGTACCGTAGCGCTTCGCGGTCTGCATCGACGAGAGTCCGCCCGACTCTACCTGCTCGTCGTACTTCTTCATCGCGGCTTCCCGTGCCGTCAGCTCGCGCTGAATCTCGTCGCGATGATCGCCGCTCAGGTGAGCCAGCTCCTCTGAAGCGTCCGTCAACTGATCGGTGTCCAGTTGAAGCTGCGCCTTGGCGGCGTCGAGGTCGTCATTCAACGCGGCAGCAGTCGCTGCAGATGCGCTCTTTGCAGCGGCGGTTGCGCTGCTTAGCTTCGCCTGGTCATCTTTTACGACGGCTTGAAGCGAGGCTACCCTCTCCTGAATCTTGAGTGCATCTCCCGTCAGGCTATGCGTATCGAGCGAGGCCTGACGCAGCGCCTGCGCAAAGGCCTGATCCACCTCATGGTCGGCCAGCCGCTCTGCCTGCCGGGCCAGCCGCTTCTCTTCCGAAGAGACTGCCAACGGAGCCAAAGCCTCAATCGTCTGCCACGGACTTTGATCCACCAGGCTGTCAATTGACGTCCGCGGTCCGCGCCGGTTGCGCGGAAGATTCGTCATCGAACCGCGGGTAAGAAACATGCCTATAAAAGCAGCGACGAGGAGCAGGGCCGGAACAACGATTGAAAGTCTTTTCAGGGCCTTCATCTCTCCACCCTATAACGTGTGCCCCAACCTCTACAAAGCGGTTCTGATGAAAATCCTTGAAACCTTGACGCAGCAAGGTCATCCGATGTATATAACCATAAGGTTATAAAACTAATGAGTTATAGAACGCTTAAACGAAATGAAGCGCCGCCAGACCTCGACGCCACCTTTGCGGCCCTGGCCGATCCCACGCGCAGAGCCATTCTTGCGCGCCTCATTCAGGGGGAGGCCACGGTCATCGAGCTGGTGGAACCCTTCGCTATGAGCCAGCCAGCGATCTCCAAACACCTCAAGGTGTTGGAGCGTGCCGGGCTGATCTCGCGAGGGCGCGACGCGCAGCGAAGACCCTGCCGCCTGGAGGCAAAACCTCTGGCCGAGGCCAACGAGTGGCTGGAGCGCTATCGGGAGTGCTGGGAGCAGAACTTCCAACGGCTCGATCTTCTTCTGGCCGAGATGCAGGCAGAAGACGGACAGAAGAAATCCGCACGAACACAACAGAAGAGAAGAAGCCACAAACGGTGACATGCACACCGCAAACCTGATTTCGAAACGAAGGAGAAGACAGATGGTGACAGAGAAAAAATTAAAGATTGCTGCACACGGCGACCGTGAGATCGTCATGACCCGCGACTTTCAGGCTCCTCGCAGGCTGGTGTTCGACGCCTGGACGAAGCCCGAGCTGGTAAAGCGCTGGCTTGCCGGACCCTCAGGATGGACGATGACGACTTGCGAGATCGACCTGAAAGTCGGTGGATCGTACCGCTATCAGTGGACGCACGAGAACGGTAAGAAGATGGGGATGAAGGGTACTTATAACGAGATCGTTCCTCCGGAGAAGCTCGTTGTGACCGAGCAGTTCGACGATGAGTGGTATTCGGGCGGAGGCATAACCACCACCACGCTGACCGAAAAAGACGGAGTCACTCTCGTTGAAACCCGTGTGCTCTATATCTCGAAGGAGGTTCGCGATACTGTTCTGCAGTCTCCAATGGAAAGCGGCGTGTCGGCCAGCTACGACCGGCTGGAAAAGCTGCTTGAGACCTCCTTCGCCTGAACGGAGCTGTCAAGAGCGAGCTCTCTCTAAGTCATGCCGAGTGAGAGACTTCCATCTGCCGATTCGCTTCGGTGAAACCGATAAAATAAAGGAAGGGAAGGGCCCCGGAGATTTCGAGGCCCTTCTCTTTAAGAAGCATCAGTTGAGAACCGCTCCCCATGGTACGGACCTAAATCATGCTTTTGGAATACTTTGCGCAAAATCCGGGGGAGGGGTTACCTCCACGAACGCAGGGCAATCACGGCGTTCAATCCACCGAAGGCGAGGGAGTTCGATAGCGCGAGGGTGGGCCCGGTCGTCCGTGGCTCCCCGATGATCACGTCGAGATCGAGCGATGGATCGGGATTCACGATGTCTCCGTTCTGCGGCATCCTTCCCTCTTGCAGTCCGAGCGTGGTGGCCAGTGCCTCCAGTGCACCGCTTGCACCGATAGAGTGACCATGCAGCGCCTTGGTCGAGCTGATCGGAATCTTCGAAGCGCGCTCGCCGAAGACCTGATGAATAGCAGCCGATTCGGTCGCGTCATTGGCCTGCGTCCCGGTTCCATGAGCGCTGATATAGCCCACCTCGTCGGGTGAGGCACCCGCATCGTCGAGCGCCTTGCGCATCGCCATCGCGGCGCCTTCGGCCTGTGGCTGGGTAATGTGGTTGGCATCGGCCGACATGCCGAAGCCGACGATCTCGGCAAAGATGGGAGCGTTGCGCGCCTGCGCCGACTCCAGCGTCTCGAAGATCAGCATCGCCGCGCCTTCACCCAGCGTCATGCCGTCGCGATCCGCAGCGAAGGGCTTGCATCGCGTGGTCGAGACGACGCGCATGGAGTCCCACGCACGATAGAAGCCCCAGCTCAGCGGAGCCTCGTGCCCGCCTGCGATTGCAGCCGTCGCCATGCCGGAGCGGACCATATGGAAGGCAAGGCCCATCGCATGGGTTGCCGAGGCGCACGCGGTTGAGATATCGAGTGTAGGCCCGGTGATGCCGAGGTCGATGGAGATATTGCTGGCGCCCGACGAGGACATAGTGCGGACGATAGTCAGCGGGTGAGCGCGGGCGTTGCGGAGGTAAAGATTTTTAACCTCGCTCTCTTCCGTAGAACGTCCGCCGCAGGCGCAGCCCATCATGATGGCAATGTCGCCCGGGCGGTGGTATTCCAGCAGCTTGGCCTGCTGCGCCGCCTGACGTGCAGCGACGATGGCAAACTGCGCATTGCGATTGGTCGCGGTAGCGATGCCCGACTCGAGGTGCTGTGCAGGGTCGAAGTCGAAGATCTGGGCGGCTTGCGTATAGCGGACGCCGGGATTGCCGTCGGGAGCGTCCGGAACACCGGTGATCGGAGAGATGCCTGTGGTTCCCGCAAAGAGCGACTCGCGAAAGTCGGCAACGGTGGAACCGATGGGAGTAACGCAGCCTAGACCTGTAATCACGACACGGTTCACGTCGAAAGAGGGCTCCCAGTTCGAATTAAGAGGTAGTGGCCGGTGCCGGTGGAGTGGAGCCGGAGACAGATTTAGCTGCGACCAACTGGTCGACGCCGCGGACGACGTCTCCTACGGTCTTCAAGGAGCCAAGGGCTTCATCAGGAATCGCAATGTCGAAGGCCTCTTCGACCTCGAAGGAGATGTTGATCTTATCGAGAGAATCGATATTGATCTCCTCGAAGGTCGTGTCCAGCGAGATGTCCTGGGCAGGGATGTTTTTGGCTTTCGCGATGATAGCAATGCAGCGTTGGGCGGTATCGTCCATACTGGCTCCCCCCTTTCTGTACTGATCTTCAAAGATACAAAGATACAGGGATGCCTCTGCCTAGTGTAAAGGCACACCGCCGAAATAAGGTGGCTGAGATTTGTGGAGATTCGTGGCCACGGCTAACGCAGATGGATGGCGACCAGATCGGACCGGAGCGGAACACCTCCGCTCAGCTTGATATGCAGCACTGCCTCGAAGGGCTTGATGGCTCCGTCGGTCTGGCCGATGCGTTTGACAAGTTGCCCGATATTGTCGGGGCCACAGGCATATTCCACCGCTGCCTGGGTTCCGTTAGTCGTTAATCCGGTAAAGACGGCGGTGCGGCGATCCGGCTGAATGCCCGGGATGGAGGCGATGATCGCGTACTCGTCGTTCTCGGAGGTGGGAATAAAGGTTGAAGGTTCGCCAGGATGCGGATGCTGATTAAGGATGTATCCCTTGTCGTGGTCATCGAGCACGATACCGAAGTCCGTAGTTGCGGGCAGATCCTGTAAGGCCCCGTTTTGACTGGGAGCCCCGACGAAGACGAGGTTGCGCAGCTTGGCCTCGTCCCAGGTGACCAGCCGGCTGCGCTTCAACGTGAAGTCGGCATGGTGGTTGTCAAAGATCCGTGTCAGCTCGTAGATGGCTGTGGCCTCACCGGTGCCGGTGTAGGTCTCGTCGGGGATGCCCGGGTAATCAGGCGAATCCGCCATGCTTGCCTTTGGAACCAGCTTGAGGCCGGTGTACGGTGTTCCTTTAAAGAGAGGATTGCTGTAGATGATCAGCGGCGGATCGCCGGAGAAGAACGGCTTCCAGAAGGGTTCGATTCCGGTCTGCGGCGTTGACTGCAGCCTGCGGTCGAGCAGCACTCCACTAAGAACTCCGACAAACAGGCAGAGAAGCGCCGCAGCCAAACTCTTCCAGGCAATCTTTCGAACGGGTTGCGGATCAGGATCGTCGGCAGCAGGATGATTGACTGCTTCGGAAGAGACATGCGCGTGAGGCAGAATACTCAAGCTTTGCGAAGAATGATTGACCGCGGCATGGGCTTGACGAAAGACGGGAAGGTAGTGTCCCTTGGGAATCTCGACGACGGTCTCTTCGCTGCTTCCTTCGCTTGCGAAGTAGGCGGCAAGCTTCAGGCGAAGAAGTCGAGCCTGCGAACGAACGATGCTGTCATCGCTGGAGTTGTAACCGGGAGTACGGTGAAAGACGTGAACGCCGATCTGTTGCTCGGTGGCTTCATTGGGAGCATCCCGCAGACAACAATCAACGACATAGAGGAAGAACTCACACAGTTTGGGTGAGGTGTTGAGGTGTGGACTGGCCACAATTCGTTGAGCGAGGGCCCAATGCGGATCATCCATCGTTCCTCCACCAGATGAATGGCTTGCGGGTACTTCACTCACAATATTAACGAGTATTTCACGTATAAATTTCACCCGTCAAACGAGGTGCGCACCGTGAATACCGTCCTTTTCAACACGTTGAGTGTCACCCATGCTGTCTAAAAGGCATCTCTGTCCACAGGCAAGTGTTTGCCTCAATCATCAGGAGGACAAGATGTTGAACTATGTACGAGCAGCCCGCTTATGGCTGGTGGCAGCAGTGGTGTGTTTTCTGCTGACCGGTCCGCGAGGTGTGCGAGCACAAGCGGTCTACGGTTCGCTGTACGGAACCGTGACCGATACTTCGGGGGCTGTGGTCAAAGATGCAACTGTGACCGTGACCAATGCAGGGAAGGGAATCACCCAGACGGCGCAGACCAATGAAAGTGGAGCCTGGACTGTCACGCACCTGATTCCAGACACCTACGATGTGAAGGTCGAGGCGCCGACGTTTACGGCGACTGAGTCCAAGGGCATCATCGTTCACGCGGATGCATCGCAGCTGGTCGACATACAGCTGGGAGTTGGCGCGACCACAACAGTCAATGTGTCGGCGAATGAGATTCCGGCGCTGAAGACAGACCGAGCCGATGTCTCTCAGATTCTGGACGAGCGAGCGGTTCAAAATCTTCCGAACCTGAATCGTAACTTCACTCAGTTTACGCTTCTGACTCCGGGCGTGCAGCACTCGACGTTCAACATCAACGGGCCGGAGAATCCGCAGGGCACAACTTCGGTCACGACCAACGGCTCAAGCTATGGCGTGCAGGGCTGGCTGCTGGATGGAACGGATAATCGCGAGCCGGTCCTGGGAATCATCGTGATCAACCCCACACTCGACTCGGTGGGTGAGATGAAAGTCACCTCGTCGAACTATGACGCGGAGTTTGGCGGCGCGGTCGGCGGCATCGTCAGCGCGCAGACCAAGTCCGGCGGCAATCAGTTCCACGGCGATGCTTTCTTCTACCGTCGCAGCGGCGAGCAGCTCGCTCGCAATCCATTTACCCAGTCCACACCCGACCCTGTGACGGGAAGATATATCCCGGGGCAGGTCTTCGGCCAGTTCGGCGGGTCGCTTTCGGGTCCCATTATTAAGGACCGCACCTTCTTCTTTATGGATTACCAGGGAACGCGTCAGCGCCTCGGCGCAAGCCAGCTGCTCTCGGTTCCGACGCTTCAGGCACGGAGTACCTGTATCGACCAGAACTCAGGCACAGCCTGCGATCTGAGCCAGTATCTTGGAGCTCAGCCTGTCTACAATCATCCGACCGGCGCGGGCGGGCCGGGACAGCAGTATGCCAGCAATGCAATTCCGCGTTCGGCGATCACGCCGCAGGCGATCAATCTGCTGAAGTTGTTGCCTGCCCCAAACACTAACGGAACGGCAATCGCGAACAACTACGCTGCCTCGGGAAATGGAAGCAGCGATGCTGACCAGGCGGACATTCGTCTGGATCATCAGGTTACCGGCAAGATTCATGCTTTCGGGCGTTATGACTATGCTATCTTCCGTCTCTTTGGCAATTCGGCCTTCGGACCAGGAGGTGGTCCTGGCTTCGGAATCGGAGGAACCACGGGACGCTCTACGGTGCAGAACCAGAGTGCGGCGCTCGGTATGGACTGGGCTGTGAGCCCAACGCTGCTGACGGACGTTCGCTTCGGGTTCCTGAGCTATCACGTCTCGGAGAACAAGCTGACCGCGGGTCAGACGCCTGCTCAGAATGCCGGAATCCCCAACCTGAATACCGCACCGGACAGCAGCGGTCTTCCGAACTTTACGATGACCGATACGATCAGCAACTTCGGCAACCAGGGTTGTAATTGTCCTTTGCTGGAGAGCGAGCAGGTCTTTCAGCTTGCGAATAACTGGACCAAGATTCTTGGCAACCACACCATCAAGTTCGGTGGAGATATTCGTTACGCTCTGAACCTGCGGAACGCCAGCGATAACGATCGCGCGGGTGTGCTTAACTTTGCTTCGGCCTCGACGGCTGCCGGTCCGCTGGACCCGGTTGCTTCGAGTGGTAATGCTCTGGCCTCGCTGCTCTTCGGTCAGGTGGCACGCTTCCAGCGGTTCGATGTGTACTCGCAGGATGCTTCCAATCGTCAGAAGCGCGGCGCGTTCTATGCGCAGGACTCCTGGCGTGTGACGAATAAGCTGCAGATCAACTATGGCTTGCGCTGGGACATCATCTTCCCGGAGACGGTGAACAGCCCTGCTAATGGCGGATTCGCAGATATCAACGCTGGTGGCATTCGTGTGGCGGGCGTGAGCGGTACCGGAACAAATGGCGGTCAGGAGATGGACTTCCAAAACCTGGCAGGCCGGTTTGGATTCGCCTATCAGGTTCATCCGAATACGGTGATTCGCGGCGGCTTCGGACAGGTGTATGACAGCGTAGGCTTCTTTGGGACGCTGTTCGGATCTGTGCTGACCCACAACCTTCCGGTGTTGAACAACGAAGATCAGGGCTCGACCAGCACGACGGGCGGGTACTATGCAACGTTGACGACGCTTCCCGCGAAACCCGCGGCTCCGACTGTTCCGGCGAATGGAATTATTCCGTTCTCGAACAATGTCAGCCCGCAGTTCCGCGGAAGCCGCATTCAGCTTCCCAAGGTCGATCAGTGGAACCTGACGATTCAGCAGCAGTTCAGCAATTCACTGACGGCGGAGGTTGCTTATGTTGGCAATCACGCAGAACGTATCTACCCGGGTGAGACGTACGGGTTTGACTTCAACGCGCCGACGCTGCCAACCTCGCCGAGTCAGTTAGGCAACGTGGCGGCTCGCCGGCCTTACTTCAACAAGTTCACCGGTGTGTATCAGGGCGTGCCTACCATCTGCTGCTCGAACGGGCTGACCTCTGCGGCACCGGCAGCGAATGCCAATTATCATGCGCTGCAGACGAAGCTGGAGAAGCGTTTCAGCAATGGCCTGCAGTTCAATGCGAACTACACCTGGTCGAAGGCGATGAACTATGCCAACGATGCGGTGTTTGCCAACTATCCCAACCTTAGCTACGGACGCAACGATACGAACCGCACGAATGTTTTTGTGATGAGCGGATTGTATACATTGCCGTTTGGGCGAAATCGCATGTTTGCCAGCGATGTAAATCGGGTAGTGGATTATGCGATCGGCGGATGGACGCTGACCGGCTCAACGATATGGGAGAGTGGACGTCCGTTCACGCCGACCTATGGGGAGTGCGGTGCTGATCAGGATCTAGACAACAACTTCGGTGGTCCTGGTGTGACCAGCGACTGCCGCCCAAATGGGAACGGAGGATCTTTTCCCACGGCAGTGGGTTCGCTCAATCCTGTAACACACTCACGGCAGTACTTCACTCCAGTCGCCGCGTTGACGCCAGGAGGTACATCCGGGGTGTTTTCTCGTCCGGCGTTTGGCACGATCGGCAATATCGGTCGCAACTCCCTGGTGGGGCCGCGTGATTACTACGCGGATGCTGCTCTCATCAAGGACATTCCCATCACCGAGCGAGTGAAGGCGCAGTTCCAGTTCCAGGCCTTCAACATCTTCAACCATGCTGCACTGGATATCCCGACGGCATCGAATGCACGCTGCATCGATTGCACGACGGGAGGAGGCGTGATTACGAGTCTGGAAGGCAACTCCAGCATGCGTCAGCTGCAGTTCGTTGGGCGGATTACCTTCTAACGTAACCTGAACACCAAAAGCAGGAGCTGCCGCAGGGTGGCTCCTGCTTCTGACTACAGATAGCCCCGAAACATCTCATAGAATCCCCAAAAGAAGAGGACTCGTGCAGGATCTAAGGCCCATGGTGCGAAAGCTGTTTTGCGTCTCGATGCTCTTTCCTTTCTCTATGGCTGCCGCGCAGACTTCGTTTGCGCCGGTTTCAAGCTTTTCCCTGGACAGCAACTCTTTGGTGATCCGTCAACCGGCGCAGGCCAATCGGCCGTTTAGTGTGACTGGACAGAGAGGAGCGGTTCTCGGCCAGCAGGACGGCAGCTTTGAGCTGTGGCTGCTGCCGGTGAAGATTCTGCACAATGCACGTCTGACGGCAAGGCTGCAGGGATACGAAGCTGTGATTGATCTGAACGATCATGCTTCGCAGATTGAGGTGCGGCCCGATCACACCACGATAACTTATTCTCATGCTGCGATTACGGTGAAGCAGCATATGTTTATTCCGCGTTCGGCGCAGGCGGGCGTTGCAACGGCGATGGTGTTGTTTGAGATTCACGCGATTCGTCCCGCAGTGGTTACGCTGCAGTTTGAGCCTTCGATGGAGAGGCAGTGGCCGGCGCCGAACTTCGGCAGACCCAATGCATCGTGGCAGCAAGTAGGAGACGGCGGCATCTATACGCTTTCGACCGATAATCCGAACTTTTTTGGGATGGTGGCGATGCCTGACAGTACGCGCGGTCTGTTGCGTCCTTACCAGGAGCGTCCGAAGACTCTGCCACTGGAGTTCAATATGCAGTATGACCCGGCCAAAGACGATGGGAGGTTTTATCCGCTTGTGGCTGCGGTGACAGGGGTGAGTGGCGGGCCGGAGCTGACTTCTGGGCAGCTTCGGGATCGTTTGCTGGAGGCGGAGAACCATGTGCAGCAGCTCTATCGTTCGACCGCCGATTACTTCGATCACTTTTTCGACACGCGGCTGACGGTGGAGACGCCGGACAAGAAACTCAACGAAGCCTTACGTTGGGCAGAGGTTTCGATCGAGCAGGCAAGAGTAGCTTCGCCTTCGGGGTCGGGATTGGCCGGGGGATGGTACACCTCGGGAGATTCGGCGCGCCCGGGCTTTGGGTGGTTCTTTGGCCGCGATACGTTGTGGACTCTCTATGCGGTGAACAGCTATGGCGATTTTCAACTGAGCCGCGAGGCGATGGACTTTCTGCTGGTGCATCAGCGAGCCGATGGCAAGATGATGCATGAGTATTCACAGACCGCCGAACTGGTGGACTGGGTTCATCTTCCGTATCTGTATGCGGCTGCAGACTCCACGCCGCTGTTCGTGATGCAGATGGCGGACTATGTTCGAGCCAGCGGAGATGTCGGATATCTGCGAGAGCACTGGGATAACGTGAAGCGGGCCTATGCGTTCACGCGAGCCCATACGACGAATGGCGTCTATGACAACTCGCAGGGGACGGGATGGGTGGAGGAGTGGCTGCCGAAGATGCCGCAGCAGGAGATCTATCTGGCGGCGCTCGATGAGCAGTCGTCTGATGCGATGGGACAGTTGGCGAAGCTGATGGGGGATCAGGCGCTGGTGTCCGAGGCCACACAGCAGGCGAAGACGGCGCGGGATTATCTTGCGACTTACCG
>Ga0310811_10013460_pt1 | contig 10656 bp, 6 predicted proteins | sample YCmetagenome_FD_207642 | JGI IMG/M metagenome (GOLD analysis project Ga0310811, IMG submission 207642) | Soil microbial communities from experimental microcosm in Duke University, North Carolina, United States - YC | ecosystem: Engineered > Artificial ecosystem > Soil microcosm > Unclassified ...
GACCGGCAAGACCCGCCGCCCCGGCCTGGCCGTCGAGACCCGTGGCACCCATGAGACCCGCGAGGCCGGTGAGGCCCGTGAGGCCCGTCGCGCCGATCAGCCCGTCGGTGCCGGTGCGGCCCGTGAGGCCCGTCGCGCCGATCAGCCCGTCGGTGCCGCTGAGACCCGTGAGGCCCGTCGCGCCGATCAACCCGTTCGCGCCCGTGAGACCCGTGACGCCCGTCGCGCCGATCAACCCGTTCGCGCCCGTGAGACCCGTGACGCCCGTCGCGCCGATCAACCCGTTCGCGCCCGTGAGACCCGTGAGGCCCGTCGCGCCGATCAACCCGTTCGCGCCGACGAGGCCCGTGAGACCCGTGAGGCCCGTCGCGCCGATCAGCCCGTCGGCGCCGACGAGGCCCGTGAGACCCGTGAGGCCCGTCGCGCCGATCAGCCCGTCGGCGCCGACGAGGCCGGTGAGGCCGGTCGGCCCGATCGGACCCTGCGGCCCGCCGGCGCCGGTCGCACCCTGCGGACCGTCGGCCCCGGTGCTGCCGGCCGCACCGGCTGTGCCGGCGGGACCCGTCGCCCCGGTGGCGCCCGCCGGACCCGCCGGACCAGCGGGACCCGCCGGACCCGGCACCTCGATCGTCTGGGTGCAGGCCGTGCGGATCGCGTTGGCGGACAGGGTCGCGGGACCCCGGCTCAGCACGCGTCCGTCCACCCGGCTGCCCGCCCCGACGCCGACGCTGGTGTTCGACATCACCGTGCCGGCGAAGTTGGCGGTCGCGCCGATCGTCGCCGCGCCGCCGACGGCCCAGAACACGTTGCAGGCGTCGGCCCCGCCCACGAGGTTCACCTGCGCGCCGGCACCCACGCTGAGCGCCGCGCCGATCTGGAAGACGAACACGGCGTCCTTGTCACCCGTGAGCGTCAGCACGCCGCCCGCGGTGAAGCCCATCGCCGCCGTCGTGTTGTAGACGCCAGGCCCGAACGACTGCCCCGCGAGGTTCGCGGGCAGCGCGTCGGTGGGGGGAAGGAGCACCGCATGCCCGTACGCGACGTCCAGCGCGTCCTTCGCCGTTGACGCCTGAGCGTCGCCGAGATGCGTCTGGCCGAGCACGATCGGCGCGGTGTCACCGGCGAGCACGGTCGCGGGCCAGCTTCCCACGTCGTCGGACATCGCCGTCGGCCCATTGCTCGTGAGCGTGCTCGCCAGCACCGAGTAGGAGTCCGCGGCGCCGAGGTCGACCGGCGCGGCGGCCGGCGCGGCCGTCGCACAGACGAGCGCCAGCAGCGACGCGGACGCCCCGGCGGCCACGGCCCGGGTCGCCCGGGTTCGCACGGCGCGGCCAGGACGGCGGGACGACAACGCAGAGACGGACATGGACGGCACCCTTTGGGTCGAGAGTCCCCGAGCGCCATGAGGACGGCAGTCGTCCAGGGTCGGTGGACCGTGTCCGGGAGCTATCGACGGTCCGTGACCCGTGGGACATACCCAGAAACCGTGAACGCGCGCCGCGTCACGAGCGGCCTCGCACCCGCCATGCGGTTGCCCTAGCGGCCGCGGCGCGCGCGCTCGGCGCGCTCGCGCCGCGCCCGCTCGCGCTCGGCGGCGTCGCGCTCGGCCGACGGCTTGGCCGCCCGTGGCTCGCGCGGCGCCGTGGGCTCGCGCGGCGCCTTCGGCTCGCGCGGCGCCCGCTCGGCCCGCGGCGCCCGCTGAGCCCGCGGCGCCCGCTCGGCCCGCGGCGCCCGCTCGGCCCGCGGCGCCCCCGGCACCCGCGCACCCGGCGACCCCACGAACCGCGCGATCGTCGCCGCGACGGCCGCCAGCAGCAGCAACAGGATCCAGTCCAGCCACGGGACGTAGCGCGCGTGCGCCTCGGTCCCATCGGACGTCCGATAGGTGCACGTCCGCGTCAGCGGCGGCTTGAGCGACGGCGACGAGGACGCCGTGCTGCCCGACGGCAGCCGGCCGAGGTCGGGGCAGGCGTTGCCGACCGGCGCGACGAGCCACACGGCGAGCGCGCCGAGCACGACCACCGTTGCCGCGATCCTGAGCGCCATGGCTGCGCGCAGGCTATCCGTCCGTCGAGCGAACCCGCGATCTGCGCAGCCACGAGTTCCGGCGACCGACGACGCGCTGACGCAACCTCTCCGCCGCGAGAGAGTTCGTTACCCCTGATGCGCCGCACCCTCCTCGTCACGCTGCTCGCCGCCACGGCGCTCGCCCTCGGCGCGGCGCAGGCCGTGCAGGCCCGGGTGATCCTCATCGCCGGCGGGACCGGCGACGCGGTCCTCACCGACGTCCCCGGCAACGACGTCGTCGCCCGCGTGCCGCTCGGCGCCCCGACGCGCGCGGTCGCCGCCGCACCCGACGGGTCGCATGCCTACGTCGCCGCCGGGCGGCGCGTCGCGACGCTCGACCTCAACGCGCGCACCGTCACCGGCGGCATCGACCTCGCCGGCGCGATCTCGTCGCTCGCGCTCACGCCCGACGGCCTGCGGCTGCTCGCCGCCCGCCGCGGCGCGATCGACGTCATCGACACCGCGACGCTTGCCGTGACGGCGACGATCGACCTCCAGGACGCCAAGCCCGGCCCGCTCGCCGTCTCGGCCGACGCGACCTGGGCGGCGGTCGGCCTCGGGCGCCGCGTCGGCCTCGTCGACCTCACCGGGCTGCGCCTGGACCGGCGCAAGACCGTCGGCGAGGTCGGCGGCGTCGCGTTCCCGCCGTCGGGCGCGCGCGTCTGGGTCAGCACGACCGACGGCCATCTCCGCGCGCTCACGCGCTTCAGCGGCCGCGAGCAGGCGAAGATCCGCCTCAAGCCGGGCGCCGGCGCCGCGCTGGCGATCTCGCCCGACGGCACCCGCGCCGCCGTCGGCGCGACGCGCGGTAGCCACGCGACGGCGATCGTCGACCTCAAGCGCAAGCGCCTCGTCACCCGCGTGCGCACCGGCACCGGCCCGGGCGCGCCGGCCTACGCGCTCGACGGCCCCCGCCTCTACGTCGGCGACGCCGGCGACGCGACGGTCTCGATCCTCTCGACGATCTCCTACAGGCGCATCGGGATACAGCGCCTCGGCGCCGGCGTGCGCCCGCGCGCGCTGGCCGTGCAGCCCGGCCTCGCGCTGAAGTTCGGCACCGAGGGGCCCGACCAGATCAGCGGGACGCGCGGCGCCGACCGCATCGAGGGCCTCGGCGGCGACGACTTCCTCAGCGGCAACCGCGGCGACGACCAGCTCATCGGCCAGGCCGGCAACGACAGCCTCCTCGGCGGCCCCGGGGACGACCTGCTCGACGGCGGCGACGGCGACGACCGCCTCAGCGGCCAGGCCGGCAACGACATCCTCGGCGGCGGACCGGGCGCCGACGCGCTCTTCGGCGGCACCGGCAACGACCGCATCGACGGGGGCACCGAGGACGACTTCATCGATCCCGGCGACGGCGACGACCGCGCCGACGGCGGACCCGGCAACGATCGCATCGTCGAGGCCGGCCTCGGCAACGACTTCCTGCTCGCCGGCGGCGACGGCGACGACTTCATCGACGGCAACCGCGGCAGCGACACGATCGACGGCGGCGCCGGCAACGACACCCTGCGCGGCGGCGCCGGCGGCGAGAAGATCGACGGCGGCATCGGCGACGACACGATCGACGGCGGCACCGGCGGCGACCTCATCTACTCCCGCGAGGGCGACGACAACGTCCGCGGCGACGCCGGCCGCGACCGGATCTTCACCTCCGACGGCAACGACACGATCGACGCCGGCTCCGGTGACGACACCGTCGAGGGCTTCCGCGGCAACGACGAGATCGTCGGCGGGCCGGGCGCCGACACGATCAACGCCGGCTCGGGCAACGACGTCATCCGCGTCGCCGACGAGGACACCGACACCGTCAACTGCTCGACCGGCCGCGACACGGTCTACGTCGAGAACACGGCCCCGACGCGCGACCGGCTGACCGCCTGCGAGGTCGTCATCCCCGTCCCGCCCGAGCCCTCGACCGACGCGCCGCCGTCCTCGAACATCATCCCCGGCACGCCCGGCGACGACCACCTCGACGGCACGCCCGCGAAGGACTCGATCTTCGGCGCCGACGGCAACGACGAGCTCTTCGGCGGCGACGGCGACGACTACGTCGACGGCGAGAACGGCAACGACACGCTCCACGGCGGCCTCGGCAACGACGAGATGTACGGCCGCCGCGACAACGACATCGTGCTCGGCAACGAGGGCGACGACTTCCTCAACGGCGACCGCGGCCTCGACACGATCAGCGGCGGCCCGGGCAACGACCGCATCTATGGCGGGCTCGACGAGGACACGATCACCGGCGACGAGGGCGACGACCGCATCAGCATCGTCGACGGCTCGGTCGACCACGTGAGCTGCGGCGACGGCAACGACACCGTCTTCGCCGACGTCATCGACGTCGTCGCGGCGGACTGCGAGGACGTCAGGCGCTGAGGAACTTCACTCCTGCCGCGACGCGCGACCACGCGGCGGATTGCTGCTGATCGTCCGCCGCGGCAATCACGGAGCGCTGGTTTCGTCGAGAAGCGAACTATTGCGGACGCTCGTCGAGCTAGGTGACCCACTGGGCGCAGAGGTGGCGACCGATTGGTCGTCCGTGCGAGATCGAGAAAACCGCACGTGCCTGTTTGTCCACAACACCGAGTTGCCGGTCAATCGAGCCCAGTCGGCCACAGTCGCAGGCAACTCGGCGCTCGCACAGCTCGCGGGCCGCGGTTACGGTGATTCGATTGTCGTTGCTGGGCGGCGGGTAGCAACGAGGCGTGGCGCAGCGGATCGACGGCAGCGGTGACTTGACTCTGGTGATGCGTCGTGGCGAAGTGGCTTGACCGGCTGATCGATCGCCAGCGAGCAACTGCTCCGCAGTCTGATCCGCGGAGAAGACCGCCGAGCATTGCCGAGCAGCGCGCCTGGCTCGTGCGCCCATTGGAGTTCGGTGGCGGAGCCGAACCGGGGACGGAGCTCACGATCGCGGCACGCGCGGACGTGCGCATGGGTCATTCCTGCCTGGTCGTGGCGGGGACCAATGCGATCGCCGCCGGCGTCGTGCTTGGAGAGAGCGCAGGGAAGAAGGGCACCCGGGCTGTGCGAACCGTGCTCGTTACCCATGGCTTTGAGGCGCCGTTCCAGATCGACCGGTCACTCGGCAACGCGCGTGCCGTCCCAGCGACGCTAGCCGAGCTCCGAGCGTCGCGCGACACCGCTGGGGACGGTTGGGACTTCGTGCAGGAAGCCAGCGAGGCGCTCGACATCGAAGGCCGAACGCTGTCCCCCAAGACGCTCGAGGAGCACGCCGAGGAGTTCCTCGTAGAGGTACTGAAGGCCAAAGGCCTGCGCGTCGGACGACAGGTCCGCCTTCCGGGCACAGAAGATCCCGACGTCCTTCGTCTTCGGCCGCTGCGCGCCGATGTTGTCGTCACATGGTCCGAACGCGCGAAGCAGCACGCGCTCATTATCGAGGGCGAGTGGACGCAACCGGGAGGCGCACAGTCAGCGGCACAGGCCTATGAATATGCCCGCCGACTGCAGGATCCGGAGGCTTCTGCGCCAGCCGGCTTTGAGGACTTTCGATTCCGCGACGCCGTCGTTCACGCCGTCGTGGTTGCGAACCGCTGCCCGCCAACCTGCCTGACGGCCGAGACACTGCGGGTGCCGCGCCTGACGTATGCGCAGTTCGTAGCCCGCGTCGGGCACGACCAGCTTGGCGAACTGACGCCCGTTGGCGGACTCTAAGCTCGCATACTCAGCTCGACAAAGGCGCGCCATCCGAAAGAAGACCTGGCGCGAACCCTAGGTCGACAGCGCCGCTCCTCGCGCGCAGGGGCGCTCTGCGTTTCGGGCGGGACGCCTTGGCGGAGTTCCGGCGTCGGGAACACAGCTCGACGGCCGGAGTGGTCTAGAAGCCTGCCTCCGCCCGGCCAGCCGCGAGCTCGCACTGACCACTCCCGCAACGGGGAGCGTCCCGCCCAGCCGCGCCGGGCGTAGATGCCCGCGGCTGTGGCGTACTGTCGTGCGGTGACACGACGAGTCTCGAGCGACCCGGGATCGCCCGGCGTTCGTCGTACAGCGGTGGAGATCCGAAGCGTCGTGCGCGGCGTATCGCACACACATCGCCTGCTGCGCAGTCGGCTGACGATCCTCGCCGGCGCGACGCTGGTTGTTGACGCGCTCGGGACAGTGCTCATGTACGCATGCGAGCACGACAACGCGGCCTCAGGATTCCACGACGTCGGCGGCGCATGGTTCTGGGTGTCAGCCGAACCTGACCGGGACGACGCCGGCGCGAGCCGTCGAGAGCGGCCAGAGCTGAAGCCGGCGCTGCTCCTCCTCGTCCAAGAGAGTAGTCGTCGTGCGAGATGCTCGGGCGCGCTTCGCCGGATCAGGGGCGCGGGAGCGTCGCCTTGCTCGGAGCGTTGCGCACGTCGCGAGCCGCGAGTACGACACGAGTACCGCAACCGCGCAGGCGACCGCCGCGGCGCGGCAAAGCACGCGGCGACTTCGCAAGGTGTCGGTACTTCGTCATGACGATGCGCGCTTTGAACCCACAGCTGCCCAAATGGACGGTCGTCCTCGCCTGCTTGGCGCTCCTCGCCTCGCAGAGCGCGTCGCGAACGTGAGGGCGCCCAGTCGTTGTGCGCGGACGTGTGTGGCGTACGCTGCCGCGTGATGGCATCCAGCGGGGGGATCTTCCATATGACCGCTGCGGGCGATCTGGTGCAACTGACGCCGACCGCGTACGTTGCAGAGGCGCTGCTTCAGGGGTTGCTTGCGCAGCACCCTCAGCTCTTGCCGGGGGACGAGATGGACCCGGAGAGCCCGCGGCGTTTCCTCCTCGTTGGGCGCGAGATGTCCATCCGCGGCGACGAGGCGGGCGTCGGATTCATTGACCACGTGTTCGTGGACCAAGACGGTGTTCCGACTTTTGTCGAAGTCAAGCGAGCGACTGACACACGAGCGCGGCGCGAGGTCGTAGGGCAGCTAATGGATTACGTCTCAAATGCGGTAGTGCATTGGGGTGCGGAGGACCTTCGTGCCGCCTTCGAACGCACACACACCACGGAACAGGCCGAAGCTGCGCTGGAAGCGTTTGAACCAGCGGGCGAGGTAGGCCGCTTCTGGGAACTCGTCGAGACCAACCTCCGCGCCCGCAAAGTCCGGCTGATGTTCGTCGCAGACGAGATCCCTCCGACGCTGCGGCGAATCGTGGAGTTCCTCAACGAGGTCATGGACCCCGTCGATGTCCTTGCTGTGGAGGTCCGGCAGTACGTCGAGGAATCAACCGGACTCACGAGCCTCGTCCCGCGACTGATAGGCCGAACTGCGGCTGCCGGCCGCAAGGCGGCCGGATCGGCCGGTGAGCCTTGGACGGAGGAACGGTTCTTTCACACGTTGCGCGAGCGTGACGCGAGTGCTTGCGATATCGCTCTTGATTTGGTGGCGTGGGCGCGCGAGGGCCGCTTTCCTCGGATCGAGTTCGGCCGTGGGAAGAGCATTGGGGCGCTCATTCCGTGCCGTGGCCCACAGGGCGATGCCCTCTATCCGTTTATTCTGTGGACGTACGGCCGCATCGAGATGCAGTTCGAGCGGATGATGCGCTGTCCGCCTTTCGAAGGCGACGAGTTCCGCCAAGAACTCGCCCGCCGGCTTGAGAAGATCGACGGGGTGGTGCTACCGGCTGATCGACTCGCGGTGCGACCGTCTTTCGAGCTCAATCGCCTTTCGGACCAAGCGGCCCGCAACTGCTTCAAAGGCGCGATGGAATGGGCGATTGAGCGCTACGACGAATACCGGCAGTCCTCGCGCTCGGCACCGCGCGGGTCGAACTGATTGCTGGCAAGAGCCATTCTCAGCCGCGGTCGGAGCGCGCTCTCGCTGGCTGACGCGGACGCTCGAGCCCGATGCGCAACGGGGCGCTCGAGTTCCTTCTCGTCCGAAGCGGCAGCGCGCGCTACGCGAACGGCTCACCCTTTGGGGGTGACCTGAACCCGGCTTCCTAGTACCCAACCTAGCTCGAGGCGGCTCCTGTGACGCGCGCTTCGGGATCAGCGTCGCGGAATGTGGCGGACGCCGACTGCGGTCCGCATCACGGCGCATCGTCCGGTCGCGGGTGGGGTACGTTCTCGCGATGGCCAAATACCCCAGGATCCGCGAGCAACACATCGCTGTCTTCGGAGAGAGCGGCTCAGGAAAGACCGTGCTGGCCTCCTCGTTCTACGGCCCTTCGCAGGAGAAGACGTTCGCGAGCGATTCTTGGGACTTGGTCGCCGACGACACAGGCTTGGGCAATCGGCTTTACAAGAACTACGTCGGCATGAGGGACTATGCGACAGCGCCCGCGCCGACCCGATTCAAGGGGACGACCTACTCCTTCTCGGTCAAGATCAAGGGTGGCGGCAACGTCAAAGCGGCGAAGAACCGACCATTCGACATCCTGCGCCTTGCATGGCACGACTACCCTGGCGAATGGTTCGAAGAGTCGCCGAGCGGTGCGGAGGAGGCAGACCGGCGAGTTGAGACGTTCCGCTCCTTGCTGCGTTCCGATGTCGCGCTTGTGCTGGTGGATGGGCAGAAGCTGCTGGACTACAAGGGCGAGGAGGAGCGGTACCTCAAGTCGCTCCTGACGAACTTCCGCCAAGGACTCCTGCACCTCAAGGACGATCTGCTGGCCGGCGAAGGCCGCCTTGCGGAGTTCCCGCGCATCTGGATCATTGCGCTGTCAAAGGCGGACCTCTTCCCCGAGGGGGATGTTCGATCGTTCCGCGATCTCGTCATCTACAAGGCCGAGGAGCACATCGCGCACCTTCGCGAAACGTTGCAGGAGTTCGTGGTTGCTCCCGACGCGTTGTCGCTAGGTGAAGATTTCATCCTGCTCTCCTCGGCAAAGTTCGAGCTCTCCGCCGGCGGCGCAGAGCCGGTCGAGATCGATGTCACCAAGCGGGTCGGCGTCGACCTCATTCTCCCGGTTGCTTCTTTGCTTCCTCTCGAGCGCCGAGTTCAGTGGCAGGAGAAGATGCAGCTTCCGATGCAGGTGCTGGACACCATGGCGGACGGCGCTGAGTCTCTGGCGAAGGTCCTGGTCGGCAAGAAGGGGGCCGCCATCGAGAAGTTAGTAGCCAGGATCCCAAAGGTGGGCCCCCTTGCGAGCAAGGCCGTAATCCCTGCGCTGAACGCGGCGGTCCGGATGGCTGCATCAGAACTCAAGAAGATCAACGAGCAGGCCAAGGCGAATCACGACCACCTGACGGCAACGCTGACGCAGTTCAAGTTGGACCTGGACCAAAGCGAGACTGACGGACGGCTCATCAGAGCCAAGTAGTGCGTTCTGAGAACGATCTATCTGAGCGGCTCATCTGGGCCACTCGAGGGCGCGCGTGGGGGTTCCGGTTCCTCCTCAACGGCGGGCTGCCCGACCCACTTGGAGCGTTCGAACGGAGCTTCGCGGAACTCGGAGACACACCGACGATCTGTCATCGCACCGCCGGCGCGGTCGCTCTGCGCTTCCCCGATCCGTTGGGGCGAAGAGATGCGTCCGGCCGCTTAATCCCGCACGAGTTCGTTGTCTTCGGAGAGTTGGCCGACGGGATCGAGTCGGTCGAAGACGGCCTGCAGCATGTCTGGCCACTCGTTGCAGAGGCCTATGCCGGAGTCTGGGACGCCGAGCGACCCCCCTCGGTTGCTGACCTGCGACTCGCGGCTACGGAGAACCCGTCTTCTGGCGTCCCGCGATCCGCCAGCGGCGATGGCGGCGATGACGATTAGGCGACCCGGCTAGGAGTTGGTCGCGCCGCTTGAGCCGACTACAACGGTGGGGTCCGTTTCCTGGCGAATCCCAATAGCACGGTTTTGTCACGCTCGGCGTCCGGAGACTGACGTGCCTGCTCCCGCCGCGCCCAGGGCGCTTCTCCGGATGCTCTCCTGGCAGTTCCGCCGTGCTGCTCCTTTCCATGCGACTAGCAGCGCGGCGGCCGCGGGACGGCAGAGTGTCGCAAGCGCGTGACGGAGCGTTGCTCGGCCCCGCTGGGCAGAGCGCCCCTTCTCGCGCGAAGGAGGTTGCTCCCTGGCTCAGTGGCCGTTGACCGAGAAGTGCATGTAGTCCTTCGTGTTGCCGCTCCAAGCGCCGCCCCAGCCCCAGCCGATCGAGGCGAATGCCTGGATCACTCGTCGGGTGACCATTCCGCGCCGGTGGCGCGAGCGATCGCGGAAGGGCCTGGTCTTGGGGTCGCGGGTCTGGCCACAACCGACGTACGGGTTCTCGACCGGATTGAGATCGACCGCGAGGCCATAGGCGTGGTTGGACCATGATCGCGTGCCGCTGGCGCCCGGGCAGGGCGACGGTACCGCTTGGCGGCACTCAAACGAGCCGCTGACGTCGCCGTCGCGCGGGCGGTCGCGCGCGGGCCCGTAGGCGTCGGTCAGGCGCATGTGGTGGATGGGGAAGTGCAGCTTGTACAGCTGGCCGAACACGCGGTCGAGTCCGGGGGCGGCGGTCTTGTTGACGATGAGCTGGCCCGTTTGGCCGTGCCCGTGGAAGTCCCAGTGGGTGACCGTGAGCAGCCGGAGGTTCGACAGCGCCACCGGGCAGCCCCTCTGCCAGAAGCCACCGTCCTTGAGCTGTTTCTGCACGGGCGTGGGCAGTGG
>Ga0310811_10013461_pt1 | contig 10656 bp, 10 predicted proteins | sample YCmetagenome_FD_207642 | JGI IMG/M metagenome (GOLD analysis project Ga0310811, IMG submission 207642) | Soil microbial communities from experimental microcosm in Duke University, North Carolina, United States - YC | ecosystem: Engineered > Artificial ecosystem > Soil microcosm > Unclassified ...
AGCCCAATCGCGAAGATCATCAGGCCCGCGGAGAGGTTATCGGCCTTGAGCAGGTAGTCGCTGTTGCGGTTGAGTTGCGGAAAAATTTCACCGTAGCGGACTATGGGCCCCGCGATCAGATGCGGAAAGAAAGTGATAAAGAGCGTGTAGCTCAGAAAATCGCGCGTCTCGATTTCTCCGCGCCACGCGCTGGTCAGGTAGGTTAGCTGCTCGAAGGTGAAGAACGAGATCGCCAACGGCAACACGACCGGCGGCATCTCCCAATGCCGACCCACCACAGCAGCCGCGCTCGACACGAAAAAGTTGCGATACTTGAAATAGCCGAGCAAGCCGAGATTGACCGCCACGCCCGCCGCCAACATCGCTCGCGGCGCCAAGCGCCGGTCCGCACCGGCGGCCGAACGTGGACGAAGAGCCTGGGCCCATGAGTAGTTGAAAGCGATCGAAAATCCGAACAGGAACAGGTAGCGCCAGTCCCACCATCCATAGAACAACAACGAGCCCAGTACGAGGAACATGGGCACCGCCGATCGGGCACCGCAGCGCGCGAGCAGTTGGTAGCCGATCAACAGCAAGGGCAAAAAAACGAAAACAAACTGGTACGAGTTGAACAGCAAGTCCCTTCAAGCCTCCCGCGGCGCTCGATCGTGCACCTTAAGCCGATGATTTCGCCGTCTCAACTCCCGGTTGAGCGGCGCAACCGGATTCGCTAGTGCAGTGATCGAGGGAGCCCGGACGGCAGCGAGATTTCCATGGCTGAACATACCAATTACGGCCCGGTCGCGACGCACCTGCGATTCGAGAACGAGCACGTGCGCGTGTGGGAGATGGATCTAGGGCCTGGCCAGATGTGCGGGTTGCATCGGCATGCCCTCGATTACGTTTTATACATCCTGGAAGGCGGCAGGATCGGGGTGGAGTCGCCCGCGATGACCTCGAACCGCTTTCCGGGTCAGACCACGTATGAGCTGGAAGTCGGCGCGCGGGCGATTTCGTACGTCCCGGCGGGCGGCGCTGAAAGCGCCCGCAACCTGGGTGGCGGGGGCCGTTTTCGCGAAGCCTTGTTCGAGATTCGCCGCCCGCTTCCCGCGGGCATCGGCAATCCGGGCTTCGCCCTGACCGAGGCCGCCGTTGGCAGGCCGCCGGCGCGCGGCGAAGTTATGCTGCTCGAGAACAGCCGCATCCGGACGCTCGAAGTGACTCTTGCGCCAGGCGGTAAAACCGGACCCCGAGCGCATCCGCGCGACGCTGCGGTATTCGTGATCGAAGGTGGGCGCGTGTGGCAGCGCGAAATACGCGATGGCGCGGAGCATGCGCAGGAACTCGACCTGACCGCGAGCACGGTCCTTTGGCAACGCGGCGGATGCGAGCGCGAACTGACCAACGTGGGCTCGCGACCATACCGCGAGCTACGCGTCGAGTTCCGTTGAATCGCACCGCGCCTTGCGGCGCTTAGTTCCCTGTACTAGAGCGTGATTAGTGATTGCCGATTTCCGATCTCCACTTTTTGGAGTTAAACGACATGCCTGACACCAACAATGGGCGCATTAAGAATGACGGCGGTGTGCTCTCGGGCCTTCGGGTAATTGACTGTGGAACCTACGTTGCCGGCCCGGCGGCCGCCACCATCATGTCCGACTTTGGCGCTGAAGTGATCAAAATCGAGCGCCCCGGCGGCGGCGACCTGTGGCGGCTCTTTTCCAAGCTTCCCGGCACCGCCAAGTCCGAGCTTGACTGGTGCTGGGTTCTCACGAGCCGTAACAAGAAAAGTGTGGCGCTGGACCTGGGACGGCCCGAAGGACGCGAGGCGCTGATTCGCCTGGTTGCCACGGCGGATGTCTTCCTCACGAATTACCAGAGAACGCTGCTCGAGAAATTCCGTCTCACCTGGGAAGATCTCTCGCCCATTAACGACCGGCTGATCTACGCGCACCTCACCGGCTATGGCGACGCGGGAGAGGACGCGGATGACCCGGCGTTCGACGCGCTGGCCTACTGGGCGCGGTCGGGTTTGATGATGAGCGTGACGGGGGCCGACGGGTCGCCCAGCGCTCCGCGGCCTGGGATGGGCGATCATCCGACCTCGATGTCGCTCTTCGGTGCGATCATGTTGGGCCTTTACCGGCGGGAGCGCACCGGGCGCGGATCGAGAGTGAGCACGTCTTTGCTGGCGAGCGGCGCGTGGGCCAACGCGTGCGACATCCAGGCGAAGCTCCTGAACGCGAAATTTCCCGAGCGTGGCGAGGGCAAGCATCCGCCCAACCCGCTCACCGCCGCGTACTTAAGCCGCGACGGCAAGATCTTTCTGCTCGTTCTGATCGATCCTGACAACGAGTTTCCGCGCCTGTGCGAGGCCTTCGGTCAGCCCGAACTCGGCACGGGCGAGTTGTTCGGGACCAACGCCGATCGCGATCGCAACGCGGCGGCGCTGTATGCAATCCTGCAATCGCAATTCGAGGCGCGCGATCTCGCGGAGTGGCGCACGATTTTCAAACGCAACGACATCAAATGGGCGCCGATACCCAAGCTCGACGAGGTCGTGCAGGATTCCCAGATGCGCGCCGCGCAAGCGTTGATCAAGATGGATCATCCCGGCGCGGGCGTCATCGAGACGGTGAACAGCCCGCTGTTCGTCTCTGGCGTGGAGAAGCGCAAGCCCACGGCAGCAGCCGAGGTCGGCGCTCATACGCGTGAGGTGCTGCAGGAACTCGGCTATGGCACCGACGCGGTCGAAGCGATAGTGCGCAACGGCTCGGGTCATTAGGCCGTCAGGCCCGGGCACCGGGGCGATCTATTCGCATCACGGCGGTTTACCCCTACGGCCGCAAGTGCGATAAGCTGGGTCAAGTTTTCGGCAATCGAGGAACGTAAAGGCTAACCGAAAGCATAGCGATTCCTTCGTAAAAGGTCGCTAAAGGAGCGGAGAAGACAGATGCATTTCATGTGGTTTACGGAACGGGCATACCATTATGATCCTGAGGTCGATCCGGCGAAGTATCACGCGCTGGAGAATCAGATCGTTGGACTGCGCAGCTTCTTCAACACCCCCAACCGCTTTTTCGAACGCGAGCACGGGGCGAAACTGCTCAACCAGTACCTCGACGAGAAGATTTACACCGACGCCGAGCTGATGAACTTCGACGGCGTGATGCTCAATGAGCATCATGGCACGCCGTTTTGTCTCGGCGCCGTGATGGATGTCGAGGCTTCCATCCTGGCCAAGACCACCAAGCGCCTGAAGATGGTTCTGCTCGGCAATCCGGTCGCGACCGTCGCCAATCCGCTGCGGCTGGCCGAAGAGCTCGCGATGATCGATCTCATCTCGGGCGGACGCCTGGTCTCCGGATGGGTGCGCGGCGCTGGCTCCGAGCAATTCGCCAACAACACCAACCCGGCGCTCAATCGCGAGTTGTTCGAGGAAGGCGTCGAGTTCATCATCAAGGCGTGGACCACGCCGGGCCCCTTTCGCTATGAGGGTAAACACTTCAACTTCCGCAACGTGAACCCCTGGGTTCTGCCGCTGCAGCGGCCTCATCCGCCGTTTTGGATTCCGGGCCTGGTGAGCCCCGACACCGCCTTCTGGTGCGCGCGCAAGCGATATCCTTACGTCGCGCTGGCAACCAGGCTACAGCCGACGGTGGAGCTGTGGGACTTCTATGCCAAAGCCGCGGCACAGGAGGGCTATCAGGCCGGGCCGGAGAATTTCGGCTACCTGCAGCCGGTCGTGGTGGCGGACACCCAGGAGCGGGCCGAGGAGTTGGGCAAACGGATTCTGTTCGGCGGCGCCTTTGCGCATTTCGCGCGGCCGGAATGGATGTTCCCGCCGGGGTACAATTCCAAGGCTGCGACCAAGCGCCTGGCCGAAGTGAATTTCGGCGCTAACGCCGCGGCCCAGTCGCCCTATGGCGACGGCGGCCAGGACGAGTCGCAGGAACAAATCGAAGCCGTCAAGAAACACATCTACGACGGCTACCCGGCCGTGCTCAAAGACTATGTGATGATCGCGGGCACGCCCGACAACGTGATTCCAAAGCTCAACAAGGTGCTCGACGTCCTGCGTCCGGGTATCTTTTCGTTCTGGCTCGACGGGCCCGTTCCGGCCAAAGATCGGAAGCGATGCCTGGAGTTGCTGAACCGTGATGTGATTCCGGCCATGCGCGAGCACGGCAAGACGCTCGGATTGGTCGACCCGTTTAAGCGTGCGCCGGGCTCGCGCCTGCTGCGTGCGGGAGTGACCCCCGAGCCGGTAAGCGATGTCGACGCGCTGGCGTCGATTTCCGCCTGAAGCGCAATTTGTGCGAACCCTGGGGCCGGCCATATCTGGTCCGGCCTCAGGGTCATACCTAATTAAATCCCTTTCTCGTCCCCCCTGCTTTTCCAAAATAGGTCCTCATATCGTTCTCTCGCCGGGCGGGCCTGCTGTTGACCGCGGATGAAAATCGGTCTAAGGGGCATAAGGAAAGCAAACTTTTCGGCGAGGGTCTGCTTATGAGCTCTATCGAAGAGGTAGCGGCTGGGCGTCGTCCGACCGGATGGACGGTCGGGTGGAAAACCTTATTTGTCTCGTGCGGCCTGCTTATGGCCTGCAATCTCTTCCTTTGGATTTGGGACTACAACTTCGCTTTTACCACCGGGCTCGATTCCTCGACCCCCGCGTTTGCGCTTCACTACCGCACACTGTTTTGGGGTGAACTGCTGAGCGTCGGAGCCTTCGCCGGCCTGTGGTACGGATGGTTGGTAAGAACCGGCCGCAGTCTCGCGGGCGAATCGATAGCGCCTGCTGAAGAGATTCGTCGCGTGGTGGTGCTATGGGGAATTATCGGAGCCACCAGCCTTTCGATCTACATCGAGGCGAGTTTCTGGCCCAACTGGGACGGCGCGTGGCATCAGACAATGGTGCGCGACACTGCGCTGACCCCGACCCACATCCCAATGTTCTACTTCTTTTTTCCGATGTCGGTTGTGCTCGCACTCGGGGCATACCTGTACGGACGGTTCAGATTGCCTGCGGTATATGGCGGCGAGAAGGGATTTCCCTGGTCCTTCTTTTTGCTGATCGCGGCCGCAGTGCTCGAATTCGTTGAGGTCGCCTTCAACGAATGGGGGCACAGTCTGTGGATGTCGGAGGAATTCTTCTCGGTGCCGTTCCATTGGCCTTTTGTCATTTACGGATGGCTGGCGGGCGGGATGTTCGCAGTGTGGGGCGAAACCATTCTTCACCTCTTCCAGATAGAAAAGAGAGCGCGCGCGGCGGAGGAAATCCCGACGCATACGGCTGCCGCCGGCTAGCGATGCGCGCGGCGGCCCTGGTCAAGTCCTGACACTCTTGTCCTGACGATCTCGCGAGGGGAAGCATGGCGACAGCACCATCGATAGCCGCAGCGGCGGCGGCCGAGAGACAACGCAGGCTCGCATTGCGCGACCTGCTCAACGCGAAATACCAGTGGATTGACCGCTCCTGGGACGCGGTCTTCTGGATCACCGCAATCTTCGTCGTCGCGGGAGCGGCGGATATCACGCGGCTGCTGTTCGCCGGCGACTGGGATTTCTGGACCGATTGGAAGGATCCACAGTGGTGGCCGGTCGTCACCGCCTTCGCCACCATCATCATTCCATCCGCGCTCCAATACATCCAGTGGGCGGCCTGGCGTTTTCCTACCGGCGCGACTTACACCTGCGTATGCCTTTTCATGGCTTCGTGGATTGGGCGTTACTTCCAATGGCATGTCGCCGAGGGCTATCCGATGAATTTCGTATGGCCGATATCGACGATTCCGGCGGCCATAATTCTCGACTGGCTATTGATGAGGACGAAGAGTTTCGTGCTGACGTCACTTTTCGGTGGAGGAATCTGGGCCGTGATGGTATGGAGCTTCAACTACATCCCGCTCGCTCCGTTTCTCCAGCCGATGCAATTCATGCATCACGTGCTTACGGTTGCCGACGTTCAGGGCATCGTTTATATCCGCAGTCAGACCCCCGAATACATGCGGCATATCGAACGCGGCGCGCTGCGCAGCTTTCTCGGCGAGACCCAGTACGTGTCACTGCTATTCGGCGGCACGCTGGCGATGCTGGGTTATTGGATCGGACAATTCATCGGGCGCTTTCTCGCCGTGTGGCCGATTGGCAGATACATCAAGACCGTCTGAGCGGACCGCGGTAAGAGCAATGCGTACCATTTTTCGCGCCGTCCTGGTCGCGCTTTCGTGGATTGGCCTGTTTACCGCTTGCGCCTATGCGCACGGCGGGATTGCCGGACCCGACGACCTTGGTCCGCCCATAATCACTTCGGCCGTGCTCGGTGTTGGGGGCTATTGGCTGATGTTGATGTGGCCGTCGCGCCACCGTCCGGCCGTCAACGACAAGAAACGCAAACCGATGCGCGGCGGGGCGAAGTAGGAGATTTGCCCGGGAGACTGCAAGTGGCTTTCCAAGCCACATGGGGAGACGGAATGCGAGTACGATTCCTGGCGGTTTTGTCAGCGGCTCTCTTCCTGCTTACCGCAGCGCACCCGACGCGCGCCTTCGCCCACGGCGAAGCGGCGGACGAGCCGTTTCTCAAGGACCTGACGGTTGCCTTCTATGACGTGCACATCTCACCCAGCACGATCAAAGTGGGCGATCCGGTGACGATAACCGGAACGCTCAAAATTCTCGAGACCTGGCCGTACACGCTCGATCCGCCGCAAACCGCATACATCACGCCGGTGGTTCCCGGGCCGGTATTCGCGCTGGTTGACCGCGAGGTCAACGGTACCACCACGCCTGGCTCCATCCTAATCGACAAGGGAGGGACGTATCATTTCAAAATGGTGATGCGGGGCCGCCACGTAGGAGACTGGCACGTGCATCCGGGAATCGCGATCCAGGGCACCGGAACCCTCATCGGCCCGGGCGAATGGGTCAAGGTCGAGCCGGCCGCCGAGCCCTTCAAGATGGACGTGACGCTGCTCACTGGCCAGACCGTCAACCTCGAGCACTATGGCGGCAGCTTCGTGTGGTGGTGGTCATTCGCCGGATTCATCATCGGTATGATCTGGATGGTCTACTGGACCGTTCCCAAGCGCACCGTCACCCGTCTTGCAGTGACCACGCAAATTCCGGTCAACGACGACGCTCCCGACATCGGGCTCATTACACCGCGCGATCATATGTGGATGGATCTGCTTGCCGGCGCGACCATCGCGATGCTGGTCATCGGATGGATTTATATGGCGGTAAAGTTTCCCGTGCGGTTACCGCAGCAGACTGTACGGTTTTCACCCGAGGTCATTGACTCCACTAGTCATTCGGCGCAGGTGATGAAGGCTGCTTCGACCTACGACGATAAGACCGACACGCTGCTCATCAATCTCACGGTCAGGAACAACGGGACCGCGCCGTTGAACCTGAAGCAGTACATCATGGCGATGGCCACGTTCGTCAATGGCGACAAGGCCGAACAGGCCAAAGCGGGGCCGGTGCACTACGTCGGGCAGATGCAGGTTGAGCCCGACGCCGCAGTCCCGCCCGGGCAGACCGCGAAGCTGCAATTGAAGATCAGCAGCCCACTGTTTGACGAAGAGCGGCTCATCCCGCTGCACGATCCGCAGGAACGTATCGCCGGGCTGCTGCGCTTTGCCGATCCGCAAGGGCATGAGGACCTGGTGACGTTGAAGACCGATCTCGAGCCGACGGAGTTCCGTCCGCAATACTTGCCTTAGCCACTGAACAGGAGAGATGTGAAGATCAAGCGACGGGAATTCCTGCACAAGAGCGCCATCGTGGTCGCCGGCGTGTCCGCGGCCGCCACCGGGGTGACGGCCGCCGGCCTGGCCGCCGAGTGGACCGCGAGATTGAAGACCCTAACCGCCCACGAGGGCGAAACGCTACTGAAGATGGCGCGGCAGATATTTCCGCACGACCGCCTCGACGACAGTTACTACATGAAGGTGGTCGAGGACCTCGACATCGAGGCGTCGAGGAAACCCGTAACCGGCAAAATGCTGCGCGCCGGAGTTGCTAATCTCGATCTTTCGGCGAAGGGGAAATTCGCCGCCCGACCCGCCGCCGAACAAGTCAGCGCGCTCGAGAAAATTCAGCGCACCCCATTTTTCGAGAAGGTCCGCAGTGCCGAGATGGTCGCGCTCTACAACAACCCGGACGTGTGGAAGGTCTTCGGCTACCAGGGCGCGTCGTACCCTTTCGGCGGTTACCTGCATCATGGCTTCAACGATTTGAACTGGCTGCCCGATCCACCCGCAGCGGCAAGCCCTAAATCAGGCTGAGCGGAGGGTCGCGCAGTGGCTCGATTCGATTCAAACGACGACTCTGTCGTGGTGGTCATCGGTTCAGGAGCGGGCGGAGGTACGCTGGCGAACGAACTGTGCCGCAAGGGCTTCAAGGTTGTGATGCTGGAGGCCGGGCAACGGCAGTCCTCGCAGACCTTTCGTAACGACGAGTGGTTCGCGTTCAAACAACTGGCGTGGCTCGACAAACGCACCACCTCAGGCACCTGGCGCGTGGCGAAGGATTTCCCCAATCTGCCGGCCTGGACCTGCAAGACGGTCGGCGGAACCACAGTGCATTGGGCGGGCGCTTCGCTGCGCTTTCAGGAGCACGAGTTCAAAGCCAGAACTACCTATTCAAATGTCAGCGGTGCGAACCTTCTCGACTGGCCCATAAGTCTCCGCGATCTGGCCCCCTACTACGCCAGGGCCGAGGACAAGATGGGCGTGACGCGGACCAATGATATACCCGGACTACCCGGGAATAATAACTTCAAAGTGATGTACAACGGGGCGACCCGCGTCGGCTACAAGACCGTGCATACCGGACGGATGGCGATTAACAGCCGGCCCCGCGACCGCCGTGCCTCCTGTTGGCAGCTCGGCTTTTGTTTTCAAGGCTGCAAGTCCGGGGCAAAATGGTCGACGCTGTACACGGAAATTCCGAAGGCCGAGGCGACTGGCAAGCTCGATCTGCGGCCCGAGTCCCACGCGCTGCAGATTCAGCACGGCGCCGACGGCAAAGCGACCGGGGTGCTGTATGCCGATAGGAACGGCAAACACGTGGTGCAGAAAGCGCGCATCGTATGCATCGCCTGCAATGCGATCGAAAGCGCGCGGCTGCTGCTAAACTCGTCCTCGTCAACCTTTCCGCAGGGGCTGGCGAACTCCTCCGGCCAGGTTGGCAGAAACTACATGCGGCACACGACCGGCTCCGTGTACGCGATTTTCGACAAGCCCGTGCACATGTACCGCGGCACCGTGATGGCCGGGATCATCACCGACGAAGCCGAGTTGAATACCAAGCGCGGGTTCGCCGGCGGCTTCGAGATGGAGACCATCTCGCTCGGATTGCCATTCGCGGCCGCGTTCCTCGATCCGGGAGCCTGGGGGCGCGACTACTCAAGCGTACTCGAGCAGTATCCCAACATGGCCGGGATGTGGATCGTCGGCGAAGACATGCCGCAGGCGACCAATGCCGTGACGCTCCATCCGAAAGAAAAGGACCAATGGGGCCTTCCGATTCCGAACGTGCACTATGACGACCATCCCAACGACATAGCGATGCGCAATTACGGGTACAAGCAGGGCGCCGCGGTGTACAATGCGGTAGGGGCGATCAAAACCGTCGCAGTCCCGCCGTATCCGTCGACGCACAATCTCGGCACCTGCCGCATGAGCGAGCGCCCCGGCGACGGCGTCTGCAACCAGTGGGGCCAGACGCACGACGTGAAGAATCTTTTCATTTCCGACGGCAGCCAGTTCACGACCAGCGGCGGCGAAAATCCAACGCTCACGATCGTGACCTTGGCGATCAGGCAAGCCGACCGCATTGCCGCCGAGAGCACGAGGCGAAACCTTTAGATGAAGCCGTATCGTCCCGGCCGCAGACATATCATGGCAGCGGCGTGGATCGCGGCGGCGGCGATGCTCGCGCTGGCGATTCCCCTCGCGGCGCGCGCTGAATTAGGCAAAGCCGGAACACCGGTCGCGTCGAGTCCCGCCGATGGGCTGCCAAATATGAGCCTGGTGGACCAGAATGGCAGAGCGATATCGCTCTCGTCGCTCAAGGGCAGACCGGTACTGGTCGCTTTCATCCACACCCAATGCGAGGGCCCCTGCGAGTTGATTACCGCTAATATGAAGCAGGTAGCGCGTAACCTTGGGCCGCAGTTCGCGTCCCAGGTCACGATGGTTTCCATCACTACCGAGCCCGAGGAGGACGGATCGCGCGAGCTACTCGCTTATGCCAAAGCGCAAGGAGTGAATGCTGAGGGGTGGATTTTCCTGACCGGCGCCGACGCGAAAATCCGCCGCCTCCTGACCCTGTATGGAGTGGCGGCCGAAGACGATGATTCGGATCACGTTCTGGAAATGTTTCTGCTGAGCTCAAGCGGCGCCGGCATGCGCCGCTATAGGGGCGTCGCTACCCCACCGGAGACCATCGCTTCGGATATCAGAAAAGCCACTTCGCCTCATTAGATCGATCCCGCACGCAAAACCGGTAATAGGGACGGAGGAAGTTTCGCCAGCGTGTCGATCTGACGCTCGCCTGTTCGACTATGGAGTGTTAGACAAACACGCGAACCACGGAGGCGACAATGCAGTACATGCTTTTGATCTATAACGCTGAGGGGCAGAAACTGAACCCCGAAGAGCAGGGAAA
>Ga0310811_10013462_pt1 | contig 10656 bp, 8 predicted proteins | sample YCmetagenome_FD_207642 | JGI IMG/M metagenome (GOLD analysis project Ga0310811, IMG submission 207642) | Soil microbial communities from experimental microcosm in Duke University, North Carolina, United States - YC | ecosystem: Engineered > Artificial ecosystem > Soil microcosm > Unclassified ...
AGAGGTGCACGATCGAGCTCGCCGCTCCCTCGATCGCCTCGTACGTCCGCTCGATGAGCTCGGGACGCGCCTGCGTGAGCACCGCGATCGTCACGTCGGCGGGAACGAGCTCCTCCTCGACGAGCACGCGCACGAAGTCGAAGTCGGTCTTCGACGCCGCCGGGAAGCCGACCTCGATCTCCTTGAAGCCGAGCCGGACGAGGAGGTCGAAGAAGCGCCGCTTCCTCGCGGCGTCCATCGGGTTGACGAGCGCCTGGTTTCCGTCCCGGAGGTCGACCGAGCACCAGATCGGAGGGCGGGAGAGGACGACGTCCGGCCAGGTGCGATCGGGCAGATCGACGGTCTCGTACGGGCGGTATTTCCAGTGCGGCATCGACACGCTGGGGCTCCTTCCGACCCTGAGAGGGTATCGCGGGACGGTCGCCGCTCCAGCGTCAGAAACGCACAACTCGGCGAACCGCTCAGTCCTCCTGGTCGCGGACGAGCTCGAGCGTCGCGCAGTGAAGCCCGGCGATCGCGAACCGGTGGCTCTCGGAGAAGTCGACCTGGATCACCTCGACGTCGTTTCGCTCCAGCGCCTTCACCACCGTCGGCGAGCCCGCGTTCATCACGACCTTGCCGGGCTCGAGCGTGACGCCGTTCAGCGCCAGATCCCAGTACTCCTCGACGGGCACCTCGATGATCGTGAAGTCGCGCTTCACGAGCTCGCGGACGAAGCCGTAGTTGACGAGATGCGGTGCGAGGAGCGCCTTACGCTCGTCGACCGTCAGCATCACCATGTCCATGTGCGAGGTGCCGATGTTGCCGTGGCCCGTCGTGTCGTACCAGCCGGGGCTGTGGCACGTGACGAGCTCGACGCCGAGATTCGAGAGGACGAACTCGAGCTGGCGCAGCCCCTCCTCGTTAGCGACGACCGACTCGTTGAAGGCGAACGTCTTCGCGTCGAGCCAGCGGCCGGCGCCCGGCTCGCAGATGCCCTTGCCGTGGACCGTCAGGTAGACCGGCACCTGCAGGGCGGCGAGCACCTTCTCCCAGATCACCTCGCGGCCGCGCTGCCACGAGCCGAGCCCGTAGCGGTGCACGATCGCGCCGCCGTGCACGACGAGCCCGCCGCCGGCGAGCGTCACGAGGTTCTTGATCCACCCGTACGCTCCGATCGCGGGCACCGGCGGCTCGATGTAGTTGACCCGCACCCCGTTCGCCTCGAGCACGGCGTAGTACTCGTCGAACTGCGCCTGCAGGCGCCCGAGGTCGGCGGTGCCGGCGGCGCTCGAGTAGTAGTACTGCCACTCCTCCGCGTACTCCGGCCGGACCTCGTTCTCGGTCGGCCGCGACACGAGCACCTCGCGCAGGGTCCCGATCCCCTCGGCTCCCCAGCGGCGTCCCCAGACCTGCTCGACCTCGTCGTAGAAGTCGGTCTCGTGGAGCATGTAGTTGCGCAGGGGCTTGCCGGGCTCGAACCAGGGCAGCGTCTCGAGCACCGCGAGCTCGTCGTGGGAGGCCGCCTCGCGCGGCGACGAGTAGGTCAGCTCGACCGACTCGCCGTCGGCGGTGCGGACACGGAAGGGAACCGACTCACGGCTCTCGGTGGGCGCGGTCGGGCGGGTTCTCGTGCTCATCGCTCTCTCCTCGGTTCGGATGGCCGTATCTTCGCATCGCGGGGAGGAGCTATCGCTTCCAGCGCCACTGCTCCATGTTCCACGCGAAGCCGCTCGCCGAGGGGTTGTTCCTCATGCCGGCGACGGCCGACCGCCGGATGAGGGGGTCGGGGCGTGCGTAGAGCGGGATCGACGGCAGGTCGCTCGCGAGCAGGGCGTCGGCCCGCTGGAAGAGCGCCAGGCGCCTGGCCGGATCGAGCTCGGCCGCCGCCTCGTCGAGCAGCTGCGTCAGGACGCGGTTGCAGTACTGGAGATAGTTCGACTCGCCGCCGCAGCCCCAGACGGGTGCGAAGTCGGCCGGGTCGCCGGTCGTGATCCAGGCGAAGTTCGCGAGGTCATAGTTCGACGACGGGATCCCCGTCGGGCCGAACACCGTCTTGGCGGGCAGCGGCGCCTCGACGATCTCGATCCCGATGCTTCGGAGCTGCGCCTTGATGATCGTCTCCTGCGTCGTGCGGGTCAGGTCGGAAGCCGTCCACGCGTAGCGGAAGGACGCCCGGATGCCGGAGCACACCCAGATGCTCGTGTTGCTCGCGGAGGCGTGCGCCGGGCCGTCCGTGCAGTGCCTGCGGAGCAGCGCGAGCGCCCGGCGCGGATTGAAGCTCCAGCGCCGGAAGTCGGGCCGGTACGAAGGCTCGCCGGGATAGAAGAGGAGGCTGTCGAGCGGCTTCGTGCCGCCGGCGAGCTGCCCGTACAGGGTGCTGATGATCGCGTCCCGGTTGATCCCGAGCATCAGCGCCCGCCGCAGCCACGGCGCGCGCAGGAGCGGCTGCCCCTGACTTCCGAACTGGAGGTCGAGATGCTCCTGGTAGAGCCCCGGCACTTGCCTGTAGGTGATGCCACGCGCGCTCTCGAGCGGCAGCAGGTCGATGTCGAACGTCGGGTTGATCGCGTCGACGGCGCCGCGCCGCATCGCCTGAACCTCAGCGTTCGTGTCGGCGACCACCTTGAAGTCGACTTCCCGCAGCTTCGGCTTGGCGCCGTACCAGAACGGGTTCGGCCGGAGCGTCGAGCCGACGCCCTTCGTGTAGTTCGTGAGCATGAACGGGCCGTCCGAGACGGGCTTCCCGTCGCTGCCGCAGATGCAGCTCGTCCAGACGCGGTTGAAGTCCGTCCCGGTCAGCGCAGCAGCGGGGAACACGGTGCGGAAGAGCGACTCCCACGCTGCGTACGGCTTCGCCCACGTGAACGTGACCTGCTTCGCCCCCCTGTGCGTGAAGCCGGTGATCTGGTCGTAGCCGGAACGGAGGGCGACCGCGTTCGCCGGGTTGACGAGCGCCTGCCACGTGTAGACGAAGTCCTCGTAGGTGACCGGGATCTTCCGCCCGCCCCAGTTCCAGTAGGCCTTCGGCCGGATCGTGTACGAGAGCGTCGTCGGCGTCGCCCGCGCGCGCACGACGAGATCCTTCACGGCCTGGAGCTTGTCGTTCGTGATGAACGCCCCGCGGATCACCGGCACCGTCTGGACGCCCGCCCAGAACTCGTCGCAGCAGGTCAGGGCGGTGTTGAAGCCGCCGACGTCCTGCTCCTGGCCGAACACGAGGACCCTCCTGGCGCGGCGCCGTGCCGGCGTCTTCGGTACGGCGGCGAAGGACCGTTCGAACGACGGAGCCGCGGGCGTGCCGGCGGCCGCCGGTCCTCCTGTCGCGCCGCCCGCCGCGACGAGGACGGCGAGAGCGGCACCTGCGAAGAGCCAGACGGCCCTGACCCCCGAGGCGCCCATGATCCGACGGGACGATAGCCGAGGTAGCGTGCGCGCATGGTCAGAGTGCGGTTCGCACCGAGCCCCACCGGCTCGCTTCACCTGGGCGGCGCGTTGAGCGCGGTCGCGAACAGGGTCTTCGCGGACGAGCACGGCGGCGCCCTGCTCCTGCGCATCGACGACACCGACCCGGCGCGGAACGTCCCGGGCGGGGCCGAGGCGATCCTCGAGGACCTCGCATGGCTCGGCCTCCGCTGGGAAGAGGGCCCGATCCGGCAGAGCGAGCGGGCCGGCCGCCACCGCGAGGCGGCGCAGCTCGTCGGCGAGCCCGAGGCCGGCGGTGCGCTCCGCTTCGGGCAGTCGACCCTGCTCCGTCCGGACGGGACGCCGACCTACCAGATCGCCTCCGCCGTCGACGACCTCGACCTCGCGATCACGCACGTGATCCGCGGCTCCGACCACCGCGCGAACGAGGAGCTGCAGGCGGCGCTCATCCGCGCGCTCGGAGGCTCACCCCCGGTGTACATCCATCACGGGCTGCTGCTCGGCGAGGACGGAACGAAGCTGTCGAAGCGCCACGGCGCCTCGTCCCTCGCCGACCTGCGCGACGCCGGCATCCCGCCGGAGGCGGTGCGCGCCTACCTCGAGGAGCTCGGGCTGCCGCGCCACGACGTGCATCTCGACCTCGCGCGGCTGCGACGCCTGTCGGTGGAGGCGCTCGCGGCGCTCTCCGACGAGGAGCTCGCGGCGCGCGTCGGCGCCCCTCCCTCCGTGGCGCCCGTGCTGCGCGGGGCGCGCGACCTCCGCGAGGCGCGCGACTACGCCGCGCAGGTGCTCGAGCCGCACGAAGTGGCGGTCGATGCGCCGGAGACGATGGCGCGCTTCCGCGAGCTGGTCGAGCGCGGCCTCGAGCCGCGGGTGGTCGTGCGTGAGCTGAAGGCGGTCGGCGGCGACCTGAAGGCGCTGCGGCGCGCGCTCACCGGCCGGGAGCGCGGGCCCGAGCTCGCGGCGGTGATCGCGGCGCTCCCGCCCGGGGAGCTGCTGCGGCGCACGAGCTCTTACTAGGCTGGCCGCGATGCGCCTCTACAACACGCTGTCGCGCCGGATCGACGAGCTGCCGGCTCCTCCCGGGCCGGTGCGGATGTACTTCTGCGGCCCGACCGTGTACCAGCGCGCACACATCGGGAACGCGCGACCGTTCGTGATCGGCATGTGGCTGCGCGCCTGGCTCCGCGCACGCGGCTACGAGGCGACTCTCGTCCACAACATCACCGACGTCAACGACAAGATCTACGACGCCGCACCCGGCGCGAGCGCCGAGCTCGCCGCGCGGGCGACCGAGTGGTACCTGCAGGACACCGCCGACCTCGGGCTCGGCATGCCCGACGCGCTGCCGAAGGCGACCGAGCACATTTCGGGGATCGTCGGCTTCATCGAGCAGCTGATCGACTCCGCGCACGCCTACGCGGTGGAGGGCGACGTGTACTTCAGCGTCGCGAGCGACCCGGGCTACGGCAGGCTCTCGGGGCAGCGGCCCGACCAGGTGGAGGAGCAGGAGCCGAACCCGCTGAAGCGCGACCCGCGCGACTTCGCGCTCTGGAAGGCGACGAAGCCCGGCGAGGACACCGCCTGGGACTCGCCGTGGGGGCGCGGCCGGCCCGGCTGGCACATCGAGTGCTCGGTGATGGCCGAGGCGGCGTTCGGGCCTGCCTTCGAGATCCACGGCGGCGGCCTCGACCTCGTCTTCCCGCACCACGAGAACGAGCTGGCGCAGTCGCAGGCGCTCGCGCACGAGTTCGCGCACCTCTGGATGCACAACGGGATGCTCGAGTTCGGCGGCGAGAAGATGTCGAAGTCGCTCGGCAACGACGTCTCGATCCGCAACGTGCTCGACACCTGGGGGAGGGAGGTGGCGCTCCTCCTGTTCCTGTCGGCGCACTGGCGCAAGCCGGTCGACTTCACCGACGAGACCCTTGCGCAGGCGAAGGCCCAGTGGGACACGTTCCAGAACGCGCTGCTCGAGCCGGCGGGCGGCGAGCCCTCGCCGGAGGAGTGGGGCCGCCTCGAGGAGATCCTCGACGACGACTTCAACACCCCCGAGGCGCTTGCGCTCCTGCACGACTGGCGCCGGCGGGGCCGTAAGGCTGAGCTCCGCCGCGCGCTCGCGCTCTTCGGCCTCGCGCCGGAGGCCGAGCTCGCCCCCGCCGCGGTCGTCGAGCTGGCCGAGCAGCGCCGGGCCGCCAGGCTCGCGAAGGACTTCGCCGGGGCCGACCGCCTCCGCGACGAGATCCTCGCGAGCGGGTGGGAGGTTCGTGACGAGTCCGGCGGCTACCGCCTCGTCCGCAGGTGACGCGCGAGCAGGTCTACGGCCGCCGGGCGGTTCGCGAGGCGCTTCGCGGCGGCAACCGGGAGGCACTCGAGCTGTGGGCGACCGAGCGGGCCGTCAAGGCCGCGCCCTGGCTCCGTGAGACGACGCAGCCGCGCGTCCAGGTGAAGCTCGAGCGCGACCTGACCGAGGCGGCCGGCACTCGCGACCATCAGGGCGTCGTCGCCTGGTGCGAGCCCTACCGCTACGCGGACGCCCACGAGCTCGCCGCAGGCGGGCGCCCGCTCCTCGCCTGCCTCGACCAGGTGAGCGACCCTCGCAACCTCGGCGCCGTGTGCCGAAGCGCGGAGGGCGCGGGCGCGACCGGGGTCGTCCTCCCCGCCCACGGCTCGGCTCGGGTGACGCCGGCGGTCTGCCGCGCCTCAGCGGGGGCGGTCGAGCACCTGCCGGTCGCGGTGGTGACGAACCTCGCGCGCTACCTCCAGGAGATCAAGGGCGGCGACCTCTGGGTCGCCGCGGCGGCGGGCGGGTCGGGGACGCCGATGTGGCAGGCCGACCTGTCGGGCGGGCTCGCGTTCGTGTTCGGCGCCGAGGGTAAAGGGCTGCGGCCGCTCGTGCGGCGGACGTGCGACCTCGAGGTCTCGATCCCGCAGCTCGGCCACGTCGAGTCGCTCAACGTCAGCGTCGCCGCGGCGGTGCTGCTCTACGAGGCGCGGCGGCAGCGCGGTGGCTGAGCCGACGCTCTATCTGTTCGACGGCTTCAATCTCCTGCACGCGGGCGGCTTCGGCTCGACGGACGAGCTGCGCGACCTGCTCGCAGGCTGGGTCGCGGTGAAGGGCGCGCGCGGCGTGCTCGTGTTCGACGGTCACGGCACCGACGAGCAGCACGGGCCGCTCGCGGTGCGCTACGCAACCGACGCCGACGCGTTGCTCGAGCGGCTCGCCGCCGAGCACCGCGCGGGCGAGCAGGTGGCGGTCGTCTCCTCCGACGAGGCCGTACGCGGCACCTCGGGCGCGCAGGTGCGGAAGCTCTCGTCGCGCCTGTTCCTGTCCGAGCTCGCGCAGCCGGAGCACGCCGACCGGACGCGCGGCGACCTGCGCGACCGGCTCGACGCCGAGACGCTCGCGCGGCTCGAGCGGCTGCGGCGGGGCGGCTGAGCGGCACCCGAACACCTGTTCGTAGCACATTGGGTCCATCGCAAGTGGACTTGTAATACTTTCGAGTGCTTGCTATCGTCGCCCTCAACCTGAGGGTGAGACTTCACCCCACGACGAGACCGGGGGACGCCGTGGCCGCTCGCACAGCACGCACCGCGACAGCGCAGACGCCGCAGAAGGCTCAACGAGAGCTGGAGGATCTGCAGCTCGTGATGAAGGCGAGGAACGGCGACAGCAGCGCGATGGACGCGCTGATGCGCCGCTACACCGGTTTCGTGCGACTCAAGTCGAGCTCGTACTTCCTCGCGGGCGGCGACTCCGAGGACCTCGTCCAGGAGGGGCTGATCGGGCTCTACAAGGCGGTGCGCGACTTCCGCCCCGACAAGGAGACCTCGTTCCGGAGCTTCGCCGAGCTCTGCGTGACGCGGCAGATCATCACGGCGATCAAGACGGCGACGCGCTTCAAGCATGCGCCGCTGAACACGTACGTCTCGTTCAGCCACACGCCGGCGGGTCAGGACGGCGAGGGCGAGTGCACGCTCGGCGACGCGCTGCCCGGCCCGGGCGTGCGCGAGCCGTCGGTGATGGTGATCTCGACCGAGGAGCTGCAGAGCCTCGTCTTCTGTCTCGGCACCGGTCTCTCGTCGCTCGAGGCCGACGCGCTCCGCCTGTATCTCGAAGGGGCGTCGTACGAGGAGATGGCAGAACGGCTCGAGTGCGACACGAAGACGATCGACAACGCGCTGCAGCGGGTGAAGCGCAAGATCATCACGCACCAGAAGGCGCGCGAAGTCCTGCTCTAGGCGGACCGGCCGCTACTCTCTGCGGTGCGTGCCGGAGTAGCTCAGTGGTAGAGCACCTCTCTTGTAAAGAGGATGCCGTGGGTTCGATCCCCACCTCCGGCTTGCAGAGGGACTACGCGGTCGTCGTGCAGAGGACGGCTGCGAGCGCCTCGGGGAGATCCTCCTCGAGACGCGCCTTGCGGACATAGTCGACCGCCCCGGCGGCGCGGATCTCGAGCACGCGCTCCTCGTAGTCGTGGCCGCTGATCGCGATCACGGGGAGCCCCGGCCGCTCGAGGGCGATGAGGCGGGTCGCCTCGACCCCGTCGAGCACGGGCATCTCGATGTCCATCACGACCGCGTCGACGCCGAGGCGCCCGGCGAGCTCCACGGCCTCCCGGCCGTTCTGCGCGCGCCCCGCCACCACGAACCGGGGGTCGGCTTCGACGGCGCTCTCGAGTGCGCCGAGAAAGTCCTCGTCGTCCTCGGCGACGAGGATCCGGTACGTGTCGGGACCCCCCAAGCCCCGGGCAGCCTAGCCGCCGATCTGGGTGATCGAGCTCCGGGCCGTCCGGCGTGGCGCCCATCCCGTTCGTGGCCCTCCGGTCCAGACCTTCGTCAGGGCGCGCTACATCGGAAACCGGTCTATAGTCGAGAGGCCCTGCACGAGGGGCGACGAGGTCAGGATTGGCGGGCACGTCCTTCCGCGCCTCGGGTGCCGGGCACGGGCCGCAGCGGCTCGTGCCCGGCATCACTCTTTTTGCGGGCGGCCGCGCTCAGGCGGTGCCGACGGCCTCGTGCCGGCTCCCGTTCGAGCGGGCGGCGGCGCGCTCCTGCGGGATCTCGACGTGGAACGTCGACCCCGACGAGCCGTCCGACTCGACCCAGATCCTGCCCTCGACCCGGCGCACGAGCTCGCGGCAGATGTACAGGCCGAGCCCGGTGCCGCCGATGCCGCGGCTCATGCCGGGATCGAGGCGGTAGAACTTCTCGAAGATCCGGCGCTGGTCGGCGGCGGGGATCCCGAGCCCGGAGTCGGTGATCGAGAACCGGACGGAGCGGTCGTTCGGCGCGAGCATCACCTTGACCGTGCCGCCCTGCGGCGAGTACTTGATCGCGTTGTCGATCAGGTTCGACAGCACCTGTCGAAGCTGCCCGGGGTCGGCGGCCACCGCCGGGAGCTCGCCCGCCGCGTCGAGCGCGAGCTCGACGTTCTCGGGCAGATGCGTGCGCGCGGCGTCGACCTCGAGCTGTGCGATCTCGTGGGGGTCGCAGCGCTCGATCTTCGCCTTGATCGTCCCCGTGTCGAGCTGGCTCGCGAGCAGCAGGTCGTTGACGATCGCCGCGAGGCGGTCGGACTCCTCCGTGATCACCTCGAGCAGCTTCTCGTGCAGCCGGCTCTCGAGCTCGACGTCGTCGCGCCGCAGCGTCAGCGCCGCGCCGTAGATTGCCGCCAGCGGCGTCCGGAGCTCGTGGGAGACCGTCGCCACGATGTCCTGCCGCATCGTCTCGAGCGCCCGCTCCTCGGTGAGGTCGCGAAACGCGTAGACGGTGCCGTCCTCGTAGCCGACGGCGGAGACGGAGAGCCAGAGCTCGCGCGAGCCGAGCTCGACGGGCACGCTCTCCGCACGCCCCGCCTGGCCGGCGCGCGCGACGGAGAGGCGCGGCTCGATCGTCTCCCAGCCGGGAATCGCGCTCGAGACGCTTCGCCCGATCACCTCGGCCTCGGCCAGGCCCGTGATCCGCTCGGCGGCGCGGTTCCAGAGCCGGACGCGGCTCAGGCGGTCGACGAGCATCACGCCGTCGCCGATCGCCGCGAGCACGCGCGCTGCCTGGGCGCGCTCCTCCGCCGCGTGGAAGAGGCGGGCATTCTCGATCGCCGTCGCGGCACGGAGCGCCAGCTCCTCCGCGAGCAGGAGATCCTCGCCCCCGAACCGCCGGCCCGGATCGGACGACACGAGCGTGATCGCGCCGAGCACGCCCGCTCGGCCCTTCAACGGGACGCAGATGTACGACCGCAGGTCCAGCTGGCTCATCAGGTCGAAATGCAGGTCGTCGACCGCGGCCGCGCGGATCATCTCGTTCGTGATCTCGGGGATCAGCTCGGGCTCGCCGTGCCGGATCACCGCGGCCACGCCGGTCGGCGAGTCGGGGCTCTCCGGGTAGCGCTCCTGGAGCTCGCGGGCGAGCGTGACGCGAGCCGGGTCGGGGTGGGAGACCGCGACCTGGGCGACCGTGCCGTCGGCCTCGACGACGTGCACGGAGCACCAGTCGGCAATCTCCCCGGCGGCGAGGTCGGCGACCCGCTTCAGCGTGTCGCGGTAGTCGAGCCCCTGCGAGAGAGTGTCGCCGACCGCGACGATGAAGCTGCGCTGGTCTTCGATCAGCTTCCGGTCGTGGATGTCGGTCGCGGTGCCGACCCAGAGCTCGATGCGGCCCTCGGGGCCGCGAATGGGCACGGCGCGCCCGAGGTGCCACCTGTAGGTGCCGTCGGCGCCGCGGAAGCGGTACTCGACCTCGAACGTGTCTCCGCTGCGAAGCGTCTCGTCGCGCCGCGAGACGGCGGTTGGGAGGTCGTCGGGATGCACGACGGCGTGCCAGGCGTCCGGTCCCGCGTCGTCGGGCGTCGTGCCCGTGTACTCGAACCAGCGCCCGTTGAAATAGGTCGCGTTGCCGTCGACGTCGGCCGTCCAGACGATCTGCGGCATCGCGTCGGCAAGCTGCCGGTAGCGCTCTTCGCTCGCCTGCTCGACCGCCGCGAGCTCCTGCTCGTAAAGCTGCTCTGCCTGTCTGCGGAGCTGCGTGTTCTTCTCCCAGAGCTCCACGAACACGGCGACCTTCGAGCGCAGGATGCTCGGGTCGATCGGCTTGAAGATGTAGTCGACCGCGCCGGCCGAGTAGCCGCGGTAGAGATGACGCTCCTCGCTCGAGAGCGCCGTGACGAACACGATCGGGATGTGCTGCGAGCGCTCGCGGCGCTTGATCAGCTCGGCGAGCTCGTACCCGTCGAGGTCGGGCATCTGGACGTCG
>Ga0310811_10013463_pt1 | contig 10655 bp, 8 predicted proteins | sample YCmetagenome_FD_207642 | JGI IMG/M metagenome (GOLD analysis project Ga0310811, IMG submission 207642) | Soil microbial communities from experimental microcosm in Duke University, North Carolina, United States - YC | ecosystem: Engineered > Artificial ecosystem > Soil microcosm > Unclassified ...
ACCCGCGGCCAGGTCGAGAACCTGGCCGGTCGGCGGCAGCAAACCCGCATGGCGGGTGATCCAGGGACTGGGTTCGCCGATCGCCAGAAGGGGTGCCGTGCCGCTCATTTTCCTAGCGCCTCACCTTGTCAGCCGGATGGACCTGGCCTGCTTTGCCTGGGGCTGGGCGCCAGCGTGACCGTTATTGCATGCCCCGGCTGCGCGTCCTGTCCCCATGACGCATCTTGTCTGTCGCCTTGAAATGACACATCTGTTAACGAGGAACAACGATTGGCGTGATAGCATCTTCGTTCGACCGCCCGCAGACTTACGTGACCGATCATGATTTTGTATCAGTTGAAGTGTCAGAAAGAGCATCAGTTCGAAACCTGGTTCAAGGACGGACAGACCTGCGACAAGCAATTGGCGCGGAAATCCGTTGAGTGCCCGGTTTGCGGCAACAAGTCTGTCAGCAAGGCGCTGATGGCACCCCGCATTGGCGGTGGCGAGAAGGCCCGCGCCGATCAACAGAAGCAGATGGCGGTCGCGGCCGCGGAGATGAAGCGCCAGCTGCAGGAAATCCGCGCCCAGGTCGAAGATAATTGCGACTATGTTGGCGATCGCTTTGCCGATGAAGCGCGCAAGATTCATTACGGCGAGAGCGATGCTCGCGGCATTTATGGCGAGGCCAGCGACGATGACTTCCAGGAGTTGAACGAGGAAGGCATCGAGGTTTCGCGTGTCCCCTGGCTCCCGCGTTCCGACGCCTGACAGGCGCTTGTTTCTTTATCCCCCGCCGCGTCTCAGCGGCTGGCGCACAGCATGTAATTGACATCGAGATCGGTGCTGCGTGACCACAGGTCGCTGAGCGGCTGATAGGTCACGCCGGCGATATTGTGGACTGTCAGGCCCGACTGGCGCAGCGGCCGGGCGATCTCCGACGGTCGCATGAACTTGCGCCAGTCATGGGTGCCGCGCGGCAGCCAGCGCATGACATACTCAGCCCCGACAATGGCCAGGGCATAGGATTTGACCGTGCGGTTCAAGGTCGCCACGAACAGCAGGCCGTCGGGCTTCATCAAGGCTGCAGCGGTGGCGAGGAAGACCGCCGGATCGCTGACATGCTCGATCACCTCCATCGCCATGACCACGTCGAAGCGCTGCGGGCTGCTCGCCAGGTCCTCGGCGGCGCAGGGCAGATAGGTGACCTTGACGCCGGTCTGCTCGGCATGGGCGCGGGCGATCGAGATGTTGCGGTCAGAGGCATCGATGCCGGTGACCTGGCCACCCAACCGGGCCAGCGGTTCCGCCAGTAGGCCGCCGCCGCAACCGATATCGAGCAGGCTGAGACCTGCCAGCGGCGCCGTCTCGGCGCTTTCTCCGGCGGCGATGCGGCTGCCGAAATGCGCCTTAATCATGTCGAGGATATAGCTCACTCGCACCGGGTTCAGCCGGTGCAGCGGGCGGAACTTGCCATGGGGGTCCCACCAGGCTTCGGCCATGGCGGTGAACTTGGCCACCTCTTCGTGGTCGATGGTGCTGCCATGCGGCTGCAGGGGCGCGGAGGCGGGGTGGCTGGTGCCGAGGCTCATGATGGCTGACTGACCCTGAAAAGGCGAAAAAACCGGGGGTTACCCTTGCTTCATTGGGCGCAAATGAGTATGGATACCCGCCGCCGGTTACTCAATTGTTTTAACGCTGTCAAATCGCCGGGCCGGCGACGGATCCCGGACCACGATGAATGCCCCGCAAATGACCGAAAACGCCAGTAAAACTCGCATTGTCATGAAATTCGGCGGTACCTCCGTCGGCACCATCGAGCGCATCAAGGCGGTGGCACAGCGGGTCAAACGCGAGATAGATGCCGGCCATGAGGTCGCGGTGGTGGTCTCGGCCATGTCCGGTCAGACCAATCAGCTGGTGGCCTGGTGCAGTGAGCTGTCGCCGCTCCATGACGCGCGTGAATACGATGCGGTGGTGGCCTCGGGCGAGCAGGTGACCTGCGGCCTGACCGCGATCGCGCTGCAGGAGGCTGGCGTCGATGCCCGCTCCTGGCTTGGCTGGCAGATTCCGATCCGCACCGACGATGCCCATGGCAAGGCCCGCATCACCGAGATCGACACGACCGATATGCTGGCCCGCATGGCCAAGGGTCAGGTGGCGGTGGTCGCCGGCTTCCAGGGCCTCGGTTCCGATAACCGGGTGACGACCCTGGGGCGTGGCGGTTCCGATACCTCCGCGGTGGCGCTGGCGGCGGCCTTGAAGGCCGATCGCTGCGATATTTTCACCGATGTGGATGGGGTTTATACGACCGATCCCCGAATCGTGGCGAAAGCCCGCAAGCTTGATAAGATCACCTATGAGGAAATGCTGGAAATGGCGTCTTTGGGCGCCAAGGTCCTACAGATCCGCTCGGTGGAAATGGCGATGAAGCATCGCGTCCGTTTGCAGGTCCTCTCGAGTTTCGAGGACAAGCCTGGCACGATGGTGGTTGATGAGGAAGAGATTATGGAACAAGAGCTGGTGAGCGGCATCGCCTATAGCCGCGACGAAGCGAAGATCACCCTGTTGCGGGTGCCGGATCGTCCGGGTGTCGCTGCCGGCATCTTCGGTCCGCTGGCCGACGCCAATATCAACGTCGACATGATCGTGCAGAACGTCTCGGAAGGCGGCGACGCCACCGACATGACCTTCACCGTGTCGAAGGGCGATTTCGAGCGCGCCAAGCAGGTGATCGACTCCAACAAGGCCGAGCTGAAATATGCCGGCCTGATCGCCGATTCCAACGTGGTGAAGGTATCGGTGATCGGCGTCGGCATGCGCAGCCATGCCGGCATCGCCCAGCGCATGTTCCGCGCGCTGGCGGAAAAGGGCATCAATATCCAGGTCATCTCGACGTCCGAAATCAAGATCAGCGTCCTGGTCGCCGAGGAATATACTGAACTGGCAGTGCGCAGCCTGCACACAGCTTACGGGCTGGATGCTGCCTGAAACTGCCGAATCGAGATTAACGAGGCGCGGCCCCGGCCGCCGGCACGAGAGATTGCCTGGTTGATGACGCAGAGTGAGGACGTCCAAACAGCTGAGTCTTCCGAATCGGTGGTGCATGCCCGCGCCATGACCGAGCTGGATCGGCTGTGGCAGCGCGGCACCGACTTCCTCGGCACCCGCTATGCCATCATGGGCGGCGGCATGACCTGGGTCTCCGAGCGCAGCCTGGTCTCGGCGATCTCCAATGCCGGTGGTTTTGGTGTGCTGGCTTCCGGCTCGATGACGCCGGAATTGCTGGCGACCGAGATCAAGGCCACCCAGGCGCTGACCAAGGCGCCGTTCGGCGTCAATCTCATCACCCTGCATCCGCAGCTCCTCGACCTCGTCGATGTCTGCCTGCAGCATCATGTGAGCCATATCGTGCTCGCCGGCGGCCTGCCGCCGGCGGCGGCCATCACCCGTGGCAAGGAAGGCGGCGCCAAGGTGCTGTGCTTCGCACCAGCTGTGGTGATCGCCAAGAAACTGGTGCGCGCCGGTGCTGATGCCATCGTCGTCGAAGGCATGGAAGCCGGCGGCCATATCGGTCCGGTCTCAACCAGCGTGCTCGCCCAGGAAATCCTGCCGGTCATCCGCGATGTGCCGGTTTTCGTTGCCGGGGGCATCGGCCGCGGCCAGGCGATGCTGGGTTATCTCGATATGGGCGCCTCGGGCGTCCAGCTCGGCACACGCTTCGTTTGCGCGACGGAATCGATCGCGCATCCGAAGTTCAAGATGGCCTTCATCCGGGCGGCAGCACGCGATGCGATGCCATCGGTGCAGCTTGATCCGCGCTTCCCGGTGATCCCGGTCCGCGCCCTCAATAATGATGGCACCCGCCGCTTCATGGAGATGCAGCGCGATGTGGTCGACCGCTTCAATCGCGGCGAGGTCGACCAGAAGGCGGCCCAACTCGAGATCGAACATTTCTGGGCCGGGGCCCTGCGCCGCGCCGTCATCGATGGCGATGTCGAGAACGGCTCGCTGATGGCGGGCCAGAGCGTCGGCATGGTAACGCGCGAACAGCCGACGCAAGAGATCATCCAGGAACTGATTGACGAGGCCATCGCGGCCTTGCTGCACCGCCAGGCGACGTCGCGGTCCTCCTGATGACACAGCAGCTCGGACAATCTGGCGCGCGCATGCTGTTGAAACGCTTGCGCAACGTCATGGCGCGCGGCGGCACAGCCGAGCAGCGCCTCAATCAGATCGTCAAGCTGATCGCCGCCGATATGGTGGCCGAGGTGTGCTCGACCTATGTCATGCGCGCCGGCGAAGTGCTGGAACTCTTCGCTACCGAAGGTCTGAAGCAGGACGCCGTCCACAAGACCCGCCTCAGGGTCGGTGAAGGTCTGGTCGGCGACATCGCCAGCCATGCGCGCCCGCTCGCTTTGGCGGATGCACAACATCATCCGCAATTCGCCTACCGGCCGGAAACCGGCGAAGAGATCTATCAGTCGCTGATGGGTGTGCCGATCCTGCGTGGCGGCCGTGTGCTCGGCGTGCTGGTCATCCAGAACAAGAGCCGGCGGCAATATAGCGACGAGGAAGTCGAGGTCCTCGAGACCATCGCCATGGTGCTGGCCGAGCTGGTCGCCAGCGGTGAACTCGTCAACACCGAGGAACTGCGACCGGGCGATGGCAACGCGCTGCTGCCGGTGCGGATCGAAGGCCTGGTCCTGAGCCCCGGCCTTGCTATCGGCACCGCCGTGCTGCATGCGCCGGAATTGCGGCTGCAGCAGCTGGTGGCCGAAGATAGCGATATCGAGACCGACCGGCTCAACCAGGCGGTCTTCGCCATGCGCCTCGCCATCGACGAGATGCTGGCCTCGAGCGATCTCGCCGGCGGCGGTGAACATCGCGAGGTGCTGGAAAGCTATCGGATGTTTGCCGAGGACAAGGGTTGGGTCAATCGCATGACCGAGGCGATCGGCACCGGTCTTACCGCCGAAGCGGCCGTGCAGAAGGTGCAGAACGACATGCGCGCCCGCATGCGCGATGTCAGCGATCCCTACTTGCGTGAGCGTCTGAGCGATCTTGACGATCTCGCCAATCGCCTGCTGAAGCACCTGATCGGCGGCGATACCATGCAGACGGCGCGCGAATTGCCGGACGATGCCATCATCATCGCCCGCAATATGGGACCGGCGGAACTGCTCGATTACGACCGGGCGAAACTGCGCGGTCTGGCACTTGAGGAAGGTGCCGCTGCGTCGCATGTGGCCATCGTTGCCCGGGCATTGGATATTCCGGTGCTCGGCCGCTGCGTTGGCCTGCTGGCGAAAGTGAGTGAAGGCGATCCGCTGGCGCTGGAAGGCGACCACGGCCAGCTCTTCGTCAGGCCGCCCGAAGATATTCAGCAGGTTTTTGCCACCAGCCTGCTGGCACGGGCGAAGCGCCAGGAAGCTTATGCGGCGGTGAAGGATTTGCCGGCAGTGACCCTGGACGGCGTCGGTATCACGCTCAGCATGAATGCCGGCCTGTTGATCGATGTGCCCCAGCTGGCCGCCACCGGTGCCGCCGGGATCGGGCTTTATCGCACCGAGATTCCGTTCATGGTGGCGCATGAATTTCCCGATACCAAGCGCCAGGCCGATATCTATCGCAAGGCGCTGGACAGTGCCGGCGGCAAACCGATCGTCTTTCGCACGCTCGATATCGGCAGTGACAAGGTGTTGCCCTACTGGCAGCGGGCGGAAGAAGAGAATCCGGCCATGGGCTGGCGGGCCATTCGTATCGCGCTCGACCGCCCGGCTTTGTTGCGTCAGCAATTGCGGGCGCTGATCATCGCCGCCGACGGGCGTGACCTCCGTGTCATGTTCCCGATGGTGACCGAAGTCGCGGAATTCGACCGCTGTCGCAGCCTGCTTGATCTCGAATTGCAGCGGACCAAGGATCGCGGCCTCACCTTGCCGGCGCAGTTGCAGGTGGGCGCGATGGTCGAAGTGCCGGCGCTCTTTTGGCAGCTCGACGAACTCTTGAAGCGGGTCGACTTCGTTTCGGTGGGTAGTAATGATCTGAAACAGTTCGTCTATGCGGCCGACCGGGCGACACCCAGCGTCAATGACCGCTACGATATCCTGTCGCCAGCCATGGTGCGGCTGCTGGGCGCCATTGCCGTTGCCACCAAGCAATCCGGCAAGGCCCTCAGTCTGTGCGGTGAGATGGCCGGCGATCCGATCGGCGCCATGGCGCTGCTCTGCCTCGGCTATCGTAATCTCTCGATGACGCCGCCCTCGATCGGCCCGCTGCGGATGATGATCCGTAGCTTGCATTTGCGCCAATTGCAGGATTATTGGGCGACGCTGAACGGCCTGCCCGGAAGCGCTGTGCGCAGTGCCTTGGTGGCTTTCGCGCAGGACCACGCGATCCAGCTCTGAGGCCGGAAATCCCGGCGCGACGGGGCTTTAGCGATTGCCACCCAAGAGCTGCGCCGATATAACCAGCGACGACCCGACCCGCGATCGAGACGCCTTGAGTCGTGATGCGCCATCGGGGCGTCTTGGCGCTGCCCCCGGGCGGTGGCAAGTGACCCCCGCCGCTGGCAGTGCCGCGATATGAGCTTGCGGGCAAGATCGCTCTGGTCGCGTCGCCCTATTCTTTCCAAGACGGAACCGGTTGGCCGGTAGACAGACAGCATGATGCAGAACGCAGGTGTGAGTGTTGGTGCCCTTTTGCGGAACAGGCGCGAGGAATTGGGCCAGGACACGGAAACTGTGTCGCGGCAACTGCGCATCCGATCCATCTATCTGCGGGCCATCGAAGAAGGCCGCATCCAAGACCTGCCGGGTGCCACTTATGCTGTGGGTTTCGTCCGCTCTTACGCCGATTTTCTTGGCTTTGACGGCAACAGTGTCGTCTCCAGCTTCCGCGACGAGCTTGGCCAGCGGGGCCGGGCGGAAACGGTCAGCTGGCAGATCGAGGATCGCGACGGCGGTTTTCCCTTCGGCAAGATCCTGGTCGTTCTGCTGGTGATCGCTGCGGCCGGCTACGGCCTCTGGTACTACCTCGCTAATACTCAGTCGGGCTCCGGCCTCATCGAGGCGGTGCCTGAATACCTCAAGAAGAGCACCACGGCCGAGAAACCGGCCGCGTCCAGCCCCGGTGAGGCACCGGCTGGGCAGGCACCAGCCAGCCAGTCCGGCAGCGCGGCCCAGCCGGCCGGCGGGGCCACGACTGACGCCCAGGCGACAGGCTCCACGGCCCCGGCTGCCACTTCCGGCAGCCCAGCCGCGACGACCGATGGCCAGGCGCCTGCAGGTGCCGGCACGACGCCACCTGCCAGCAGCGGCGATCAGGAAGCTGAAAACAAGGCGACCGGCCAGGCTAGCAGCGTCGCTCCGGCAAATACTGCACCAGCCACCACCGTACCGGCGACCACGGCTCAGCCTTCCGCTGCGCCGGCCGCGGCTGCTCCTACGGCCGGCCAAGCGACTGCAACGCAGCCGGCGCCCGAGCAGCCGGCAACAAGCCCGACGGCGCAAGCCGCGCCCGCGCAGACCGCTGCCGCCCCGGCAACGACGCCAGCAGCTGCAGGTACCGAAGCGGCGCCGGAGGTAGCGGCCGCCGCCAATAGCACGTCCACCCGCGTCAGCATCCATGCCAAGCTGGAAAGCTGGGTGCAGATCACCGACAAGGACGGCAAGCCGGTGCTCTCGCGAGTGCTGCGGGCCGGCGAGACCTATGCGGTGCCGGATGAAAAGGGTCTGATGATGAATACCGGGAATGCTGGCGGTATCGACCTGCTGGTCGACGGCAAGGCCCTGCCGAGCTTGGGTTCGGTCGGGCTGGTGAAGCGCAATATCGTGCTTGATGCCGATAAGCTGACCACCGGCGCGGTGACGACCAAGGCGCCGGAGACCAAGACCAATGGCGGCACCGAGGCGCCTGCGGCCCCGACCGGCGATTGATCGGGCTGGTAGGCATATCCCGGCAGTCACCAGATTGTCAGGAAATGACAGCCTATTTTCGTGTCATTTCAATAGCTTGTGTTCCAGGCTTCCGGCTTGATCTTTTGCCCTCCACAGCGCATCTTTAGGCTACAGATGATATTGCCGTCGGCCGCGCGCTTCAAAACAGCGCTTTGCGTGAGAGACGGCTGTGCCAACCGCCACAGAAAGACCCTGTCATGAGCGTTCGTGCTTACCGAGACATCATCCGCCGCAAGAGCCGCCAGATCCGTGTCGGATCGGTGCTGGTCGGTGGCGATGCGCCGATCTCGGTGCAGACCATGACCAATACCCTGACGCCGGACGTCAAGGCGACGGTCGAACAGATCCGCCTGGCGGAAGCCGCCGGTGTCGACATCGTCCGCGTTTCCTGTCCGGATGAAGACTCGACCAAGGCGCTGAAGGAAATCGTGCGCCAGGTGAATGTGCCGGTCGTCGCCGACATCCACTTCCATTACAAGCGCGGCATCGAGGCCGCCGAAGCGGGCGCTGCCTGTCTGCGCATCAATCCCGGCAATATCGGCAGTCCCGATCGTGTTCGTGAAGTGGTGAAGGCGGCGAAGGACCATGGCTGTTCGATGCGCATCGGCGTCAATGCCGGCAGCCTCGAGCGTCATCTCCTCGAGAAATATGGCGAGCCCTGCCCGGAAGCTTTGGTGGAATCCGCGTTGGAGCACGCCAAGATTCTCGAGGATCATGACTTCCGCGAATTCAAGATCAGCGTGAAGGCTTCGGACGTGTTCCTCGCTGTCGCCGCCTATCAGGGGCTGGCTGAGGCTTGCGATTATCCGCTGCACATCGGCATCACCGAAGCTGGCGGCCTGCGCACCGGCACGGTCAAGTCCTCGATCGGCCTCGGCATGCTGCTATGGTCGGGCATTGGCGACACCGTCCGCGTCTCGCTCTCGGCCGAGCCGGCGGAAGAAGTCAAGGTCGGCTTCGAGATGCTGAAGTCGCTGAACCTGCGCCATCGCGGCGTCAATCTCGTCTCCTGCCCCTCCTGCGCGCGGCAGAATTTCAACGTCATCAAGACGGTGGAAGAGCTGGAGAAGCGCGTTGCCCATATTATGACGCCGATGACGGTCAGCGTGATCGGCTGCGTGGTCAATGGTCCGGGCGAGGCGCGTGAGACCATGATCGGCCTCACCGGTGGCGGCAACAACACGCATATGGTCTATGTAAACGGCGAGCAGCATCACCGCATCAAGGACGAGGATATCGTCGACCATCTGGCGACGATGATCGAGAAGCGGGCTGCGGAGATCGACGCAGCCGATGCCGCCGCCAAAGCCGACGCCGAAAAGGCCAAGGCCACGGCCGCCGAGTAATCACGGCTCACGGAGCGTTGCGATACGATCGTCGCGATCCCGGGCTGTCACATAGACAGAGTCATCAGAGGTTTCCCGTGTCAGATTTGCAGCCGGTCCGCGGCACACATGATCTATTGCCTGATGAGATGCGCCGCTTCCGTCAGGTCAGCGACACTGCGCGCCTGGCAGCCGAATGCTACGGCTTCCTGGAAATGGCGACGCCGATCTTCGAATTCTCCGACGTCTTCAAGCGGACGCTCGGCGACACCTCGGATATCGTCACCAAGGAGATGTATACCTTCACCGATCGCGGCGGCGAGATGCTGACCCTGCGGCCGGAAGGAACGGCGGGTGTCGCCCGCGCGCTGATCTCCGGCGGTCTCACCCAGAACCTGCCGCTGAAATATTTCTATGCCGGACCGATGTTCCGCTACGAGCGGCCACAGAAGGGCCGCATGCGGCAGTTCCATCAGACTGGCATCGAGCTGCTGGGGGTCAAGGAGCCGCAGGCGGATATCGAAGTCATCGCCACCGGCGTTGAATTCCTGCGTCGTCTCGATGCCTGGGACCGTTGCGTCCTCGAACTCAATACGCTGGGCGATACTGAGAGCCGGCAGAATTATCGCAAGGTGCTGGTCGAGTATTTTTCCGGCTATCGCGATCAGCTCAGCGAGGACAGCCAGGGGCGTCTCGAACGCAATCCGCTGCGCATCCTCGATTCCAAGGATGAAAGCGATCAGCGTCTGGTGGCCGAGGCCCCGGTCTATGGCGACTACCTGAATGCTGCCAGCCAGGACTTCTTCGCCGCCGTGCGCGAGGGTCTGACGGCGCTCGGCATCGCCTATCTGCACAATCCGCGTCTGGTGCGCGGCCTCGATTACTATTGCCACACCTGCTTCGAAATCACCTGCGCCGATCTCGGTGCACAGAAGACCGTGCTGGCCGGCGGCCGCTATGACGGTTTGATCGGCATGATGGGCGGCCCGGAAACGCCGGGTGTGGGCTGGGCCAGCGGCATCGAGCGCTGCGGCCTGATGCTGAACGACGTGTCGGCGGCGCGTCGTCCGATCGCCATCGTGCCGGCCGGTGAAGCGGCGCAACTTCCGTCTTTGCAGCTCGCCGAGAAACTGCGGCGCCTCGGTTTTGCCGTCGATCTCGGCTATTCCGGTAATGTCGGCAAACGGCTGAAACGGGCCAACAAGGTTGCGGCCCGCATCGCTCTCATCCTCGGCGAGGACGAACTCGCCAAGCAGGTGGCCACCCTGCGCGATCTCGATAGCGGTGAGCAGCGGGAGGTGGCACTCGATGTGCTGGCCTCGGCGCTGGAAACCTATCGCTGAGGTGGCTGAAAGCGACGTATTCGAGATGGGGTAGCTGAACGCACATTCCT
>Ga0310811_10013464_pt1 | contig 10655 bp, 10 predicted proteins | sample YCmetagenome_FD_207642 | JGI IMG/M metagenome (GOLD analysis project Ga0310811, IMG submission 207642) | Soil microbial communities from experimental microcosm in Duke University, North Carolina, United States - YC | ecosystem: Engineered > Artificial ecosystem > Soil microcosm > Unclassified ...
TGTCGTCCATGCTGAGGGCGTCCTCGGCGAGCCCGTGGTTGTCGGTCTTGGACTGGAACTTCTCGTAGATCCACGCTGCCTGACCAGCGGGAGAGTCCGCCAGGGCGAATCCGACAGTCTCCGGCTTGGTGCCCTGAAGGTGGCTCGACCCACCGAGATCGCCGGTGTAGAGGGCGAGGGTCTCCACGGCGTAGCGCTGTTCGGGCGACAAGGTGTCGGGTATCTGTGCGGGAAAGGCGTACTGGGTGTTCAGATGAATTCCGAGAAGCCCCTCAGGTTGCATGGCCCCGAGGGCGGTGGTGACGACGGCACCCCAATCGCCGCCTTGCGCGGCCCATCTCGTGTAGCCGAGACGCTTCATCAGCTCCACCCACGCGCTTGCGATGCGCGATACAGTCCACCCGGTCTCCGTGGGCTTCTGGGAGAACCCGAACCCGGGGAGCGACGGGACGACGACGTCGAATGAATCGGCGGCGTCTCCTCCGAACGAAACCGGATCGGTCAGCGGACCGATCAGCTTCAGGAACTCGACGATCGAGCCCGGCCATCCGTGCGTGAGTATCAGCGGCATCGCGTTGGGATTCTTGGACCTGACGTGGATGAAGTGGATGTCCAGCCCATCAATCTCGGTCAGGAATTGGGGGAAGCGATTGAGCCCGGACTCGAAGCGCCGCCAGTCGTAGCCGCGCTCCCAGTAGTCGACCAGAGATCTGGCGTTCTCGACGCGAACCCCTTGCGACCAGTCGCCCACCGTTTCCGGATCCGGCCATCGAGTTCTGGCCAGTCGCTGCTTCACGTCGTCGATCTCCGAATCCGAGATCGAGACGGTGAACGGGCGGACGAGGGCCGAGGTCGGCGGCGTCGGTGCGGTCATTACCCTCTCCTCTTCTCCTGAGCTTCGAAGCACAGCGCAACTCTCCGTTGCACACTGGTGTGCAGTCTAATTCATTGCACACTGGTGTGCAACAATGGTGTCGTGCCTACCGAGTCCTCCCGCGTGCGCTCGATGAACGAGACACGCGATCGCATCCTCGACGTCGCCCTCGATGTGCTGGGAGAGAACCCCGACGCCGGAATAGGCGACATCGCCTCCGCTGCCGGCGTCGTCCGTCGCACGGTCTATGGCCATTTCCCCTCGCGCCTCGACCTGATTCGGACACTCACGGAACGGGCCGTCACCGAGATGACAGCCGTGCTCACCGAAGTCAACGCCTCCGACGCAGAAGCGGACGCGACGTGGGTCGAATTCATCGCCCGCGTCTGGCCGGTGGCGCACCGGTACCGAGTGCTGTTGGCGCTGCGCCGTGGCGAGTACGGCGAGGCGATCCACGGCCTGCTCGGGCCAGTTGATGAGCTCCTCGCCGACCTCGTGAAACGGGGCCAGGACAGCGACGTGTTCGCACAGCACCTGCCGGCGGGCATTCTGAGCCAGGTTGCCTACGGCGTCGTGTTCGCCATCGCGGACAGCGACCGGTCGAACGGGACCCTCGGCGCCCGAGCAGCGACGATCACGAGCCTGCTGATGCTGGGAGTTCCCGAGACGCGCGCAATCGCCCTCGTGGGCGACAGCCCTGACCCGCAGCACTCGAGCGGAGCCGCGGATCGTCCTGCTCCGGACACGACATCGTCACCGCACCCGCCAAGAATCCGGTGAGAACTGACGCCGCCGCGAATCGCAGTGCCGCGAGTTCGGTCACGGCCGCGAGGCCGCCGAGAAGATCGTGCCCGGCCTGGGAGCGGAACTGGGATCTCCGGTTGCGTTCAGTCACGGTCTCTCGGTGTCGGCCCGGATGCCGTTGACAATGAGGTGGAGACCGTAGTCGAAGTGTTCTTGATGGTGCGGCGCGGGGATGTGGGCGAGTGCCGCGTACATATGGGGGTGGCGCTGCGGGTCCACCGCGCCGGTAAGCCGCGCGGTGGCGTCGTGGCCGCTGCCGGGCAGTGCGACGGCGAGTTGCTCCTCGATGGTGTGGCCGACGACGTAGTAGGTCAGGGTGTCGGCCGCCCATGCGGCGTCGCGGCTGGACAGGCCGCTCTCGCCGAGGGCCGCGATCATGGCCTCGCCGTAGGCCGGCGCGTTGGGCAGGGGGAAGAAGGCGGCGGAGAACAGGCGTGCGCCGTCCCGGCGGGACAGCAGCGCCCGGCGCAGCCGGCGTGCCAGCTCGGTAATCCGCACGGTCCAGGGCGACTCCGTATCCAGCCCGGCCGTCAGGCCGGCGAGCAGGGTGTCGGCCATGGCCTCAAGGAGTGCCTGCTTGCTGCGGAAGTGCCAGTAGGTGGCGCCGTTCTGCACGCCAAGCGCGGCGGCCAGGCGGCGCATGGTCAGCTGCTCCAGCCCGGCCTCGTCGAGCAGGCCGAGCGCCGCGGCGAGCACCTGCTCCCGGCTGAGTTGCATGGCAGCTCCCTCACAAACATTGTGACGTCGGCTTCCGGAGTCCAGGATACTTCAACGGTGTTGAACTTCAACACCGTTGAAGTTAGTGACCGAGAAAGAGAGCCGATGCTGCCGGGTGTGGTGACCTGTGTAAATGCGTCCATAAACGGGTTTGAAGGTAGGAAAGGCCGGTGATGGGAGATCAAAGGCGCCGATTACCACGGGGGACCAGAAAATGCCTTCAGTAGCCAGCGGCGGAACGTTGGATCTAGACGCGCTGCGCCAGGGAATGGAAAACCGCAACCTCGAAGCCGTGCTGAGCATGTACGCCGACGATGCCGATATTTCCATCGTCGATCAGCGGAACACGCCCAGCCATCCGCAGACCCTGCACGGCCGGGATCAGATCCGAGCGTTCCTGACCGATGTGTACAGCAGGGATATCACCCACCACGTCGACCACATCGTGGCCGGAAACCGCACTGTCTCCTTCATGGAGCGTTGTGAATACCCGGACGGCACGAGGGTCCTAGCGTCGACGGTCCTCGACATTGACGCGGGCCGCATCGTCAAGCAGGAAGAAGTACAGGCATGGGACTCGGGCATGCCAGAGCCCGGGTACCGGGACTTCGCGCAGCCGGACGAGGTACGCACCTTCGAGAAGGGGCGGCTGGAGCTTATCCACACGCCGACCGGGGACATCGGGCGGATGGTGCTCTCACCCGGCTGGAGATGGTCCGAGCATGTGCGGCCGATCGCCGGCACTGAGTTGTGCCAGGCGGCACACACCGGGTACCAGATCTCTGGGCGGCTGCGGATCCAGCTCGCCGACGGGACGACATTCGATGCCGAACCAGGCCAGGTCGGCAATGTGCCACCCGGCCATGACGCATGGGTGATCGGCGACGAGACGGTGGTGCTGCTCGACTGGGCGGGCGCCAGCAACTACGCACAGTAAGCTGCGTGTATGAGGCCGTCGCGGCGAGCGTCGGCCTGTCGCCGTCAGCGGGGGAGCCGGCGGTCGCAAGAGCAGGAATTCGTGCGGTGCCCGCAGCCCTTGCTTGCCCGAAACCTAGGGCCCACGGACATATAACGGGCGCTGACACGCCAGGACGCTCGGCTCCTCCGCTACGGCGTCACCGGGATCCAGCCAACCGGGGGTACACGGGATGCTTTCACCCAGGGCAATCTACGGCGAGATCTTTAGTAACGACGAGGCGTTCCGCCTGTTCTGCTCCATCGCGGCGAGCGGCGAAGCCCAGGGAGGCTGGGAGAACGGCAGGATCGCCGCCCTGGTTCCCGAGTCTTTCCGTGACCTCGCGCCTAAGATCGCCAGGCACGGGGCCGACGAGGACAAGCACGGGCGTATCTTCAACGCGCTGCTGCGCAAACGGAACCTTGCCCCGGTACCGGTGCCCGCCGATACCGACTACACCATGCGGCTTGAGCGCAAGGGCATCGGACTCGCGCACAGCAAGCTGCGCGCCGCCGGGCCGCTGACCGAGGCGGACATCATCGCCTACCTGGCGCACAGCCGGGTGACCGAGCAGCGGGCAGCTGAGCAGATGCGGTCATTGCGCCGGTACTCGACGGACAACGCAGACGTCAGCCGGGCGATCAGGGTGATCTCCGCCGACGAGGACAACCACCTGGCCTACTGCCATGAGGAGTTGCTTCGGCTCGTCGCGGCGGGTCACCGCCGCGACATCGAGTCCGTCCTGCGCGCTACCGCCCACGCCGAGATCGCGATCTACCGCGATGTGAGCAAGGCGGTCATGGCCCACCTGGGACGGACGCTGCACTGGTCGCGGGTCAAGCGCGTCATCCTCGCCAGGGGAATCGACGCGGTCTACCTCTACGAGAGGCTCGGCGGCTGGCACCGCATGGTCACGCTGCGGATGCCTGCCCGCCGTGACCCGCTCGGCACGCCCGCCGCCGCTCCAGCCCGGGCGCACCAGGGCGCGTAACCGGGTAATCCAGCCTGTCGCTGCCACCAAGGTTCATTCTGGATGTGGTCCGGATGTGCCGCTTTGTCCCGCCCCTGCGATGAGCTCCAGGATGCGGGACGGTGGCAGGTGCTGCTCGTAGATCCGCACGCCGAACGGCGCGAGCGCGTCCTCGATCGCGTTCACCAGCGTGGGCGGCGCGACGATCATGCCGCCTTCGCCGACGCCGCGGAAGTTGACGTCCGCGTCGAGTGGCACGGTCTGGAGATGCTCGATCTCGATGCGCGGGATGTCGCAGGCGGTCGGCAGCAGGTAGTCCATGAAGGTGGCCGACTGGAAGTTGCCGTCGGCGTCGTAGGCCGACCGCTCGAGCAGCACCGCGCCGATGCCCTGGGCGATGCCGCCCCGGATCTGCCCTTCGACAACCGCGGGGTTGATGAGTTCGCCGCAGTCCTCGGCCGCGACGTACCGCTCGACCTTCACGAGGCCGGTTTCGACGTCGACTTCGACGATGGCGCAGTGGCTGCCGCCCGACCAGCCGCTCTCGCCGCCGTCGAACGAGGCGTCGACCTCCAGGTTGGCATCGACGCCGGCCCCGAAAGTGCCCGACGCCGCCTGGCGGGCGACCTCGGCGACCGGGACGGCGCTGTCGGGGTCGCCGCGCACCACGACCTGACCGTCGGTGATCTCCAGGTCCCGCGCGCTCGCCTCCATCAGGAGCGCCGCGAAATCGAGCACCTTGGCCTTGAGCTGCCGCGCCCCGTGCAGCGTGACGCCGCCAGCCATCGTGGCTGACCGGCTGCCGCCGGTCAGCGCGGGCGGGACCACGTCGCTGTCGCCGACGACGACGCGGACCTGCTCGAACGGCACGCCGAATTCGTCCGCCGCGATCTGCGCGAGGGTGGTCTGGTGGCTCTGCCCGTGCGGCATCTGGCCGGTGTACAGCGTTAGCACGCCGTCGTCGGCGAGCCGCAGCCGCATGGACTCCTTGCCCATCGAGCTCGGTGCCCCCGGCATCCGCGGGCCAGGGGCGGCCTCGATGAAGGTTGCCACGCCGATGCCCAGGTACCGGCCCCGGGCCCGTTCCGCCGCCTGCCGGCGCCGGAACGCGGGGAAGTCCATCATCTTGGCGACCCGCTCCAGCGATTCCCTGGTGGTGACGCCGATCAGCGGGCGTCCGGTAATCATGAGGAACGGAGGCTCGGTGCTTGGGGCCACGTTCCGCAGCCTGATCTCAAGCGGGTCGAGGCCCAGGTCCTTCGCGAGCAGGTCCAGGACGCGCTCCCGCACGAACGTCTCCGACGCCCACGGGCCGCGGTAGGAGATGTAGGACGCCTTGTTGGTCGTGACCGCGGTCGACTCGAACCCCAGCGCCGGCAGCTTGTACGGGCCCGGCAGCATCAGCTGGATGGTGGGCGGGACAAAGAGGGCAGCCACCGGGTACGCGCCGGTGTCGATCACCATCGCCACGTCCAGCCCGAGCAGGTCGCCGTCTTTGCTGACCGCCGCGCGGACGTCGAAGCTCTCCTCGCGGGCTTGCCCGGACGCAGCCAGGTGCTCGCTCCGGTCTTCGGTCCACTTGACCGGCCGGCCAAGTGAGTACGCGGCAGCGGCGACGGCGAGTTCTTCCCGGGTGCCGCCCATCTTCAGTCCGAACGAGCCGCCGATGTCTCCGGCGAACACCCGCACCTTCGTCGGCTCGATGCCGAGGCACGCGGCGATCCCGTTCCTCGTGATGTGCACGCTCTGGGTGGCCGAGTAGACCGTCAGCGTGCCTGTGGCGGCGTCGGGGCTGACCACGATGCCGCGTCCTTCCATGGGCACGTTCTGATGGCGGTGGACGTCGAGGTGGAACTCGGCGACCCGGTCGGCGGCAGCGAACGCGCCGGCGACGTCGCCGAACTCGCTGCGCCGGCGCGGGCTGATGATGTTGCCGTTAAGGTCGGCGAAAATCGGCGGGCTGCCTGGGTCGAGGGCGGTGGCCGCGCTGGCGACCGGCGGCAGGTCTTCGTAGTCGACATCGACCAGCTCGCAGCCGTCCTCGGCCAGGTAACGGCTCTCGGCGATCACCACCGCCACCGGGTCGCCCACAAAGCGCACTTTGTCCGTCGCCAGCAGGCTGAAGTCAGGCGGGGTCTTCTGGCCGAATCCGAGGAACGCCAGCAGCGGGTCGGGCCCGCGGACGGTCATCGCGTCCAGTTCCGCCCCGGTGAACACCGCCACGACCCCCGGCAGGTCCCGGGCGGCGGCGGCATCCACCGCGAGTACCCGCCCGTGGGCCAGGGGCGAGCGGACGAACGCCGCGTGCAGCGTCCCCGGCAGCTTGACGTCATCGACGTAGCGCCCTCTGCCCGTCAGGATGCGGGGGTCTTCTGAGCGCTTGACGCTGGTGCCGGTGTAGCGCTGCGCCGCGATCTGGGTCATCGTCGCTCCCCTGTCAGCCCTTGGCCCGCTGTACGGCCAGCAACACGCCGTCGATGATGCTCTGGTAGCCGGTGCAGCGGCAGATGTTGCCCGACAGCGCCTCGCGGATCTCCTGCTCGCCTGCGTCCGGGTGCGCGCCGAGGAAGGCGGTGGCCGACATCAGGAACCCGGGCGTGCAGAACCCGCACTGGAAGCCGTGCGAGTCGGCCAGCGCCTGCTGCAGCGGGCCGAGCGTCCCGTCGGGCGCGAGCCCTTCGACCGTGGTCACCTCGTGGCCGGCCGCCTGGACGGCCAGCATCAGGCACGAGCGCGCCGGCCTGCCGTCGACGATGACCGTGCACGCGCCGCAGACTCCGTGCTCGCACCCGACGTGGGTGCCGGTGAGATCGAGGTCATCGCGCAGGAAGTCGGCCAGCGTCGTGCGCGCTTCCACCGCACGGGTGTACGCGGCGCCGTTCACGCTCACGGTGATATCTGTCATCGGTCACGGCCTCCCGTGCGCACTGTCTTGCTGGGCACTGTCTTGCTGGGTGCTGTTCTGCTGGGCACTGTCCGCGGCCGCCTGCAGCCCGCGCCGGACCAGCGTGGCGGCGATTTTCTTGCGGTACTCCGACGACCCGTGCAGGTCGGCTGGCGGGTCGATCCCCGCGGTCGCCCGACGGGCCGCCTCCTGGAACAGTGCCGCCGACGGCTGCTCGCCGACGAGGAGGCTTTCCGCTTCCACCGCTCGCACCGGTACGTCGGCGACCCCGGAGAACGCCAGCCGCGCCTCGCTGATGCTGCCGTCGCTGAGCGTGAGCGACGCCGCCACGCCGGCCATCGCGAAGTCGCCGTGGCGCCGGGCGACCTCCTGGAACGCGGCGCCGGTGCCCGGGGCCGCGGCCGGAAAGCGGACCTCGACCAGGATCTCATCGGGGCGGCGGGCCGTTGCCAGGTACCCCTGGAACCAGTCGGCCGCCGGGATGACGCGCTCGCCTGCCTGGCTGCGCACCACGAACTCAGCGCCGAGGGCGACCGCGACCGCGGGGAGTTCCGCGGCCGGGTCGGCGTGCGCGAGGCTGCCGCCGATCGTGCCCCGGCTGCGGATCGCCTCGTGCCCGATCAACGGCAAGGCTGCCGCCAGCAGCGGCACGGCGGCGGCGACCGTCTCGGATTCCTCGGCCGCGTACTCGCGCGTCATCGCGCCGATGACCACCCGGCCGTCGGCGGCCGACACCCCCGACAGCTCGTCTAGGCCGTTGATGTCGATGAGGACCGCCGGGCGGGCCAGCCGCAGCGCCAGCAGCGGGATCAGGCTCTGGCCCCCGGCCAGCACGCTCGCCTCGTCTTGGTGCTCAGCCAGCAGGCCGACCGCTTCGGCGACGGTCGCGGGCGCCTCGTACTCAACGTGCGGCAGCTTCACCGGCCCCACCCTTCAACACCTCAGGACGCACAACAACCTGACTGTAGTGAAGACGCGTGCCCGAAGCCAGGTGCTGAAGGAAAATAATGGTCTGGGCGGTCAGTACAGAACACCTGCTCATCCGCGGTCCAGGGCCAGGATGCCACCGACTCCGCTACCGCCCGCCGAGTCGCTTCCACGAGGCATCGGTCATCCAGGTGTACTCGAGGTAGTGGCCGAGTAGCTCCCGGGTATCGAGGAACAGGAACTTGAGGTCGCCACCGCTCGCCCCCTCGATCACGACCGGATAGGGCTGCTCGTCTACCCGGCGGCGGAAGTCTTCCCAGTCGGGCACGCGTGCGCAGCTGTGATGGAACCTCGGCACGTCGTCGTCGGGGAGCATCGTCGCGAACATGGGGACGGCTTCGGCGATCGGCTCGATGAATTCGTACTGGAGATCACCGATCCAGATGAAGGCCAGCTTAATGTGGTGCGGCCTCCGGCCGGCTGCGGTCAGCACCTCGGTCGTAGCCTCGAACTGGACTACGCTCCGCACGTCCGCACGGGCGGTGACCTGCGCGACCGCCTTGTCGATGTTCTGTGTGACGTACGCGTTCTGGTAATGCAGGCCCTCAAGCATGACAGTCTCCTTGCCCGTTAGCGCGCCGTGTATCCGCCGTCGATGTAAAGCTCCGAACCGGTGGTGAACGCAGCATCGTCGCTGGCGAGGTAAGCGACGCCGGCTGCCACCTCCTCGGGGCGGCCGAGCCGCCCGAGCGGGGTGGCGTCCAGGATCGCCCGGCGGAACCTGCCGGATCCGGACGGCTCGCCCGCGGAGTCGGGCTGCAGCAGGGGCGTGTCGATGAAGCCGGGGTGCACCGAGTTCACCCGGACGCCCCGCCTTGCCCAGCGCAGCGCCGCGTTCTTGGTCAGGATGCGGACGGCGCCCTTGGCGGCGTGATAGGCCGGGGAGGTGCCGAAGCCGCCGCTGGCCCCGAAGACGGAGCTGATGTTGATGACGGAGGCGTGCCCGGATTCGAACAGTGCGGGCGCGGCGCATTTCATGCCGAGGAACACGCCAGTCTGCAAGATGGCGATGCTCCGTTCCCAGCTCGCCAGGCTCGTCTCCTCGATCGCCTCCGGTTCACCGCGCACGCCAGCGTTGTTAACCAGGATGTCGAGCCCGCTGAACTGCCCGACGGTTTCCTCGACCGCCTGCTGCCATTCCTGCTCGGACACGACATCCAGGTGCAGGTAGGCGGCCTCCCGGCCGAGGGCACCGAGCCGGCCGACCACCGCCTTGCCGCCTTCGTCGTCGACGTCGGTGATCACTACCGCGGCGCCCTCGGCCGCGAACCGCTCGGCGGTCGCCTTGCCGATCCCGCTTGCCGCGCCGGTGATCAGGGCGACTCTGCCTGCTAGACGCTCCATTGCCCGCACACCTTTCCCTTGATCGCCGGCCGTGTCCAGCCCGAGCCGCATCGGCCAGCGGTAAGGAGACTCACAGTGCGGAGAATATACCGCCAGTCTACTTTGTGTATCACCGAATCGTAACGATGCCTGCTCCTCTCGTCGGCAGACTGATGGTCTACGGTCTCGACCGCATGTCTGTGTTCTAGCTCCTAAGTCACGTGCACTTAGAATCGAGCCATGCCAGCAAGCCTTCGCCAGGAGCACCGTGACGCGACCCGGCGCCGCATCGTCGTGGCCGCCAGGAAGGTGTTCGTCAAGAAGGGCTACGCGAAGGCCACGATCGACGAGATCACCGTCGCGGCCGGCGTGAGCAGGGCGACTCTGTACCTGCACTTCGATTCAAAGTTCGCGTTGCTCACCGTCGCCACAGAGAAGCTGCGGGCGGAGGCCGTCGAGGGCGCGCGCCAGCTCACGGACGTCTTGATGAGGGGTGACCAGGGGGACCTCCGGCGGTGGATCGAGTGGGCGCTTCGCTGGTACGCCCGCAACCGGGCGATGGCCCTGGCCGGCGAGGAAGCGGAGCGCAGCGAGGACAAGCCGACGGAGTTGGAGCGGGCCGCCCTGGACTGCCTGGAGCCCTGGGTGGAAACGTGGCCGCCTGAGCTGCGAACGGAAGCCAGGATGCGGTTCGAGCTGTGCCGCGTGCAGATGCGCACCTACATGTGGGGCAACTCGCACACGCTGTTCCCCGATCAGGAACTCCCAGTGGACCTGTTCACCGAGATCTGGTGGGCCACGCTCAAGGCACCGCAGCCGCCACAAGGCTGGTGACCACTCACTGGGCGCCGTACGGGACCAATGGGGGGAAGAACGGGTCGAGCGCGTTGAATGTGTCCCAGATTGCTATGGGGCGTTCGTACCCGGCATAGGTGTAATTGGCAACCCCACCGTCGATGGTCCAGCACTCCGGTGCGTCGAACGCGAGGCCGTTACCGAGGTTGCCCCAGACTTGGCCCGCGACCGCAGATGCCATTTGAATTCCGTCGGCTTGCAAGGCCTGGCTGTGAAAGCGCTTACCCGCATTGATATAGGTGGCACCGACAAAGCAGTTCGTGCC
>Ga0310811_10013465_pt1 | contig 10654 bp, 6 predicted proteins | sample YCmetagenome_FD_207642 | JGI IMG/M metagenome (GOLD analysis project Ga0310811, IMG submission 207642) | Soil microbial communities from experimental microcosm in Duke University, North Carolina, United States - YC | ecosystem: Engineered > Artificial ecosystem > Soil microcosm > Unclassified ...
TCTACCCGAAGCGCCTGACCGACGGGGTTTGCGTCTCCAAAGAATTTTTTCGCTACCGTCGTGGTAAGCACGATGCTGTTGGGATTGACCAGGGCAGTATGAGGATCTCCGTGGATCATCTTCCAACTGAATACGTCGAAGGCAGAAGAGTCCATACAGAGCAGGTTGTCCTGCTGTATTCTTTTGTCGCCGCGTTGCAGCAGCAGGCTGACGGGGCTCATGAACCGGACTGTTTTTTCGATCTGGGGGAAATCGGCTTGAAGGGCCGGGCCTACCGGTGCACAGCCCCAGACGGAGTAGTCGTGGGGTGAGGGGGTAGGAGGTTTTTCGCCGTCCTGGACGTGGCGAAAGACCTGCAATACGCGGTAGATGCGGTCTTTTTTGGTATGGTACTGGTCGTAGGACCGCTCGTTATATACGTAAAGGGTAATGACTATGCAGCAGGCCATGCCAATGGCCAGGCCGGTGATATTAATAAAGCTGTAGAATTTTTGTTTCTGCAGGTGGCGTAGGGCTATTTGGAAGAAGTGGCGGAGCATAGTCGGATGGTTGTAGTGGTGGGGCCACGAAATGTGTGCCATTTCGGGGATGGCTATGGGAGAGGGAAGGTTGAGATCTGTGGGTGTCCGGATTCGAACAGGGATTGTGCGGATATGATACAGCGGGGCTCCGCGAGGGAGGGTGGACGGGGGTTTGGAGGAGGAGGGATTGACCCGGGGAGGGGTGACATGGCTTTGGGCTGCTCCGGGGAGGGGTGCTATGGCTTTGGGTGCTCCGGGGAAGGTAGACGCGGCTTTGGGCTGCTCCGGGGAAGGGTAGACGCGGCATTCGGCAAATTTTGCTAAATTCCGTGGATGAAATATCAGATAACGATTGCCTTGTCCCTAATCCTGATTTGTTCCGGCATTTCCGCCTTTTCACAGGTGCATGTATTTGAAGAGGGGGTTGTTTCTACGGGCGACTATGAGACGCATCCTGCTTTTTCGCCGGGTGGGGATACGCTGTATTTTTTGAAGGGTTTGCCTGACGCGAATTTTTTCTCTATTTGTGTCAGTTTTAAGCGTGGCGGAAAGTGGACAAGGCCCGTTGTGGCTCCGTTCTCGGGGCAGTATACGGATGCGGATCCGTTTGTGACGAAGGATGGTAAGACGCTTTATTTTGTTAGCAACCGACCTGTTGACGCCGGGGGGCCGGTAAGGCCAGACTGGGATATCTGGAAAGTAGATATCGGTTCAACCGGATGGGGAAAGCCTGTTCACCTCGACAGTGTCATCAATAGCAGCAGCAGCGAATATTTTCCGACGGTTGCGGATAATGGCGACTTGTATTTTGGTTCGGGGCGGAAGGGGGGTAAGGGACGGTCGGATATTTATGTCGCGAAATGGGCAGACGGCAAATATGCCCAGCCGGAGAATCTGGGTGATTCGATCAACACCGCAGACAACGAGTATGAGCCTTATATTGCTCCGGACGAGAGTTATATCATCTTCATGGCGACGTATCCGAATGGCCTTGGCAATGCCGACTTTTTTATGAGTCGCCTGGTCAATGGGATTTGGCGGAAGGCGCAGCGGTTGCCGGAGCCGATAAATTCATCCGCAACGGAATGGGGTGGTAAGATGACGCGGGATGGTAAGTATTTCTTTTTCGGCAGCAGCAGGAATAAAATCATCGACGTGTTGCCGGGGAGGGAGGATATGAATGCGTTCGACCGGCGGATGCATGCTGTGGGGAATGGGTTGGGGGATATATATTATGTGGAGAGGTCGGTGTTGGGGTTGTGAATCTTATTGACCCATCACAATATAAGCCGGGCTTTCGGTGACTGTGAGGGTGATCGAGGTGGGGCCTGTTTGTTGCCATTGGGGTGTGGGGGCGGGACTGGCGGAGGTGGTCATGCCGATGACGCGTGTGGGTTTGGCGGGTAGTTGGGTGAGGATTAGTTTGGCTGACCGGGGGTGGTAGCTGTCTTTTTCCTGGGTTTTGGCGCCGGTGGGGGACCAGGCTACCCAGATCTTTTTGGTTTTGTCGCTGCCTTGCTCGAATTCGTATACGAATAGGTTGCCGGGTTGGCTGGTTACGACGCGGCGGAATCTATAGTTACCCAGTGTTTCGTAGAGTTGTTTGACTGCCCAGAATGACATTTTGGGCTGGAACCTTCGGGTTAGCCCGGAAGACCCGTGGAAGGAGGGTTCGTCTTCGTCATCATAGTCATAGATATAGGCGCGGTCCACGTCTCTGGTTGCCATGGCGAAGAAGGACCTCACAAGGTACTGCGCCTGCTGGAGGTCCGTGGCTCCCTGCCAGTTGAGGCGGAGCGCCCAGTCTTTTCGGTTCTGCATGGCGGCGGGGGTGCAGGCGTCGTATCCGAATTCGGTTACCCACAGACGCTTGCCTCTGGCGTGCTGGTTGCGCCATCTGATGGACTCGTCTACCTGCTGCATGTAGGTCAGCGAGGAATCTTCCGGGTAGCTGCAGTTCCAGGTGTTCTCCGAAGTCGCTGATCTGGGGAGTGTGGGATATGTATGTACGTTAATAACGTCATATAGGGGCAGGATATCCTTGTCGGCATAAATACTGTTGAGGTCCTGGTAGTAGTCGTTCGCCGGCCCGGCCTGGACGGCGGGAGTGAGGATGAGCGCTTTTGGGTCGCCGGCTCTGATGCCTGACGCCATTTGTCTGAAGATAGTCGCGTAGTCGACGGGGTCGATGCGTTTTCCCGGCTCGTTGCCGATCTCGAAGGAAGTGGCGAGTTTTTCTGTGCCTGAGGGGCCGAAGAATGCGGCCAGGCTTTTACCGTAATTATAAATCCATTTTTCTTTTCCTTTCCATTCGCTGGCGGGGTATTGCTGGTTGTTGGCGAACTTTCCGAACTGCAGACAAATATCGGTGGTGAAGCCTTGCTTTTTCCAGGGGCCGTATACGTCATTCTTCCAGTTGACGTGGTTGGTTGTCGCGGGGATCGTTAGAGGATCACCGGGTTGTTTTGCGTCCCATTCGATATTGTGGTAGTTGCGGACCAGACGGCACAGTTTTCCGTATAGTTCCGGCTTGAAAGTGAAGTGGCCGTTTATGCCCATGAAATCGCTGAAGAGGGGTTTGTTGACGCCGGCTATTTCATTGACAGTCGCGGCTTTGGCGACTGATCCGCGATGTGCGGAATAGAGAAAGGTTGCCGCTGCGATAAAGCAGATGCTCAGCAATAAAAGTTTCACGGACGTCTCGTTTTGGGGTTAAATGGAATGTTAAGGTACGCCATTTGGGAGGATGTGCAATGGATTAGTTTTTGCATAGGCATTTGAAATTTATTCGCATGTCAGTTATTAGTTTGAAGGGAATCGAATTGGCGATATTGCTATTTGTGGGAACTGCAGGTAGTGTGCAGATTAAAAATGAGGAAATTATGAAAGTAGACACAGTGGTCCAATCGGGCGATGAGGCGGCGATCCGCGCTCTTGAGGACAGATTTGTTGCGGCGTTCAATGCGGGGGATATCGATGCGATGATGAAGAATTATATCGGCGATGAAAGCCTTGTGGTTTTTGACGTCGTGCCGAGAAAGCAGTACCTGGGGGCTGATGCATACAGGGAGGATTGGGTGGACTTTTTCTCTCATTTTAGTGGAAGGCCGAAGATTGAAATTACTGAACTGGGGATCACGGTGGAGGGCAATATCGGATTTAGTCACAGCAGGCAGCATGTGACGGGGACGGACATACAGGGGCGTCCGGTCGACCGGTGGGTGAGGGTCACGGACGGTTACCGCAAGATCGGGGGTAAATGGGTGATCGTGCAGGAACATGTTTCCGTGCCGGCGGAGTTGAAGTGACGGGGACACGTGGTGCCTGGCCGCGGATGGGGACGGATGTCCGTATTCCGGCGATTTTAGTAGTGGAATAGTGATGATGTGGCCGCTGAAGTTTCGGCGGCCTTTTTCTTTTTTGGGGAGAATGGGTAGGCGGCGGCTATGCCATTTGTTAATGCCGGGGAGGGATAGACTAAATATTATATATATACGTTAGACGTCTGAAGAACGGACTTAGTTATAGACTAACGCTAAAACCTAATCGCAACGAGCTGATATGATCGCGAAAACGACCCGAATCCTGAGTATCCTGAATATTTTTCTGTTTTCTTTCTTTTGCAAAAGTTTAGCAGTTGTACGCTACGTTAACCTCAATAACCCGACGCCGGGGGCGGGAACGTCGTGGGCGACTGCCTTTAATGATCTGCAGGCGGCATTGGCCGTCTCGGGTATATTCGATCAGATCTGGGTTGCCCAGGGGACCTATAAGCCGTCTTTGCCAGCGGGACGTTCTGCGACTTTCAGGCTTCCGGGGGGAGCAAATCTCTATGGAGGGTTTAACGGAACAGAAACTGCCGAAACGCAGCGGAATCCAACTCTTTATCCCACAATCCTTAGCGGAGATATCGGCGTTATAGGAGACCGGACGGACAATTGTTATCATGTAGTCACTATTCAGAACGGCACGAGTAATTCCGATTTGTACGGCTTCACTGTGCGGGATGGACAGGCGGACGCCGGCTATCCTGCCGGTTCAATTGCGGCGCCGGATAATACTGGGGGTGGGGTATTGGTGCTGGCCCATCCCGGTGAGATCAGTTATACAGAGTTGTACAATTGCATTTTCACCGGCAATTTTGCAGTTTATGGCGGCGCAATCGGTGGTTTTGGTGATGGGGGGCAGCAAACGAATACCAATATCTATCAGTGTTTGTTCGACGGTAATCAGGCGATCTATGGCGGCGCTTCGGCCTCGATCGCCAGCAATGGTGATTGGGCCCCGTTTACTTTTCATAGTTGCATCTTCAACAATAATACTGTCTCTGGTGCAAATGCCTCGGTGGTCTATCAGTCGATCGATAATGCGGCCAGTAATTGCTGGACAGATCTGGAAGGCTGCCTTTTTTACAATGAGGCTGTACCGTTGTTTACCAGCCTTACGACCGGGTCTAACTACAGGTTCGATCTGATAGACTGTATCCTCTGGAAATCCGGCTCACCCTATGCTGGTGGATATGCCAGTGGGAACTCCCCTGTTACGATAGGAACCTGTGATATAAATGGCTCGCTTCCTTCCGGTAGTAATATCGATGCGGACCCTATGTTTGCCAACGCCGCGGGAGGTGATTTTCATGTTCCGCCCTGCAGCCCGGTGGTGGATGCGGGATTTCCCTGGGCGGGCCCGTCGGAAAATGATTTTGGCGGCCAGAGCAGATATCAGGGGGCCAATATGGATATTGGACCTTATGAGCAGGTCAAGGGAACCGTTGCGGCGGCGCCGGTGGTAGGGGCTCCGACTCCGATCTGCCAGAATGGTGTGGCATCGCCTCTGACGGCGACGGGAAGTAATTTGCTTTGGTATACTGTTTCTTCCGGTGGGACGGGGGATCCTGTTGCGCCGACGCCGTCCACTGTGAGTACGGGTTCGACAACGTATTATGTTAGTCAGACGCCGGCGTCGAGTTGTGAGAGTCCGCGGGCGCCTGTTACGGTGACGGTAAATGCCGGGGCGGCGGCGCCGGTGGTAGGGGCTCCGACTCCGATCTGCCAGAATAGTGTGGCATCGCAGCTGACGGCTACGGGTACGGGGCTGCTTTGGTATACGGCTGCTGCCGGTGGTGTGGGTGTGTCGACGGCGCCGACTCCTTCGACGGTCAGTGCCGGGTCGACCACTTATTATGTCACTCAGACGGTGTCGGGGTGCGAGAGTCCCCGCGCGCCTATTACTGTAACGATAAAAGCCGGGGCGGCGGCGCCGACGGCGACGAGTCCTCAACCGTATTGCCAGAATAGTGTGGCCACGGCGCTGACGGCGACGGGTAGTGGTCTGCTCTGGTATACGGCTTCGGCCGGAGGAACGGGTAGTTCTGTTGCGCCGACTCCTTCGACCGCCAGTGCAGGTGCGATCAATTATTATGTTTCACAGACGGTGTCGGGATGTGAGAGTTCCAGGACGCCAGTTACTGTAACGATAAACGCCGGGGCTGCGGCGCCAGCGGCATCATCACCGAGCTATTGTATTGGCGATGTTGCCCCGGCGCTGACGGCGACTGCGACTTCGGGTGCGAGCCTGATGTGGTATACGGTTGCCACGGGTGGGACGGGGGTTTCTGCGGCGCCGGTGCCTTCGACTGGTGTGGCGGGTATGGTCAGCTATTTTGTGAGTCAGGTGCCGGCGACGGGTTGTGAAAGTCAGCGGAAGGAAGTAGATGTTACGGTCAGGCCGGCTCCGGCGGTACAGTTCAGCTGGTCGAATGCGTGTGAAGGGAAGGCGGCGACTATCACCGCGGCTTTGTCTGGTGGGGCGCAGTATTCCTGGGATTTCGGGAGCGGCGCGACGGTGACGGGGTCGGGTGCGGGTCCTTATCAGGTGCAGTGGGCGGCCGGCAGCTCCAATATGGTGACGCTGAAGGAAACTTCGGGTGGGTGTCAGGGTCAGGTGCAGCATCTCGTGACCATTAACCCCAATCCTAAAGTCGGCATCGCGCCTTTGGCGTCTTCGCTGTGTGCGGGAAGTACATTGTCGCTGGAGGCCTATGGCGCCAGTTCTTATCAGTGGAGTCCGGCTACGGGGCTTTCCAGTGCTGCAATTGCCGACCCTGTTGTTCGCCTTCAGAATAATATACAATATACGGTCACGGGAACGGACGACAACGGGTGTACGGCAAGTGCGCAGGTCACGCTGGACATCAGCCCGGATTGTCTTCTCTATTCCATCCCGGATGCTTTTACTCCCAATGGAGATGGAAAGAACGATATTTTCCGGGTGAAGACGGGGGATGATCCTAGGGGATTTAGTCTGATCGTGTTCAACAGAAATGGAGCAAAGGTCTTTGAGACTTCGAATGTCGCGGCTGGGTGGGACGGGATGATCGGGGGAAATAGTGCTCCGACGGGAGCCTATGTGTATGTGCTGCAGGCCACGACGTCGGCGGGGATATTGGTGAGAAAGCAGGGGACGCTGCTGCTGGTCCGGTAGAATCAGTTATTGTGGGGTTTATTTTGTAAATTTTACCCCATGAAACGATTGTTGTACATCTTCTTTTTGATTGGGCTTCGCGCCGTGGCCCAGATAGATGCATCGCATCTTGTGCCAACGGATAAAGGACTGGATGCCGCCTGGCAGAAGTCGCTGTATGATACGGCCCGGCGGCCGTTTACCGGAAATGATCTTTCGACCATCGGCATGCCTTGCGGCGGGATTGCTGCCGGACAACTTTATGTACGCGGTGACGGAACGCTCGCGGGCTGGTGGATCGCCAACAATGCTTATAATACCGGGTATGGGGTAAAGAATCTGACGAAGTTTCCGACTGCGCTGGGTCCGTGGAAGGTGTGCTATCAGAGTTACGAACCGGTGAGTTATATCGATCAGGGGTTTACGATCCGGGTGGACGGAGCGTCGGCGCGGCGTCTGGATAAGACTGGTTTCGATGCGATCGCTTTTACCGGGGAGTATCCGGTGGCGACGGTTCAATACAAAGACAAAAGTCATCCTTTACCTGTGGATGTACAGTTGCAGGTGTATTCTCCTTTTATTCCATTGGATGCGCGGGAGTCGGCTACTCCGGCGACCGTTCTGCAGTACACGCTGGTGAATTCTTCGGCGGTGGCCCGAAGCGTCAGGCTGGAGGGGAGGCTGCAGAATATGGTGGGGTTGGATCTGAAAGGGAAGGTTAGAGGAATGAGTCATAACCGGGTAGTTAAGGATACGGGACTTACGGCGGTGTATATGGATCTTTTGAGTGGGGATATTGCGGCGACTCATCCGTATAACGGTAATGTGTGTTTGAGTGTTTTGGGGGAGGGGGATGGGATAGCGATCAGTGGTGGTGGGATTGAGGCGAGCCGGCTACTGGGAGAGCCTCTTGTCGGGGCTGTGGGTACGACGGTCAGGCTGGCTCCGCATGCCCGAAGGACGGTGGTGTTTGTTTTGTCATGGTATTTTCCCAATCGTCCGCACTATGTAGACACGGGGTGGAACAGGCCGCTGAGCATATCGGGGCCTGTGGTTGGAAACAACTATGCCAACTGGTTCTCCGGCTCGCTGGATGTCGCCCGATGGATGAAGGGTAATCTGCCCCGGCTGAAGGCCGAGACGTTTGCGTTTCATGACGCGTACTATCAATCTACCATTCCTTACTGGCTGAACCGGCGTCTGCTGATGCCGCTTTCCACACTGGCCACCGAGACCTGTCAGTGGTGGGCGACGGGTAAGTTCTGGGCCTGGGAAGGGGTTGGCAGCTGTGTGGGTACCTGTACGCATGTATGGAACTATGAGCAGGGGATGGCGCATCTTTTTCCCGAGTTGGATCGCAATATCCGGGAGCAGACGGACCTATCGGTCTCTTTTCAGGAGGACGGAAGTATTCTGGCCCGGGATGGGGGCTATGGTGTTCTCATCGACGGCGACGCGGGAACGCTTCTCAAGGCGTGGCGTGAGCATTTAATGAGCAAAGACGGGCTATTCCTGGCGCGTAACTGGCCGAGGCTAAAACGTGCGATGCAATATTTGATAAAGGTCGATAGCAATGCCGATGGTCTGATCGAGACAGTGCAGCCGAATACCTATGACATCGCTTTTTATGGGGCCAATACGTATGTGGGTGGTTTGTATCTCGGGGCCTTGCGCGCGGCGGAGCGGATGGCGCTGTTGATGCGGGATACGGTGTTTAGCGATTCGTGTCGCCTGATCGCGCAGAGGGGAAGCGAAAATACAAGCCGTCGTCTTTTCAATGGCGAATATTTTATTCAGGACGTGGATCTGGGGGCGCACCCGCAGTATCAGTATGGCCGGGGTTGTCTTGCCGACCAGGTTTTTGGTCAGGCCTGGGCCGATCTTACGGGTCTGGGCGATATTTACCCTGCCGATGAGACTTTATCTGCTTTGCGGTCGATATGGCGTTACAACTGGGCGCCGGATGTGGGTGTGCAGAATAAGCTGCATCCTGCTGAGCGGGACTATGCGGACCCGGGGGAAGCGGGTCTGTTTATCTGTACCTGGCCGCATAGTCCTCATCCCGGAGAAAACGGGGTTCGCTATCGGGACGAAGTATGGACGGGTATCGAGTATCAGGTCGCGACGAGTATGCTCTGTGCGGGAATGACGGAGGAGGCGCTTTCGATAGTGAAGGCGGTCGATGACCGTTATCAGCCGAATAAACACAATCCATGGAATGAGGTGGAGTGCGGGGATCACTATGCCCGGGCGATGGCGAGCTGGGGTGTGCTGCTTGCTGTCGAAGGTTATTCGTATAACGGTCCGGACTCTACGCTGGGATTTGCGCCGCGTCTGCAGCCGGAGAATTTCCGTGGTTTTTTCAGCGCCGCGGAGGGGTGGGGGATACTTGGTCAGCGGCGTTCGGCAGGGCTTCAGGCCAATTCGATACAGGTCAGTCATGGGCGGCTGCCGTTGCGGGAACTCGATCTGGAGCTGCCAGCGGGTGTGACTTCGAAGAGTGTGGCCGTTAGCCTTGGCGGGCAGTCAGTACCGTATGGTATGAAAAAAGACGGGCAGCGGTTGATGCTTAACTTTAGGGATCTTGCTGTGGCGGCGGGTCGGGCGTTGGATGTGAAGATTACGTACTGATAGAGGGGAGTTTGTCGTGAAAGGGGTGTTTTTCTTGTAAGGGCATTAGTTATTGTAGATAAAAATTTACATATTGTATGAAAAAAAGTGAAGAACAAACTCCTACTGCCTCTTCTGCTATTGCTGACCGTTGGAACCAGGGCAAATGACCCGACCGACTCGTCGGCCTACTACGAGAAAATCGTCGAAAAATTCAAGGACTCCGTTAACAATGCGCTGAAATACAGTACTGGTGTGATTAAGACGGCCAGCGGGCAGGTGAAGCTGGATGTGCCGGCAGGTTTCAAGTTCCTCGACAAGGACCAGAGCAAGTATGTGCTTACGAAGCTGTGGGGTAATCCGGAATCGGCAGCGGAGGAAGTGATCGGGATGATCTTTCCCGAGGCGTCGGATCCGTTTGCCGATAGCAATTATGCCTTTGTGGTTACGTATAGCGAGATTGGCTATGTGAAAGATGAGGATGCCGACAAGATCAATTATGATGAAATGCTGAAGAATCTGCAGAATGAGGAGAAGGAAGAGAATGACAAAAGGTCGAAGGCTGGTTATCCGTCGGTCCATGTTGTCGGCTGGGCGGAGAAACCTTATTACGACAAGCAGAGAAAAATTCTTCATTGGGCCAAGGAGATAGCGTTTGGGGGTGAAGAGGGGCCGCATACGTTGAATTATGAGATCAGGATATTGGGGAGGAAGGGGATGGTTTCGCTGAACGCCGTGGGGAAGATGTATGATCTTCCGCTTGTGGACAGGGATATTTCGAAGGTGTTGGGTGTTGCGAGTTTTACGGACGGGAATTCTTATTTTGATTTTGATCCGAAGGTAGATAAAGTGGCGGCGTGGACTATTGGGGCGCTGGTGGCGGGGAAGATACTGGCGAAGGTTGGATTTTTTGCCGTGATACTGAAGTTCCTGGCCCCTTTATGGAAGTTTATATTGCTGGCTTTTGCCGGAGTGGGGGCATGGTTTCGGAAGAGGTTGGGGAGAAAGAGGGAAGGGACGGATTATCAGACGGAGGAGGCTCAGCCGGAGGGTATTGCCGG
>Ga0310811_10013466_pt1 | contig 10654 bp, 8 predicted proteins | sample YCmetagenome_FD_207642 | JGI IMG/M metagenome (GOLD analysis project Ga0310811, IMG submission 207642) | Soil microbial communities from experimental microcosm in Duke University, North Carolina, United States - YC | ecosystem: Engineered > Artificial ecosystem > Soil microcosm > Unclassified ...
CCGGCGTCCGTCCAGACGGCGCGGGCGGCCGGAGCGCCGTCGCCGCTCACCGGCACGGCGCCGGCGTACCGCTCGACGCCGCCGCGCGGCGTCCAGTGACAGCCGGGCGGGAACGCCTCGACGTGCGCCATCCACTCCGCCGGGAAGGCGGCGATCTCCGACGCGAAGCGCACGCCGCCGTCGCGCCGGGCCCAGTACAGCGGCTTGATGCCGACCGGGTCGCGCGCCGCGATGAAGCTCCCGTCGTCGCCCGCGACGAGGAACGCGAACATCCCCTCGAGCTCGTCGAGCGCCGCCGGCCCGCGCTCGTCGAGCAGATGCAGCGCCACCTCGTTGTCCGAGCGCGTCGAGAAGCGCCCGGGCGCGAGCGTCGAGCGGACCTGCTCGTGGTTATAGACCTCGCCGTTGCCGACGAGCCAGACGTCGCCGGCGGCATTGGCGAACGGCTGGCGCCCGCCCGCGACGTCGACGATCGACAGGCGCCGGTGGCCGAGCGACGCGTCGCCGACGCGGACCGCGCCCTCGTCGTCGGGCCCGCGGTGCACGAGCCGGCCGAGCATCCGCTCGATCTCGCCCGCCGGATGCGGGCCGTATGCGGCGGCTATCCCGCACATCGCGCTTAACCGACGGCCCGGGCGTCGGCGTAGGCGCGCGGGCGGCGGTCGTCGAGGTAGGACAGGCGCGTGCGGGCGGCGGCCACGACGCCGGGAGCGTCGACGCGGGCAAACGCCGTCCCGGCGTGGGCGCCCGTCCGCGCGAGCACGCGGCCGCGCGGGTCGACGACCTTCGACTGCCCGGCGAAGCGCAGCCGGCCGAAGCGCCCGACCTGGTTGGAGGACACCAGCACGACCTGGTTCTCCAGCGCCCGCGTCTGGTCGAGGAGGTTGAAGTGGCGCACCTGCAGGTCGCGGTGCGTCCAGGTCGCGGGATCGACCCGGCACACCGGCCACGCCGACAGCGAGGCGATCAGCCCCGCGCCGTCGAGCGCGAGCCCGCGCGCGGCCTCGGGGAACGTCTTGTCGTAACAGACGAGCATGCCGATCCGCCCGATCGGCGTGTCGAAGGCCGCGAACCCGTCGCCGGGCGCGAAGGCGTGGCGCTCGCCGGCCGGCAGGTGGACCTTGCGGTGATGGCCGAGCACGCCGTCGCCGTTGACGCAGACGGCACTGGAGTACGGGCCGCCGGGGGCGTCCTCGGTGTAGCCGACGCAGACGACGACGTCCCCCGCCATCCGGGCGATCCGGGCGATCTGCTCGCCGTCGCGGCGCAGCGCCGGCGGCTCGCCGCAGGGCACGGGGGCACCGGCGACGTGCGGTTCGTAGAGGTAGCCGCCGAGCGCGGACTCCGGCAGGACCACGAGCGCGGCGCCGCGCTGGCGCCCCTCCGTGATGCTGCGTTGCACCTGGACCATGCAGAGGTCCAGATCGCGGCCGAAGCGCGCGCTGACGGCCATGACGGCAGGGGTCCTCGCGGTGCGCCGGGCGATCACACCCGGAAGGATGCGCGGCCGGCCCGCGCTGATACATGGACGCCGGTCCAGGGTTCGCAGACGCGGCGTCGACACGCCGTCGGGCTACCCGGGCGGCGCTCCCCCTACCCCCCGACGCCGGCGATCGACCGCACCGCGGGCAGCAGCGCCCGGCGCGTGCGGCGGGCGAAGACCCAGCTGCGCAGCGCGACGAAGCGCGTCACGGTGGCGCAGACGCTCGCGGCGATGAGCACGACGAGCTCGATCGCCCGCGACGGGCGCGCGTCGAGTGCGTGCAGGACGAGCAGCGCCCCGCTCGTGAGCCCGAGCGTCAGGACGTAGACGACGGCGCCCATCGCGTGCTGGCGCAGCAGGCCGGTGCGGCCGCGCAGGCCGAAGGTGAAGTGCCGGTTGGCCTGCGTGTTGGCGACGGCGGTCAGCGCGAGCGCCGCCGCGTTGGCCGCCGCGGCGCCGAGCGGCGCGCGCAGGCCGATGAACAGCAGCGCGTAGGCGAGCGTCGAGAGGACACCGATGCCGAGAAAGCGCGTCAGGCGCGCGCTCGCGAGCAGCCGCGCGATGCCGCGCAGGTCGTCGAGCGCCGTGCGGACGATGTCCACGCGCGAATCGGGGTCGTCGGTCCAGTCGACCGGCACCTCGTGGATGCGCAGTCCCTGGCGCTGGGCGAGCATCAGCAGCTCGGTGTCGAAGAACCAGGCGTCGTCGCGGACGGCCGGCAGCAGCGTGCGCGCGACCTCGGCGCGCATCGCCTTGAAGCCGCACTGGGCGTCGGAGAAGCGGGCGCCGAGCGTCACGCGCAGCAGGCCGTTGTAGGAACGCGAGATGAGCTCGCGCCGGGCGCCGCGCACGACCTGCGAGCCGCGGTGCAGGCGCGTCCCGATCGCGATGTCGCTGTGGCCGGAGACGAGCGGCGCGACGAGCGGCAGCAGCGCGCGCAGGTCCGTCGACAGATCGACGTCCATGTAGCAGACGACCTCCGCGTCGCTGCGCAGCCAGGCCTCGCGCAGCGCGCGGCCGCGGCCCTTGCGCGCGATCGTCAGCAGCTGCACGCCGGGCAGGTCGGCGGCGAGCGCGGCGGCGATGCGCGGCGTCTGGTCGGTGCTCGCGTTGTCGGCGATGACGATCCGCCACGCGAACGGCAGGCTCTCGGCGAGGTGGTCGTGCAGCCGGCGGATCGAGCGGGCCAGCGCGGCCTGCTCGTTGTGGACCGGGACGACGACGTCCACGCGCGCCGGCGCGGCGCGCGCCGGCAGGCGCGGGCGGGCGGTGCTGCTGCGGGCGGGAGCGGAGGAGGACATGTGAGCACTGTGCAGGCCGTCTGCGCGAGCTTGCTGGGGCCTGCCTGAGAGTGACCTGAGCGCCGCGGCGGGCGTGCGCGGGCGCTCGCGCGGGTAGAGCCCGTCGCATGGACCTCGTGATCGTCTTCGTCATCGTGCTCGTCGTCGCCGCCGCGGCCGTGGCATTCGTGGCCGGGCAGCGGCGCGGCAGCGCCGGCTCCGGCGCCGGCGGCCCCGCGAAGGTCCTGCGCCCGCGCCGGACCCGCGCCCCGCGCAACGACCCGATGGCGCAGGCCGTCGTCCGCCACAGCCGGGCGCTGGACCCCGACGAGGTCGCCGTCGAGGAGCTGCGCCTGAAGGCGCAGGCCAACCGCGTCGCGGCCGACCGGGCCGACGACGCGGGCGACGCGGCGCAGCACCATGCGCGCGCCGCGGCGCTCGAGCAGCGTGCGGCGCAGGCCAACGGCCGCGCCGACGACCGCGCCGGCTGACCACGCCGGCCGACCACGCCGGCCGACCACGCCGGCCGACCCACGCCGGCCGACCCACGCCGGCCGACCCACGCCGGCCGGCCCACGCCGGCCGGCCCACGCCGGTCAGCTGCGCCGGTCAGCTGCGGCGGACGACCTCGCAGGTCCCCTTGACGAGCCGGTCGGCGCTGTCGCGGATGACCGTGTCGCGGCCGGGCCCGCAGTCGATGCTGTCGCCCCCGCCGCCGCGGGCGATGATGAGGTCGTCGCCCGGGCCGCCCTCCATGCGGTCGATGCCGAAGCCGCCGGTGATCTCGTCGTCGCCGGCGCCGCCGCGGATGAGGTCCTGGCCGCGACCGCCCTGCAGCTCGTCGTCGCCCGGGCCGCCGTCCATGAGCTCGTCGCCCTTGCGGCCGAAGAGCAGGTCGTTGCCGTTGTCGCCGAAGAGCTTGTCGCCGCCGCCGGCGCCCTCGATGATGTCGTCGCCGTCGCCGCCGCGGCAGGTGTCGGCGCCGTCGGTGCCGAGGACGTTGGGGTCGCTGTGCGGCGTCCCGCCCTCGATGCACCTGCGCGTCGCGATCTTGCGCTCGGGCAGGATCGTCTCGCAGTCCGTCGCGACCTCGCCCGGGCTGCTCTTGTAGACGATGTCGTCGCCGGGACCGCAGTCGACGACGTCGGGCCCCGAGCCGCCGGAGAGGATGTCGTCGCCCGCGCCGCCCGCGAGGTGATCGCGGCCGCGGCCGCCGGAGATGTTGTCGTTGCCGTCGCCGCCGGCGAGCGTGTCGTCGCCGAAGCCGACCTCGATGATGACGTCGTCCCCGGGCCCGCCGTCGATGTTGTCGTTGCCGTCGTTGCCGTCGATGCCGTCGTCGCCGTCGCCGCCGAGGATCGTGTCGTCGCCCGTGCCGCCGAAGAGCTTGTCGCTGCCGCCGGCCCCGAGCAGCCGGTCGTTGCCGCTGGCGCCGGAGATCGTGTCGCCGCCGGTCGACCCGTTCAGCGTCTGCGCACCGAAGCCGCCGCGGATGTCCTGGGCGAGGGCGACGGCCGGCGCCAGCGCGAGGACGGCGGCGACGAGCGCCAGGCGCCTCATCCGCGGCCCCGGAGGATCCGGAAGCTCTTCGTCTGGGGCTTGGAGGCCTTGCCGGACTCGTCCGTCGCGACCGCGACGAGCTGGTAGCGGCCGGGTGCGAGGCGCCGCCCGTTCAGGCGCCCGCGGAAGAACACGACGTTCGCGCCGGTGGTCCCCTGCTCGCCGAAGCTCCCGAAGCGCCGGGTGCGCTGGCACGCCTTCTTGCGGCGGTTGGACGGCCGCGGCGCGACGCAGCGCTTGCCGGCGCGGCGGCCGGCGAGCTTGCGCGTGACGGTGAAGACGACGTTCGCCGGCCGCGTCAGCGTGTAGCTGACGCGTGCCCCCGGCCCGGTCGGCGCCGACGACGGCCCCGACGCCGCGGCGCGGAACGCGCTCGGCGTCATCGTCACCCTGATCGCCGGGGCGGGACCCGTCGCGACGGGCGGCGGCGGACCCGTGGGCGCATCGGTGCCGAAGTTCGTCGTGTACGTCACGCCCGGGGTCGGGGCGCCCGTCGGGGCGCTGGCGATGACGCTCATGCCGATGCCCCTGAAGCGCGGATCGAGGATGTTCGCGCGGTGCGGCGGGCTGTTCATCCAGGCGTCGACCATCGCGCTCGCCGTCGACAGCGCGCCGACGCCGAAGCCGAGGTTCTCGCCCATGCCGGCCGTGTAGCCGGCGCTCGCGCCGCGGGCGCCGAGGGCGGGCTCCGCCGGACCCTGGTGCGCGAAGAAGCGCCCGCCGATCATCGCGGTGTTGTGCGTCGTCGCCGACGTCACGAGGCGCGCGTCGACGGCGAGTGCCGGGAGGCCGGCGCTGACGCGCTCGCCGTTGACGAGGCAGACCGCGGCGGCCGCGATGACGGCGGTGTTGCCGTCGTCGGGGACCGTGAGATCGTCGCTGCAGCCCGTCTGCGCGGCGCCGGCGACGAGCCCGCCGCGGGTCGCGTGCGCGCGGGTCGTGCTCCCGCCGACGTTGATGGTGAACGTCTGTGTCGTCGACTGATCGCCGCCGCAGTCGCCGTTGGCGACCCTCACGGTGATCGTGTGCGTGCCGGCCCGGTGAAACGTCGTCGTGAGCCCGAACGTCACGAGCGTTCCGGGCAGGAACGGGTTCAGCGGGTCGGCGTCGACCGGGGGCAGCAGGCTGCAGGCCTCGGCGCCGAAGCGCGCGCCGCCCTCGCCGAGGTCGACGACGTAGCCGCCGACGGGCGCGTTCGGCGACGAGGACCGGATCCGCAGGACCGTCTCGCGCCCGACGCGCGGCGGCGGCGAGAAGGCTGCCGAGAGGACCGCCGGCGGGGCGGGGGGCGGCGGCGGTGGCGGCGGCGGCGGTGGCGGCGGCGGCTCCGGCGGCGGCGGGGGCGCGGGCGCGGCGACGGTCGCGATGCCGTGGACGACGACCGGCGCCAGGTCGGCCTCCGTGATCGTGATCGTCGTCGGATAGTCGTTCGGCGCGGCGTACGTGTGCGCGCCGTCGACGCGGTAGGGCAGCGGGAACCCCGCGTCCTGTGGGAGCGCGACGATCACGCCGTCGCTGACGGTCCCGTCACCCCAGTCGATCGTCGCCGTGAACGCGGTGATGTTGCCCGTCTCGCTGCGGAACGTCGCGACGGGACCGCTGAACGGCGTGCCCGCCGTCGCCGCGACGTCGACGGGTGCGGCCTGCTCGACGAGCGCCGAGGCGGCGGGCGCCGCGACGAGCACCGCCGCCAGCACGAGCAACCCCGCGGTCAATGCGCGCCGTACGTGCTTGCGCCCTGCGGACATCGTGTCCCCTCCCCCGCCGTCGACCGGTTCGGGCGAAATCTAACGCGGCCGGGCCGCACCCGCGACCCTTTCAGGCGTCGACGTCGAGCGGGCCGCCGAGGAACGCCTCGAGTGCAAGCCACGCCGCCCGGTGGGCGAGCGGCCCGAGGCGCAGCGTCGCGCCGTCCTCGGGGCCCTCGCGGACGGTCGCCACGAGGCCCGCCTCGTCGAGGCGCGTGCGCTGATGCTCGGCGCGCTGCGCGCCGGTGGCGCCGTGGTAGTGCGCGTCGATCCCGAACCGCCCGCCCTCGACGGGCCAGATCGACAGCCGGTCCGGCGCCCATGTCGGGCCTGTCTCGGCGGGCAGCGGCGTGTAGCGGACGAGGTCCTTGCCGGCCGCGTCGCGGGCGTGCATGTTCGTCCGCGTCGACCAGGCGCGGTCGTCGACCGGGGGCTCGCCGGGGATCTCGGGTCGCTTGCGGCGCCGCATCGTCCTACCGCATCGGCGCGAGGCTGCGAATGCTGTAGGCGAACCACCGCACCCGCACAGCGTAGACCGGGCGATCGCGGGGCGGGACGGGCTCAGCGCGCGACGATGTTGCGACCGGCGAGGCGCAGGTGCATCGCGTCGGCGCTCACGGGCCGCCCGAAGTGGTAGCCCTGCGCGAGCTCGTAGCCGAGCGCGCCGAGCTGCTCGGCCTGGCCGGCGGTCTCGACGCCCTCGGCGACCGCCGTCATGTGCAGCGCCTCGGCCATCGGCGCGATCGCCGCGATGACCGCCCGCTGGCGCTCGTCGTCGAGGTGCGACGTGAACGACCGGTCGAGCTTGAGGACGTCGACCGGCAGCTGCTGGGCGAGCTGCTCCAGCGACGACTGGCCGACGCCGAAGTCGTCGATCGCGACGCGCACGCCGAGCGCGCTGAGCGCGAGGATGCGGTCGCGCGCGGCCTCGGGGTCCGACGCCACGGCCGTCTCGGTGATCTCGAGCCAGAGCGCGGACGGGTCCAGACTCCAGGTCTGCAGGCCCTCGGCGATGACGGCGGGCAGCGCGCCATCGGCGAGCTGGAGCGCCGAGACGTTGACGGAGAGCGCGAAGTCCGGTTCGAGCAGCCCGGCGCGGTGCCAGCGCGCGACGTCCGCCATCGCCGTCCGCAGGACCCAGCTGCCGAGCTCGGCGATGAGGCCGCATTCCTCCGCGACGCCGATGAACGCCAGCGGCGGGACGAGCCCGACGCCCGGACGCTCCCAGCGGACGAGCGCCTCGACGCCGCACAGCGTGCCGTCGGCCAGCGCGACGATCGGCTGGTAGTGGACCCGCAGCTCGCCCGCGCCGATCGCGCCCCGCAGCGCGACCTCGGTGTCCAGGCGCATGAGCGCCTCGCCGCGCAGGTCGGCGTCGAACACGCGCACGCTCCCCGCGCCCTGCGCCTTGGCGCTGTACATCGCGGCGTCCGCGTCGCGGACGAGCACCGCCGGATCGGCGACGGGAGCATCGGGGTGGTGCAGGGCGATCCCGATGCAGCAGGACACGTGCACGTCGCGCGCGTCGAGGTCAAACGGCTGGTCGAGCGCCGCCGTCACGCGCTCGGCGATCGCGATCGCGTCGTCGACGCCGTCGAGGTCGTCGCAGAGGATGAGGAACTCGTCGCCGCCGAAGCGGCTGATCGTGTCGCCCGGCCGCAGCGTCGCGTCCAGCCGGCCCGCGACCGTCGTGAGCAGCGCGTCGCCGCTGGCGTGGCCGAGCGAGTCGTTGATGCGCTTGAAGCGGTCGAGATCGAGGAAGAGCACCGCGACCGCGCGCCGGGTGCGTTGCGATACCGCCAGTGCCTGCGCCGCGCGATCGAGGAACAGCGCCCGGTTGGGGAGGCCGGTGAGCGCGTCGTGCAGGCGCTCGTGGGCGAGCTTGCGGGCGGCGTGCTCACGCCCGCGGGCCCCCGCGAGCTCGGAGGACCTGCGCAGCGCGAGCAGGCCCATTGCGACGAGCAGCAGCAGCGCGACGGAGAACGCGCCGAAGAGCAGCCACGCGCTGCGCCCGGAGCCGTCGACGGACTGCATGAGCAGGCTGGTCGGAGCCGTCAGGACGACGCGCCAGCGGGTGCCCGGCAGCTCTGCCGCGGTGTAGTGGCGGTCGCCGGCGACGCCCGACGAGCGGTAGCGCAACGCCGCGGCGACCGCGCCGTCGGGCAGCAGGCCGCCCGGCGGGGTGCGCGTGGACGCCGCGAGGACGCGGCCGTTGCCGTCGACGAGGAAGCCCTCGCCGCCGCGGATCGCCGGCGCCGTGGCGAGATACGCCGATGCGAAGCTCGCGACGACCCTCGCCGGCAGGGTCTCGACGAGGACCCGCCGGCCCTCGCTGCTGCGAACCGGCAGCGCGAGCGTCACGACCCCGCCCGGGACGCCGCCGCCCGCGGCGAGATCGGAGACGGCGACGGCCCCCGCCAGCGCCCGGCCGATCGCGTCCGCCGCCACGGGATCGGGCTTCCAGCCGCGCACGGGCCAGCTGGCGATCCGCGCGCCCCGCGCGTCGAGGACCGCGCTCGCGGCGCCCTCGTAGGCGCCGGACGCGCGCAGCGCCTGCGTCAGCCCCGCGCGCGGTCCGCCGAAGGTGCGGCTCCACTCCGCGGTCGAGCTCGTGAGCGTCGACGCGGTGAGGCTCGCGGCGAGCGCCGCGCGCCGTGCGAACTCGTCATGGACGCCCTCGTGCGCCCGGTGCTGGCTGCGCGCGGTCGTGAAGGCGAGGACACCGATGAGCACCGCCGGGATCGCCAGTGCCATCGCAAACCAACGCATCTGTGTCGTGCGCACGCTCACTCATCTCGGTCTCGTTGTCGGATTCCGCGAGTCCCCGCGCTCTCGGTGCCCGAGATGATCCGATCGGACCGGCGTTCCGCGCATCCGGGCCTTGACCGGGGATTACTGCGGACAACTACGCTGCGGATTTCTCAGCTGAGGTCGAGCACGGTCGTCGGCGCCTGGATCTCGTGGTCCTCGCCGTGGGGCACGATCGCGGTGCCGATCGCGAAGAACTCGATGACGTGGCTGCCCCAGCCGTGGCTGCCCTCGGTGAGCTGGACGCCGACGATGCCCTCGGCCTGCAGCGCCTCGGCCTCGGCCTGCATGCGCTCCATCGCGAGCTCGCGGGCGTCGTAGAGCGCCTGGGTGAAGTTCGGCAGCTCGATGTTCTGGCCCGCCTGCTTCATCGCCTGGAACATCCCGCGGTGGGCGACGTGGTAGACGCAGGAGCCCATGACCATGCCGACCGGGCGGTGGCCGCTGCGCAGGAGCGTCCAGAAGTCCTGGCCCGAGAGGTCGCTCGTGAAGGGCCGGCCGTTGGGCGCGCGGTGCAGCTCGCCCTCGCGGTGCTTGATCGCCGTGCCGATCGCGATGAACTCCGCCATGTGCTCGCCCCAGTCGTAGCGGCTGACCTCCAGGCGCACCGCGACGACGCCGTCGGCGCCGAGCTGCTCGGCCTCCTCCTCCATGCGCGTCATCGCGAGCTCGCGGGCGGCGTACATCGCCTCCGACAGCACCGTCATCTCCTCGCTGATCTTCCAGCTGGACTGCTGGAAGCCGATGTGGAAGATCGACGAGCCGACGACGAGCCCGAGCGGGTCGAAGCCGGCCTCCTTGACGAGGAGGAACTCGGCGACCGAGAGGTCGGAGGTGAAGAGGCCGCGCTTGTTCTGCTCGAGGCGGGCGATGCCGGCTTCCGGCAGGCCCTCGATCGAGGTGGGGTCGTAGTCGCTCATGCGCGTCGGGCTCCTAGTCGGACGATGGTCTGCGGTTGCAGCGGACGGTGCTCGCCATGCGGCGCGATCGCCGTGCCGAGCACATGGAAGGTCACGATGAGGTCCTCGCGGGTGACGTTGTTCTGCTCGACCTCGCGGACCTCGACGGTGTGCTCGATCGACATCCCGACCAGGCCGCCCGCGCCGAGCGCCGAGGCCTGCGCGCTCGCCCGTGCGAGCGCGTTCTCGCGCGCCTCGTAGACGCCCTGCGTGAAGTCGGTCAGCTCCTGGTTGGGCTGCATGCGCTGCCAGCCCGTCGTCAGGCGGCGCGTCTGGCGGCTCGGCACGATGTAGAAGACCGACGTGCTCGCGACGACGCCGACCGGCGCGTAGCCCGCGCGCCGCAGCAGGACGTAGTCGGGCATCGACAGGTCCGTGAGCACCGGGTGCTGCGTCGTGCCGCCGCCCTCGGGCAGGTGGACGGCGGTCCCGTTGACGACGATCTCGATCTCGTCGCTGAGGAACTCGTGGCGGCGGTTCTCGAACGTCACGTCGACGACCGCGTGGCAGCCGGCGTGCTCGGCCTCGATCGCCAGGCGGTGCAGCGCGCGGGCGCGGGCGTCGTTCCAGGCGCGCGTGAGCTGCTCGAGCTCGATGAGGCGCGCGTCCGCGCCCCAGCCGCTGGACCACGGGTAGTTCTGCCAGCCGACCTTGTAGACCGACGTCCCCATGACCTGGCAGACCGGCCGGATCGTCTCGAGCTGCGTCAGCGCGAAGTCGGCGACCGACAGGCCCGACGTGAAACCGCCGCTGCCGCCGGCGAGCTCGCGCAGGCGCTGCTCGGCGGCGAAGGGGATCCCGCCCGCCTCGACGCGG
>Ga0310811_10013467_pt1 | contig 10654 bp, 5 predicted proteins | sample YCmetagenome_FD_207642 | JGI IMG/M metagenome (GOLD analysis project Ga0310811, IMG submission 207642) | Soil microbial communities from experimental microcosm in Duke University, North Carolina, United States - YC | ecosystem: Engineered > Artificial ecosystem > Soil microcosm > Unclassified ...
CTGGCCAGCCACCCGACCGTGCCGCAACTGCGGGCGTACTGGACGGACCCGAACTTCTACGTGTGGTCCATGCGCTGGTGGCCCTATGCGATCACGCACGGGCTCAACCCGCTGTACTCGACCCAGATCGGGGCCCCGGCCGGTTACAGCCTCGCCTGGGCGACCACCACCCCGACGGCGGCCGTGGTGATGTGGCCGGTCACGGCCCTGTTCGGCGTGATCGTGTCGTACAACGTGATGCTGCTGACCGTGCCGCCGGTCACGGCCCTGGCGGCCTTCGTGGCCGCACGCCGGCTAACCAGCCAGTTCTGGCCGGCCAGCCACTTCTGGCCGGCGCTGCTCGCTGGCGCTGCCTACGGCTTCACCCCGTACGAACTGGAACACGACTGGCAGGGGCAGCCGAACCTCACCATCAACGCGCTCTTCCCGCTGCTGGTGTACCTGATAGTGCTCTGGTGGGGCAGGTCGCTGCGAAACGCCTGGTTCGTCGCTGCTATGGCGGTTGCCATGGCGCTGGAGTTCTACACGTTCGACGAGGCGTTCCTCGAGATGACCGTGCTACTGGCAGCCGGCCTGGTGCTTGGCTGCGCGGTCGCGGGACGCAGGCGACGACTGCAGGCGCTGAAGCTAGCCGGGCTCACGGCCATCGCCTACGCGGCGGCGCTCGTGGCGGCGCTGCCGTACCTCCTCTACGCGATGCGGCATTACGAGGCGCTGCTCGTCAGGCGAAACGACTCTTACTCGCTGTACGTGGACCGGCTGATCCTGCCGTCATCCGACAAGCTTCTCGGCTTTAGGCCGCTGGTTGCCGTCTCCAACCACCTCGGCCGCGGCTCGATCGAGGACTACATCGGCATCCCGCTTATCCTCGTCCTCGTCGCTCTCGTCGCCTTCTCATGGCGCAGCAGGCTGGCCTGGCTGCTGCTCATCGGGTTCATATGCGTGATCGCACTCGCCGCGGGCCCCAACCTGGTCCTCAAGAACAAGGCGGCCTTGGCGCTGCCGTGGGGCGGCCTCTGGAACCTGCCGTTCGCGCGCAGCGCCGAGCCTTCCCGGTTCATCGTCTTCGCCTACCTGATCCTCGCGCTCGCCCTGGCGCTCTGGCTGGCGAAGCCGACGAAAAGCCTGGTCGCGACGGCGGCACGGTGGGGTCTCGGGCTGCTCGCGGTGGCGGCGCTCTTCGCCGACCTGCCCACGTCCTACCAGGCCGTGGATCCGGTCCCGTCCAACTACCACGCGCCGGCGACCATGCGGCCGACCACCCAGTTGCCCGCGTTCATCGCCGACGGCCTCTACCGGCAGTACCTGCGCCCAGGGGAGACCGTCGTGTTCATCACCCACCGGGGGAACGCGGCCATGCTGTTCCAGGCCGCCACCAACTTCTACTTCCGGATCGACGGCGGCTACATCAACGCGTCGCTGACGCCCATCGACGCTACTCCGTACCAGGTCGAGGCCATCAACGACCCGAGCCCGTTCCACATCGCGCGGTTCAAGAACTACGTCAAGTCGGCGCAGATCGGCGCGATCATCGTCGACCGGGCCTGGGCCGAGCCGTGGATGCTGACCAACTACGGCAAAGCCGGCCTGCACGGCACGTCAGTCGGCGGCGTCATCATCTACCCCACCGGAACGGGGTGACTCCCCGTTCGCGGCCAGCCCGTGCAGCGCCGACCGCATGGCGCGCAGCCCCGAATGCGGCTTCACCTTCAGCGACGCGTACGAGAGGGCACCCGCTGGGATGGGCAACCAGAAGTTGACCACCCGCCAGGCGAGAACTCCCAGCGTGGCCACGCTCCTAGTGACCCCGAAGCCGACAAGCAGCAGCGGCGCGATCGAGTCCACGACACCGAGCCCGCCCGGAGTAACCGGCAGCGCCCCGGCCACGTTGGCGATGCCGTAGGCGGCGAACAGTTCGACCGGGTTGGCGAGGTGCCCGAACGCGGCCACGAAGCACCACAGCGACGCCGCGTCCAGTATCCAGTTGAGCGAGGCCCACAGCAGCGACAAGGCCAGCACCCGCCGGTCGCGGGCGAGCAGGGAGAACGAGTGGGCCGCGTCGAGCACCGCCCGCTCGATTCGTTCGCCGCTCAGGAAGGGGACCTTGTCACCGATCGCGCGCATGACCCGGGACGCGACTCCGGCCCCTCGGGTGACGCCGAGCACCAGCAGCCCGACGCCGAGCAACACGACGGTCCCGATGATGGCGACTGTCCCGTAGATGGGCTGGAACCCGGCGAGGGCAATCGACACGACCAGGGAGAGCCAGAGCAGCACGTTCAGCACTACGGTCGAGCCGATCCCCTTGGCTGCCATCATGACCGTGGCGTCGTTGCCTGAGATGCCCTCGCTGGTGAACAGCTTGTATCCCAGGGCCGCCGTCCCTAGCGTCCCAGCCGGGATCACGTGCGCCACGGCCGCGGCCGAGAGGTCAATCCGGAACAACGTCCACAGGCTTGGCTTGGGACCGGGCGGCAGCAGCACCTTGGTGAGCACCGCGTAACAGAACAGCGACATCCCCTCGAGCGCCACGCCCGCGGCGACCCACCAGGCGCTCACCCGCTCCAGCAGGTACAAGTCCTTGCTCGCGCCGACGAGCTCGGGCACCACCAGGTACTCGATGACGAGCACCAGGATGAAGATAATCGCGCCGCGGCGCGCGGGCTTGGCCAGCAGCGACAGCCAGCCGAGCCACAACCGCCAGCGCCCCCGCGACCGCCCCTGCTCCCCGTTGACCCCAGGGGCGTCTTCGCTAGAGCCCATGGCTCACAACTACCCGATTCCGGACACCTATCGCACGATTGCGCGCCTTGGGTTTGCGAAAATACCCGATCGGGTGCTTGTGCGCCCCAATTCGGGGCTATATTGCTCTCTCCTCACGCGTTGCCGCAGGTGAGAGGGGTGTCTGGAGCGGGTCCCACGTTAGCACTCGAACCTATATCCTGCCGGTATCCAGGACTCCGCAGAAAGTCGATGGGAGGCCACGTGGCTGGTGCCGGCGGCGATCTCGTGCGCGCTGCGGAGTGGCAGCAGGTCCGTGAGTTCGCCTCCGCCGCGCGGGATGCTCCCGCCGCGCTCGCCCTCACGGGCGAGGCGGGCTCCGGAAAGTCACGCCTCTGGCGCGCGGCGGTCGCCGCCACCGACGTCAGCGGGACCCGGGTGCTCCGCAGCGAGCCTTCCGCCGCCGACGCCGACGCCCCGTTCGCTGGCCTGTCCGACCTGCTCGGCGCGATCCTGCCGACGATGGCGGTAGACCTTCCGGAACCGCAGCGGCAGGCGCTGGCCCTCATCCTCCCGGGCGGCCGCGCGACCGGCCCGTCACCGGCACCGCACGCAGTCGGCCGCGCGGTGCTGGCGGCGCTCGATTCACTGCTGGCGGCCGGGCCGCTGATGCTGGCGATTGACGATGTCCACTGCCTGGATAGGGACAGCCTGCACGCGCTGGCCTTCGCAGCCCGGCGCGTTGGCCACCGATCGCTGTCCCTCCTGCTCACGGCGCGCATAAGCGCACCCGCCGACCCACTGACCGTCGGTGATTGCCCGCCGACGCAGGACTGGCGCGCCCTGCTCACCGCGTTCGGAACGGCCGAGGAGATCGCGCTCAGGCCACTGGACGCCACGCAGGTTCGGTGCCTGCTGCCGACGACGGCAACCAGCGCTCAGGCTCAACTGGTCGCGCGCCAGTCACGGGGCAACCCGTTCTGGGCCAAGGAGATCTGGGCAAACCTGGCGTCAGGCGCAGCCCCGTCCGCCGCTGACGACATCCCGGTGCCGGCCATCGCGCGGGCCGCGCTCACCGAGCGGCTTGCGCACCACCTGGACTGGCCCGCCGCAGAGGCGCTCGCCGTCGTCGCGGCGGCTGGCCGGATCACGGCGTCCCAGGCCGCCGTCGTCTTGGCTGACCTTGCTGTCCCCGTCGACGGCATAGACGCGGCTGTCCTCGCGGGGGTCATCGTGGAAGCCAGCGGCAAGCTCGCGGCGGCGCACCCGCTGATCGGCACTGCGGCGGTCGAGGCGCTGCCCGCTGACCGCAAGGGCCTCATCTACCGGCGGCTCGCGGCGATCTCGGCGGGCCTAGAGCGGAGGGCGCAGTTCGCCGCCCTCGCGGCGAGCGCGTCCGGCACCGGCGCAGCCCCCGATGTCGCCGACATGCTGGACGCGGCGGCGGCGGCCGCGCACGCGAAGGCCGCAAACACTGCCGCCGGGAAGTTCGCGGCGCAGGCGGTGACGTTCACGCCTGCGTCTGACACCAAGGCCCTGACCCGCCGCCGGATCAGGGCGGGCGAACTGCTGGACCGGGCTAGCGACCTCGCGGGCGCGCGCGCCCAGTTCGAGGCGCTTGACCTTGATTCACTGCCGACCGCAGACCTCGAGCGCGTCCTGCCCACGCTGGTCGACGCGGTCGAGTACCTCGGCGAGCAAGCCACGGCCACGGCCATGATCACGCGGGCGCTCAAAACCGCAGGCGACGACAGCCGGCGGCGGGCCCTCGCGCTCTCGCTCGCATCAGACTTCTCCTATGGCATTCAGGGCAAGCGCCGTGAGTCAGCCATTGAGGCGATCCGTTGCGCCGAGGCGGCGGGGCCAGCCGCGAACCGCTCGTTGCACCGGGCGCTCGTCAACCTCGCGGGGGAAAAGACCATCGCCGGCGAGGGGCTCGATGGCGAACTGCTCGACCGGGCGAGCCGCCTCGAGCGCTGCCTGCCTAATGTCCCCCTGTACGCAACCGCCGACTTTTACCGTGGAGCGTGGTCGCGGTTGACCGAAAACCTGGAAGCCGTGCGGACCGCGCTGCTCGGCTGCATCGACCAGGCGCGGGAGGCCGGTGAGGATCTCACGCTAGCGCTGTTCCTGTCCTACCTCGCAGTGACGGAGGAACTCGCTGGTGACTATGCGAAAGCCGCGGGGCTCCTCGCGGAAGTCAGGACACTGGAAGCTGCCTACGACTGGCCCCCGTCGCCGTGGCTGCTTGAGCCGCAGTGCAAGTTGCTGATCGCGGCCGGGAACCCCGGCGAGGCGGTGCGGCTCGCCGACGCTTACCTGCCCGAGGACGACCGCCAGCAGTTCACCATCAAGTTCACGGGGGCCTGCCTGCGCGGCAAGGCCAGCTGGTGGGCCGGCGACCTTCCTACCGCGGTACGGCACCTGGAACTCGCCGCACGGTACGCCGACGAATCCGGCTGGCAGGACCCTGGGGCGCGGTCTCGGATTGACCCCCTGCTCGCCGAGGCCTACCTGGCGACCGGGCGGGTAGCCGAGGCAGCCCGCATCTCGGCCTGGCTGCACGAGGCCGGCACGCGCATGAACCGCCCGACGCTGGTGGGTGACGCACACCGGATCGACGCGCTCGCCGCCGCGGCCAATGGCGACTTGGCGGCCGCCGCGCAGGCCGCGCAGGCGGCCGTAGCGGCCCATGAACAGTCCCCGCTCCGCCCCGTCCTTGCCCGCAGCCTCCTGGTCCTGGGCCGAATCGAGCGGCAACGCGGGGACCGCCCCGCCTCCCGGGCGGCGCTCCGGCGGTCACGGGACCTCGCCCTCGTGATCGGCCATCAGCCCTTGCTGGCGAGCATCAAGAAGGAATCGCCGCGCGCCGCGCTGTCTCCTGCGCAGGCGGGTAACGCGCTCACCGAGGCCGAGCGGCGCGTGGCGGACCAGATCTCGCGTGGTGCGACCAGCCGCGAGGCCGCTGCCGCGCTGTTCCTCAGCGTGCGCACGGTCGATGGTCACGTCGCATCCATCTGCCGCAAGCTCGGCGTCCGCAGTCGCTCCGAACTCCGCCGCGTCCTCACGTGATAACACACGGTGGAGCACCGTTGGTGCCTATTCTGGTCTTGTGGCGGGTATGCCGGCAGCAGGCGGCGATTTCGTAAGATCTGCCGAATGGCGACATATACGGGAGTTTGTGACCGCTGCCAAGGGCCGGGCGGCGCCCTCCGCGTATGTTGTATCTGGCGAGGCGGGGGCGGGTAAGTCCACCCTCTGGCGGGCGGCGGTTACCGCTGCCGCTGGCAACGGGATCCGGGTGCTGCGCAGCGAGCCCTCGGCCATCGAGGCAGATGCGCCATTCGCCGGCCTGGCCGACCTGCTCGCCGCCGAGTTGCCCGAGGTGGCCGCCGACATTTCACCCGAGTGCCGCGAGGCGCTTGAGGTTGCCTTGCTGCTCCGGCCGGCTGGTCCAGCGGCACCCGTGGCGCACGCGATCGGACTCGCCGTCCGCACGGTGCTGGACTCCCTCCTCCAGCGGGGACCAGTGCTGCTCGCGGTAGACGACGCGCAGTGGCTGGACGCGGGCAGCCTGGAGGCGCTGGGCTTCGCGCTGCGCCGACTCCCCCAAGGGCCGTTGTCCCTGCTCGTCGCCGCGCGCACCGAAGCGCCAGCCGACCCGCGCACTGTCGGTGCGCCCGCGCCATCGCTGGACTGGCGGGGGCTGCTCGCTACGATCGCGGAACCCGCGGAGGTCATGCTGGCACCGCTGGACGCCGCGCAGGTCCAGCGATTGCTGCCGACAACGGCAACCGCCGCGCAGGCCCAGTTGGTGGCGGCCCAGTCGCGCGGGAACCCGTTCTGGGCACTGGAGCTCTGGCCAGCCATAGCGGCCGCCCCATCAGCGTCTGCGGGCGACACGGCGACACCGTCGCCGAGCCTAGTGGCCGCACGGTTCCAGCGCTCACTGCCACCGCCCGCTGTCGCGGCGCTCGCCGTCGTGGCCGCCGCCGAGCGGATCGGTGAGGGCGACGCCGCCGCCATCATGCGCCGCGAAGGGATCGCCGATCCTGCCGCCGCACTAGCGGCGGCGATCCGCGCTGGGGCAGTCATCAAGAGCGGCGGCAGGCTCAGCGCGGCGCACCCGCTCATCGGCGTCGCGGCCGTCGAAGCGGTGCCGCCGGTGCGTCGTGCCGCGCTCTACCGGAGGGTGGCCGAAGCCTCAGCGAGCCTTGAGCGCCGTGCTCAGTTCGCCGCACTCGCGTCGGCCGCGATCGGGGCGGTGCCAGACCCCGAGGTCGCCAACGCGCTGGAGCAGGCCGCCGAGGCGGCGTCCGGACGGGCCGCGACCGCCACCGCCGGGAAGTTCGCTAAGGAAGCAGTGACATTCACGCCGGAATCCGACACCAGGGCCCTTGTCCGCCGCCGCATCCGAGCTGGCGAACTGCTGTTCCTGGCCAGCGATCTCACCGGCGCGCGGGCCCACCTCGAAGCGCTCGACCTCGGTTCACTCGCTACCGCGGACCTCGAGCGCGCGCTCCCGCTGCTGGCCGACGTCGTGGAGTACCTGGGCGGGCAGGCCGCCGCGACGGCCATGATCACGCGGGCGCTCGAAACCGCAGGCAACGAACACCGGCGGCGTGCGCTTGTGCTCTCGCTGGCCTCCGATGTCTCCTACGGCATTCAGGGCAGGCGCCGCGAGTCCGCGGTTGAGGCGATCCGTTGCGCCGAGATAGCGGGACAGGCCGCCGACCGCTCGCTGCACCGGGCGCTGGTCAACCTCGTGGTAGAAAAGGCCATCGCGGGCGAGGGGGTTGACGCCGGGCTGCTGGATCAGGCCGCGCGCGTCGAACTCCGCGTGCCCGGCGTCCAGTTGCACGATACGGCCGACCGGCACCGGGGGACGCGGTACCTGAATGCCGAGAACCTGGACGCCGCACGTCCTGCGCTGCTCCGCTGCGTCGCCCGGGCCCGGGAGTCCGGCGAGGACCTCGTGCTCGCGGTCTTCCTGTCCTACCTCGCGCGGACGGAGCAACTCGCCGGCGACTACGCGAAAGCCGCGGCGATCGTGGCCGAGGTCAGCGCGCTGGAGGCGGCCTACGACTTGCCCCCCTCTCCGGCGACGCTGCAAGCGCGGTGCGAATGGCTAATCGCGGCAGGAGATACCGCGGAGGCACTGCGGCTCGCCGAAGACCACTTTCCCGACGATGAGTCCCAGCAGCTCGCTGTGCGGTTCGCGGGGGCCTTCCTGCGCGGCCACGCCACCTGGTGGGCCGGGGACGTCGCCGCCACGGTACGACAGCTAGAGGTCGCCGAACGGTACGCCGACGAACTCGGGTTGCGCGATCCCGCGGCGCGGGGACAGATTGACCATCTCCTCGGCGAGGCCTACGTAGCGACTGGGCAGATAGCCGAGGCAGCCCGCATCTCGGCCTGGCTGCGCGAGTTCGGCACGCGCATGAACCGCCCCGCGCAGATCGGCAACGCCTGCCGGATCGACGCGCTCGCGGCCGCGGCCAACGGCGACCTGCACACCGCAGAGCTGTGCGCGCGGGCGGCGGTGGCGGCCCATGAGCAATCCCCGCTGCGCCCCGAACTCGCCCGCAGCCTCCTCGTCCTCGGGCGAATCGAACGACGGCGTCGGAACCGTCCGGCGTCCCGCGCCGCGCTCCAGCGGTCATGGGACCTGGCCCTCGCGATCGGGCACGGCCCGCTCCTCGACCAAGTCGCTGATGAGCTGGGGCGCACCACGACCATTCGGCCCCAGCAGGTCCGGACAGCGCTCACTGACGCCGAGCAGCGCGTCGCGGAGCATATCGCGAAGGGCGCGACCAGCCGCGAGGCCGCGGCGGAGCTCTTCATCAGCCCGCGGACGGTGGAGACGCACATCGCGTCCATCTACCGCAAGCTGGGCGTCCAGAGCAGGCTCGAACTGCGGCGGGCACTGACCGGGCAATAGCCCTTACGTCACGATATTTCGGCATCACAATCACGTAGTTTTCCCGGATGCTGCCGCTCGCGTGCGCGTTGGATACTGGCCACGAGCGGGCAAGACGCCGATCACTCGCTGGAAGCGGGTGATACACGCCCCCCTCACCGCTTCCGGTCGTCTTGCCCGCCCTTAACTCATGGCACACGGCTTTAGCCGCAGCGCGGCATGAGGTGACAAATGCAGGCTCCAGGGCCATCGCTTCCTTGGCGAGACGGTTGCGGGATAGCAGAGCTGCCACGGGTCGGGGTGCCGTTGCCTGCGCGGGTCTACGATTACCTACTCGGCGGGAAAGACAACTACACCGTCGACCGGGAGGCCGGAGATCTGCTGTGCGAACGCCTGCCGCACGCCGTGGAGTTGGCGTGGGCCAGCCGGCGGTTCCCGCAGCGGGTGGTGAAGTTCATGGCCGAGGCCGGCATCACCCAGTTCCTCGACATCGGCCCGGGCTTCCCAACTGCCCTGACCACGGACGAGACGGCCCTGCGGGCCAACCCCGGCGCGCGCATCGTGTACGCGGACAATGATCCGGTGGTCGTGTCGCACCTGCGGGCGCTGCGCGGCGACGACCGGGTCATCGCCATCCACGCGGACGTCCGGAACCCGGACGAAGTCCTCAAGTCACCGGCGGCGCAGGAGTTCATTGACTTCACCCGCCCTGTCGGGTTGCTGCTGACTAACGTCCTGCACTTCCTGCCCGCGGAGTGCGACCTTCGCGAAATCGCGAGCATCCTTCGCGGGCGGCTGGCGCCAGGGTCGTACTTTGCCGTGTCACACGTGTCCGCCACGGGAACAGCGCCCGAGTGGCGCAAGGCCGTCCTGGGCAGCTTCCCGCTAGGCTCCCCCGCCTGCCCGGTCTTCCGCCCGGCCGACCAGATCCGCCTGGTGTTTGGTGACTGGCCGCTGGTCCAGCCGGGACTCGTCGACATAGCCGACTGGCACCCCGACAACGTATCGCCGACGGCACCCGCCCTCATCAGCTGCCTCGGGGGCGTGGCGGCGGCGCCCCGCCGCGCCTGAGCCGCCATCCCCGGGCCGCCCTGCCGTGGGTCACTGATTCACGCGCAGGAAGGCCTCCGCTGGCGTGCCGGGGAGTCCGTGCTCGCCCCGCAGCTCATCCCGGGTCAGCCCGAGCAGAACGGCAAGCGATGTCCGGTTGGCCTCGGTCATGCCGTACGGGCCCGCTGCGGCGGCGCCCGCCGGGCCTGCCGCTTCCCTGGCCGCCGCGAACCACTCGTAGAGGTCTTGGCCGATGCCCGGGTACGCGGCGAGTAGTTCTTCGCGCACGACGACCGCGTGGTTGACGGGGTCGGCGCCGGTACGGGCCAGCCAGTCGCGCTCGGCTGCGCCCGGGTCGTCCCACAGCGGATACACCGAGTCGTCACGCACGCTCAGCCCGATCCCGGCCTGGAGCTCCCCCGCGCGCAGCATGGCGCGCAGGTCCGCCCCGGGCAGCTTGACCACGTTCGGCGGGAGGGTCAAGTCGGGGACATGCTCCTCGTCAGCGATGACCCAGGTGACGTCCGCGGTGTCGACGCCGAACTGGCGCGCCAGGACGCCGCGCGCCCAGACCGCCGTCGTCATCGTGAATGACCGGCTGCCGACACGCGTGCCCGCGAGCTGGGCCGGCGTCGCGATGCCGCTGTGCTGCCCGCACTCGAATGCCGGGTGGGGGAAGTGCCGCGCAAGGAAGACCGGCAGCGCCAAGAAGGGGCGGCCGCGCCCACGGGCCAGGTAGTGCGTGACTACGGCCATCTCACAGATATCGAACTCAAGATCCCGCACCATCCGCCGGAAGGCCCGGTTAACGGGCTTCACCTCGACGAATTCGGCGCGCAGGCCGCGCGGCGGTGCCAGCGCGCCGTCGACAATCGCCGCGGTGTGCGGCCGCCGCTCGATGGCTATCTTCAGCGTTCGCTCCATGACCGGCTCTCCTCTCAGCTCAATCCCGGGTAGACGTCC
>Ga0310811_10013468_pt1 | contig 10654 bp, 10 predicted proteins | sample YCmetagenome_FD_207642 | JGI IMG/M metagenome (GOLD analysis project Ga0310811, IMG submission 207642) | Soil microbial communities from experimental microcosm in Duke University, North Carolina, United States - YC | ecosystem: Engineered > Artificial ecosystem > Soil microcosm > Unclassified ...
GAACCCCGCTGATCCAATAATTACACCACCCATTAACCCACCAAAATGTGCTGCGTTATCCGCACGCATAGCTTTTCCAAAAACAAGGTTGATGCCCAGAAAAAATAGAAAATTGAAAAGAATTGGCAGTATTGAATTTTTGGCTTTGCGAGTATGGTATAAACTAATAATAATTGAGAAACCAAAAAGACCGAAAATGGCACCTGAAGCGCCTACACTGGAAACGAATAAATTCCAGTACAAACTACACAAGGCTGATGCAATACCCGAAAGAAAATAAACCCACAAGAACTTAACCGATCCAACCTGTTGCTCAACTTCATTCCCAACTGAAAACAATGCAAACATGTTCAATGCCAGGTGAAGCAGATGTCCATGTAAAAACATGCTGGTAAAAATTCTGTACCACTCTTGATCTAGTGTAAAAGGATTAAAGAGTGCGCCATTCCTTAAAAGGTTCTCAGACCATTCAGGCTCGTCCAGCGTTTGAATCTGAGTATAGCATAAAATAAAAACTGCAATGTTGACAATTATGAGAATGATAGTTGCCGGAAACCTTTTGATACGATCCATAAGCTTCACAAGATAAGCGCTAAATCGCAGAGAATGATAAGGTCAGGAAGAAATATGCAACGTCGAATTTCGACTAGCTTATTTTATTATTTGTATAGATTAAAGTCAACGTCAAGCTTTTCGAAGTTTCCGGATTTAATTAAATGTTCGTCCAGAATTTTAATTCCATCGTGATTATTATCGGCCATAATGAAGACAAAGCCCCAGATATCTTTTGACAAACTGAAATCACCAACAGATGATGATAGCTCAAGAACCACTTCATCGTTCATCCATAAATCAGATACGGATTTAGTTTGAATATCTAATTCATTAAATGCTTTAAACAAATCAGACATAAAATCATCCTGCTCCGAACCTATAAAAAATTCCAGGAGCAGGTTATTTCCTCCGTATGCGGGTCTGAGTTTATACTGATACACTTAGTAACGATTTACTCTTCAAAGATAGGTAAACAATAGTGTACCAAAATAAGCAGTCATTCAATCCGTTTCTGATTTTGTGAATGATTGATTTAGAATTATTATAAACTATTAATCATCACATTTTTTTATTCTTAATTATTTTGAAATGCAAAACGCTATAATCTATCTTTGCATCATGCAAAAAGAAATGCACACATATTTTATACTTAGCAGTCGCCCTAAAGCAACTAATAAGTTATCGCCGCGGATTTTCAGTTAATCATCATCATGTGATCTTCACTGAAAACCCGGCATCGTCCGGGTTTTTTATTTTATAACCCGACATAAACTAAATTTTTAAAATCATCTGAGAAGATGAGTGGAATTGCTTTGTCGTGTACAAAGAGAAAGGAGTAATTATGAAACGAAAAATGTTAAGCGGAAAAGATTTAATCAAGTTGGGCTATCCTGAAGGTAAAGCCATTGGGATTGCTATCAACACGGTATTAAAATATTTCCGCAGAAGTGAAAAAGAAGAAATATACAGCATACTGAAAGCTGTTATTGCTAATCCAAAAGATTTTGTCAATGATTCTATATGGAGTAAGGTTGCACTTACACTGGTACCAACTGAAAAGAAATCCATGGTGCATCAATTAAATAAAAGCAGAATTGATTACAGACTTTTTGGTGCAAGTGAGATTGAAGAAGGTGCACGTAATCAGATGGAGATTGCCATGAAGTTACCTGTTACTGTAGCTGGTGCTTTAATGCCAGATGCTCATCAGGGTTATGGTTTGCCTATTGGTGGAGTACTGGCAACAAACAATGCTGTGATACCATATGGTGTAGGTGTTGATATTGGGTGTCGCATGTGTTTAACAGCATATCCGCTGGATGAAAAATTTCTGGAGCGCAACCGTAGCAATCTGAAACAGATTTTGCTTGACAATACCTACTTCGGAAGAGAGATCGCAAAGAAACCAAAAGATCATGAAGTGCTTGATAGAAGTGAGTTCAATGAGATCACAATCTTAAAGAAACTTCAAGGTCGTGCAGCTATGCAGATCGGATCATCCGGAAGTGGTAATCACTTTGTAGAATTCGGCATCATGGAATTGCCAGCCAACAACACCTGGAAACTCGCTGCTGGAAAATATGTGGCTGTATTGTCGCACTCGGGTTCTCGCGGACTTGGTGCTGAAATAGCAAGACATTATACCAAGCTAGCCAAAGCGTTGTGTCATCTTCCTGGTGAAGCTGCAAACCTGGCGTGGCTCGATCTGAATACAGAGGCTGGTCATGAGTATTGGTTAGCTATGAATCTTGCAGGTGACTATGCATCTGCAAATCATCATCAGATTCATGCGCGCATTGCTGCTGCCCTTGGAGAGAAATCACTACTGACGGTAGAGAACCATCACAACTTTGCCTGGAAAGAAAAGTTATTTGATGGTACTGAAGTAATCGTGCATCGTAAAGGTGCAACACCAGCAGGTGAAGGAGTGCTCGGAATTATTCCTGGGTCTATGACAACACCCGGATTTGTGGTGAAGGGCAAAGGCAATGCTTCGTCTCTCCTGTCAGCATCACATGGTGCTGGTCGGTTAATGTCGCGTAGTGCTGCCAAGCAAAGCATTACCAATAAAATGGTGAAGCAGGCACTGGAACAGAGTAACGTTGACTTACTTGGTGGAGGTATGGATGAAGCTCCAATGGCTTATAAGGACATCCACAAGGTAATGAGCTATCAGCATGAGCTTGTAGAAGTAATCGGGCAATTTAATCCGAAGATAGTACGCATGTGCGGCGATGATACACCCGCAGAAGATTAAAAGTTCAAGGGTAAGGTTTCAAGTTCAACGCGAATCCAACCTTGAACTTGAAAAATAATTTTAAACTTGAATGACAATGAAACTTGAATGGGTAGAGAAATATATGACAGATGCTGAGCATCTGATCACCGACAACCAGTTGGAACAAGGTCTTGGAATCTTAACCAACTTGTTATATGAAGAGCCTGGCTATGGAAGTCTGCACAATCACTTGGGTTGGGCATACTTATACTATGCCGGTGATACAGCTAAAGCTGAGCTACACTTTTCTATGGCAATGCGTTTTGATGCCGAGTATGCAGCACCATACTTACACATGGGTACATTGTGTATCCGTGGACATCGTTACGATGATGCTATTAAATATGCAGAGCAAGGCTTAACAAAAGCCAGCGCTAACAAAGTTGCTTTATATGAAATTATCGGCAATGCATATGAGTTAAAAGCTGAATACACCAAAGCTATTAAAGCATACAAAGCAGCATCTATGGGTTCACTTGCAACCTATGAGATTTCAAACCTGACGGAAGGCATTAAACGATGCTGGAAGAAAAGAGTAACATTATTTTTTACATTCTAAAAGTAGAGACGTGATGCGCGCGTCTCTACTTGTTTTAAAAATATGGTTTTAGAATTTCGGTGCTCTTATCCCACAGCCAGTTTGCATTTTCATCTGTAGCATCGCTATTACTTATTTTAGCAAGCTTGCTTTTAGCAAAATACTTTCCTGTATAAGGTTTTAATTGTTGAATATTTTCTTCTGTCAGATAAATGCTGGTGACAGCGCCTTTCTCTGATGTGATAAAGAAAGGTTTAAAGACGGTAATTACAACCTTCATCATACCGGTAACCGTATTTCCGAAATTAGTATTCACAACTCCCGGATGCAGGGAATATGTTGTAACGTTATTCGGCAAACGTTTTGCCAGTGCCATCGTAAAGAGTACGTTGGCCAACTTTGCATCACCATAAGCTTGCTGAGGATTATGTTCTGCAGGCTTTGTAAAAAAGCGCGACACCTTTCCCTGCGAATGCAACGCAGAAGAAACATTTATGACTCTGGCTTCAGTTGAATTTTTTAACGCTGGCATTAGCAATTCAGTTAACAACATGTGGCCGAGATGCGCTGCAACAAATGCCTTCTCAACACCATTAACATATTCAATGACCGGCGGATAATAACCTGCATTATTAATCAGTCTGTCGATAGTTGGGTGACTTGATAAAATAGTGCTCGCTGCTTTCTTAACGGAATTCAAATCACTTAAGTCAGCTACAACATTTTCAGCTTGAATAGAAGGATTATCTCTCTTTAATTCGGCTACTAATTTATCACCTTCAATTTTGTTGCGACAGATTGTAATAATAGAATAGCCCTGCAAAGCCAGTGCTTTAGCAGTTGCTCTTCCAATACCTGAGTTCGCTCCTGTAATAACTACTGTTTTTGTCATAGTGGGTTTTGTTAACTATGACCTGAGACGGATTGCGTTAAGAAATATTTTAACGAGAAGGACTTAATAAATAACTAGATCTCCAGCAGATCGGTTTCAGCCTTCATCAAGGCGATAAGCTTATTGTTGAACTTATTAAAACTGGCAACAGCTTTTTTACCTGCTTCCGTTACTTCTGCGCCGCCGCCATGTGAGCCACCCTTGCTGGTAATAACATAAGGATTTTTCGCCATGGAATTCATTTCGTCAATCATAGCCCAGGCTTTCTTATATGACATCTTCATTCCTCTTGCGGCTTTGGTTATTGAACCATGATCGAGAATACCTTGAAGAAGCTCTACACGGCCAGGTCCAAAGAATTTGACCCCATCGATTTCAATCCAGCATTTTACTCTGAGTTGCAAAGGCTTATTCGAAACTTTCTTCATATCAATGACATTCGATTTATTCAAAGATAAAATTTTCAAAGAAAACTTTTTTACTTACCACCAACCAACACATGATATTCTGCGGGAATGGTTATTCCTTTAAAATGACCCGTCGCTCCATAAAAAACAAAAGCAGTTAAAAAGAATCCAGCAATAAATAATATGGTTGCCTGTTTGTTGGGAGATAATCCAACCAACGTTGACTTCATTTTAGCAGCATGTATTGAAGCCAGATGACCAAATACTGACACGATAGCAAATCCATAATAAGGAATAAAGAATAGATTAAATGGAAAGGTATTCAGACCGGCTACACCAAAATAAAAATTCGTATCAAGATGAAGATACAATCGTCCGCCAATGACAGCACTTACATGTATAATCAAAAAGAAGGCGAGATATAATCCCGTCCACATATGAAGTTTTTCAAATGATGAAACGGCAATTTTTCTTTTATTTATGAAAAGCTTCATTCCGGATAAGATCTGAGTAAGCACTGCCAGCAACAGCAACGTCTCTATAAATACATTTCTGTAAACAATCCGTAAAGAATTCATGATCTCAATATGCTTGTCAGCACCTGCAACGCTACAAACATGATTGAAAAGATGTGCCGTAATAAAAACAGTAAGAATTATCCCGGAGATATAATGGATTCTTTTTAATGATGCCATAAGGTGAGAGGTATTCGTGTCTGCAACTATTATAATTCAGGTCTGCATAATACGCATCGTTTGTTTGCCGATTCATAAAAACCAAAACTAATTTTTAATATCTTTAAGTTTCGCATCAACCAAGCGCTTGGCAACAACCTTAAAGAGTATAAAGCTTCAGACTTACGAAACGCTATTCCGGGAGCTGTTCAAACCGCTTTGTGGTTTTGCTATGAAATACGTGCGCGATCTTGACGAGGCGAAGAGCCTGGTGCATGAGGTTTTTATAGTTGTGTGGGAGAAATTCGATAGCCTTCCGGCGGATACAAACTACCGAAGTTATCTGTACACCGCTGTGCGCAATCGTTCCCTCAATTACATCCGCGATCAAAAGAAACACGTGATGCTTGAGCATGTGCCTGAAGAAAAAGCAATGGAAATAAACACATCATTGGAGGCCGAGGAGCTTGAAAAAGAAATAGAATTTGGGATTCAGTCCTTGCCTGAAAAGTGTCGGATGGTCTTTGAATTGAATCGCTCAGAAGGATTAAAATATGCGCAGATCGCTGAAAAAATGGGCATTTCAGTAAAGACTGTAGAGGCGCAAATGTCTAAAGCATTAAGCGTTTTGCGAGAGCATTTGCGTGAATTTATATCTCTGTTATTTTTTATGTTTTGGCCATAAGGGTAAGCCCCGAGTTTTGTGTTATATAGTTAGCTACAAAAGTGATAGATGATAAAAACGATAGTGTAAAAGAGCTGCTCACCAGACACCTGGCAGGCGAAACCTCGGTTGATGAGGCTGAACAAGTACATGCATGGCTTGATCAGAAACCTGAAAATGAGCAGTATTATAATGATCTCAGAAAAGTTTTTGATCTGAGTCAGCAACACTATGCCCGTCAGTCTCATCAGGATCTGGACATTAACATTGATGCCGAGTGGAATCAGTTTGTTAATCAGATCAGCAAGCCTGAAGGTAAAAGCGTTACCATGCCAGCGCCAGAAAGACAATCCGCTTCTACATGGTATCGTGTTGCTGCAGCGGCTATCATACTTATCGTGTCCGGCTTTGCTCTTAATTATTTCCTTAACAGGGAAACTGACATTCAGTATCAAACTGCTGACAGTACGCAGGAAGTTGTTTTACCCGATGGATCACATGTGACCTTAAACAGATATTCCCGCCTTGCTCTTACATCATCTTTTGGTAAAGAGAAGCGAACACTAACCTTAACAGGCGAAGGTTTCTTTGATGTTGCACATGATAAGTCAAAACCTTTCATCATCAACACAAAAAGTACACGGGTTGAAGTAGTTGGAACTTCATTTAATGTTCGTGCATACGACAGTCTCGAAAAAGTAGAAGTCACCGTACAAACCGGAATTGTAAAATTTGCTGTGCCCCAACTTAACCAGGAAGTGAAATTAGTAGCAGGAGAAAAAGGCATTTACGCAAAAGAGAATTCCAAAGTAGAGAGCAAAGTAAATGATGATGCTAACTTCATCTCCTGGAATACGCAAAAGATTGTATTCAATGAGAACAGTCTGCAATCTGTTATAGAAACATTGAGTAAAACCTATCATGTAAACATCGTATTATCCGCTGATGTTCCGGCTTCATGTGTCGTAACCGTAACATTCGATCATCAATCATTGGATGCTGTCCTTCATGTGCTAGAGAGTACCCTTAATCTGAAATATATCGTCAACGGAAACCGCATTGAAATTACAAGTGCCGGATGCTAACATGCATTAACCGATTTATCAAATCGAACTACTTGGCAATGTTAACATTGTTGATGTTGCTATCCCATTATACCGTTCACGCTCAAAACAAAATTCCAGATACTAAAATCACTGTTGATGTAAATGGTATTGCGCTCACTCAATTACTGGACATCATTCAAAAGAAGAGTGGTGTTTCATTCTCTTATAATCCCAACAAAATCTCATCCGATCAGAAGATCAACTACAAGGCGATCAACAAAACATTAACAGCCATACTAAACGACATGGCAGATCAATTCGCTTTAAAGTATATGCTGGTGGAAAATCAGATTATTTTAAAACCAGAAAAGAAGCCTGAGAAAAAACAAACACAAAACATTACCTTCAGCGGTAATATAAAAGACAAAAAAAGCGGTGAGGCTCTCATTGGTGCAACACTTATTGTAAAGGAACTTCAAACTGGTTCTGTAACAAATGCCTTTGGTTACTTCTCTTTAACTATCCCGAAAGGAATGTATTCTGTAACCTGTTCGTTCATTGGTTACAAGCCTTATACTACTACTGTTGATCTTAGTTATCCTATCAAAGAAAACATTTTATTAGAAGAAGAACCTCCGTTACTCCAGGAGATCGTCGTTGTAGGCGAACTTCATGATGTGGTGAAGGAAATTCAATCCAGCATTACAAACATGCGACCCAAGCTGGTAGAAGAGCGACCTGCTCTGTTAGGTGAAATGGATGTTGTTAAATCATTGGAGTCCGTACCCGGAATAAAATTGCACTCCGATGGTTCTACTTTCTACTATGTACGCGGCGGAAATCGCGATCAAAATCTTTTACTTCTTGATGATGCACCCATTTATAATCCAAGTCATATGCTTGGTGTATTCTCCACCATCATACCCGATGCTGTTAATGATGTAAATCTTTACAAGGGAAACATGCCTGCATCATTGGGCGGAAGGTTATCCTCTGTTTTAGAAGTGCGCACCAAGAAAGGTAACGATCAGCATTTTCAATTCTGGGGAAGCACCGGGTTGATTTCTACTAAGGCTGGTGTTGAAGGACCAATAAAAAAGAATTCAAGTTCATTCCTGGTGTCAGCAAGAGCGTCTAACGTTGGATGGCTATTTAAGCAGGCTGATAAAAATATTAAGCAATTCAACTTCTTCGATCTTACAGGTAAAGTGAATTTTAAGTTCAATGCCAATAACCAGGTGTTTTTCTCTTCTTATACTGGCAGTGATAATTATATGAACAACACCAATGGACTTGCATGGAGTAACACAGCAGGCACGTTACGATGGAATCATCTCTTCACTGACAAGCTCTTTCTAAATACTACGCTGGCAGCAGGCAACTATGATTATTCATTATATACTGATGTTGCTACCAATACAAAATGGAGTTCGCACATTGGCAACATCAACCTCAAATCTGATTTCAGTTATTTTATCAAGCCTGAGAATGAATTGACATTTGGCTGGAGTATCAACGGTTATAATTTTAATCCGGGAAATCTTAAATCAGATGTACCGCTCCCTAATGTTCCAACGCTATCTGTTCGAAATTCAGTAGAGTTTGTGCTATATGGAAATCATGAAGTAAAACTCGGAAAACATTTAGGAGCAAACTATGGCATCAGACTTTCTTCCTGGAAAAATACGGGTGAATCATTTGAGTTCGTATTTGATGAGAATAGAAATCCTATCGATACTTTATATTACAAGAAAGGACAAAGTTATAGTCGTTTCATTAGAGCTGAGCCCCGCGTGACATTAAACTATTTATTAGGTGATCAGTCTTCCATCAAAGCAAGCTATGCACGCAATGTTCAGAATGTTCATCTCATTTCAAATTCCGTTAGTCCGTTTACTTCGTTGGAAGTGTGGCTTCCCAGCAGCATTAACATAAAACCTCAAATTGCAAATCAATTCACATTGGGATATTATCGATCACTGCCCATAAAGGGAACATCATTTAGTGCAGAGACATATTATAAAAAAATGTATAACCAGATTGATTATAACGCTCATGCCGAAACATTATTAAATCCTTTGCTTGAACGCGAGCTTCGGTTTGGAACAGCTACTGCTTATGGACTTGAGCTCATGGCTAAAAAAGATGAAGGTCGTGTTCATGGATGGCTTGGTTATACGTATTCAAGAGCTAAACGAAAATTTGCCGATATTAATAACGGCGCCACTTATAACGCTTTTTATGATCGACCGCATCAAATCAATCTGATGGTTGCTTATGATGTTAATGCACGATGGAACCTGGGCATGAACTGGAACTATTCAACGGGTGCACCCTATTCCGCACCGATAAGCTTCTATAAATACAATGGAGAGGAAGTTCCAATCTATGGTCAGAAGAATAATGCTCGTCTGCCCGATTATCATCGCATGGATTTATCAGCTACGTTTAAGCTGAACAAGAATCCGGAGAAGAGATTCAAGCATAGTATATCATTCTCCATATTTAATATTTATGGAAGAAAGAATGCGCTCTTTATCAACTACAATAAGACGGAGCAAAGTGACGGTTCATTTAAAGTCCCAACGAATCTGTTAGAATCGGATCGAAAGGCTTCGCAGTTTTACCTTTTCAGGTTTACACCATCGTTCTCTTATAATTTTAAATTTTTATGAAGAAGATGCGAACCATAATAATTTTTTTTGTTTGCATGCTTTGTGTCGCATGTGAGGAGTCTGCAAACATTCATTTATCAACTGAAGAAACTAATCTGATTGTTGTAGAAGGTATTGTTACCAGTGAAAACACTAATCACCTGATTAAGCTTTCGCACACGTATCAAAATATCAATGGAATAGCAGAACCTGTTAGCGGAGCTTCAATTGAAATAACAGAGGGTCTGAATAACTATCCGCTTATAGAATCACCTGCGGGATCGGGGGAATATTATACACCCATCATGCGGGCGGTGACCGGTAAGACGTATACTATCACCATCCAATATCAAAGTAAAACATATACCGCTCAGGATAGTCCATTGCCAGTAGAACCATTACCAACCATTCAGTATTATAAAACGAATAATCAATATTCATTATCACTCAGTAATTATGGACAGGATGCTAACTTCATCAATCATTCCATCTCATGGAAAAATACACCAGCTTGTACTTCCGGAATATGTGAGAGCAAAGTTGTTTACTACGATTTAAAGACTATTGACGTAAATGAAATCTTCAAACCAAAAAAAGAAGATCTGCTCTTTCCTGTAAATTCTACTATCATCAGAACGAAGTATTCAGTAAGTGACGCGTACAAATCTTACTTACGATCTATGCTCTCAGAAACAGAGTGGCATGGTGGGATTTTTGATGTGCAACGAGCCAATGTGAGCACCAACCTCAGCGAAGGAGCTGTAGGTTTCTTTGCTGTGTCAACAATAGTTTCTGATACAACTATGGTGTTAGAATAAGCCTCACCCTAAATCCCTCTCCAACAAGGAGAGGGACTTAAGCCCTTCTCCTTTGGAGAAGGGTTGGGATGAGGCTTACTTCTTAATTACTTTAAATGATTGGCTGCTTCGAAGACCATTGATATGCA
>Ga0310811_10013470_pt1 | contig 10654 bp, 6 predicted proteins | sample YCmetagenome_FD_207642 | JGI IMG/M metagenome (GOLD analysis project Ga0310811, IMG submission 207642) | Soil microbial communities from experimental microcosm in Duke University, North Carolina, United States - YC | ecosystem: Engineered > Artificial ecosystem > Soil microcosm > Unclassified ...
ATTTCGTCGTGCCGCTGCTCACCCGGCTGCGTACCGGATGTTCAATCGAATTCGATCCCGACGCGCTGGCGTACGAAGAAACGCCCGCGGCCATCGGGTCGGAATTCAACCGGCGCGCTCGCATCGGGACCGGCGGCTTTCAGAGCGTTCCGCTGCTCTGGACGCTGCTCAACCCGGCGCGCGGCTGGATTTCGTTCACGTATTTTTCGCACAAGATCACCCGCTGGTTGTGTCCCTTCCTTCTCATCGGCACATTTGCAACCAGTCTGTTTCTGGTGGATCGGCACCCGTACGATTACTTGTTGGCAGCGCAGCTCGCGTTGTACCTTGTCGCAGGAGCAGGCACGCGGGTCACGAGCCCAGGCATCGCATCAAGATGCCTTCGGTTGACCACGCTGTTCGCAGGTATGAATCTCGCGCTGCTCGTCGGGTTCTGGCGGTGGGTGACAACCGAGCCACAAGGCGCCTGGACGAGAACCGCCAGACCGTAGCTCACGCTGTGGGCATCTCGTAAGGTCGTACCAGCTGCGAGTGGAACGTGCCGAAACGAATCCTGACGACCCAGTCGACAAACCACGAGGAAGCACCGAGTATCAATAAGGGATAAACCGGGAGCATGTAGCGATTCAGCGGTAACGTAGCTATATGCAACAGGGCGAAATAGCCGCAGACGATTCCGATGACCATCCCGAGAGTCGTCCCAGCCACAACCCATTTCCACAACTGAACAAGCCCGGCCAACACAATTGGCAGCGAGCACAGCCCGAGGAATAACTGGCCTCTGAACGTTCCGCTCTCGGTCGAGAACCACAGAAGCAGGGTCTTCTTCATAACGAACGGAACGAAAGACAAAGGTTCGTCCCTCAGGCGCTCTACGTAGCGGTGAAGACCCACGGCGAATAGCCATGAATCTATTCCACCTTCATGGTCACTCGCGGGCTTCACTATTCCAGCCTGAGCAGCGTGCGCGTACAGTTCGGGAAAGACCGCGTGTTTTCCCTCGATGGTAAAGACACGCTCGTCCGAACCTTGCAGGAAGGCCGAACCGAACCCCACCGCGACGGGTATTGGATCGTTCAGAACAATTCGATTTCGTATTGCCCACGGCGCGACGACGAGCGCGAACCCGACGAGGACGAGAACGTACCAACGGTACGCGCGCCGGGACAACGCTAGAAGAAACAAGGGCGCGCACAGCATCACGGGCGTCCCTCGGAAGAGCGTCGCTGTTCCGAGTAACACACCTGCAAGCAGAGCCAGAGAGGCGCGCGATTTTGTCAACGATACGATCAGTACGACGACAGCGGCGATGAAGATGGTCGTGAACAGGGTTTCTGCCGTAATCCACGTTGACAGTGCGATCTCGGGCGGATAGAGAAGCCAGATGGCGCCGGCGATTGCGCCCTGCAACGCTCCGACAAATGCACTACCGACCCAAAACAACAGGAGCGCCGTCGCTAAATCGGCCAGCATTTGTAACGTCACGGCCACGACACCGTATTTGGCTGGAGCGACCGCCATTGACGCGGCGAGAACTGTCGAATAGCCAGGTGGGACCTTACTGTCGAGGCGACTGTCGGGCCCGTTGAATCTGCCTTCGCGAAGTAACCGCTGAGCGGCAGGAATGTAGTGATCGACGGCGTTATCCCCGCTGAACGGCGCGATCCGGCCAGCGGAAAACAGCGTCACGAACAGCGCAATCTTGACGATTGTGATGGCGACGAGAGATGAGACGACACCTGTCGTCGTCAGACGCATATCACCCCACACGTGGCGCGTGATTACTGTCCGCCCCGAGGAGTCCGCGCGACTTGTGGAAACCACATCACCGACACTTGGTAGGCGGTCTGCTCGAGCTGATAAGGATGGCCTGCCTGGATATAACGTTGCGCACCGACTCGGCCGAGGGAGATGTCGCTGATGATCGAGAAATGGCGTCCCATTTCACGGCCGAACGTGCCCCGTTGAGACCAGCTATTGGTTGTCGCGACGCGGCTCGTGATCGCGTGGCGATCGACGAATACCGCATCGAACCACCATTTCGCGCGAAGCGGCTTCCAATGCCAGGCGGCATCAATCGTGTCGACCCACCATGCGATTCCAGCAATCCCGATGTATCGATCGCCGATTCCGCGATTATAAGCAGCCACGAAGGAGTGGCTTCTAACCTTTAGCCCTATGGCGCTACCGAACGTGATGGTCTGGTGTCGATCCGAGCCCTGGTAATTCTCGACGTATCCTGTCGACAATGAGTAAAACCACCGACGTTGTATCCGGGACAGCGAGATTGATCCCGAACCACCGGCGAAGGAGAAGGTCGGGCTGTCGGAACGGAGATATCCCGCACCGAACCCGAGCAGCGTCCGATTGGACCTCGAGTAGGTGACACTCAGGGCAGCGCCGGCCGATGTCATCTGCGGAAGTTCAAAACCAAAGTCCTGCGGACCTGCGTTCCTGATCTTCTGCGCGCTGGCGCCCATGTCGACCGCGAGTCGCGGCGACGGGCTATACACGACGTCGACCTGACCCCCTTCATTCGCCATTCGTCGACCGAAGATGAACCGCTCGGTCGTGAGATCCGATTGCAAACCTCCGGCAATCGCGAGATTCGGATTCGCAGGAGTGCCCGGAGTTGCAAGGGAGCCGGCCAGGTCGCGGACTGATGCATCCGCCAATGCAATCTTCCGAATTGTCGACGGATAGAACAGCGCCACCTCAAAACTCATGACCGAGGCACCACCACCGGCACTCAAACGCCATCGCCTCGCCACCGGCGTGCTGAACACTCCGCTGAGCGCGTGGCTCCACGTCTTTGGATTTCCTTCGGAATAGGTCGCGCCGTAATTGGCCGTGTAATCGACAGCCGCAAACGAGCGCCGGCCCATCTTGAGCCAGTTCACGTCAGCAGACCCGGAAAGAGCATTGGACGAACCCAGGAACACATCAGGAAACGTGATGATGCCTGCCGGAACCTGTTGAGAAAATCGACTCGCCGACACACCGATACTCCGAACGCTCAGGCCGCCTGCGGGACGCGAGGCCTCCTCGCGCGGTCCAGGATCCTGGGCGCGGGCGGCGACAGGCATTGCGCCGCACACCGCACTGACGACCAGGACTGCACTGAAACGTCGCACCATTCGAAGTAACTCCCAAATGTGAGGGGTAGGGGTCCAACCATAGCCCGTGCGGGCGAACGCATGCAAAATCGTTAGGGTGTTCTATGAGGACGCAATGTGAGTGCCACGACCCCGCGTATCGACGCCAATCGGTATCCGGCAGTTGAACGGGCCTTGTCGCTTTTAGATCTAGATTACCCCTGTGCGAGCTGACATTTGTCGGCGGATCACGGCACTTTTGTCGCAGTTTCGCGGCGAAAACGAAGCGTGCGTCAGGCTACCCGCCTATGACCTCAAGGCGGCGGCGCGAATTGGATTCGCCACGTATTCGGGACCCGTTGTCTCTCGCCAAAAAATCGTTCGCCTGCTCGATGTATCGCCGGCCAGCTGCGAAGCGCGGGGCCAGCAGGTTGTAATGGAGGATGTAAAGGACCGCCATGATTCCGTCGCGCAGCCCTATCTTCTTGCCCTCCTCGTAGCTGCGACCGTAGTACGAAATCGGGACTTCATAGGTGCGTGCCCGACTCTTCGTAATCAACGCGGTGATCTCAACCTCCATACCGAAACCACGGCTGGTCAATCGCAGTGGTTTGATTACGCCAGACCTGAACGCCTTGTAGCAGGTCTCGATGTCCGTCATATTTCGATTGGTGAGGAGATTTGAGAGCAGGGTGAGAAGGGTATTCGCGACATAGTGGTAGAAGTAGAGTACCCGCGCGGCCCGTCGAACGAGGAACCGGCTGCCGTACACGACGTCCGCATGTCCCGCGAGAATCGGTGCGATTACTTCGGGAATCTCTGCGGGGTCGTACTCGAGATCCGCGTCCTGAATGATGATGATGTCGCCCGTCGCTTCATCGAGAGCGCGCTGAATTGCCGCGGTCTTGCCTCGGTTCTCCGGCAACGCGGAGAAACGGATCAACGGCTCGCGCTCGGCCAGTTCGCGGACCAGGTCAGGAGTGCGATCCTTCGATCCATCATCGATGACGACAATCTCTTTCAGAAGAGGGCCAAGCGCCAACACCTTCCGCAGAATCTGAACGACGGTCTGCTCCTCGTTGAACACGGGGATGAGGACAGACAGTATTCCGGCATGTGCTTCACTCATGGGTGCGTACTCGATGAATCCTTTCAAGGTGCGCCGATGGACCGTGCAGCAACCATGCGAGACGGATCATGAGGAGCGTTGCAGGAGGCTTAAGTCATACGGATGTAAAGAGTTGGGCGCTGCGGTGCGCGCCGGATGTGCAGGCCTCCGCTAGCACAATTCGCTTGTAGGGATGTCTTTTGTTCGTACTGGCTTCAATATTCTGAGGACCTATTTCTGAATTCCTGGCCGCAACCTTGTGGATGAGGTCGACGACCGCTAATTGCGGCTACGCTGACGGATCCAGCGTTCGTACCAAAGATTGAGGACCATGACCGTCCACAGTCGCGTGCTGTAGTCCCTCTTGCCGGTGCGATGTACTTCCAGAAGGTGACGGAGATGGTCAGCATTGAGATATCCGGCGGCAGTCAGCCCAGATTCGAGGAGTACCGGTCTCGACCAGTCCGCTAACGGACCCTCAAACAACTCCACCACCGGAGCCCTGAATCCCTGTTTCGGTCGATAAATGATCTCATTCGGAAGCAATCCTTCGATTGCCTTCTTGAAAAAGTATTTGACCACGTCAGGTCGTGCCTTGAACTGCGCGGGCACGTTGAAGACGAAATGCGCATAACTCGGTTCGGTATACGGAGAGCGGACTTCAATTCCGAAATTTGACGCGATGAGATCCATCTTCCCCATCATCAGATTGCCGAAATAGTGGTCCTGCATCATCGCGTATACGATGTAATTCATGTAGTCGCGCTGACCGTGCTCACTGTTACGGAGGCGCTCGGCGACGTGACGAACGGTCTCCGCGGGCGCCGTCATGCTGACCTGTGATTGCATTGCCTGCGTAACGGCGTCGCTGATCTCGGTATCGGACCACGCGATTTCAAAATTCCAGAAGTATTCGTCATCGGCCGCAGCTCTTCGCAACGTTGCCTGATGTTTTGATGCGACTGCCGCCGCAGCTGCTGCCACCGACTTTCGCGCCCAGCGCGGCGCCTTCATCAGCGGCGCCCACCGCTGATAGTACCGCTCGCGAATATTGATCATCTCGCGATGACCGCAGGTGAGCTCGTCATTGGCTTCCCCGGCAATGACAACTTTCAACCCTTCATGGCGTGCCATCTGGAGGGCGTGGTACAGAAAGACGCTCGACGGCTCGGACACCAAATCGTCGAGGATGTCGATGGTCTTTGGAATCGTCGCGATGAAATCATTTGCCGAGATCAGCGCTTCGTGGTGAACGGAACCGGCGAGTTTCGCCACCTGTCGCGCATATTCCAGATCCGAATAATGCGCCTGCCCTTCGACTTCCGCTAATCCGCACGTAAAGGTGTGCAGCGGCCTTCTCCCGGCTCGTGCCAGCAATGCGACGTTCGCACTCGAGTCGTTGCCGCCGCTGAGCAGCGCGCCAATTGGTGCTGACGCTTCCCTGTGAGCGACGGCGGCCTCGTGCAGCTCGCGCGTGCGGCGTACATAGAAAGACTCGTCGGTGCTTTCTGCAACAGGGGACTCGGTGAGATCCCAATACTGTTTCAACGTAACGGCGTTTCGCTGCCAGGTCGCGGTGTGCGCCGACGGAATCTTGAAAATGTTCTGAAACAGCAACTGGGGCGTTGGCACATTGATGAAGGTCAGGTACGGCACCAACGCCTGGACATTGAGGGCCGCGTTCACTCCTGAATGCGAGAGAAGCGACTTGATTTCCGACGAAAAGACGATGCCTTGCGGCGACGCATAGTAATAAAGCATTCTGACGCCCAGATAGTCACGCCCGAGCGTCAACGTTCGATTGCGTTTGTCCCAGATGGCGAGGCTGAACTGGGCATCGACGCGCTTCCAGCCTTCAGGTCCCTCTTCTTCATACAGGTGCAACAACACTTCTGAAGAGTGCCTGCCGGTCAACGTATGACCGCGGCTGGACAGCCACGGCGTCACCTCGGCTGCATTGAAGACATGGCCATCGCAGACGAGCACGAGATGGCCGTCCTCGCTGATGGTGATCGCGGGGTTCTTCTCGGTGCTGTCCGTCTTCAGCCACCTGAATCCAAGCAACACCTGCTCTTCGAGGCTGGCGTGCGTCGCCTCGCCGTCGGCGCCCCGTCGATGCAATGCCCCCAGCATCGCGTTCAAGTCTGATTGCGCAGACTGGTGCGTGACCAGTTCTCCAGCGATCCCGCAAATCCCCGACATCCTGCGTATGTCCTTCCTATTTCGCCGCTTCGGCGTACAACTGTTGATAGCCTCGAACCATGGCTTCGAGGCTGTGCTGCTCGCGGGCTTCCGCCAGCGCGCATTGCGCCAGCGCCCGGCGTGCATCCGGGTTATTCGCAAGTTCGATCAGTGCCATTGCCATTGCTTCAGGCGCTTGCGCGGGAACGAGCCGTCCAGCTCTGCCGTCCGACAATATCTCCGGAATTTCGTGAATGCTGGTCGCGACAATCGCGCGGCCGGCCGCCTTTGCCTCAATAAGTGCCACGCCAAACGTTTCGAATTTCGACGCCAGCACAAACACGTCGAAACTTCGCATGACAAGTGGAATGGAATCCGAGTGGCCGAGAAAGGTGATGCGCTCAGCAATCCCGAGAGACACGGCAAGGTCCTGCAACTGCGATCGCAGCGGTCCGTCGCCGGCCAGCAGCATATGCAGGCTTGGGCATTCCCGCGCGGCAATCGCGAACGCTTTGAATTGGCTTGGATAATCCTTCTCCTCAACCAGCCGTCCAACGCTCCCCACGAGGAGCGCTCCGGATGGTATTCCGAGCGTCGCTCGGAAGGCAGCGATGTCGGTCTCCGTGTAGCGCTGAAATGCCTCTACGTCTATTCCGTACGGGATAGTTCGCAATTTTCGGATGGGTAACCCATTAAATCGAAAAAAGCGCGTACCCAGTGCTCCCGACACGGCGACCAGGAATTCCACAAGACTACACGCGACACGGTTGCGATACACCTGCCGCCGGCTCACGGTCGCTAAGGGTTGTGGAAGGTATGCGTATTCCCGGTCCGGAACCTGGCACGCGAAGGCGCTTAACGACCCGATAACCGGCGAGCCGGTCACGCGGCCAACGAGCCCGCCAAGCAGTATCGGACGCGGGTTGAAACAGTGCAGGAGATGCGGGCCGACAGATCGAACGAATCGCCGTAGGCGAATCAGCGCCTCGGGGCGAATGCCATTCGGGATACCAAGCAGCTCCGTGCGAACGCCCGCGCTGCGCAATCGCTCGGCGAGCAATGAATCGGCCGCCGACAACGACGCGACGATCGGCACGAACCTCGTTCGGTCCATGTGGATCGCGAGATCGACGAGGCTCTTCGTTTTGCCGCTGAGACCAAGGCTGTCGACCAACAGCAGGATCGACTTCATCAGGTGACGCTGCACCCTGCCGTCAGCAAAACCACTGCTCGTACCACGCGGACAGGTTCATGAGACACCACAGATCGAAACTGTGATCCCATGTTCGTGTCACATGGCGGTCCCACATCCACCGCACATAATCAAAATTCAGCAGTTTGGCGGAGCGCAGTGGTGAATCGAACAGTATCTGCTCTGCCCACGGCCGCAGTTCGCCCGCCAGCCAGTCCGGCAGTGGCACCCTGAATCCCTGTTTTGGCCTGTCGATGATTTCAGCTGGTAATACCCCGCGCAGCGCCTCCTTCAAAATATGCTTCGTCCGTGTGCCGGCGATTTTCAGGTGAGCGGGAAGCGACAATGCGTAGGAGGCGAGCTCGTAGTCCAGGAACGGCGCACGCGCCTCCAGGGAGTGCGCCATCGAAAACTTGTCGACGCGCATGAGAAGCAGTTCGGGAAGGCGGTTCGACAACTCTACGAACGACACCTGCTGAAGGAAGTCCGCGTGCGGGTGAACGGCGTGCAGTTCGTCGTAATATCCTTTGACGATCGCAGCGGAGCGGCCCGTCGACCGGACATGCCCATTTTCCTGAATCAGTCGTCGCTTCTCGGTTTCCCAGAACGCGATCGTCAAGCCCCAATAGAATGGCTCGTTCTCAGCGGCACGCCTCAGTACATCGAGGGATCCATCGCCTCGTCCCAGCGCACGGGCGCTTTGATAAAGTCCCTCTCGAATGAATCGCGGCAACGTCAGCAGCGGACGCCATCTCCGATTGTACGAACGGGAAAGGTGCACGAAATCGGGATAACCGCCAAACACCTCGTCACTGCCTTCACCCACCAGGACAACAACCACACCGCCGGCACGAGCCGCCTTCGACACGAAATACATAGGCAGGCACGCGGGATCCGCGATTGGTTCGTCCTGATGCAGCGCCAGATCAGGCAGACACGCTTTGCAGTCGTCAGCGGTGATTTCGACCTCCTGATGCTGACAGCCATACATCGCTGCAACCTTGCGGGCATACGGAATGTCGTGAAAGTTCTCAGCGTCGCCAAAGCCAGTGAACGACGCGGAGAAGGTATGCAATCGGTCCGACATCAATTCACTCATCAACGCAACATTCGAACTCGAATCGATCCCACCGCTCAGGAACGCGCCAACCGGAACATCGCTCATTAATCGCTTCTTCACCGCCTGTCTCAACAGGCGGTGAACTGTCTCCGACGCCTCCGCCTCCGACACGTCTGCTCGCCATGAACGTGCGTCCGCCGCGGGTGACCAGAATCGCTCGACTCGAATCTCGCCGTGCATGTCGCATTCGAGCCAATGCGCAGCCGGAAGCTTGCGGATGCCACTGAACAGCGTATAAGGGGCCGGCACATTCGAAAACGTCAGGAAATAGTCCAACCCTTCTCGATCGAGCTCGCGCGTCACCTCGGGGTGTTGCAGAAGAGCCTTGATTTCCGAAGCAAAGAGCAGCTTCGAACCGATGACGGTGTAGTACAGCGGCTTCTTCCCCAGCCTGTCCCGCACAAGCAGCAGGCGCTGTTCCTTGGCGTCCCAGATCGCAAATGCGAACATGCCGTCGAGTCGCGGAACGCAGTCTCTGCCGAGTTCCTCGTAGAGGTGGACGATCGCCTCCGTATCGGTTCGTGATCCGAACTGGTGACCGGATTGCTCGAGGCGTTCGCGGAGCGCCAGCTGGTTGTAGATTTCGCCGTTGAACGTAATCCACACATCGCCGGATTCGTTCGTCATCGGTTGCTGGCCGCGCGCACTGAGGTCGACGATGCTGAGTCTTCGGTGCGCCAGCACGACTCGCCGGTCGGGGCTTCGGTACAAGCCGGCGCCGTCGGGCCCGCGATGCCGCATTGCATCACGCATGCGTGTGACACGCTCAGTCTCGTCGCAGACCGCGGCGCCGTAGTTAAAGAGTCCCGCAATGCCGCACATATGATGAGACGCTACGCGGTGTCCGTCCGCTCAAGCGCAGAGTTTCGCTGCAGCGGCTGCCGGGGGTCCTGGTATAGGAACATGTACGCGGAGGCCATCCGTTCAAACGAGAAGTATCTCTCGTACCCACGTCGCGCATTTTCGGCATGACGCTGCCGAAACGCTGGATCCGATTGATACGCCACAATAGCTTCCGCCATTGCGTCGACGTCGCCAGGCGGTACAGCGTGACCCGCATCAGCACGCATCACCACGTCGCCCATTCCGCCGACATCGGTGACAACCGATGGCAGTCCGGCAGCCATCGCCTCGAGCAATGAGATCGGCACTCCCTCGCTGATCGAGGAAAGAACGAATAGGTGCGAACGAGCCAACCAGTCTCCGACGTCGGATCTCGCGCCCAGGAACGTTACATTTTCCGCGCAGTCCAAGTCGGCGGCCAGCCGCTGCAGCTGCGACTTCATTGGACCATCACCAACAATCCAGAGCCGCACAGCCGGTGCAACCTGCCTGACCTTCGACAGCGCACGCACCAGAGTTGCGTGATCCTTGGGCGGTCCAAGTCTCGCCACCGTGACGATGTTGAAGGCATGTTTGCTCTCAGACGGCGGCTCGGCAGCGCCTGGACCGGAAACCGACGCAGGCTTCGCTCCGTTCCAGATCGTGACCAGCTTCCACGGCTGGGCGAATGTTGCGCGAGCGAGATTCGCTTCCGCTTTCGGACAGACTGCCACGACGCGGTCGGCACATCGTGCCGCCAACCAGAACAGCCCCTGGCGTCGGTAGTTACGCGGCCGCGAAACTATTCCGTGACGCGTGCAGATAATCGATTTCGCTCTCGCAAACCGACCGGAAACGGCACCAATCACAGATGCGACCACGTTGTGGCAGTGCACCACATCCGGACGGAGTGTGAGAAAGGAACGCGCCAGGCGAGCGATTAACCGCGGATATGACGCGGGGCCGTGAGTGACGACGTCGAACCCTTGCTCCTGCAGCGTCTCACCGAGAATGCCGCAACTGAACAAGCAATGGACGGATACCTCGTGGCCTTCCGCGCGATGTTGATGGCAGAGGGACTGGACCATGATTTCGGCCCCGCCTATGTCCATACTGTCAATCACATGTGCAATGCG
>Ga0310811_10013471_pt1 | contig 10652 bp, 9 predicted proteins | sample YCmetagenome_FD_207642 | JGI IMG/M metagenome (GOLD analysis project Ga0310811, IMG submission 207642) | Soil microbial communities from experimental microcosm in Duke University, North Carolina, United States - YC | ecosystem: Engineered > Artificial ecosystem > Soil microcosm > Unclassified ...
TGTCTTCGTGATGCGGGCGGCCACGCGCCGCCCAGACGGACCCCAGATCGGTGAGGCTCGCGTCGATCATTTCGACGTCGAGTTTGAGCGCACCGCCGCCGGCGAAGACCAGTTCGACCGTGCCGCCGGGATCCTCTGCGCCCTTGGGCTCGAAGCGGATGGCAAGCAGCTCGACCACCGCATCTGGCGCGCCCCGCTTCAGCATGTGCGACTTGACGCCGAGCACGCCTTCGAAGTGCAGGCCGGAGCGGATACGCAGGTCGCCCTTGCGCTCGTCGCTCTCCCACTGGAAGCGGTTGAACACGGCGGCGAAGCGGCGCTTCTTCGGCAGATAGACGAGATCCTTCATCTGCGCGACCGCATCCTGCAGCCGCGCCGAGATGATCTCCAGATCGGCGGCATCCTCCGCCGCCAGCGTCAAACCCGTCATGCCGAAAGCCGCTCTATGTCTGCGCCGACGCCGGAAAGCTTCTCCTCCAGGCGCTCGAATCCGCGGTCGAGATGATAGACGCGGTTGACGATGGTGTCGCCCTCGGCAACCAGGCCGGCGAGGACGAGGCTGACGGAGGCGCGCAGATCGGTCGCCATCACCTGGGCACCCTTAAGCCTGTCGACGCCGGTGACGGTCGCCATGTCGCCTTCGACACGGATGTTGGCGCCCATGCGGGTGAGTTCGGGCACATGCATGTAGCGGTTCTCGAACACTGTCTCGCGGATATGCGAGATGCCGTTCGATATAGCCATCAGCGCCATGAACTGGGCCTGCAGATCGGTCGGGAAGGCGGGGAACACGTCGGTGGTGACATCGATCGAGATCGGGCGCACGCCGTTGCGATGGACGGCGATGCCGCGGTTGGTCTCGATCACGTCGGTGCCGATGTTGCGCAGCAGATTGTAGAGCGCGGCATTCGACTCCGCGCGGGCGCCGACAAGCTCGACCTCGCCGCCGGCGAGCGCGGTGGCGATGGCATAGGTACCGGTCTCGATCCGGTCGGGCATGACGGAATATTCGCAGCCATGCAGGCTTTCGACGCCGTCGATGGTGATCTCCGACGTACCGAGGCCGCCGATCTTCGCGCCCATGGCGATGAGGAAGCGGCCGAGGTCTTCGGTCTCGGGCTCGCGCGCGGCGTTCTTGAGAACGGTGCGGCCTTCGGCGAGCGTCGCGGCGGTCAGCAGGTTCTCCGTCGCGCCGACGGATGCGCGCGGAACGGTGAAGGTCGTGCCCTTGAGGCCGTTCTTGGCGGAGGCGATGACGTAGCCGTCTTCGAGATCGATGCGCGCGCCCATCGCTTCGAAGCCCTGGATGTGGAAATCGACGGGACGGGCGCCGATGGCACAGCCGCCGGGCAGCGAGATCTTCGCTTCGCCGTGCCGCGCGAGAAGCGGACCGAGGACCTGGAAGCTCGCGCGCATCTTGCGGACGATGTCGTAGGGCGCGAGCGCCGACTCGATCCTGGGGACGTGAAGCCGAATCGTGTCGCTCTGCCCGAGCGCCTGGCCGCGGCGGATGTTCATCGACACGCCGAATTGCATCAGCAGGTCGCTCATCCCGCCGATATCGGCGAGGCGCGGCATGTTGCGGAGCGTGACCGGCTCGGCGGTGAGCAGCGAGGCGGCCATGAGCTTCAGCGCGGAATTCTTGGCGCCGCTGATCGGAATCTCACCTTTGAGGCGGTTGCCGCCCCGTACCCGGATCCTGTCCATCTGTCCTTTTCGGCGGGAAAAAGCCGCCATCCCTCTTCCTTGTAGCCCGCGAACGCCTCAGCGAACAGGCACAACGGAGGGGGACGTTAATCGGGGTTTCCGGCGGGTTTCGGGCGCTCCGGCGGCACTGTGGCGGCGGGTTGCTCGCGGGCGCGCTTGTCCTCTTTGCGGCGCTTCAGATTGGCGCGAAGGGCAGCGGCGAGGCGCTCCTGCCTGGCCTGTTCGGGGGTCGGTTTGGGCTTGTCCGGCATGGGGAAAAATGAGGGTCGCTGGGGCCTTTCCCTTTGGCGCCGGGTTGGCTATAGCAGCCGTCCTTCGGCCTTCGGGCTGAATACCACAGATGCCGCAGTAGCGTAGTGGTAGCGCAATCCCTTGGTAAGGGATAGGTCGTGAGTTCGATTCTCACCTGCGGCACCACCCAGAGCGAGGGCGTTCACGTCCTCTCCACTCCGTGATCGCGCGCCGCGAGTTCTCCTTCACATTCCCTTCTTTCCGCCACATCGGACTCACACCGTCGCGCGTATCGCTCAGAGGGGACCTGATATGCGCGCCGCCAAATTCGTGATCGCAGGATCGATCCTGGCTTTGGGCCTTGCCGTCGCCGGGCCGGTGCTCGCCGCCAGGCCGCATGACACGCTTCGGCATTTCAATTCGGAAAGCGATCTCGCCGCCTACCTGAAACGCGTCGCGAAGAGCCGGCCGATGCCGTCGCCCGCGATGATGGAGGACGGCGTCGCGACGGCGGTCCCGCCGCCGGCACCGCCCGCGGCCAAGGCTGCCGGCGGCGACAGCATAACCAATGTCCAGACCGAGGGCGTCGACGAGGGCGACATCGTCAAGAAGCGCGGCGACATCCTGGTGATCCTCAGGCGCGGGCGGCTGTTCACCGTCTCCATCGCCGGCGGCGGGATGAAGCCGGTGGATTCGATCAAGGCCTATCCGCCGGGCGTGAATGCGAGCGGCGACTGGTATGACGAGATGCTGATCGCCGCGGACCGCGTGATCGTGATCGGCTACAGCTATTCGCGCGGCGGCACGCAGATCGACCGCTTCAAGCTCGACGCGGCGGGACATCTCAGCTTCGAGGACGCCTATCAGCTGCGCTCCAACGACTATTACTCGGCGCGCAATTATGCCTCGCGGCTGATCGGGACGCGGCTGGTGTTCTATACGCCGCGCTATCTGCCTTACGGCGATGCGATGGAAGCGCTGCCTGCGCTCCGGCACTGGAGCGGCGACGCCGATGCCGGGTTCAAGCGCATCGGCTCGGCGCGCGACGTCTACCTGCCGCCGCAGCTCGAAGACGGGATGATCCAGGCGGTGCACACCGTGACCTCCTGCGATATCACCACGCCGGTGCTGAACTGCCGCGCGACGAGCGTGTTCGGGCCGGCGGGCAATACGTTCTATGTCGCGGCGGATTCGGTTTACGTCTGGCTCTCGTCCTATTGGCCGGACCGGCGGAGCAAACGCGCCCCGTCCCTGCTCTATCGCCTGCCGCTCGACGGCAGCGCGCCTTCGGCGATCGGCGTGCGCGGCGGGCCGACGGACCAGTTCTCGTTCCGCGACGACGGCGACGTGTTGAACGTGCTGGTGCGCGCGAACAGCGCGGGCGATGCGATGTGGACTTCGGAATTCGACGGCGGGGCTATCGCGCTGCTGCGCCTGCCGATCCGCGCCTTCGGCGACGGGCTGGCCGAGGCGCCGCGCGAGGATTATCGCGGGCTGCCGGCGCCGAAGGACTTCTATTCGCTGCAGAACCGGTTCGTCGGCGATTACGTGCTCTACGGCACGGGCAACAGCTGGGGCTCGCCGCAGGATGGCGGCTCGACGCTGATCGCGGCGCGGCTGACGGGCGGCGATCCGGTGAAGCTGCGCCTGCCGCATGGCGTGGACCGCATCGAGGTGATGGGCCGCAACGCGGTGGTGATCGGGAGCGACCGGCAGAATCTCACCTTCTCGGCGGTGCTGCTCGACCGCGTGGCGCATCTGGGCGACCGCTATGTCTTCGCCGATGCGGCGCAGGCCGATACGCGCAGCCACGGCTTCTTCTTCAAGCCGGAGGGCGACGGAGACACGGGCGTGCTCGGCCTTCCGCTTGTGCGTGCGTTTACGCCTGTCTATCGCCCGCTGGTCGACAGCTCGGCGGCGCTGGTGTTCCTGCGCCGCGCGGACGGCGCGTTCAGCCCGCTGGGCACGCTCGACTCGCATCCGGAGACCGCCGTGGACGATCACTGCGTGGCGTCCTGCGTCGACTGGTACGGCAATGCGCGGCCGATCTTCGCCGGAGACCGCACCTTCGCGCTGATGGGCTATGAGCTGGTCGAAGGCCGGATCGGGCGTGACGGCATTCGCGAGCGCGGGCGGATCGATTTCGCGCCGGGCAGCACGGACTGACTCACCACGCGCTGTAGCCGCCGTCCGCCAAGACGATGCTTCCGGTCATCAGGCTGGAAGCATCGGAGGCGAGGAAGAGGATCACCGAGGCGATCTCTTCCGGCTCGCCGAGGCGGCCCATCGGGGTGCCATCGATCCAGCGGCGGTACATCTCGCTCGATTTGTCGGCGAAGGCGTTGATCGGGGTCGCGATGTAGGTCGGCGCCACGGCGTTGACGCGCACGCCGCGCGAGGCCCATTCGGCGGCGAGGGAGCGGGTGAGATGGTGCACCGCCGCTTTCGACGCGTTGTAGTAGCTCTGGGCCTGCGGGCGGTTGACGATGAAGCCGCTCATCGAGCCGACATTGACGATGACACCCTTGCCGGCCTTCAGCATGTGGCGGCCGAAGGCGCGGGCGCACCAGAAGGTGCCGTTGAGATTCACGTCGAGGACGTTCAGCCAGTGCTCGTCGGTGACGTCCTCGGCGGGCGTCATGCTTCGGGCGATGCCGGCGTTGTTGACGAGGATGTCGATCGCGCCGAGCTCGTCGGCGACGGCAGCGACGCGGGCGGAGTCGGTGACGTCCATCACCACGCCCTTCGCGCCCTTGATCTTCGCCACGGCGGCGTCGACCGCCCCTTCCGTCATGTCCGCGATGACGATGGCGGCGCCGGCCTCGGCCAGGGCCTCAGCGGCGCAGAAGCCGATGCCGCCGGCGGAACCGGTGATCAGGGCGGTGCGGCCGTCGAGCCGGAATTTCTCGAGATACATGCGGCCTCTGGGTGTTTGACAGGGCGGGTCGGGCGGGCCATGTGAGCCTCATGAAACCTCTTCTGCAAGTCTTGGGCGGTGCGGCGCTGGAGCGCCCGCCGGTGTGGCTGATGCGCCAGGCCGGGCGCTATCTGCCCGAGTATCGCGCGCTGCGCGCCAAGGCGCCGAACTTCATCGAATTCTGCCTGAACCCGGAGACGGCGGCGGAGGTGACGCTGCAGCCGGTGCGGCGCTTCGGGATGGATGGGGCGATCCTGTTCGCGGACATCCTTTTGATCCCGCATGCGCTCGGCCAGACGGTCGCGTTCGAGGCTGGCGAAGGGCCGCGGCTGGACCCGATACGCGACGCGGCGGGCGTGGCGAGGCTGTCGGACGCAAAGGCGGCGGAGATCCTGTCGCCGGTGATGGAGACCGTCAAAGGCGTGCGCGCGGGATTGCCCGCGGGCGTGACGCTGATCGGCTTCGCCGGCGCGCCGTGGACGGTCGCGACCTACATGATCGAAGGACGCGGCAAGACCGATTACGAGAATTGCCGCCGCATGATGTGGACGGAACCGAAGCTGTTCCAGGCACTCATCGACACGCTGGTCGAGTCGACGGCGGCCTATCTGATCGCGCAGGCCGATGCGGGCGCCGAGGCGCTCAAGATCTTCGATAGCTGGGCGGGCGCGGTGCCGGCTTCGCTATTCGACATGGCCGTGATCGGACCGACGGCGCGGATCGTGAAGGCCGTGAAGACACGGCATCCGAAGACCCCGATCATCGGCCTGCCGCGCGGCGCCGGCTCGCATCTCGCACGCTATGCCGCGGAGACAGGTGTCGATGCGGTCGCGATCGATCACATGACGGATATCGCCGCCGTTGCCCTGCCGAAGGGCGTTGCGGCGCAGGGCAATCTCGATCCCATGCTGCTGATGTCCGGCGGCGCGGCGATGGAGAACGAGGCAAGGCGCATCATCGGCGCGATGGCCGGCAAGCCCTTCATCTTCAACCTCGGCCACGGCGTGCTGCAGCACACGCCGCCGGAGCATGTCGGACGGCTAGTGGATGTCGTCAAAGGCCGGGTTTAGCCGCACCCCTTCCCCGTCGCGCGGGACGATCTTGCGGTAGAGATGCCAGGTCGCGTGGCCGAGCACCGGCAGGACGACGATCAGCCCGACGAAGGCCGGGATCGAGCCCAGCACCAGAAGCGCCGCGACGGTGAAGCCCCAGAGCGCCATCGGCCCCGGATTGCGCCAGACCGCATGGAACGAGGTCGCGATCGCGGTGTCGAAGCCGACATCGCGGTCGAGCAGCAGCGGGAAGGAGACGATGCTGACGCAGAGCGCGAAGACGGCGAAGAGGAAGCCGACGCCGATGCCGGCCACGATCATCGCCTGGCCGCCCGGGGTGGTGAAGATGTCGTGGGCGAATTGCTCGACCGAAACGATGGGTGCAGGGCCGAAGGTGTCGAGATAGATCACCCAGGCGACGAGCAGCCAGGCGAGGAAGGTCGCGATCAGGAAAGCCCCGAGCACGGCGATGGAGCCGATCGCAGGCGCCTTGAAGACGTCGAAGGCGTTGGTCCAGCTCGCCTCGACGCCCATCTCGCGCAGCCGGCTCATCTCGTAGAGGCCAATGGCGGCGAAAGGCCCGATGATCGCGAAGCCCGATGCGAGCGGGAAGAGCAGCGGCAAGAGGTCGAGGCCGAAGATCACGCGCGCGAGCACCAGACCGACCCCCGCATAGACAATGCCGAGGAAGAGCACGTCGGTGCGATAGGCTTCGAAATCCTGGAAGCCTTTCTTGAGGGCATCCCAGATGTCGGCTGCGTAGATGCGGCGCACCGTGGGCGCGGGCGAGTGGATGGTGTCCTGCATGTGATGGAGCGAGGTGCCGGCGGACTTCAGCGCATGCGCTCCACTCGATGGGGTTCCTGATGGTCATAAGACGATCCCTCCCGAACATTGGTTGTTCGAGGGCTCGCGATCGCCATGGCCAGGCGGCCTGAAAGCGCCGTCGGTCACGGTCGACCCGCAACCTTCGATTTGCCGCGGAGCATACGCCTGTGCGGCATACTGCCCTAGCGGAAATTCAGGTTCCCTTGCCGATGGCGTCCAGCGCCGCGAGGGCGTCCGGCGAGAGCTTGAGGGTCGCGACGGCGGCGTTGTCGCGCAGATGGGCGACGGAGGAGGTGCCGGTGATCAGGAGGATATTGGGCGCGCGGTGGAGCAGCCAGGCCTGCGCGACCTGGCGGCTGGTGGCGCCGAGCTCGGCCGCGACCTTGTCCAGCGCATCGGCCTGAAGCGGGGCGAAGCCTCCGAGCGGAAAGAACGGGACGTAGGCGACGCCCTGCCTCGCGAGATCGTCGATGAAGGCATCGTCGCCGCGCTTGACGAGATTGTACCAGTTCTGAACGCAGACGATTTCGGTCATCGCGCAGCCGCGGGCGAATTCCTCCGGCGTGACGTTGCTGAGGCCGATATGGCGGATGAGGCCCTGGCGCTTGAGATCGATCACGGTGCCGAGCATCTCTTCGAGCGGCGGCACCTCCGCGCCATGGCCGGCGCCGAGGCGGAGATTGACGATGTCGAGCGCGTCGATGCCGAGATGGCGCAGGTTGTCGTGGACGGCCGCGATCAGCTCGTCTTTCGAATAGGCGGGGTTCCAGGATTTGTCGGCGCCGCGCTTCGCGCCGATCTTGGTCACGAGGACGAGGTGCTCCGGATAGGGGTGCAGCGCCTCGCGGATCAGCCGGTTGGCGACATGCGGGCCGTAGAAATCGCTGGTGTCGATATGGTCGATGCCGAGCCTCACCGCTTCGCGCAGCACGGCGATCGCCTCGGCATGATCCTTCGGCGGGCCGTAGACGCCGGGACCGGGCAGCTGCATCGCGCCGAAGCCGACGCGGTTCACGGAGAGACCGGTGCCGGGAAAGGTGAAGCGGCCGCCGAGATCGGTCATGGGAAAGCTCCTTTGCGAGACAGTTTAGCGGACGCGGCGCTTCTCGCGCCAGGCGCGGGGAAGCCGGGCCGCGGCGTCATTCGGCGGCTCTTCCGCCATTGATCGTCTGGAGATAGGCGATGCCCTCCTCCGCGACGTCCTCGCCGGGCGCGCGGATGCTATCGGCGGCCAGCCTGTCGAGATCGAAATAAGCCGCGTAGAGCGAACGCGTGCGGCCGGTGATCAGGCCGGTCTTCAGCAAGGTCTGGACCAGCACGCGCGCCATGCCGTTGCCGCCGGTGAACTGCTTCCTCGGGTCGCCAGTCTTGCGGCGCTCGGCGATCTCCATCATCACCGCCATCGGCTCGATGCCGAAATCGGCGAACATCTGCACCATGTGTTCGGCCGCGTTGTTGCCGAAGATCATGATCTGCGCGCAATGCGCCGTCCAATCCTCGACCGTGTCGCGCTCGGCCTGGGTCAGCTCCGGCACCGTACGCTCGGCCCATATCTTGCCGAACTTGTGGTGGAACGCCTCGTCGGTCATCACGAGCTGGAGCATGCGGCGCGCGACGGGATCACGGGTGTAGCGGTACAGGTGCGCGAAGGTGCCCATAGCGAGGCCTTCGAGGATGATCTGCATGCCGATGATCTTTTTATAGACCGAGGGGCTGCCGACGATCTCGAGCAGCAGAGCCTTCAGCGCGGCGGCAGCGCCGACGGGGCGGCCCCAGCGCGATTGGATGTATTTGGCGAAAGCGGTGACGTGGCGCGCCTCCTCGCGGGCCTGGTTGGCGGCGTATTCCTGCGCGCCCTGATCCTTCAGGATATGGCACAGCGAGGCCGACAGGCTCATCGCGCCCTGCTCGCCGTGCAGCAGGGTGGAGAACATCAGGTGCTGCATCCGGTTGACGAAGCGGATACGGGTATTGCCGTCGAGCTTGTCGGAGATCGCGTTCAGGTTGAGGAGCGGCATCTGCTCCTCGGGCATCAGCGCCTCGTTCTCGAGGTCGAAGGGCTGGTCGAAATCGACATAGCGCTTGTCGAGCGGATCCCAGAAATGGGCGTGGGTCGCGGAAATGATCTTGTCGAAGGCAGTCGAGCGCTGCGCGTAGCGGTCGAGCTCGATCATGGACTCGAAATCGTCCGGCGCGACGGCGCCGTACATCTGGTCCTTGGTGATGTTGGTGTCGGTCATGATCTGCGGCTCAGGTACGGAATTCTTATAGCGCGGGACGGCCGCCCCTCCGCCATAACGGCGGGGGGAGGAACATCAGGCGAGCAAGCTGGCAGGTCCCGACAACATCAGCTTGTGGAATCGTTCGCCCATGCGCTCGTAGCCGGCGTGGTTGGGGTGCAGGTCGTCGGGGAGGTCGGCATGGTCGGCGGGGCCGAAGAGTTCGAGGCCGGACAGGTAGCGGATGCGGCTGTCGCCGGTCTTCTGGCGTTTTGCAACGACATCTTCGAGCAGCTCGCGCATGCGCTTGAGCGAGGGACCGCCCTGCCCGCCGACATCTTCGCGCGGCGGCGACCAGATCGGCGAGACCAGGGCGATGGGCGTGAGCGCATGCTTCTCTCGGATGATCGAGAGCATGCTGTGCGCGCTGTCGAGGAAGGTGCGCTCCTTCAAGAGACCTTCGCCATGCACGTTGATGCCGAGCTTGAGGACGATGGCGTCTGCCGGCTGGTCGCGGATGATGCGGGCGGCGAGGCCGGAAAGGATGCAGGAGCCGGCCCAGCCGAGATTGAGCGGGTTCACATCGGCGAGACGCGCGGCGACGGCGGACCAGGCACCGGCGGCGCTGTTCGCCTCCATGCAATGGGTGATCGAGGAGCCGTGGAACACGACGCGCTTGCGCCGGTCCGGCCAAGGTGCCCAGTGGGCGCCGTCGGCGATGGCGACGGAATCAATCGAGACGGTGGCGGTCTGCGGAAGCCAGATCTCGACTTCCTTGTCGCTTCGAGGGAGCTCGATGCGAACGGTTGCGTGCTCGTCGCCCTTGAGCGAGCCGTCGGCGAGGAGCTGGGCGCCGCCCGTGACCCGGCCCTCGCCGTGCGGGCCGCCGGCGACGAAGACCTTCCAGACGGCATTGCGCGCCGTGCCGTCGAGCGCGGCGACGCGCTGGCGAATCTTCAGTTCGAGGGTTTCGGAATCCGTGCGGAGGCGCAGGCGGACGCCGGCGGGCGCGGAGGCGACCCAGCGGGTGAAGACGTCGTAGAATTCGTGCTCGGCGGCGGGATAGCGCAGCGGCTGGATTGAGCCGGGGCGGCGGCGAATGTCGATGTGACCTTCGAGGAGATGCTCGACGGCGGGGAGGTCGATGGGTTTCATGGTGCGCGCGCCCCATAGTCAAGTGCGGGGCGGCCGCCCCTTCCACCATCGCTGCGCGATGGTCCCCCTCCCCCATTACCACGGGCGAGGAACTGGGGCGGAGCTTAGACCCGCTTGGGGATGACGACCATCATGCGTTCGTAGCCCTTCACGAAGGTCGAGTAGCTGCGGCGCGGCTCCTCGACGACCTCGATGTGCGGGAAGCGCTTCATGATCTCTTCCCAGATGATCTGGAGCTGGAGCTCGGCAAGGCGGTTGCCGACGCAGCGGTGGATGCCGAAGCCGAAGGAGATGTGACGGCGCGGATTCTCGCGGTCGATGATGTAGTCGTTCGGACGCTCGATCACTTCGTCGTCGCGGTTGCCCGAGACATACCACATCACGACCTTGTCGCCCTTCCTGATCTTCTTGCCCTGGAATTCGATGTCTTCCTTGGCGGTGCGGCGCATATGGGCGAGCGGGGTCTGCCAGCGGATGGTCTCCGACACCATCGAGGTGATGAGCGAGGGATCGGCACGCAGCTTGTCGTACTGGTCCGGGTTC
>Ga0310811_10013472_pt1 | contig 10652 bp, 8 predicted proteins | sample YCmetagenome_FD_207642 | JGI IMG/M metagenome (GOLD analysis project Ga0310811, IMG submission 207642) | Soil microbial communities from experimental microcosm in Duke University, North Carolina, United States - YC | ecosystem: Engineered > Artificial ecosystem > Soil microcosm > Unclassified ...
CCGGCCCGATAAGAAACGTCACGCGATAGACGCCGAGATACTTGCGGCCCATGAAACTTTTCTCGCCCCAGACGCCGTAGTCGTTGACGATTTTCTTGTCCTCATCCGCGAGCAGTGTGAATGGCAGCTTGAATTTTTCCACGAACTTGTCGTGCGACTTCACCGGGTCAGGGCTGACGCCAAAGACGACCGCGCCCTTTTTCTTGAAGTCGGCGAAATAATCGCGGAACGCGCAGGCTTCCTTGGTGCAACCCGGCGTGTCGTCTTTCGGATAAAAATAAAGAATGACGTTTTTGCCGAGATAGTCGGCCAGCGAGATTTTTCCGCCGCCGCTGGTCGCCACAGTAAATGTCGGTGCCGGGTCGCCTTCCTTGAGTTTCATTTCAATTTCTTTGGCCATAAAGTTGAACCGCAGATTAACGCGGATGAACGCAGATCAAAACAAAATTTACCATTGGTCACTTCTTGGCTGCCGGTGAACTGGACGGATGTTTGCCCAGTTGGTGCATTCCGTCCCAGACGTAAAAGCAGCCGGAAACGGCCGTGAACAAGCCGGCACCAATGATCCATATCTGCCGCAGATGTCCGTGGAACGTGAAATCCCAACGCAGCAAAATCCAGCTCACCATGAGCATTTGGAAAACCGTGGCCAGCTTGCCAGTAAGGCGGGGTCGCACGGTGATGGCTCCAACCACCGACCGCACGATGATTGCGCCGATGCCGAGCAGCAGGTCGCGTCCGATGATGAGGCCGGTGAGCCACAGCGGAATTTGCCCGAACCGATCCGGGTGTTTGAAGCTCAACAGCACGATGGCCGAGACGAGCAGGAGCTTGTCCGCAAGCGGATCCAGCACGGTGCCGAGTTCGCTCCATTGGTGATAGCGGCGCGCGACGTAGCCGTCCACGCCATCCAGAATCGCCGCGACGGCAAAGCACAGAATGGCCACGAGCCGGTGGATTTCATTGCCCGACTCGACGTAATAAAGCGTCTCCACGACGAAGAACGGAATCAGCAGGATTCGCACGATGGTGATTTTGTTGGCCGTCGTCATGGCGGGAAAACTTTGGCACAAATTTCACGAAATTGCACCCCTTTCCGCGTTAATCACGCCACCGTCGGCCGGCCGATTTTCCAACTCTGAAATTTACATGGGCGCAACGCTTGGCTATATCTCGGAGATACCTTACTTGTGCCGACGGATGGCTTGGTGATCTGGCGGTGGCAGGGAAAGAATTTATTTTATGAAGAAACTTAAAAAAATCGCCGCGGCTGGATTGTTGTTGATTTCCGCGCTAACCGTCACGCGCGCAGCCGATCCGGTGTTGACCATTGACGCGGGCCAGCCGGCCGCCAAATCCAGCCCGATTCTTTACGGCCTGATGACCGAGGAAATCAATCATTGCTACGATGGCGGACTCTACGCCGAGCTGGTGCAGAACCGCGCGTTTCTGGACGACACGAAGGAGCCGGCGCACTGGTCGGTCGTGTCGGGCGACAGCGCCGCCGCGACCATCGCACTAGACACCGCCCAGCCGCTCAATGATCAGATTCCGACGAGCCTGCGGTTCGACGTGAGCACAGCGTCCAAAGCTCAACCCGCCGGCATCGTCAACGACGGTTACTGGGGCATTCCGGTGCAGCCGCGCACCAAGTATCGCGCGTCGTTCCATGCGAAGGCCGCGCCCGAATTTTCCGGGCCGGTGACGGTTTCCATCCAGAGCGGTGACGGCAAAACAATTTACGCGAAAGGCACCATTTCCCATCTCACGCCAGATTGGAAACAATATGAACTCACGCTCAAAACCGGCAAGGTTCAGCCGACGGCCAATGCCCGGCTGGTCTTGTCCGTGACGCAACCCGGAACAATTTGGTTCGGCTTGGTTTCGCTTTTCCCGCCGACTTGGGACAATCAGCCGAACGGTTTCCGCAAAGACCTCATGCAGATGCTCGTGGATCTCAAACCCAAGTTTCTGCGTTTTCCGGGTGGCAATTATCTGGAAGGCGACAGCGTGGATAAACGCTTTGACTGGAAGAAAACCATCGGGCCGATTGATCAGCGGCCCGGTCATCGCGGCCCGTGGGGCTACCGCTCGACCGATGGATTGGGGCTGTTGGAATTTCTAGAATGGTGCCAGGACATGGGAGCTGAACCGGTGCTCGCCGTCTTTGCCGGTTACACGCTGAATCACGACCACATCAACGCCGGCCCGGATCTGCAACCTTATGTGCAGGATGCGCTCGACGAGATCGAATATGTCAGCGGCCCGGTCACTTCCAAATGGGGCGCGCAACGGGCGAAGGACGGACATCCCGAGCCGTTCAAACTTCGCTACGTCGAGATCGGCAACGAAGACTGGTTTGACAAATCGTTGAGCTACGACGGCCGCTTCGCCCAGATTTACGATGCCATCAAAAAGGCGCATCCCGACCTCAAGTGCATTTCCAGCGTGGGCGGCGAGCAGCCTGAGAAATTGCGCGTCCACAGTCGCCAGCCTGATCTGATTGATGAACACTATTACCGTTCCGCCGATGACTTCCTGAAAGACCCGGCGCACTTTGACAACTACGACCGGAAAGGCCCGGACATTTTCGTGGGCGAATGGGCGGCGTATGAAACGCCGAAACCGCCGTGGGAAACTTCCTTGAAAGCCTACCCGCCGACGCCAAACATGAAGGCCGCTTTGGGCGACGCCGTCTGGATGGCCTCAATGGAACGGAATTCGGACATTGTCAAAATGCAGTGCTACGCGCCCTTGTTCGTGAATGTGAATCCCGGTGCCTACCAATGGCGGCCGGACATGATCGGCTACAATGCCCTGACCTCCTTTGGCTCGCCGAGCTATTACGCGTTCCGCATGTTCAGCCAGAATTACGGCGACGAAATTCTGAAAGCCACGCTGGATGGCGCGCCCCTGCCCTGCTCGGTCACCAAGGACAGCAAGCGCGGTGTGATCTTCGTGAAAGTCATCAACCCGCAGTCCACACCACAACCGTTGAAGCTCGACATCCAAGGCGTCCGCTCGCTGAAATCCACGGCCACGGCGACGACCCTGGCCGCTGCGCCGGAGGAAACCAATTCCATCAACGATCCGGCAAAAGTGGTTCCCGTCAGCGCAAAAGTGAAGGGCGTGAAGCCGGAATTCAGTTACACATTGCCGGCGAATTCAATCACCGTGCTGAAACTTGAAAGTCGCTGAAACCGTTATGTATTTGGTAAATTCACGGCAAATAAATCGGAGCAGTTCCATTTTGACTGCGATACGCGGGAATGCCGTGAGCTTGTCCATCCATCAAACCTAATCGCGCGGATTAAACTTTGATTCCTGCGCGAGCTGCTCCCACAGTTTTTTCTGCGCATCGGACAGCGTCGCCGGCAGAACGATTTTGGTGACGACGAACAGATCGTTTTCCTTGCCCAGGCCACGTCCGCGCACGCGGAGTTTCTGACCGCTGGCGGTGCCGGCGGGAATTTTAATGCTCACGCGACCATTCAAAGTGGGCACGGAAATTTCCGCGCCCAGCGCCGCTTCCCATGGCGCCAGATCCAGTTCATAAATCAGATTGTGGCCATCCACTTCAAAATCAGGGTGCCGCGCCAGCCGCACGCGGAGATACAGGTCGCCGCCCGCCTGGCCGCGCCCGGGAATGCGGAGCTTCTGGCCTTCGGTGATGCCCGCCGGAATTTTGACCTGGTGCGTCTCGGCATGATCTTCGTGCCGGACGGTGACAGGGCGGAGCGAGCCGCGCGCCGCCTCTTCCAGCGTGACCATGATGTCGCCTTCGATGTCGCGGCTCGGTTCGGCATATTCTCCGCCGCCATGTTCGCCAAAACCGCCACCACGCATCCGGGATCCGAACAGTTGCTCGAAGAAACTGCTGAAGCCGGTGCCGCCAAATTCAAACTCCGTCGCGCCGCCACGCCCGCGGCGTCCGCCAGAAAATGGCTGGCCGCCGCTGAAACCACCGTAGCCGGGCGGCGGCCGGAATTCCGCGCCGGACTTCCAGTTCGCGCCGAGCTCGTCGTATTTTTTCCGCTTGTCGGTGTCGCCAAGAACTTCGTAGGCCTCGTTGATCTCCTTGAATTTTTCCTCGGCCTTCTTCTTGTCCTTCGCGACATCAGGATGAAATTCGCGGGCGAGCTTGCGGAAGGATTTTTTGATGTCGGCGTCGCTCGCGGTGCGTGGAACGCCGAGAATCTGGTAATAGTCTTTGTATTGAACAGACATCGGCAAAGAATTTGCCCGCCTGCGGCGATTTGTCAAAGCCGCAAGCAGGAATTCTGTTCAAGCCCGCCTTCAGGTCATTTCAAACCGCACCCGTTTTGATAACCGGGGTAAGGATAAAAACGAAGAGGATTGATCAATTGGGGCGTTTGATATTGTCCACGCTCAAGTAGCGGGTGCCGGCAAAATCACCCGTGCGCCGCCATATTTTTATGAGAATTTCGTTCCCTTTGGCAGCCTTGCAAAGATCCACCGCCGCTGACGCATCGGCGACCGGCTGGCGGTTGATCTCCACGATGACGTCGTTGGGCTGAAGCCCGGCATCGGCGGAATTGGAGTCATTCGACACGTCGGTGACCAAGGCACCCTTGAGACTGGCCGGGACGCGGAGCTGGCCGCGAATGTCCGGGTTGAGATCAGCGACGGTGACGCCGTCCAGCGCATCGGTCATGGAACTGGTGGCGTCGGAACTGTTCTGGTCGTCGTCGCTCAGGGTGGTCGCTCCCGGCAGCTCGGCGAGATTGACCTTGAAAGTTTTATTCGCGCCATTGCGGATGACCTTGAGCGTGACCGGGGTGCCCGGTGAATACTGGGAAATCATAAGTTGCAGATCGTGGGCGTCGGTGATGTCCTTGTTGTTGACGGAAAGAATCACGTCGCCAGATTCAAGTCCGGCCTTGGCGGCGGGCGTGTCCGACTTCACGTCGCCCACGAGCGCGCCGTTCTGGCTGGGCAGATTAAATTGCTTGGCGAGTCCGGCATCAATGTCCTGCGGAACAATGCCAAGATAACCGCGCGTGACCTTGCCGCCGGTGACCAACCGCACTAGGACGTTCCGCGCCATGTTGATGGGCACGGCAAACCCGATGCCCTGGTTGCCGCCGCTGCGGCTGATGATGGCGGTGTTGATGCCAACCAGGCGGCCCTCCACGTCCACGAGCGCACCGCCGGAATTGCCGGGATTGATGGCGGCATCCGTCTGGATGAAATTTTCATAGCCGTTGAAGCCGAGTCCGCTCCGGCCGAGCGCGCTGACGATGCCCTTGGTCACGGTCTGGCCCACGCCGAAGGGATTGCCCAGCGCCAGCACCACATCGCCCACTTCAAGCTGGTCGCTGTCGGCGAGTGTCACGGACGGAAGATTGTCGGCCTCAATTTTTAAAACGGCCACATCGGTGGGCTGATCCTTGCCGATGACCTTTGCGGTGTATTCCGTTTTGTTGCCGGGAATGGCGACCTTGATTTCATCCGCGTCGGCGACCACGTGGTTGGCGGTCAGGATGTAGCCGTCCGGAGAAACGATGACGCCAGAGCCGAGGCTTTGTTCTTTGCGCGTGCGTTCACGATCGTTGCCGTCAGGCGGCATCTGGCCGCCGAAAAACTGGCGGAAAAACGGATCGTTCATCATCGGGTTGCGCATGATCCGTTCCTTGATGAAGCGCGTGGAGTAAATGTTGACGACGCTCGGCGCGACTTTCTTGACGATGGGCGCATAGCTGTTGCCGAGGCCGGCATCACGGTTGATGGGCGTGCTGGAAACCGTGAAGGCCGGCAGGACATCCTTGTCCTTGCTCCAAACGGTCAAATGAGAAACTAAAAGAATCGCCGCCGTGCCGGTCACAACTGCGAACAGGCCGAACAATGGTTTGGAAATCAATTTCATAGTCAGTTAAATGTGATGATACACTTTATTTGAATCTGCCAACTTATGAAGGTTTTGACCGGTTAAAAATGAAAATGTTCAATCCTTGGAATTTGACCGGCCTTTTTCAGCAAGCAACAACCCCTCCCAAAGATGGAAGGGGTTGTTCTGGTTGGCACTCGGATTTACAACGCAAAATTACTTGGCACCTTGCTGGGCCTTGGCGGCGTCTTCCGGTTTGATGACTTCAATCTTGGCGCCCTTCTTCATTTCTTCGGCCGAGGGAACCTTGATGATGTCGCTCGTGAGCGGAGCCGCCGGAGCCACCGCTGCGGGCGGCGGCGGGGTCTTGGTAGAGATCAGTTCCACTTCAAAGATCAGCGTTGAATTCGGCGGGATGCTGCGGTTGCCCTGTTCGCCATAGGCCAGTTCGGCCGGGATGAACAACTTCCATTTCGAGCCAACCGGCATTTTTTCCAGCGCCTCGGTCCAGCCGTGGATGACGCCGCCGACCGGGAATTGCGCGGGCTGGCCGCGCTTGTAGGAACTGTCGAACTCCGTGCCGTCAATCAACGTGCCGCGATAATTCACCGTGACGGTGTCGCTGGGCGTCGGGAGCGGGCCGGTGCCATTGGTGATGACTTGATATTGCAGGCCGTCGGGCAGCGATTCTACGCCGGGGTTGTTCTTGTTGGCGGCCAGAAACGCTTCACCGGCGGCTTTGTTTTTAATGCCTTCCTCGGCGCGTTTCTGCTGCTGCTTGGCGGCAAATTCTTTTTGAAAGGTGGTTAAAACCTGCTGCATCTGTTCCTGGGTGAGCAAGGTGGTGCCGCCGGATTGAACATCTTTGATGGCGCGGGCGGCGATGTCCGGATCCACTTCCAAACCCTGTTGCTTCCAGTTATGGCCGAGCATCATGCCGATGGCATAGCTGACGCGGGATTTTTCATCACTCAACACATTGGTGTCTTCCGCCATCAAGGTGGCGGCCAGTCCGAAGCTGACAATAGTTCCGAAAATAATTTTTTTGGTGTAATTCATACGCGAGCGCTAATGATTCTGAATTCCACAGACAAAGGCAATCCGCTTTTCGTTCGAAACTTTCCCGGTTTAAAATTGTCGCCCAGACCGCGCAATTTGTTTTCCTCGCTGAACGATTTGGGTTAAGTTAGGTCAAATTGTGCAAATTAATATGCTTCAAGTGAGAAAATCCCTGCTGGCGTTGCTGGCATTTGTCGGTGCGCTGGCGCTCTTCTGGGCTGGCTGCGAGACCTCCAAGGCGCCCGCGTTCACCCTGCCCGCGCAGTCGGGCGCGGATTTGAAGCCCGGCCCCAATGACGCGCGCATCGCTCACGTCGCCGCGCTGCTGTTGGAGGAAAACCATTACCTGCAACGGCCGCTCGACACCGAGATGTCGGAACGCTTTTTCGACGGCTACATCAATTCACTCGACCCGCGCCATGAAAATTTTCTCGAGTCGGACATGGCCGAATTCAACATCTACCGCACCAACCTCGACAAGCTGACCATGGACCACGGCACGGCGGACGTGTCGCCGGCCTTCGTCATTTACGACCGTTACGCCGAGCGCATCCAGCAACATGACGCTTACGCGGCCGAATTGTTGAAGCAGGACAAATTCAAGTTCAAATCAACGGACGACAAAATCGTTCTTGACCGCCGAAAAGCGCCGTTCCCCAAGGACATGGAAGAGGCCGAAGCGCTCTGGTCTCAACGGTTGCGCTATGAATATTTGCAGGAAAAATTATCGCGGGAAATCACCACGACCAACGGCAGTTTTGTCGTGAAAAAATTGCCGGATGATGCCGGGAAGGACATCGCCGCCACGCTGGAACGGCATTACCGCTGGAACCTGCGCATGACCACGAACCTGGACAGTGACGCCGTGCTGCAAGCCTACTTGAACGGCCTCGCCCATGCCTACGGCCCGCACTCGGATTATTTCAGCGCGCCGCGCGCCCAGGATTTTTCCATCGGCATGAATCTCTCGCTCTTCGGCATTGGCGCGCAACTTTATGAAGACGACGGCTATTGCACCATCCGTTCGGTGGTGCCCGGCGGCCCGGCGGCCAAAAGCAAGCAGGTGAATGAAAAAGACCGCATCCTCGCCGTCGCCCAGGGCACCAATGCGCCCGTGGATGTCGTGGACATGGATCTTGAAAAAGTCGTCCAGCAGATCCGCGGGTTAAAGGGCACGGAGGTTCGCCTGACCGTCAGCCCGGCCGACGATCGTGCGGCGCGCAAGGTGATCAAGCTTGTGCGCGATGAAATCAAGCTCGAAGATTCCGAGGCCAAAGCCAAGCTGGTTGAAATTCCCGACGGTCACGGCGGCACGAACCGCCTCGGCATCATTGACCTGCCTTCGTTCTACGCGCCCGTGGGCGAAGGGATGTCCGGCAATCAGGGTCGCACCACGCCCAAATATACTTCTGTGGACGTGGCCAAACTCGTCAACCGGCTGAAACAGGAAAAAGTTTCCGGCATCATCATTGATCTGCGCACCAACCCCGGCGGCTCGCTGGAGGAATGTATTAAATTCACCGGTTTGTTCGTCAAAGACGGCCCGATTGTGCAGGCGCGCAATCCCGACGGTCAGGTCCAGGTGGATTCCGACCCCGATCCCAGTCAGATTTATGACGGGCCGCTCGTCGTCATGGTCAACCGCTTCAGCGCCTCCGCCTCAGAGATCGCCGCCGCCGCGTTGCAAGATTATGGCCGCGCGCTCATCGTCGGCGATACCTCCACGCATGGCAAAGGCACGGTGCAAAATCTGAACCCGCTCCGGCCGTTCGTCTGGCCGGCGACCAAATCCGCCACCAACGATCCTGGCATGATCAAGATCACCATCCGCAAATTCTATCGCGTGAGCGGCGCCTCCACGCAGTTGAAAGGCGTGGTGCCGGACATCATCCTGCCGGACGTGTTGAACTATTCCAAACAGGTGGGCGAATCCTCGCTCGATTATCCGCTGCCGTGGGACACCATCAAGCCGGCTGATTACAAGAAATTAAACCTCGTCGAGCCTTACCTTGCGACGCTCAAGCAGCGTTCGGATGCGCGCGTTGCGACCAACCAGGATTTCCTTTATGTGGATCAGGACATCAAGCAATTCGTAAAATTGCAGGATGACAAGACCGCCAGCATCAACGAACACCAGGCCATAGCGGATCGCGAACGCATCTTTGACCAGGGCAAGGCCCGCGATGCCGAACGTCTCGCCCGCAAGCCGTCCGGCGTGAAGATCTACGAAATCACCGTGCAGAACGCCGACAAACCGGGATTGGTGGAATACAAGCCGGATGCGGATGATACGGACGCGGACACGGCCAGTGATTCCGAAATCAACACCAAAGTTCAAGGAACAAGCACAACTACCTTAAACGCCGTGAAGTCCGCCGTGGCGGATAAAAAAACGCCGCCGCCGTTTGACCCGATGCTCGATGAAACCGAGCAGATCATGCTGGATTATATTTCGCTTCTTACCAAGAGTGGTGTCATCGTAGCGCATGAATGATCGCATGAAAATTGCGTGGCTGATTTTATCCTGCTGTCTGCTGGCTGGCGTCGCGTTCGGCGATGTCAACTATTCCATCGCCAAGGGCCAGGCCAAAAATGCGGCGGGCGGCCAGGGCAATGCGCAGCCGGGCAGCCAGCCATCAGCACCGCAGCAACCGCCCATGAATCCCGAACTGGCGGCCACGCTGCAAAATATCGCCAACCTGCGCGCGGATGTGACCGCCATCAGCAGTGCGGCGGATGCAGCGGCCGCAGCGGATCAAAGAATTCCTTTGCTGAACCATCTCTCTGCCGCCGCGCAGGGCACCAAGGCTTCCACCGCCAACGTCCGCAAACTGGCTGCCGATCTCATCAGCGCGCTGGCTGGCCATAAAAAGATTTCCGAACAATCACAAAAAATTGCCGGCACCGTCCACGCCATGTTCAACGGCGCGCACGTTTCCGCCACGCAGCAGGAAACCTTGTTGAATGAATTGCAGAAAATTTTTACCGCAGCCGAAGTTTCCGATGATGCTGCCACCAAGGTTTTGGACGATCTGAAAGCCGTCGCCGCCGAAACAAAATAGTTCCATGCCGAACGTCAAATGCCCGACCTGTAAAAAGTCCGGCGACTGGTTCGCGGGAAAATACGGCCCGTTCTGCTCGCATCGCTGCAAGTTGATTGACCTTGGCAAATGGCTGGGCGGCGAGCACGCCATTTCCGAGCCGCTCAAGCCGGAACACTTCGAGAAATATGCCGATCTGCCGCCGGGCGATTATCTGGATAAGCCGGAAGATTGAGCCATTTTAAATAAAATTGCCGCAGGCATAAAATTAAACATTCAATTCACCAACATTATGAACCCGGATAAAATTGAAACCGCCACCTTGGGCGGCGGCTGCTTCTGGTGCGTGGAGGCCATCTATGAACGGCTGCCCGGCGTCATTTCCGTGACGAGCGGCTATGCCGGCGGCCACACACCCAACCCGACCTACAAGCAAGTCTGCGGCGGCGATACCGGCCATGCCGAGGTGACGCAGATCGAGTTTTATCCCGCCAAGATTTCCTTTGCGAAACTGCTGGAAGTTTTCTGGCAGGCGCACGACCCGACCACTTTGAACCGTCAGGGTGCGGACGAAGGCACGCAATATCGCTCCGTCATTTTCTATCACGACGAACAGCAGAAACTCATCGCCGAACAGTCCAAACGGGAGGCGCAAAGTAATTTTAGCAGTCCCATCGTCACGGAGATCGCACCTCTTACGAAAT
>Ga0310811_10013473_pt1 | contig 10651 bp, 30 predicted proteins | sample YCmetagenome_FD_207642 | JGI IMG/M metagenome (GOLD analysis project Ga0310811, IMG submission 207642) | Soil microbial communities from experimental microcosm in Duke University, North Carolina, United States - YC | ecosystem: Engineered > Artificial ecosystem > Soil microcosm > Unclassified ...
TCCTGGAGTTCGTCCGCTATCGTACGCGCTTGGCGCATAAGGTTCTTAGCCGCCTCGTTGGGCTCAAACATCATTGCCATCAGTAGGCCGCCCACACGCGAACGTCGATGTGCATGGTGCCCCGCTTCGGCTGCCAGACAACCGTCACGCGGTACTTCTGCGGTGTACCGTTGGCCTGAGCAGTCCAAGCCAGGTCCTTGTAGGCCTTGATGCCGAAGGCATCGCGTTCCTCGCGCCATCCCTGAGCTGAACCGAGAAGGTTCTTGATGAACTCCTCGCCCCGCTCCTCGTCGATCAGGTCGTTGAGTTCACCCTTGTCGCCAGCAGCGTTCCAGATGTCCTCGAGCGCACCCTGAAGGAAGTTCAAGGAATCCTCGGTCAAGTCGCCGAAGAAGCCCTTCGCCGGCTTGAAGTCGTGCTTACCGTCACTCATCGTCGTTTTCCTCACTGAGTCGCTTTTTGATCTCTTCGTACGTTTCGGATTTCTCTTCCCCAGTCACAGGCGCAACTGGAGAGGCTGGGGCGGGGATCGCCACTTCGACCTTCTTGTAGAAGACCGTGCGGTTCGCTTGTGCATCAAGGTACGTAAGCTCCTGCTCCATGGAGAACATGAGCGCCGTGACCTTACCGATGGTCTCGCCGAGGAACATGTCGTCCTCGTTACTGTACCTAGGGGACTCGTTGTAACCCGTTGCCAGGTCATCAATCAACTTGTCGCGGTACTCTGACAGAGCGAAGTAGATCGTACGCCACTCTTCGTAGGTGGCCAGACATGATGCGTTCTGATCAGCAGGAAATTCTTTGAACGTTGCCATCACTCCACCTCCGTGTTCGCGATCCGCTCGAGTTCCTTGTTGAAGTCCTCGAGTGCCTGCTTCTTCATCTCCGCCGCCTGCTTGGCCGCTTCGGACAGAAGCTTGTTCGCAGCTTCGATCTGCTCGTCCCGCTTCTGCATCGCTGCCCTAACGGGATTCACTACCACCTTTGCATTCATGACTGGTTCGCCTCCTCTCCTTTATCCTTCTCAGCGGCCTCCCGCTGGTCGTTGGCCGCCACTTGAGCGGGGGAAGGCACCTTGTTCCGCATCGCGTCAAGGATACAGTGCAACGAGTTGTGCGTATCCTTCTCGACCTTATCCTCCTGCGCCCTTGTCGCAAAGGACATAATTGCCGATGCACAGAAGGGCTTAACCGCGTCGGCAAGGACCGCAGCCAACGTGGCCGTCTCGCGAAGGTTTAGCCCCACGAGGTCGTAGCGACGGCTCCCGTCAGGAAGTACCGTGTACTGAAGTTCCACTTGCGACGTTCCTTTCTTGTACGGCTGTCCGTACACTCTAGGCAACTACGTGCCGCTAATTGAACAAAGCCCCTGTGGAGCTCCGTAGCACCCACTGACACATTCGTGCCAATGAATGCCACGCAACCTACAGGCCCTTTTGCCGAGTGTCTGCGAAGTCGATCTGGACTTCGGCATTTAAGTCAGCGTAGTCGTCGTGCCAGTGTTCCATTAGAACCCGGTCAGCTGGCAGATACACTTCACGTCCGCAGTCGGGGCACTCGTACCGCTCTGCGTAGATCTTGTAATAAGAACCCCACGTGGCGTTCATCTCGAGTAGTGCACCGGTTTTCGAAACGACCATCTCAACGCCGTCTTCAGCGCAGATGGTCTGGGGAATGTGTGGCACTAGTCCTCCTCAAAGATTTCGACTAGAATTTGCGGATGTTCCATTAGTGTTGCGGACACCATACCCATCACGAGGGTCATAGGATGGATGCCAGATACCCAGTCGATCCACACTTGCGATCCAACTACCATGACACCCCAGCACTGAATGTCTGAAATGTCATCGAAGTCCTGCGCCACTATATGCGCTTCAACTTCTTCGGAGGTTTCTCCGAGCATCCCACACCCATCACATTGGAACATCTTTATCCTTTCAGGATTCGAATTCGGTCGTGCTCCAGGTCGCCCCCACGATCCACAGGGGCAATGTGCCCTGTTCGCGCCAGGACGTTCAAGTAGTGGTACACTTGAATCCATCGTGTCCGATGATCGCAGCATTGTACACCATCGGGTGATGCGTAGTTAGATGCAGCTAGGTAGACCTTAAGCATTGCCAACCTTTGTTCGGTTGTCAGGTCTTTCAGCCACTCTTTACGCACCTTCTGCCATGTCGGACACTTACCTGCTCGCGCTACGTTGGTGCGCGTTAGCTGGTACGTCTCCAGTGGGTTACTCATTGTCCGTACGGGCCTTCTTGCCAGGCGTGTTCGGCTGTAAGCCGCGCAATGGAACGTCGAGCCTCTTCTCGTTGCTTACCGATCTCGTTCCCGTGGTAGTCGGGCTCCTCGTATGAACGGATCATCTCCGAATCAAGATCGGAAACGTTGTTCACCGACGCCGTCTCCTTCGGCGGAAAGGGATCGTTTTCCAGATCCTCCTTTACCTTCTCGGCTATCTCCTTGTGACGACGGATCAAGTCTTCTTCTTCTTGCACCGAGTCCACAATACACACGACGTCAATGAAGTCGTGCGTATCATGGTATAGCATTTCCGCCATTAGCAAATTGGCATGCTCGACGGAAACCAATTCAGGACCAGTGATGACACGCTTGGTACGCTCATCAATGTCTTCGTTGTAGTCGTACACGATAATGCCGTACTGCGACATACCAGGTCCCCTCCTTTGCCTAGAATTTTGCCTATGATTTATTTTACCTAGGACCTCTAGGAATTTGCAAGGCACTTTTTCAAGATCTTTTTCCTAGGAAGTCCCGTACTGCTTTCTGACTGTGATGTTGGTCCAGCACGTGGGTTAACAACTCACGTGCTGACACGTTCTTTCTGGGATCAGCGGCGCGGAGGTCACCAATGGTGCACCATGAGCAGCGATATCCCCATCCGCCCATCTCACCTGGTTTACCTTGACCTCCGCGCCAACCGACCCAACCGAATGCCTTCGGTACGACTGCCTTCACGTTAGGCTTCGACAGTTGCGATCTCGAGGCGCGAACCCTTACCCGCGTGCTCGCACTTACCGAGGCGGTGCTTGCGAGTACGATCGTGAAGAACGTTCTCGGCACGCTCCTCTGCCTCGAGTCGCTTCTGGACTCGCATCGCCGAGAGGATACCCTTGTTCTTTCGTCCCGCTTTCGGGCCGGAGGTTCCGTAGCGGCCACTGAAACGGCTCATTGCTCTCCTTACGCTACTTTGCAGTTCTCGTTGTGAACATGCAAGGGTCGGATAGTGATTTTGTGTGCACCGTGTGTCGCTAGATCTGTCTGCGTAAAGGCACTGATGGTTCTCACGTCAAAGTTACCATTAGCAAAGTGCTTGGTAACTAGGATCGTGTTCGGCTCCAACCCACAAAGGGGATACGGCTCCATCTGACTAGTCAAGCCTAGAGTCCACTTCACGAACGCGAAATGCGACCGGACCGTAGATGGAGACTGCCAGACGCTTGTCCTGCATGGCTGCAAGTGTCATCCATGCATACTCACGTGCACCCAACGAAGGCTGCGTGAGGAAGTCTACTTGCGTGTCGAATCCGACGTAGTACAACTGGCCCTGAGTGTTTCCCAGGTCACACTGGCGCGTAGCCTCATCGAGCAGGGCTTCGCTACCATAATCTAGGCGGTCAACCTCTTCAACCTGAAGCAGATCCACGTCCAGCTCGTACACACGTCGGACGATGTAGTTGAAGCTCATGCTTTGACACCCTTCATGTCCCAACTGTAAACACGCACACGATCGGCGTTCATCAGTGAACGGCCACCCTTATCCGTGTTAACATCGAACCATGGGTCGCTATACGCGAACTCCTTCGCCTTAAGGTAGCTCAGATCGATCGCACCAGTGTCCCAGTTGTAATCCCAGACACGTAGACCCTGGACAATGTCATATCCATCAGTCGTACGAACTGGTACGTACTTCTCGCTGCGTTCACTCCACTGCATGAACGCGTCCACTCCGTCCTCGTTGGGTTCGACGATATACTTCATCGGCTGCCCGTCAGAGGCGATCTTCTGTTCCACGATCCAACTCCTCCTTCATCTTCCGTCCAGCGACTGTACGGTCCCAAAGGATTGTGTAATCCCATGCCCACTCGTGTGCGCACTTAACGCAGATACGATTCTGGTGTCCGCAGAACCTAGGACTGGCCATGATTATCTTGCAGAGTTCACCACCCTCCTCACTTTTCATGACCGCTGCGACGTACCCTGCACCAGATAGCTGCACGTCGTTGGAGATTTCCTTGTTGAGAAAACTGTTTTCCATATTTCACCTCCTAATAGGGATCATCGGATGCATACCCGCCCGTATGCATCCTCCTGACCTCTACCGGCGTGCTTTATACTGCTCCCAGAATGCCTGCGACTGTTCGCAAGTGTTCTCGGTTGCAGAGCCGTAGACGTTGCCGCTCGGACTACACAACACCGCGTCGCCGCAGTTATCGCAAGTCCACCGACGCATTGCGGATATACCGCTGGGGGGATCATTGTAGAACTGGTGCCCCGGTTCCACCTTTACTAGAACCTCTTCGGGCAATACCACAATTGTCTTCTCCATCAGATCACCTGGAGGGTGTTCTCGTACAGCTCCTCCGCCTGCGAGTTCTGGAACCACTCGCTGATGGCGCGATAGAGGTTGCCGAGGCTGGGGGTGTCGGAGTAGAACATGAACGCTCCGACGAAGGGGTTGATCTCCAGACTCTGGTACACGGCGAGAGTGGTTCCAGCGTTCGTCTTGGTGTGAATACGGACGCACCAGCCGGTCAAAGCCTCTTCTTCCGTCATGTCGGCGGTGTCAGGAGCAGATGTCCAATCGGTGACCTTCAGATTGGTGTCACCGTTGAAGTCCTGTGTGTTGCGATCCACTTGCCTCTCCTAGTCTCTGTGCGCGTAGTACAGCTTGGAAAGAGGGGTGCTGTCGACCTTGATGGTCGCGTAGGTACCGTGGAACGTGATGACGTAGTTGTGCGTGTGACCATCATCGTACCCGTTACCGGTGTAGAGGGCGGAGAACTTAGTGGGATCACTGTCCTCCAGATCATTGTTCATGCACTGGGCGAAGAATCCGCCACCAGCGCCGGCTGGTGTCACAACCAGCTCGCAGTAGTACGTGTTGTCATTGCTCATGGGGTTAAAGCTCCTGACAACACAGAAGCCACCCTTGGGCAACTTCGGCACGTTGAACCAATCCTTGAGGGTTTTGGCCGGCTTCGGTAGCACAGAGGCACCGTCGATCGTAGGCGTCTCCTGAGGCACAACAGGAGTGATTGCTGCACGACAATCAGTGCGGAGCGCACCATCGCCGGTCACTGCCCCTGTGGAGCTCTGTACGCCGCAGCCCGCGAGTAGTAGGCATGAACCCACTAAAGCGGTCTTCTTCATCACCACACCTTCCCGTTCATCTTGTCCTGCAGGACCTGATCGGCGAACTTTCGTTGCTTCCGCTTCGAAGGCTCCCGACGGGTGCATATCCACCCAATTAGTGCGCGAAACATGTGTCTCCCTTCCGCAACCCCTACGGTTGCTGGGAACGCCTACGTGCAAGACGTAGACGAACCCAACACTAGGAGTTCGACTTGCTCTCGAAGCTGTACCCCAAACGAATGAGCAGGTCCTCCGCGGCTTTCGCCTTCCGAAGGCACCACAGGGCCGCTTGTCGGTCTTCTTCGTGGTCAGACATCGCAGTTGCTTCGTCGCGGGAAGCATCCCACCATTGGTCTGATGCGGTCCAGAGTGCTTCCTCGACCAGGAGAGCGTCCTCTTCGGACAACACATTGAGCAGTTTCTCCTGTAGTTCTGTGTGAACACTAGCAGGCTCGAAGGTGACCTTCAGCTTCGGGGGTTCAACGACGTTCTTAACCGCGTCGGCAATAATCTCTTCGTCATCGGTGTCCGCCGAGAGGCGTCCTTCTTTGCCGCACCCTTGGCATTTGTACGGCGGAAGGTTACCCTGGACAAACTCAGTTGCGTATCCCAAGGCTACTTGTCGCTCCTCTTCCGAGTAGTCTTCTGGGCAGTCTTCCGCGGCGGGTCGGCCATGAAGGAGCCAGTTAGGATCTTGAAAAGCTGTCTGCCGTTCCTCGTCGTCTTCGAAGATGCTCATTTCAACGTCCCTTTCGCTTCTGGCTTCTTATCGTTCGGGCCTACGATGACCACTAGGTCTGTGTCCGGACAGATACACTCACCCGTCGAGGTGCGATCGATGTCACCCGCAGGCAACCTGATGATGTGCAGGTTACGCGCCCAATAGTTCTTGGTGTAGTAGCGTGCGGTTGGATGGTTCTTGCAGGTGAGCACGCGGTGCCACGAGTAGTCGTCGTCCCACCAGTACTCACCGATGGGAACGAGATTGTGCTCCTTTCCGGTTAGGAATTGCTGTTCTTCCTGTTCGTCGAGCTCCTTGTTCTCTGACATAACCTTCCTCCTCACTAAAGGCCGAACACCACTCGCCTCCCCCGCAGACGAATGATGCAAAACCCTTCAGCTCTCGACGGGCACGTTCTGAACGATGGTCTCGTCGACGGTGACCTTGAACTTGACCGGGCCGTAGAGGTACTTCCACGTGCTGAAGTTGTTGCGAGCGCCGACGGCGATCCAGATGCGCTTGATCCGACCCATCAGCTTGACCTCACCGCACACGAGCTCACCCTCGGCCACCTGCTGACGTTGGACCAGGGACTGAACGGTCTTTGCGAAGCTCTCCACGAACCGCTCGTCGATCTCGTCACACTCGATCGTGACGGTCCTCTGGATTTCGATCATTGTTCGGTTTCCTTCCTGGAGATCAGCGTTGGGAGGTCCAGCAGACGGACTCCCTTGAGGTTTTGGAACTTGTCCTTTTCAAGGGACTTGTGCACCATAGCGACCGCGTCGAAGCCGTCTTCGGCCTCAACCTCGAACGATAGGGCCACACTGACTCTGTACATCCTCCTGACTGCCACAGTACCCTCCTACCGTGGGATGTTCACGATGTCGTAGTAGCCGCACTTTGGGCACTCGTACGTGATGTGGTCCGCTAATGGACGAGGTTTACCACCATTGGTGGAAAGCGTCTGGGTCCAACGCTCCTTCTCTTCCATCTTGGTACCGCATTCTTTGCACCACATGTTCAGTTACTCACGGTACGGGTGTCTGAAGGGGCACCCTTGTGATCGCCGACCTTGGTCTTGTCGCCGGGGTACTTCGAACCCTTGGGGAACATCTTCCAGACGTCGTCCGGAACCACTCGACAAACTTCCGCCGGAAGGGGGTTGTCCTTGGTCTTGGGACCTGTGATGCAGAGCTCGTCGTCGCCCTTGTGGGACGTCACCGTACCTGCAGGCAAAGCGTCGGCATCCCGACATCCCGCCAATGGTGACGCCAGTGCAATAAGCACCACGACCGTTACTACGCGACCCTTACGCATTACGCGTACTCCTCTCTATTGGGCCAGGAACGCCTGCGACGGCGACGAGTGGCAAGCGCCGCAGACGAACCTTACTCAACAGGTGTACCGGAGGCTTACCTGTGAGCGGATATCAACTGTCGTATCCGCCGTACCAACGAATTTCCCCGTACAGATTGTAGATGGAACGCAACCTGTAGGTCAGCTTCTTGCGATCCAGAACTTGCCAGTGCCAGTAGTTACGCTCTGGGCACTCCTCAGGACCTAGAACGCCTTTCTCCTCTAGATCCCGAATCTCCTTGATGATCTCCATCTAGAGGTTCTCCTTCGGAATCGGTCCGACGTGATCCCACCAGCCGCAGTTAACGCATCGAACCTCAATGCGATCCACCCAGTCAGGGTTGGAAGCCTTCTTCAGCTTTGCGTAACGCTCGTCGAGATCAGGATCGAGCGGTGCTCTCGCGACCGTCACAACGTGCGTGGGTTCGCGACGGACGTGCTGTTCAGCAGCGTTGCAGTACTCGAACTTGTCGTTGCCGTCAACGTGTGAGTTGCTGTCGACAAACTTGAGCATATCGTACGAGGTGTAGAGATCGTCGATGTATTCAGACCAGTTGCCATTGGCGTCGACGTAGTTGTACTGCGCATAGAACGTCAACTTCTGAATGGCGTCTTCGTCCCACACTTCGGTCTCGTTGTCGTTCGGATTCTGCTCGATGAGCGCATTCCGAACCAGGTCGATCAGTTCCATCGATCCTCCTACTAGTTCTCCTCGAAAATGACCGTTTCCTGCATGTTTGTGGGTGTTGCGTAGAACTCGATCTCGAGTCCCAATTCGGCGAACCAGTACTCGCTGTCCTTCTGGTTCTGCGTCTCGTAGGACCAGACGAAGAAAGGCTCATCCGCCGGCCCGTTGAGGTAGTTCACGTAGCTGAGCCGACCCTTGAAGTCACCTCCATCGATACTAGCGGCAGCAGCTGACGCAAACCGCCGAAGGATGTCCTTTTCGGCCTCCTCGTGTTCGGGTTCACCCCAGCCATTGTCGGCACGAACAACTGTGTACTCGAATGCATACGTTCGACTCACGCCGAGTGTCGCACTCCTTGGGGCATTCTTCGGTGCCATCTTACTCCTCCTCACCTACATCTGAGATCCATACAATGCCACGGATACTGACTGACAGCGCACCGCAGGCATATCCCAGAATCACACACAGTGTGTGCCAATCAGGCATTGCTCCTCCTTACTATAGGTCCAACGCCGCTCTCGTCTGAACAAAGCTCCACAGGGCCTGTTGTTCAGTCGAGAACGACGCAAGTCCTACAACGCGTGTAGGTGCTTCGTTTCGTTCACGCACTCTCCGCTCGGAAGCAACCGGTGCTGACACACACCGTCAGCAACATCCGCCTCGCAGCGAACGATGTCCTCTTCTTCCTCGATGTCCTCTTCTTCCTCGATGTCGTCTTCGTAGTCGAGGTAATCATCCGGGTCGTACGGTGGCTCGTCGTAGTAGTGGTTGTCCCAACCTAGGACTTCCCCTGCCTCGTTACGGAACACCTCTGCATGTGCACCTGGGAACATCGTGCTCCTCCTCACTTTAGGGCCAACACGACCAAGGTGCGTAAAGCTCCTTGATCATGCAAACTCTACCGCCAGGTGGCGCGCCGTGCGTACGTGTGCAGGCGGTCCATGTTGAACGGCTTGTGGGCCCGAAGCTTCAGGCTCTCCAGCAACCGCTCGAACCGAACGTTCTGTTCCGGGGTTAGTGGGCCCTCAATCCGACCCATCGCCAAGTTTGGCCGGAGGGTGGGCTGGTGGTACAGGTAGTCGATCGTCTCTTGCTGCATTTTGCGATCCTTCCTAGTTTTGACGGCCCATTACCGCCAAAGCGGTTATTACGACACCCATGATCTCATCGGCCTGCTCTTGCGTTACCGGCTCGATCTTGTCGAATGCTTCCAGCGCGTCCAGGTACTGTTGGCCACTGAGCTTTTCATCCGTTCTGTGGCCGGAATGTTCCAACGCGCGCTTGATGTAACCTAACGCGTCCCACATTTCCGTCTCCTCACTCGCAGTTACAGGCACCTGTAACGCTGTACCGAACGAAACACGTTGGGCACATCTTCTTGTTCTTGTAGCCACCGTGTATGTACTTCCGTTCTAGTTCCTCATCGTTGGCCATCGCGAATCCTTTGGGCGCCAACTTATGAATCGCTAGTAACGTCACCGGCTTTGTTCCGGCCGTAGGATACACAGCTTTGGATTTGTTCCGAATTGCTCCTACGATAGACCGTTTCGCCATCACGATCCTTTCGTTCCGGACTCTGCTTTTGGCGCAGAATTTATCCGTTTGTTTCCGAACTTAGTCGTAAGTTCGTTCGTTACTTGCTGAACTCTGTCTTACCGTGTTCCTTGTGCCGTACTACTTGGTAACCTGCTAGAACGTTACCGTCTCCGCGTGTTGTCGTCGGAACCATGTGCTCCGGTCGACTACGCATGTTGTTGTCCACGATACATCCGGTATCTTCGGCTGCAATAGCTCGAATCGCATCTAGCGTACGATTCCTGCTAGATCCGGGTAATCCTTTGAATACCCGATCTGCCGGTAACATCTTACGAGTCGAACACGCATGTTTGACCGACCTTTTAGATGGTACCGACGTTTGCCGGAGGTTGACGTACTCGTACCGCTTTTGCATGATCAACTTAACCGTCTCGGATATGTCGATCTCTGCGGTTTCTTCGACGTCTACCGGAATTTCGAACCTTGCTACGTCTCGGACGCTGTTGTTCCGAATGTGCGGCTCAACGTTCTCCGCCGACTTTCTACGACTTGGTTCGAACACTGTCGGAATCTTCGCGGCCTTAACTTCTTGAGCCGCAGCTGCAGGATTTTTCATGAACCCTGCGATGATGCTGGAAATCTCGTCAAGTTCGAGTTTATCGTCGTTGTCAGTCATTTTCGCCTCCTTCCAGTTTATCCGGTTTATTCGTTTTTGTGTAGGAATATGTTCCGTAATGTTCCGGAACTGTTCCTAGTATTTTTTCTGCTATTTTTATTGTAACTGGGCACATCTAGGCAAATCTAGTCTCTGGACCCTATGAATTTTTTCCACTACTATTTTTCGCCGCCCAACTTTTCCTTGAGCAGCCGAGCCTTGATGGACTTTGCCGCATATTCCTTATATGCCGCATCGTTGAGTTCGCCCATCTCATCTAGACTCAGTGGTACGAATGGCTCCACCTCTTCCCTAAG
>Ga0310811_10013474_pt1 | contig 10650 bp, 11 predicted proteins | sample YCmetagenome_FD_207642 | JGI IMG/M metagenome (GOLD analysis project Ga0310811, IMG submission 207642) | Soil microbial communities from experimental microcosm in Duke University, North Carolina, United States - YC | ecosystem: Engineered > Artificial ecosystem > Soil microcosm > Unclassified ...
ACGAGGCGGTTTCCGCCGGCTATATATTTTTCGGCGCCTGTTGGGCTCTTTTTGTCCTGCTGATCGCATTTGCCGGCCAGCATTCGCAGACCATCGATTTCGAAACGATGCTGGCTCTTCCCATTTTAGTAGCGCCTGTAGGTGCCGTTATTGTGGGAGTGCTGCGTTTCTTCTGGCTGCGCCGATCGATCAGCGACCGGCCCTGAGTTCGCGGATGGTCTTCTTGCCGTCGCTGGAGGGCTGATAGACGTTGGTCATCTCGCTCAGCGCGCGGTTGAACATCTCGATGGTGAAATGATCGGGCACTTCCCAGGCGTCGAAGCCGACGCGGTGCTGGTAGTTCACCTGGTCATACAGGAAATCGCCCACCGCGCGGATCTCGCCGGTAAAGCCCAGCCGGGTGCGCAGGATGCGGGCCCAGGAAAAGGCGCGTCCGTCGCGGAATTTGGGGAATTCCAGCGCGATCAGGGAGAAATGATTCACGTCGGCGCCCAGACTTTCCGGATTTTCGCTGGATTGCAGCCTGACCCCGATAGGCGTGTTGCGGGCCAGCAAGGCCTCGCGGTCCTTCTGGAAGCGCGCCAGGGATACGATCACCGCGCCTTCGGGAAGCGCCGCGTCGTCCGCCACGGGCGCAAAGACATCCTGCGCGTAAGCGCCGCTCTTGATGAGTTTGGTCACGCCGCGACAGCCTCTTGATAGGCGGCGGCCTTGAACTTCTCCATGCCGATGCGGCGATAGGTGTCCAGGAAACGCTCGCCGGTCTTGCGCTCGGCCAGATAGACATTCACCACACGCTCCACCGCGTCGGCGATCTCATGCTCACCGAAGCCGGGGCCCATGATGGTGCCGACGCTGGCGTCTTCTGCGCCCGAGCCGCCCAGGACGAGCTGATAGAATTCCACGCCCTTCTTGTCCACGCCCAGGATGCCGATATGGCCGGCATGGTGATGGCCGCAGGCATTGATGCAGCCGGAAATCTTGATCTTCAATTCGCCGATCTGATGCTGGCGGTCGAGATTCTCGAACCGCTTGGCGAGCTTCTGGGCGATCGGGATGGAACGGGCATTGGCCAGATCGCAATAATCCAGTCCCGGGCAGGCGATGATGTCGGTGATCAGCCCGGCATTCGGAGACGCGAAGTCCAGTTCCTTGAGCTTGGCGTAAATCGCCGGCAGGTCTTTCTTGCGGACATGCGGCAGGACCAGATTCTGTTCATGCGTCACCCGCACTTCGCCCAGGCTGAACTGGTCCATCAGGTCGGCGATGGTTTCCATCTGCTCGGCGGTGGCGTCGCCCGGCACCTGGCCCGGCGTCTTCAGGGTGATCGTGGCGATGGCGTAGCCGGATGCCTTGTGCTTGTGCACATTGGTCTTCACCCAGTTGGCGAAGTCCGCGCCCGCGTCGGGAATTGTGTCGGAAAGCCCGGTCTCGAATTTGGGCGCGGCGAAATAGGCGGTGATGCGGTCCAGTTCTTCCTGCGGCAGCTGGAGCGTGCCCATGCGCTTGAGTTCTTCGAACTCGCGCTGAACCCGGCGGCGCATTTCCTCTGGCCCAATGGCGTTGATCAGGATCTTGATGCGCTGCTTGTGGATATTGTCGCGGCGGCTGTCCTGGTTATAGACGCGCAGCACCGCTTCCAGATAGGCGAGGATATCCTCGCGCTCCACGAATTCGCTCATCACATGGGCGATGTAAGGGGTGCGGCCCATGCCGCCGCCGGCCATCACCTTGTAGCCGACCCGGCCTTCGCTGTTCCTGACGATTTGCACCGCCATGTCATGCCACTGCAGCGCGGCGCGGTCCTTTTCGGTGGCGCCCACCGCGATCTTGAACTTGCGGGCCAGGAAGACGAATTCCGGATGCAGGCTCGACCATTGGCGCAGGATTTCGGCGAGCGGACGCGGGTCTTCGATTTCCTCGTCGGTGGCGCCGGCGAACTGGTCGGCGGTGATGTTGCGCACGCAGTTGCCGGAAGTCTGGATGCAATGCATCTCCACATCCGCCAGCTCGCGCAGGATCTTGGGCACGTCCACCAGCTTGATCCAGTTGAACTGGAGATTGGTGCGGGTGGTGAAGTGGCCAAAGTTCTTGTCATAGGTGCGGGCGATATGCGCCAGTTTGCGCATCTGCTTGGACGAAAGCGTGCCGTAGGGCACGGCGATGCGCAGCATGTAGGCGTGCAGTTGCAGATACAGGCCGTTCATCAGGCGCAGAGGCTTGAACTGGTCCTCGGTCAACTCGCCCGACAGGCGGCGCGCCACCTGGCCGGCAAACTGGTTCACCCGCTCGCCCACGAATTGGGCGTCGAATTCGTCATAGCGGTACATGTTCGGCTGGGCTGGTTTGACGAGGGTGTTGAGCATCAGAATTGACCCGCCTGCTTGCCGGTATGGGGATGGACCGTGGGACCCGCGGCGCGGATGATCTCGCGCTCCTTCACCGGCACGATTTTACCACTCACTTCGCGTACCTCGAACAGATAGGGCGCAACGAACTCGTTGCGCACCAGTTCCGCGTTGGCTGCCGCCAGGGCCGCGTCCGCGCCGGCCTGGTCGGAATAGATGTCGCCATCGGCCAGCATCGGCACCCAGCCGCTGCCCTTACGGTATAAAACGTCGCCGTCCCGCAAGCGGTTCGCGGTCAGCATCTGAAGACCCTGATTTTGGTGCGCCATGGGCCGGGAAAAACCACGCCCGGTGCGGGAAATCAAGACTTCAACACGCCGCAGCTGTAGTTTTTTGTGAATTACATATAAAAAATGTATTATTGCCTGGGCAGAAGCGGGCATAGTTGCGGGGAAAATGGGGGATTCGTGAGCACAGCGCCCAAATTGACCCGGTCGCAGCTGGCGGCCGTTCTAGCCGGTAACGCCCTGGAATTTTACGATTTCCTGATCTTCGGGTTTTTCGCCGTCCAGATCGGAGCGACGTTTTTCCCCGGCCATACTGCATCCGGCAGCCTGCTTTTGAGTTTGGCGACTTTCGGGGTCGGGTTCCTGACCCGTCCTCTGGGTGGGCTGCTGATCGGTCCGCTGGGCGACCGGATCGGTCGCAAACCCGCGATGCTGTTTTCCTTCGGCCTGATGGGCTTTGCCATTGCCGGGCTGGCCCTGACCCCCTCCTATGCCAGCATCGGTCTGGCCGCTCCCGTGCTGGTGGTGGTTTTTCGTCTGCTGCAGGGTTTCGCCCTGGGCGGTGAGGTAGGGCCTGCGACCGCCTTCCTGATGGAAGCCGCGCCGCCGCAGAGGCGGGGGCTGTATGTGTCGCTCCAGACCGCGACCCAGCAATTGGGGATATTGGTTTCCGGTCTGGCGGGGTTTGTCATCTCCAGTGCGCTCACACCGGAGCAACTGACGGCCTGGGGGTGGCGGGTGGCCATGCTGCTCGGTGCCTCGGTGGTGCCATTCGCCTTGATGATACGCCGCCGCCTGCCGGAAACATTCCATCGGCAAACCGATGCGAAGACGAAACTTACGCCCGCACAGCGGAAGCTGGTGCTGTTGATGACGGTCATGGCAGCGAGCATGACGATCGGCCTCTACACGCTGAACTATTTGAACGTTTTCGCCACGCACACACTGGGTTTTCCGTCGGCACAGGCCTTCGGCGCGGTCGCGCTGGCAGGCGCCTGCGGCGTGATCTTCAATCCCATCAGCGGTTGGCTCAGTGACCGGATTGGGCGCAAGCCCGTCATGATGACCGCCTTTGCGCTTCTTTTGATCGTGGCCATTCCATGCTTTGCGATGATGGCGCATGTGCGGACGGTCCTGTCACTCTATGGCGCCGCGTTGCTGATGGCGCCGCTGCTGGCACTTGGCTCATCGGCGATGATAACCTTTCTGGCCGAGAGCCTGCCGCAGCAAATCCGGTCCGGCGGCATCGGCATCATCTATGCCGTGGCGATCACCGTGTTCGGCGGCTCCGCGAGCTTCGTGGTCGCCTGGCTTACGGAGGTCACCGGTTCGCCGCTTGCGCCCGCCTGGTACATGTGCGCGGCGTTGGCCTTTGGGGTGTGCGCCATGCTGGCCGTGCGCGAGACGGCACCAATTAAGACCGGTCGCTAATCGCGCTTTCGTGCCAGCGCCGCAGCAGCGCCCATTCCAGCAAGGAAAGCGCGGCAAAGATCAGAATACCGGTCACCGCCAATAGGGCTAGCGCAGCAAACAGCGTGGCGATCTCCAGCCGGTTGCCGGACTCCACGATGCGCCAGGCAAGGCCCGTTGCCGTGCCCGAGCCGGCCACAAACTCCGCCACCACCGCACCGATCAAGGCGAGGCCGCCCGCGGTCTTCATGCCCGACAGCAGATAGGGCAGGGCTGTCGGCAGGCGGATGCGCCACAAAATCTGCAGGCGCGATGCACCATAGAGCCGGGTCAGGTCGATCAAATTAAAGTCCGCCGATTTCAGTCCCAGCGTCGCGCCCGCCAGAATGGGAAAGAAGGCCACGATGGTGGCGATGATGGTGAGCGCCAGGTTGATGCGCTCGAACCCCACCCAGATCAGGATCAAGGGCGCGATGGCCACCACCGGCGTCACCTGCAGGACCACGGCATAGGGATAGAGCGTGCGCTCCAGAAGCCGGCTTTGGGAGAAGGCGATTGCGGTTGCGACACCCAGGATGCAGGCCGCAAAAAAAGCCTGGACCGTCACGATCAAGGTGGAAAACAGCGACAGCATCAGGGAGGTGAAGTTGTCGGCGAAGGCCCGCGCGATCGCCGACGGCGCCGGCAACACATAGACCGGCACCTGCCAGTGCGCCACGGCCCACTCCCAGGCGCCCAGTACCAGCGCAGCGACAATCACGGGCAGCAGGATATCCAGCGGCCGCTTCATGCCGCCTTTTTGGAGGTCGCTCTGGCTCACGCCAACGCTCCTGCATTGCCGAGGGCATCGCTGATGATGCGCTGGGCTTGGATGGTGGGCGGCGACAGCCGGCTATCGCGCCCAACCGGCAAGGCGATGTCGCCGGCAACGCGTCCCGGACGCGGCGTCATCACCAGCACGCGTTGGGAGAGGTAGCTGCTTTCCCCCACACTATGGGTGACGAACAGCACGGTCAGTCCATCCTCGCGCCAAAGCCGCAACAGGTCGTCGCCCAGCGCATTGCGGGTGATCTCGTCCAGCGCAGCGAAAGGTTCGTCCAGCAGCAGGAGTTTGGGCTGTGACGCCAGCGCCCGCGCGATCGAGACACGCATTTTCATGCCGCCGGACAATTCGCGAGCATAGGCGTGTTCAAAGCCTTTCAGGCCCACCCGCGCCAGTGCGGCGGCTGCGCGCCTGTCTGCTTCGCCGCGCGACAGGCCCTTCAGGTCCAGCGGCAGGCGCGCGTTGGTCAGTGCGTCGGCCCAGGGCATCAAGGTCGGTTCCTGGAATACAAAACCGATTTCCGGCTTGCCGCCGGGATATTCGATAAGACCTTTATCGGGCTCGAGTAGCCCGGCCACCAGCCTCAACGCGGTGGACTTGCCGCAGCCGCTGGGCCCCAGCAGGGACACGAATTCTCCCGCGCCGACGGTGAAAGACACATCGCGCAACGCCTCCGTTCCCCCATCTTTCTGATTTGAGGAAAAACGTTTGCCGGCCCCCTTCAGCGTGATCATCGATATTTCTGCAAGGTGGCGCGCACGAAGCTCAGGTCATACGCCTTTTTATAGTCCAGGCCTTTGGGATAAAGCCCCTCCGCCGCCATGGTGTCGTAGAAGAGTTTCCACTGCCCGTCGCTCATGCTGCCCAGGCCGAAGGCTCTTCCATCGCCGCTCAGCAGCATTTCATACCGTTTCATCTTGTCCAGCGCCTGCGCCAGGATGGCATCGGTCATGTCGGGATTGGCACGCTTGATCAGCGCATTGCCCTTGGCCGGGTTGTTCAGATAGTGCAGCCAGCCATCGCGCGTGGCATCGACGAACATCTGCACGGCGCGGCGGTTGGTGTCGATCCATTTCTGCGGCACCAGCACCATGTTGGCGTAACCGGGATAACCATAGTCGGAAAGCAGGAAGACCTTGGGCGTCCAATGCGCCTGTTGCTGGACCGTGAAGGGCTCGCTGGTGAGATAGCCTTCCTGGATGGCGTTGGGGTCCAGGATGAAGGGCGCCAGATTGTAGGTGTAGCGGCGGATCTGCTTGTCGCTGAAGCCGAACTTGGCGCGCAGCCAGGGCCAGAAGGCGTTCATGGTGGCGGCCGAGATCAGGACAGGTTTGCCCTTCATGTCGGCCAGTGAATTGATGTCGCGGCGCGGATGCGACATCAGCACCTGCGGGTCTTTCTGGAAGATCGCCATCACGGCGCGCAACGGCACACCGGTCTTCACCATGTTAAGGCAGATCAGGCTGTTGGACCCCATGCCGAAATCTGCCGCCCCGCCCACCAGCAATTGCGGCACATTCACGTCCGGCCCGCCCTGGATGATCTTCACTTCCAGGCCGCGCTTGGCATAAAGCCCGTCCGCCACCGCCTGATAAAAGCCGCCATGCTCGGCTTGCGCCTTCCAGTCGGTGACAAAGCGGATGGTGGTGGCAGCCAGCGCGGGCCGTGTCAGGGCGAGCGATGCGGCGGAAGCAAGGAATGCGCGGCGGCGGATCATGCCCGCCTTATACATGATTTGACCGCGAAAGCCGCCGGATCAACGGCCGGAATCACGCGGCGGCGGCGGAGGGGCGTCCTCGGCATCATCGTCATCGCCAAACAGCCAGCCCAGCAATCCGCCGCGATGGCGGCGCTCCTTCTTCGGTTGCTCGGATTCGTCCGGCGGCAGGTTGGGCAGCCGGCTCAGGCTTTCGTCGTCGCGATGGTCCCACACCGCGCCGGAGGCAGCGATTTCGAACTGTTCGGGCGGCGGCTCGATCGAACGATTCAGGGGCCGCAAGGGCTGGCCCTGTTCCGCGGCCAGCATCGTGTCGCGCCAGATATAGGAGGGCAATGTGCCGCCGGTGACGCCGCGGGTGGGCGAGGAATCGTCGTTGCCCACCCAGGCGGCAGCGACATAGTCGGTGGTGAAACCGACAAACCAGGCGTCGTGGGAATCCTGGGTGGTGCCGGTCTTGCCGGCAGCTTCGCGTCCATGCAGCGAGGCGTAACCGCCGGTGCCGTTGATCACCACCTTGTACAACATGGCGGTCATGTCGCGATCCACCGCTTCATCGATCACGCGCGGCGGTGGCGGGAGATGGCGCTGATAGACAATCCTGTTTCCGATATCGACTTGCGTGACCAGATAGGGTGAGACGCGATAGCCGCCATTGGCGAAAGCCGCATAGGCGGCAGTCAGTTCCATTGGTGTCACTTCGTTGGTGCCCAGCGCCAGCGAGGCATTGGCTTCCAGGGGCGAGGTGATGCCAAGCCGCTTGGCGGCGGCTACCACCTTGGGCACCCCGACTTCCTGCGCCAGGTTGACGGTGATGGTGTTGACGCTGTGGGCCAACGCGTCTGCCAGGGTGAGCGTGCCGTAATACTTGCCGCCGAAATTGGTCGGGTGATAGCCGCCTATGTCCACCGCTTCGTCGTCGCGCGTCTCCCAAGGCGAAAGACCTTCCTCCAGCGCTGCCAGATAGACAAAGGGCTTGAAAGCCGAACCCGGCTGGCGATGCGCCTGGGTGGCGCGGTTGAACACCGAATCCCGGTAATCGACGCCGCCGATCATCGCGCTGACCGCGCCATCGGGCTTCATCACCACCACCGCGGCTTCGCTGGTGCGGGTTTTCTTGCCGTATTTGCTGATGTTGCGCAGCGCCGCCAGCCGCGCGGCTTCCTGCACTTTGGGCTCCAGCGTGGTGTGGACCCTCATATCGGCGCTGGGCGCCACGCCATTGATGGTGGCCAGCCTGGTCGCCTCGTCGGCGGCGGTGTCCAGGAAGTAATTGCGCGCGTCCACGCTGGCGCGGTCGATGATCTCGGCGGGGTGGGCGCGTGCCTCGGTGGCATCGGCTTCGGTAATGGCGCCGTTCTCCACCATGGAATCCAGCACCAGGCTGGCGCGCTGCTGCGCCTTGAGCAGGTCGCGGCGGGGCGAGAATACGGATGGCGCCCGCGTCAGGGTCGCCAGCATGGCCGCCTGGGCGAGCGTGAGCTTGCGCGCGCTGGTGCCGAAATAGACCCGTGCCGCGCCGTCCACGCCATAGGCGCCGCTGCCCAGATAGATGCGGTTGAGATAGAGCTGCAGGATCTGCTCTTTGGTGAGCGTCTTCTCCAGCCCCGCCGCATCAACCAATTCGGTGAGCTTGCGCGACATGGTGCGCTGCTGATTGGTGTAGACGATCTTGGCGGTCTGCTGGCTGATGGTCGAGCCGCCGGCCACCCAGCGCCGCGCCCGCAAATCCAGAAGCAGTGCGCGTCCCAGGCCCAGGGGGTCGATGCCGTTATGGTGATAGAAGCGGCGATCCTCCATGGCGATGAAGGCGGCGGGAAGATAGGCGGGCATCTCGTCCAGCTTCAGGCGTTCGCCCACCACCGCGCCGCGATGGCCCACTTCGTTGCCTTCGACATCCAGGAAGGTGAAAGCCAGCGGCCGATTGACGGCATAAAGATCGACGGCCGGGTCGAGACGGGGCGCAAACAGGCCCAGCACCAGCGGCATGAGGTAAAGCGCGGCGAGGGGAAGGGCGATGACCGCCATGGTGATGGCGAAAGCCGGCGCAAAGGGACGCGCGAGTTGCGCGGCCTTGCGCAACTCCTCAGATGTGAGGCGGTCTCGCCAATCGGGCATGATGGACGATTGCTGACCGATATTTGCGGCGGTTTCAAGGTGGCGGTTCCCGCCGGGGATCGGGTGGCGATTAATGGCCCGTCATGCCAAGCTCAAAAACATGTGGGATGGCATGACCTTGGTGGCGGGACGGGACTGCGGCGGTTGCACCGTTTGCTGCGTGTTTCCCACCATTAACAAGCCGGAAATCCAGAAACTGTCCGGCGCCCGCTGCCGCCATTGTACCAGCGGCGGTTGCGGCATCTATGAGACCAGGCCGCCGGTTTGCCGCAGCTTTTATTGCGCCTGGCGGACAGTGGACATCTTCAGCGACGACTGGCGTCCCGACAAATCCGGCGTGCTTCCTTACGTGGAGACCGAAGGCATTTCGGATGCCTTCGATCTTTCCACCGGCATTGGACTGATGCTTGTGGACAATCCGCTCAAGACGGTGCGCCAGAAATGGTTCCAGGATTTTGTGGTGACGGGAGTGATGAATTCGGTGCCGCTGTTTTTGTCTTTGCCGGGGCCGCGCGGCCATCAGGCGGCGACGGTGTCGCTGAACACCGAGCAGATGCTGGACGCCATCAAGCGCGGCATGGTGAAGGACGCGCTGGAAGCCGCGGTGAAAGTGTTGCGTACTTGGGACTTCCGCCCTGCTGTGATCACTTATTCCGGCAATGATGTCAGTAGCGGTTAATTTTTTTGAACCCCCTCCCGCCGCGACTATCACGCAGTCGCTTCGCTCCTGCGCCCGTCGCAGCCACCTCCCCCTTGGGGCGGGCTTCGCCCGCGAAGGGGGAGGCGGGTCATGGCCCTAGCGGATGGTCGCCGCGCGAAATGCGCGGCTCGAGATTCCACAAGTATCCAGGAATCTCGAGCCCGGCATTCCGCCGGGCGACCATCAGCATCCGCCAGCTTCCTTCTCCTTTCGTGCGAAGCACAAGAAGGGGGAAAGTGTCGCAGCGAGATGTCGGCGAAGCCGACTCGAGCTGCGACGGATGGGGGAAAGACAAATAAAGAACCCCGCGCCTTGCGGCGCGGGGTTCACTTGACGCTTGGGGCCCTATGGGGAGGGGCATTCCATGGGCCTTACGCCCCAAGATTTTCTGTTACAGGAAGACCTCGCGGATGAAGGCGCCGCTGTAAGGGTCTACCTGGACAAACACGACGCGGCCGAAGCGGTCATGGGTGCGCACCACATAGCGGCCATGGATGAAATAGGGATCGCTGATCATCCGGTAATGACGGAAGCGCAGCGCATTGGCGAGGTGGATGCGGTCAACATAGGCGCGATGCTCGAAACGCCCGTGACGCTCCCAACCGCGGTCATGCCAGCCGTCATGCCGGCCATGGTCCCAGGGGGCGGCCGAGGCGGTACCCAGGCCGATGGCCGAAACCACCGCCAAAGACGCTGCCGCCAGAAGTTTTTTCGTGCTAGACATGATTGTCTCCTTAATGCGTTCGAACGGACAACTGCCGTCCATGAAGCGCACCTTACGCAAGCCAAACTGAACCGGGTCTGGACGAGGTGTTCATTCGGGGTTCATGTGCCGGGACGTACAAAAACCCCATGCGCGCGCATGTTTTTTCCGTAATTTTGGCGGGTGTTCTGCTGGCCGCCACAGGTGGCTTTGGCCAAGCGCAGCCCTATGGGCCGCCTCCTCCGCGGGACGGGCGTGATGGCGTCCAGCCACTGGACCGGCTGCTGCCGGGAATCCGGCGCAATCATCCCGGCGATTTCTATGATGCGGAGGGGCCCACCTACGGGCCGTCCGGCGATCCGCATTATCATTTGAAGTGGATGACACCGGATGGCCGTGTGATCTGGTACGACACCGATGCGCGCAGTGGCCGGGTGTTGCGCTCCTCACCGGGGCGGGACAGCTTCGACGCGCATCGTCCGGAATATCCATCTGGGCCCGGCCGTCCCTATATGGATCGTCCTGCACCCTATGGTGGTGATCC
>Ga0310811_10013475_pt1 | contig 10650 bp, 7 predicted proteins | sample YCmetagenome_FD_207642 | JGI IMG/M metagenome (GOLD analysis project Ga0310811, IMG submission 207642) | Soil microbial communities from experimental microcosm in Duke University, North Carolina, United States - YC | ecosystem: Engineered > Artificial ecosystem > Soil microcosm > Unclassified ...
TGCACCAGGTCTTCTCCTTCAACTCCCCGGTCTGGTTCAACGTCGGCACCGCCAGCCCGCAGCAGGTCAGCGCGTGCTTCATCCTGTCCGTGGACGACACGATGGACTCGATCCTGAACTGGTACCGGGAGGAGGGCCTGATCTTCAAGGGCGGCTCCGGCGCCGGCCTCAACCTCTCCCGCATCCGCTCGTCCAAGGAGCTGCTCTCCTCCGGCGGCAACGCCTCGGGCCCGGTCTCGTTCATGCGCGGCGCCGACGCGTCCGCCGGGACCATCAAGTCCGGCGGCGCCACCCGGCGCGCGGCCAAGATGGTCGTGCTCGACGTCGACCACCCGGACGTGCAGGAGTTCGTGCAGACCAAGGCGCGCGAGGAGGACAAGATCCGGGTCCTGCGCGACGCCGGGTTCGACATGGACCTCGGCGGCTCGGACATCACCTCGGTCCAGTACCAGAACGCGAACAACTCGGTCCGGGTCAACGACGTGTTCATGCGGGCCTACGAGCAGGGCTCCGACTTCGGCCTGCGCGCCCGCACCACCGGCGAGATCATCGAGAAGGTCGACGCCAAGGACCTGTTCCGGCAGATCGCCCGGGCCGCCTGGGAGTGCGCCGACCCCGGCCTGCAGTACGACGACGTCATCAACGACTGGCACACCAACCCGAACACCGGCCGGATCACCGCGTCCAACCCGTGCTCGGAGTACCTGTCGCTGGACAACTCCTCGTGCAACCTGGCGTCGCTGAACCTGCTCAAGTTCCTCAAGCCGGACACGGACGACGGCGGCCGGACGGTCTCCGGGGGCTTCGACACCGAGCTGTTCACGAAGGTCGTCGAGCTCGTCATCACCGCGATGGACATCTCCATCTGCTTCGCCGACTTCCCGACCGAGTCCATCGGCCAGACCACCCGCGACTTCCGCCAGCTCGGCATCGGCTACGCCAACCTGGGCGCGCTGCTGATGGCGACCGGCCACGCGTACGACTCGGAGGGCGGGCGCGCCATCGCCGCCGCCATCTCCGCGCTGATGACCGGCACCGCGTACCGCAGGTCCGCCGAGCTGGCCGGGATCGTCGGCCCGTACCGCGGCTTCGCCGTCAACGCCGAGCCGCACGCCCGGGTGATGCGCAAGCACGCCGAGGCGGCGCAGCAGGTCAGGACGCTCGAGGAGTTCGACACGGCGATCCTGGACGCGGCGAAGGCCGAGTGGGCCGGCTGCCTGGAGATCGGAGCCGTCAACGGCTGGCGCAACGCCCAGGCCAGCGTGCTCGCGCCGACCGGGACCATCGGCTTCATGATGGACTGCGACACCACCGGCGTGGAGCCCGACCTGGCGCTGGTGAAGTTCAAGAAGCTGGTCGGCGGCGGCTCGATGCAGATCGTGAACAACACCGTGCCGCGCGCCCTGCGCCGGCTGGGCTACCAGCAGGAGCAGGTCGAGGCGATCGTCGCCTACATCGCCGAGCACGGCCACGTGGTCGACGCCCCGGCGCTGCGCCCGGAGCACTACGAGGTCTTCGACTGCGCGATGGGCGAGCGCTCGATCGCGCCGATGGGCCACGTGCTGATGATGGCCGCGATCCAGCCGTTCATCTCCGGGTCGATCTCCAAGACGGTCAACCTGCCGGAGTCGGCCACCGTCGAGGACATCGAGCGCATCTACTACGAGGGCTGGAAGCTGGGCCTGAAGGCGCTCGCCGTCTACCGCGACAACTGCAAGGTCGGCCAGCCGCTGCAGGACGCCAAGGGCGCCAAGAAGGAGGCCGCGGCCAAGGCGGCGGCTGCGGCGGCGGCCACGGCGTCCGCGGCCGAGCCGGCCCCGGTGGTGGAGACGGTGATCGAGCGCCGGCCCACCCGCAAGCGGCTGCCGAAGTCCCGCACCGGCACCACCACCTCGTTCTCGGTGGGCGGCGCGGAGGGCTACATGATCGCCAACTCGTACCCGGACGACGGCCTGGGCGAGGTCTTCCTCAAGATGGCGAAGCAGGGTTCGACGCTCGCGGGCATGATGGACGCGTTCTCCATCGCCATCTCCGTCGGGCTGCAGTACGGGGTGCCGCTGGAGACGTACGTCTCGAAGTTCACCAACATGCGCTTCGAGCCGGCCGGCCTGTCCGAGGACCCGGACGTGCGGATGGCCCAGTCGATCCTGGACTACATCTTCCGGCGGCTGGCCCTCGACTACCTGCCCTTCGACGTGCGCGCGGACTACGGCATCTACTCGGCCGCCGAGCGTCAGCGGCAGCTGGAGACCGGTTCCTACCTGCCGGCCGAGGACGACCGCGACCTCACCGAGCTCGCCCAGTCCGCGCCGATAGAGCACCATGCCCCGAAGGTCGGCGCCGCGCCCGCGAGCCAGGCCGGCGAGGACGAGGCCGAGGGGGAGCGGGACGCCGGGTTCCAGCCCGCCGTGACCGCGTCCGCGCACTCCTCGATGGAGCTGCTGGAGGCCCGCCTCGGCCACGCCGCCGACGCGCCGCTGTGCGCCAACTGCGGCACCAAGATGCGCCCGGCCGGATCCTGCTACGTCTGCGAGGGCTGCGGCTCGACCAGCGGCTGCAGCTGAAAACAGATTTGCTGCATCGGATGCAACCATTCGACTTGCTCGAGTGAGCGAGGCATCCTGTGCGTCGATCGGCGGTCTCGGTCGCTGTATAGCGACTGGGGCCGCTGGTCAGAAGGTGTTCCGGTTGCCGCTGGCAGCCGAAACAAACGAACGCCCGACCCCTGCCAGGGTCGAGCGTTCGGTGCGATCCGGACGTGGTGTCCTAACCGCAGGTTGAGCTGTCATGACATCACATCCTGGATCGCGATGCAAAACGACATGCGAGATTAAGGATATTGTTATGACTGAATACGGTAGGGAGACGGGCGCGAAGACCGCCAGGCTCGCTGCGGCGGTCCTGGCGGACCCGTACTCGACGCCGACCGGACGTGAGTTGGCGGGCAGCGCGCTCGCCCAGACCAGGGCGGGCGGCGGGGGCGTCAACCCGGCACACACGGGCGCGCGGCTGGCCGAGCTCGCTTCGGCGGTTCTGCGTAACTCGCGCTCGACGGCAACCGAGCGTGAGCTGGCGGGCAGTGTGCTGTCTCAGGCCGCGCCGCGCCGCTGACGGCGGCCGGAGGGTGATCGTCGCTCGGGGCCGCCGGCCCTGAGCGACGATCTCTTGAGGCTCCATGTCCAGACCGCGGTCCGCTGCGCCGAGTCGGGGTCGTTGCTGCCGCCTCTTGCTGCTGTGTCCCGTACTCGTGGGCGGGCCGGGGGGTTCGTTACCCACCACCCGCCCTTCGCCTGGCTTTCAGCGCAATCGATCCCGTCGGCGACTGTCGTCGGCACGGCTCCTGGTTACAATCAGGCCCGCGGCCGTGCTGTGGCCGGGCTCAGACGGGCTTGCGGGCGAGGTCGTAGGCGAAGCCCACGGTCTCGATGAAGCCACCGCCGCCACCGCCGCAATCCTCGTGCGGACTGAGGTCGGCTGCAAGGTCGGCGTCGAATGCGGCGGCTCGGTCGCCGAGGACCGCGGGTGGCAGGAACGAGGTCGAGCGGATGTGGCCGGCGAGTTCTGCCAGGCTCCAGCGGTGCTCGGCCGTGAACGCGCGGCGGGCGACGACCTCGAACCCTGCTTCGGACAGCACATCGACGTCGGGTCGGTGCCGGCGTGCGCTGTCTGCGACGGCGGGAATCCTATGCTGGGCCCCGAGTTTCTGCTGCCATCGGCTCAAAGTGGCCGCCAGTGTCCGCTGCCAGCCTGCTCCGCCCACCCAGGGCGATGAGGACCAGCACAACGCGAGGTGCCCGCCGGGCGTGAGCCACCGGAGGATCCGGCGAGCGGTCAGGTCGCGATCCAGTCGGTGGAAGGCGTTGCCGACGACCGTCAGTTCGAAGTGGTCCGTCTGCGCGTCGAGCGTCTCGGCGCTGGAGACGACGGGTCGAAGATCCCTTATTCCCGAGGCGCTCGCCTTGGCGCGAACCGTATCGATCATGCCCGGTTCCTGGTCCACGGCCCACACTTCTGTGAAGTGCGGGCTGAGCGGGAAGGCGAGTTGGCCGGTGCCGCAGGCCAGATCCAGCAGACGCCCGTGACCGGAAAGGTCGCAGCCGGCAACCAGATCGGTGAGCATGGAGGCTGGATAGGGCAGCCGGTAGCGGTCGTAGTACTCTGCGGTGCCCTGGTAGAGGTCTGTTGCGAAGTGCGCTTCGTTGCCCACCGGACCTGCCCTGCCCTTTCTGTCTGATTCGGCTCAGATTAGCGGTCGGGTGGTCGGTGTTGCGGATGAATGCGGATGAATAAGGGGGATCCCGTGCAGCCGACGCCGTCCACATCGTCCACGCCGTCCACAGCGCGGGTCCTCGCGTTCGCCGCGAGTCGGCTCGGGCCGTGTGAAGTGGTCGCCGATCACAGCTGGCGGCATCGGGCGTCGTCGGTGCTGCGGGTGCGCGATGCGGCGGGCGGAGAGTGGGTGGTCAAGTGCCACCGCGACCGGGACCGGTACGTGGCCGAACTGGCGGCGTATCAGTTGTGGGTGCCGGCGTTGGGCGACCGAGCGCCGATGCTGCTTGCGCACGACGACGGGCTGCAGACGCTCGTTCTCAGCGCTCTGGCGGGGGAACTGGCTCCGTGGCCGGGAGACGAGGAGACCCATCGCCAGGCGGGGGTGTTGCTGCGGCTGTTACATGATTCCGAACCGGCCGCGCCTTGGGACGACTTCGCCGCGGAAAAGCTTGCGGAGTACGACGAACTCGTGCCCGCCGCTTCGCCGCTGCTGCCGGCCGACGTCCTCGATGACGTGCGTGCCGAGGTGCTCGCGCTGGCCTCGCTCGACGCCGCGCCGTCGCGCGTTGCCTGCCACCGCGACCACACGCCGCGCAACTGGCTGATCGACGGAACGCGCGTGAGCGTCGTCGATTTCGAACTCGCCCGGCGCGAGGTGTGGGTCGATGATCTGGCCCGTCTCGAATCCGGTCCCTGGCAGGGCGATCCGGGACTGCGGGCGGCGTTCCTCGACGGCTACGGCCGCCCACCGCGGCCGAGGCCGGCATCGCGCGAGCCTGCCAGGCCGTGACGGCCGTGTGGCTGGTCGTCAAGGGATGGGAGTACGCGGAGGCCGATCTTGAAGCCGCGAATCGCCAGAGGTTGCAGGACTTCATGAATCGCCGCTGGTGACAGCGCTGTCGCAGGTCGTGTCCGCGGCGGTGCACCCTGGACGGCGCCATACGGGTACCGCTACGGTTCGACCCGTGAACGAGGGTCTCACCGCGTCGCTCGCGGCGGCGTGGCAGTACGTGCAGGCGCACGGCGACGTCCTCGACCGGGCCCGTTTCGCCGCCTTGGCGGGCCAGCCGGTCGCGGGCGCCCGCGTCATGCCCAGGGTGTCGCAGAACCCGGACGGCGGCTGGCCCGCGTTCTGGTCCGACGGCGTCTCCACCCTCGACGGCACCTGCTTCCAGCTCTTCCTGCTGTACGGCATCCCGGCGCCGGCGCTCGCCGCGGACGTCGCGGCCGCGCTGGAGTTCCTGGTGCGCGCGCAGCGCGCCGACGGCACCTGGGCCGAGGGCCCGAGCACGCAGACCCCGGACTGGCTGCTGCCCGGCTCGCCCGGCGCCCGCGCGTACCTGACCGCCAACTGCGCCGCGATCCTCGCCGACTACGCGGTCGCGCCGGAGGCGGTGGCCCGGGCGGCCGGCGCCCTCGAGTGGTCGGTCGACCCGCACGGCCGGCTGCCCGCGCCGACGGTCGCGCACTGGCTGGCCGCGCGGGTGCTGCGCACCCAGGGCCGGATCATGGTGGTGCGCCGGCTGCTCGACGTGGTCGGGCGCGGCTTCGAGGGCTTCGGCGCGGATGAGCTCGCCTGGTTCGGCGCCTGCACACGGCCCGGCGACCGCTGGAACCGGCGGATAGCCTCCCGGCTCGCCGGGATACAGAACCCTGACGGTTCCTGGTCCGACCGGCCCGGACGCGCGCCGTCCGCGACGCTGACCGTCACCGCGGCCCGGGTCCTGCTGGCGGCACGCAACGGCGGGCGCGGGCACGCGGCCCCGCCGGCGCAGGCGAACGGCTGAGCGGGGAGAGAGCGGGAGCGGAACGAGCCAGAGAGAGGGTCGGGGAGCGTTCGCCGGTCGGTCGCCGCGTCCGGCGTGGCTCACAGAGCCTGCGGCGTCCCGGTTTCCTCCGCTGCCCACTGCGGGTGGGGCTCCTGCCAGACCACGACGGAGCAGACCACGATCTCGGGCGCGTCGTAGTTGTGCACCTCGCGGATCGACGCGATGCACTCCTCGAACCGTTCGTGTGAACTCCTCGCCTCCACCTTCCACTCCTGCGCCGTCTCGGCTCTTCCCTGCGACCGGTAGGTGGAGGTCATCGGCCCGCTCACCCGCACACAGGCCGCGGACCGCCGCTCGACCAGGGTGTTCGCGATCGCCTCGGCCGTGGACGTGTCATCGGTGAAGGTGGTCACGATCACCCCGTCCTCGTCGATCGCGTCCTGAGCTTCGTGCACCATGTCCCCGGCAGCGTCCATAGTTGTCAGACTACTGAATCGCTTGCGGCCTTGCGGCGTCTCGCGGCACGCGGAAGCCCCCGGCGCCTGCTCGGGCGCCGGGGGCTTCCGCGTGCCCCGCGGACCCGCTGCGTCTGGTGCGACTGCTGTTTCAGCCGCTGTCAGCCGCGCGGACCCGCCGGGTCTCAGCTGCTGGAGTCGGTGGCCGACGCCAGCGTCACGTTCGCGGTCCCGGTCTGGCCGGCGCGGACGTAGGTGACCGACACCGTCGTGCCCGGCCGGTACGAGTGCACGGCGGCCTCGAGCGCGTCGGAGCCGTCGACCTCCTGGTTGTCGATCTTGATGACCTCGTCGCCCTGCTTCAGGCCCGCCTTCGCGGCCGCGCCGCTCGAGCTGACGGTCGAGAGCGTGGCGCCGGTGTGCGAGGCCGTGACCGACGCGTCCTCCACCGTGACGCCCAGCACCGCGTGCGTCGGCACCTTCCTCTGCTCGAGCTCCTGGATGACCGGCTTGGCCTGCGAGATCGGGATCGCGAAGCCGAGACCGATCGAGCCGCTCTCGCTGTCGGACAGCGAGCCGGAGCCGGTGCTCGCGATGGCCGAGTCGATGCCGATCACGTTGCCGTTCATGTCGATCAGCGGTCCGCCGGAGTTGCCCGGGTTGATCGCCGCGTCCGTCTGGATGGCGTCAAGCGCGGTGGTCGAGGTGGACGGCTGCGAGTTCTGGTTCGAGGAGCCGTCGTCGCTGGCGGGGATCACCGGCCGGTTCAGCGCCGAGACGATGCCGCTGGTCACGGTGTTGGACATCCCGAGCGGCGCGCCGATCGCCACCACCGGCTGGCCCACCTGCACCGAGGAGGAGTCGCCGAGCGTGGCCGCGGACAGGTTGCTCACGCCGTTGGCCTGGATCACCGCGAGGTCGCTGGTCGGATCGCGGTCCACGATCGTGGCCTGAGCGTTCGAGCCGCCGTCGAAAGTCACCGTGATGCTGTAGCCGCCGCCCGCGGCCAGCGCGACGACGTGGTTGTTGGTGAGGATCTCGCCCTTGGAGGTCAGGATGATGCCGGTGCCGATGTCGCCGCCCTGCCCGCCGCCCTGGGACGAGTTCGACGAGGTCGGCGCCACGGTGATGGTCACCACCGAGGGGAGCACCTTCTTCGCCACGGCGGTCACGGCGGTGGCGTTCGCCGAACCGGTGTCCAGGCCGTTGGAGTTGATCGAGGTGGGCGAGGTGAGGTCGCTGCCCGAGTTGCCGCGCACCGCGTAGCTGATCCCGGCGCCCACGCCGCCGCCCACCAGGGCCGCCACGATGGCGGCGGTGAGCACGGTGCGGCCCTTGCCGGACTTGGGGGGCTGCGGCTCCGTGCCGTACGGCGCCGGGCCCTCGCCGTAGGGCGGGAGGCCGGCCGAGGCCGGGGCGGCCCAGGTGGGCGCCGGCGGCTGCATCGCGGGGCCGGGCTGCTGCTGGGCGGGCGGCTGCATCGCGGCGGATCCCGGCTGCTGCGCGGGCGGCTGCTGGGCGGCGCCCGGCACGCTCGGCGGGGCCAGCGAGGCGGGCGGCTGCTGCAGCGACCAGCCGGGCACCGGGCCGGGGGCCGCGGCGGGCGGGTTGGGCAGCGGCGGGGTCGGCAGCGGGGTCGGCAGCGGGGCCGTCGGCGGCGCGGACTGCGGCTCGAGCGGGGTGGTCTGCTCCGGTGCCGACGCCCCCTCACCGTGCTGCGGCAGGACGGCGGCCGGCACCAGCTCGGCTTCCTGATCCGCCGGGCGCGGCTGCTCGGGGGTGCTGGGGAGGTCTGGCGTCTCGGTCATGCAAGTAACTCTCGGCCCGACGGCTGAGACCTTGCTGAGACTGCTCGGAGAACTGGTTGTGGAACGGCAATCCGTTACCGAACCGAAATGCCTGGCCCCCTGGACGAATCGGCGCACAGGGGTGGTCGGAAAAAATTTCTGATGACGAATCCGCCGATGGAGTGAGCGATCGGCGGTAAACCACGGGGCGATCCGCCAGATCAGCGAATCGCCCCACGTGCTCTGCGGCCCGACGGCCAGTGCGACGGGCCTACAGCGGCCCTGTGGCGGGTCCTACGGCAGCCCCTGCGACTTGCCCCGTGACGGGTCCTGACAGCGGCCCTCTGACGGACCTACGACGGCGTCGTTCACCGCGACGCCGCGGCCGGCAGCTCCCCGGCGATCGGGCTGCCCGGCAGCCACACGCCGAGCAGCGCTCCGCCGCTCTGCGCCCGCGCCGCCGCGACGCGGCCGCCGTGGTTCTCCGCGATCTGCCGGACGATCGCGAGGCCGAGGCCGGAGCCCGACGTCGCCCGCGCCTCCGGCGAGCGGTAGAAGCGTTCGAACACATGCGTGAGGTCCGCCTCGGCGATGCCCGGACCCTCGTCGGCGACCTGGAGCAGCCCGTTGGCCAGCGTGACGGTGACCGTGCCGCCCTCCGGCGACCACTTGGCCGCGTTGTCCATCAGGTTCGTCACCAGCCGCTCGAGACCGGCCGCGTCCCCGTCCAGGTACCAGGGCGAGAGCTGCAGGTCGTAGGCCAGCCCGGGCGCGCGCCGCTGCACCCGCTCGGACGCGCGTTCGACGACGTCGCGCAGATCCAGCCGCTCGATCGTGTGCGAGGGCTGCTCGTCCCTGGACAGCTCGACGAGGTCCGCGATGAGCACCGACAGCTCCTCCATCTGCGCCCGCACGTCGTTCATCAGCTCGATCCGCTCCTCCGGCGGCAGCCGGCCGTCGTCCGGCGCGGCCATCACCTGGGCGAGCAGGTCGAGGTTCGTGCGCATCGAGGTCAGCGGCGTGCGCAGCTCGTGTCCGGCGTCCGCGACCAGGCGTTTCTGGTGTTCCTGGGAGCGAGCGAGGGCCTCGAGCATCGTGTTGAAGTTGGACGTGAGCTTCGCCAGCTCGTCGTCCCCGTGCACCGGCAGGCTGCGCAGGTCCCCGGTGCGGGCGATGTACTCCGTCGCCTCCGACAGCTCCTCCACCGGCCGCAGGGCGGCGCGCCCGATCGCGAGCCCGGCCCCCGCTGCCAGCCCGATGCCGATCAAGCCGACGACGAGGGAGACGATCGCGATCGTGGTCAGCGTCGATTCGGTCGGGGCCATGGAGGTCGCGACGACGAGGGCGGTGTCCGGAGCGGCCGGCTGCCCGTCGACGAAGACGGTGTTCGGGATTGCGTAGAGCCGGAAAGCCTGACCGTTCTCGTCCACGGTGCGCAGCGAATGGCCACTCTTCTGCGAGGCTAGGTTGATCTCCGGCTGCCCGAACGGCGCGGCGGTGCGGATGGTCCCGTTTATGGGCACCGGGCTCGGCGCCACGTACGACCCGTCGGCGTTGACGATCACCGCTTGAAGCCCGGCGATGCCGAGCGCGAGGCTGCCGGATTCCGAGTGCATGACGGCCGGAGTGGCAAGCGTCGATTGCTCGATGATCGACGCCTTCTGCTTGAGGTCGTTGTCCAGCCGGCTGGTGACGGCCTGGCTGATGGCGAGGTAGCTGATCAGCGAGCCGAGGGCGACCGCGATGCCGACGGCCGCGACGACCAGCATCGTTATCCGGGACCTGAACGAGCGCCGGTTGAGCCAGTGGGACACGGACAGCCGGCCGCTGCCGGTCTCCGTTCCGGCACCGGCGTCTGGGGTCTCGGTCATGGCGCGGTCTCGCGCAGGGCGTAGCCGATGCCGCGGACGGTGTGGATCAGCCGGGGCTCGCCGGACGCCTCGGTTTTGCGGCGCAGGTAGCCGATGTAGACCTCGAGCGAGTTCGCGGTGGTCGGGAAGTCGAAGCCCCAGACCTCCTCGAGGATCTGCGAGCGGGTGAGGACCTGGCGGGGGTGGCGCATGAGCAGCTCGAGCAGGTTGAACTCGGTGCGGGTCAGCCGCACGGTGCGCTCGCCGCGGGTGACCTCGCGGGCCAGCGGGTCCAGCGTCAGGTCGGCGAAGGTGAGCTTGCCGCTGTCGGTGGCGAACGCGGGCTGGGTGCGGCGCAGCAGCGCGCGCAGCCGGGCCAGCAGCTCCTCGAGCGCGAAGGGCTTGGGCAGGTAGTCGTCGGCGCCCGCGTCGAGGCCGGCCACCCGGTCGGAGACGGCGTCGCGCGCGGTCAGCACCAGGATCGGCAGGTCCTCGCCGGCCGAGCGCAGCCGGCGGC
>Ga0310811_10013476_pt1 | contig 10650 bp, 3 predicted proteins | sample YCmetagenome_FD_207642 | JGI IMG/M metagenome (GOLD analysis project Ga0310811, IMG submission 207642) | Soil microbial communities from experimental microcosm in Duke University, North Carolina, United States - YC | ecosystem: Engineered > Artificial ecosystem > Soil microcosm > Unclassified ...
CAGGAGCGAAGCCAGGTGAAAATCGATAGGTTTACCGGCCGGCGCGGCAGGTACCGCTTTCAAACCCGTTATCTGGCCCGCCAGGGAATTATACTGGGCCGGATAGCCCGCGGCTATCACCTCATAAGCGGCCACATTCGCGTACATATAGTTACGGGAAGCGACGATGGGGCTGAAATTATTCCCCATCACCACATTGTTCAATTCATAAACGGTCTTGCAATATAAAATGGGGTCACTGAATATTTTGTCATAATCTTTCTTCGAATGGCAGGAGCTGATAACGGACAGGATAAAAAATAGAGCCGGTAATTTCTTCATGAGCAATCATATTTTGGTGGCAAGGTAACAAAAACTCAGCAACCGCCTCCTGTCACCCACCCGTCACCGCCTCCGCCCGCCCGTCGCTCTGCCTCACAGCAACCGCCCGCTGACCGCCCGTCACCCGTCGCCCACCCGTCACCCGTCATCGTCCGCCCGCCACCGCCCGACCGCCCGTCGCCCATCCGGCGCCCGCCACCGCCGTCCTACCTCCCCATCCTCACCTCTACCGTATGCTCCTTCCCATCATCCACCAGGGGCACCCTGTCCCCTCCCTGGGCCACTTCATCCAGGATAAGGCTCATCGAGGCTTCCTGCGTTTGAAGGAACTGGATCGTATACATCGTTTCATGATACCGGTAGTGAAGACGGAAAGGCCCCCATCCGGATGGCAGACAAGGGGCGATGCGCAACTGCTCGCCCTCCCGCACCAGTCCCAGCAGAGATTCCGTGATCAGCTGGTACATCCAGCCGGCAGATCCCGTATACCACGTCCACCCTCCCCGGCCTTTATGCAGCGCAATAGAATACACATCCGCGGCTGCCACATAGGGCTCCACTTTATAGGTGGCCACCTTTTCCGGACTATCCCCGTGATGAATGGGATTGATCATGCTGAACAGCTCATAAGCCCGGACCCTGTCACCCAGGGCGGCAAAAGCCATGGTAAGCCAGATGGCTGCATGCGTATACTGCCCGCCGTTCTCCCGGACCCCCGGTACATATCCTTTGATATAACCCGGGTCCAGCGAAGACTTATCAAAAGGAGGATCCAACAACTGGATAATGCCCGTATCCCTCCGCACCAGGTGCTGGTCGGCAGCTTCCATCCCCTGCCGGGCACGCTGGGGATTTCCCGCACCAGACAATACTGACCAGCTCTGGGCAATGCTGTCGATCCGGCATTCTTCATTGCGGGCCGATCCTAACGGAGTCCCGTCATCGAAATAGGCCCGGCGATACCATTCTCCGTCCCAACCATGCTGATGGAGGGATGTCTTCAATTTCGTCGCTTCCCGGAGACATTCTCCGGCAAAGACTTCGTCGCCATGGAGTCGTGCAACGGTACTGAACCTTGTCAACACCGAATAGAGGAAAAATCCCAGCCAGATACTCTCTCCCTTCCCATGCTGGCCTACCTTGTCCATCCCGTCATTCCAGTCCCCGGAGCCCATCAGGGGCAGACCATGTTCCCCGTAACGCCAGCCATAACGGATGGCCCGTACGCAATGCTCGTAAAGATTGCCGGATTGTTGCGCCCTTGTCGGCATATCATAATAAGACTCTTCTTCCGGATTGAGCAGACGCCCTTCCAGGAAACCGACCTGTTCGTCCAATATGCCGGTATCGCCCGTATGCAGCACATAACGGCTGGCCACATAGGGCAGCCAGAGATAGTCGTCAGAGCAACGGGTACGCACCCCTCTCCCGGCCGGGGGATGCCACCAATGCTGGACATCTCCTTCTTTGAACTGACGGGAGGCGCAGCGCAGCAGATGCTCACGCACAAAGGCAGGCTCCGTATGGAGAATGGCCAGAGAGTCCTGCAACTGATCCCGGAAACCATAGGCTCCCCCTGACTGATAATACCCGCTTCGACCCCTGATCCGGCAGGCAATGGTCTGATAGAGCAGCCATCCGTTCGCCAGTAAATTCAAAGCCAGGTCCGGCGTCTCTACCCGGAGGGCGCCCAGCGTCTTTTGCCAGTACGCCTCCACTTTCTCCAGGGCTTCCGCAGCGACATCCCTTCCTTTATGCCGGCTTACCAGCTCACTGGCTTCCTCGGGACTCCAGGCGGCGCCCAGCAAAAAGACAACTTCCTTCTCACCGCCGTCGGGCAGATCGATGGCTACCTGTAAAGCCCCGCAAGGATCTGCTCCTGCACCCGTCTTCCCCGATAGCTTCACCCGGGTCAGCGCGTCGGGATTGCGGAGGCTTCCATTGCGCCCGATAAACTCCGTGCGGTCCCCCGTGTACGTCCGGGTCTCCTCGTCGACATCGAAAAAGCCTACCCGACCCCCAAACTCGATACTATAGGGATTCCGGGCAAACAAGGCGCCTGTGGCTGCATCGATGAAAGTGACGATATGCATGACGGACTTGGGACGGAGGTCTCCCAGCACCCATTCCACATAGCCGGTGAGAGACAGCTTCCGTTCCCTGCCCGAACGATTGCTCAATTTTATGACCGTATACTTAACGGCCGCTTCCAAATCCACATACACCCGCATCTCCGAATAAATGCCGTCCTCATTATACTCGAAGGTCGTATACCCAAAACCGTGACGGGTGGTATAGGGGAATTTTCCCCGGGCCGGCAGGGGAGCCGGGCTCCAGGAAATACTGCTTTCTTCATCCCTTATATAGAAGGCCTCTCCCGCCGGATCGCTGACCGGATCATTGTTCCAGGGAGTGAGCCGGAACTCGTGGGCATTCTCCGACCAGGTATAGGCCTGGCCGCTTTCTGAAATGACCGTCCCGAAGTTGGCATTGGCAAGCACATTCACCCAGGGCAAAGGAGTGCTGTTTTCCCGGGAAGTGGTAATGATATATTCACGTCCATCAGGAGAGAATCCGCCCAGCCCGTTATTGAATAACAGCTCGGAAGCGCCTCCACGCCCTGCTATATGACCGGTCTGGGGGAAATAAGGTTGACGGGGGATCAGCCGGGGGATCAGGGGGCGGGCGATATTGCGCTTGCCTGCCTGGTAGCTTAGCTCGCCGCCACTATCGGTTATGATAATACGGGCCACCGTCTGCAGCAGGATACGATCCTCGGCGGAGATCTGGTCTGCTATCCGGATAAAAATGCCGCCCGGACGATCGGTTATGTCCGTTTCGATACCAGCGCTGATCAGGCCCTGTAACTGCCCTTGCAGGATCTGCCGGTATCCTCCGTGATCTTCATTCCAGATCACGAGATCGACGATCAGCCCTTTCAGACGCCAGTAGGCATGCGCCTGTATCATCTGCTTCACCATGTCGATATTGGCCGGGTCCTCTATCTGTACCAGGACAATGGGCAGGTCACCGGAAATGGAATAACTCCAGAGACCGGATTGCCCCCGCTGATTCTTTACCAGGATGGCAGGTTCTGCACGGAGGGCCGCATTGGCATAGATCACCGAGCCGGCCAGACGCGAATAAAGCTGCGCATCTGCTTCGGTGGCATTGATCTGACGCAACACTACCTGGCTATGGGTCCAGGCCAGCTCGAAGGCCCGGTCCGTCAGGTGAGCATCCTGGTATTTCTCTACCAGACCCAGCGTCACCTCCTGGGTCTCTCCCATGCCAAAGACCATGTCCACGTTCACCGTCTCCAAAGGATTCAGGGTGATCCGGTACCGGATGGAGACAATAGGGTCCAGTACGGGGCCCTGTGTCCCGGACAACGACTCCTGACTCATCGCCAGCGGATCGGCGATGGTATTCCCCCGCCCGATGAACTTCAGCCGGTCTGTTTCATAAGATACTTCCTTACCATCGACCGCATGGACTTTCATTAAATGAAACATCCAGGGAGTCTGTTCCCCCGCAGATCGGGGACGACGGGTGCAAAGGATGGCATGCCGTTCGGGCAGGATCTTCGTCTCTGTAAAAAGATTACTGAAGGCCGGATGCAGCGCATCGGCAATCCCGGAGGTCAGCACCACTTCCGCATAACTGGTCACTTCGATGATCCTTTTCTTCCGGGACCGGTTGGTCAGATGAACACGTCTCATCTCGATATCATCCTCCGGAGAGACGACGATCTCAGTATGAGTTTCTATATCGTTATCCCGGCGACGGAATTCTGCCCTCCCCTGGGAAAATACAGCTTCATAGCTCTTGGCAGCCTTCAACGTGGGCTGATGCCCTGCCGACCAGTATCCCGCATTTTCCAGGTCCCTTATATAACAGAAATTCCCCCAGTTGTCTGAAGTAGTATCCTCCCGCCAACGGGTAACCGCTATATCCTTCCACCGGCTATACCCACCGCCGGCATTGGTTACCATCACATGATAACGGCCATTGGATAGCAACTGTACTTCGGGTACGGCGCTGTCCGGGGTAGAAATGACCCGCATGCCCGCTTCCGAAGAGGCGACATTGGTATCTGGGATATCGGCCGGGGGCGCATAGAAGCCGGTAGCCTTGGGGATCCTTTCCTGCAACAATAATAAAGTCGCCTGGAAACTCAGCTCCGCGGCAAATCTCTTTTGCATAGGCTTATCCAGTAACAGGTAAGCCAGGGAGAGCAGGCTCATCCCCTGGTGATGGACCATGAACGATCGTATGATCACATTCGTCTGTCCCCTGGGCAGCCGCGAGGCCGTATAGTCGATGGCCTCGAAGAAACCATATCTTCCTTCAAAACCATCCGATGCCAGTTGCTCCAGGTTTTCACAGGCTTCTTCCGGGGCTACCATCAGGGACAGGACGGTGGCATAAGGCGCAATGACGAGGTCTTCAGCCAATCCCCGCTTCAGTCCGAGGCCTGGTACTCCGAATGCCCGGTACTGATAGTTGAGCTGGGCATCCACCATATTGTAACCCGACTCGGAAATGCCCCAGGGTACGCTGCGCTGGTTTCCATATTCGATCTGTCGTTGCACCATCGCTTTATCGGTCTGGTCCAGCAAGGTATTTTCATACTCGGGCATCACCAGCCGGGGCATCAGGTATTCGAATACCGATCCGCTCCAGGAGACAAGGATAGAAGAACCTCCGGCATTGGTAAGTTGCCTGCCCAGAGCGAACCAGGCCTCCTGGGGCAGCTTCCCTTCTGCAATACCGGCAAAAATGCCCAGCCTGGCCTCAGAAGCCAAAAGATCATAAAAACCCGCATCCCGGCGATTCTCCCCTACATTATACCCGATCGTGAGCAACTTTTGGGATTTATCATAGAGGAAATCGTATTCAATATCGGCCAGCGCGGCGCACTGCGAGGCGAGTAATTCAAGAAGGCTGATCTGCTGCCGGGCTGCTTTTCCCGCATTGCCCAGCGCCTCTTTCAACTGGCTAAGCCATTGCTTCTCTTCCAAAGAAGGATTCGATGTCATCCGGTGTTCGATCTCGGGTAACCAGGCTGCTTCGATTTCCGTTAATTCATACAGGCTGGGGATAGCATCCGGTAAAGAAAGGTCTGCCAGCTCCGGAGGGGCTGGTGGTAGCACCAGCCAGGGAGCCAGGAGGAAAAGACCCTCCAGCTGCCCCTGTATCTGAAGGGTCAGGGCTTCTGCCCAGCGATATTGCTCACTTTCCCGGTCTACCTCATGGCCTACCGCCATGCGGGTAGCGGGTATCATCAGTTTTTCCAGGAGGGCCTTTGCCATAGGCAAAGTGTACATCGGCTCTTTACAGGCAAGCTCCAGCTCTTTTGAAAAGGGCCGGAAAGTCTTGCTGTCCTTTATTTCTCTTTCCAGGAGTCCGGTAGTATCCCGCAATCCCTCTAAATTTCGGACGCTCCATATTTTACGGTAGGGAATGTCCAGCAGGCCTTGCCGTAAGGTCTGTAAGTGACCGCTGAGATTCCCGCTGTCTACGGTGGAAACATACCGGGGAGGGAGGACCTGTAAGGTCAGGGTATCATACCAGTTGAAAAAATGCCCCCGGAACCTCTCCAGGTCCTGCATGGTCTTCAGCGTTTGGAGACATCTTTCGGCAAACTGCCGGGTAGTGATGTAACCAAAATCCCAGGCGGCAAGACCCGCCAGCAGGGATAGCCCCATATTAGTGGGGGATGTACGGTGGGCCACTCTTTCCACGGGGTGCTCCTGGTAGTTATCAGGCGGCAGCCAGTGGTCTTCCGCTCCCACGAACTTTTCGAAAAAAGACCAGGTCTTGCGCGCAAGCTGCCGGAGGAAAAGCTCCTGCCCATTGGACAGTTTTGCTTCTGCCGTTGCCAAAGGCAGGCTGAACCACCAGGCTATCGCCGGAGAAGCCGTCCATACTCCCAGTAAAATAAAAGTGGTAATGACATTGATGGGGGAGACGATGATGAGGTAGGCAAGCACACTTACCCCGATAAAAGGCCCCGTCCACATCGTGAGAAAAGTGGACACCAGGGTCCCTGACTGCTGGTTCTCCGGATTACGGGAAGGGTTCCATTCCAGTAATTTTTTATGGCTGACGATCATACGCCAGTTCGTACGCACAATGGCATCCAGCGTATAAAAAGCTTCATAAGGAAGACAGACGATGGTAAAAGCCACCTGGGTGAGATAATTGGTAATGGAGTGGAAGGAGTCCCTGATATGCTGTTTTAACGAGCTCTCTTCAGGGATGTTCAATATATTCCAAACGGTGATCACCAGGGGAGGAAGAATGATCAGCAGGATCACCGACACGGTCCAGAACACTTCATCGTGGAGGACCGTCCAGCCCAACAGCAGTAAGAGGATCAGGGAGGAAGGGATGAGACTGCGGCGGAGATTGTCAAAGATCTTCCAGCGGGAGAGTCCCGATAAAGGATTTCTCCGGAGACGCCTGTTGATATCCGGAACAAAAGGCAGCAGCCAGGTCCCTATCTGCCAGTCACCCCGTATCCAGCGATGACGGCGTTTGACATCCGCGCTGTACCGGGAAGGATACTCTTCATACATCTGTACATCGCTCAGCAGCCCCGATCGGATATAACATCCTTCCAGCAGGTCATGACTAAGGATCCGGTTCTCGGGAAACCGGCCATCCAGCCCCTTGGAAAATATATCAATCTCATAGATCCCTTTCCCGATAAAAGACCCCTCCCCGAACAGGTCCTGGTATACATCGCTACTGGCCAGCGTATAGGGGTCGATGCCCAGGTCATTTCCATGAAGGCTTGCATAACGGGAGCTGTTCGATCCGGCCAGGCTGATATCCACCCGGGGTTGCAGGATCCCATAACCCTCCGTGATCCGTTGTTTCTTCTCATCATAGATGGCCTGGTTCAGCGGATGGGCCATGGCCGCAACAATTTTCCAGGCGGCATCCCTTGGCAACTGAGTATCCGTATCGAGGGTAATGACATATTTAATGTTCTGTAAAAGATATTCATCTCCCACGATGAGGGAGAATTTATCCTTCCCGTTGCCCCGCAACAGGCTGTTCAGCTCCGTGAGTTTCCCCCTTTTGCGCTCATAGCCCATCCAGATCTTATCATGGGAATTCCATCGCCGGGGACGGTGAAAGAAGAAGAAGATGGTAGGGCCCGTACTTCCGTATTTAATATTCAGAGCTTCGACTTTCTCTTTTGCCAGCGCCAGAAGAGATTCGTCTCCCGGTAATTTTTCCTGAGCGGCATCGGCAAAATCCGTCAGCAACGCAAAATGCAATTGTTCATCCCGGTTAGCCAGGAATCTAACTTCCAGGTCTTCCAGCAATCCTTCCAATTCCGTCTCGCTGGCGAATAAGGTAGGTACGACTACCAGCGTCCGGCATTCGGAAGGAATTCCTCTCGAAAAATCCATCCGGGGCAACAGACGGGGACTGACCAGCAGGGTGACCATCCAGTTGACCAGCGTCACCGCCAGCTGGCTGGCGCATAAAACGGACAACAAGGCCACTACCCATAAGAGCTTGTAATGGACCCCATGCTCCGAGGTCCGGACAAAAAATCCTCCGCCGATAAATAAAGTGATAAGGGCAATGGCTGAAACATAAAAGGTCAAAGGATAACATCGTACCGTCTTCTCCAGCCGGTCGGCAATGGGGAGTTTCATCTTCGCCATCTTCTCCGTCTGCCTCCTGCCATTGCCTATCAGGTAATAACCCACGTGGGACATCCGGTGCTGGACCCTCGCGCTCATGACTTCCATCTCTCCCGCCGGGCCCTCCTTTTTCGCGTTGCCCGGCCTGTCAGCCGGACCGCCCACATTCTCCTTTGCCAGCCCGACCACGAGCCGGGCTACCTCCTCTTCGGAAAGAGCGCCATAACGGGCAATTTTTTCCACAACATGGCGATAATGATCCCGGGTGGTAAAATCCATCATGGAATAAATGCCGCCAGTGTCTTCCCTTAAGGTTTGCTCGACAACACTCATGGATTCGACGAACTCCCGCCAGTCAGTGGTCCCGAGAGTCCGGAGGCTGCCGATGCTATTACTCATAGATACCTGGTCGGCTGCTTGTTTGAAAAACTCTGCCTGCACCAGCTCATGGCTGGTCTGCCCCATCTCCAACAGCCGCTGTTCTATCCAGGTAAGGGGTAAGGCCAGAGCAGGACCTTTACCCTGTAACAGCCTGGTCAGCTCCGCCACGAAAGAGCTTACCATAGGGGGCCCGGACCTGGCCATATCCGCAATCACCAGGATCAGGCTCTTCGGGTCCTGCTCGGCGACCGTTATCATCTGGTCAGCCCAGTAAACAGCGATGTTTTGATTGATCCGGTCGATGGAGATCTGGGCTGAAAGCCGCCGCAGATTCTCTATCAGCGCGAGACGCAGCATGATAGGAATAGCCCACAGCTCCCCCAGTTTCAGATGGGTCACCGTCTGGTAGGCCGCAATGAAATTACTGAGCCCCTGCTGATCCACACGCCCGTCACTATGGGAGATGATCTCCTGGGCAATGTCGTATACCCGGGGCAGTCCCGCGGAAGGTCCCCCCGATAGTTGGGGCAGGTCTTCACTATAGCCTTTGGGCAGATGCTTTTTCCCGGTGCGGATCTGCTCCTGGATGAGATAAAAATTGTCCAGCAGCCACTCGCCCGCCGGGATGATCCGGTGACTTTCCTTGACGGCATCGGTAAGGAGGTCATGTACCTCCAACAGGACCTCTTCATTATTCGCCAGTCGTTTCAGCAGTTCATTGGGGGCCCGGCCGGTGATCAAAGGGTGTTTGCCGGCCAGCGCCTTGCCATATTGCGCCATCTGGTCGGCACTAAACAGCTCACTGCGCAACGGGGCTTTCTCATTGGTATATTTTCGGAGAAGATTATCCCCCGGTAAGAATATTCTGAGATGCGAAAGAAGATCCTGAATAGACGAATTTTTCACTGGAAGAACTTGATTTAACGGGTGTGTAATCCTCTTAATCTAATCGTGTGCCACGTTTGTTTCCCCTGTAAATCATCCACTTGCACCAACTTACCAGGAATTGGGGTAAATATAGGACAATTCCACCCCCTCCCTGTAACATTCTCATTTATTTTACGTCATTCTCTATAATGTCATTGGACCTCTTTACGCAGCGTATTTTGCCCATGAAGGACCGGCTGTTCCGGTTTGCCTTTCGTCTGCTCCGGAATGTGCAGGAGGCAGAAGACATGGTACAGGACGTAATGGTGCGGGTCTGGTCGAAAAGAGAAGAATGGCCCCTGTGGCAAAGTGTGGAGGCCTATTGTATGACCGCCATCCGGAACAGCTGCCTGGACAGGATACGAAAGAAAAAACTATTGTCCGTTCAGGAAGAGAAAGCCCTGAACGTCAGCAGCCCTGATAAAGATCCTTACGAGAATATGATGAATAAAGAAATACTTACCCGGATACGAAAATGTGTGGACGCGCTGCCGGAGAACCAGCAGCAGGTCGTCCATCTGCGGGAAATAGAAGGATTCAGCTACCATGAAATAGCTGAATTACTGGATATGAGCCTGGAACAGGTGAAGATCAACCTGTTCCGGGGCAGGAATGCCATAAAAAATACTATCACCAAAGAAGAGGGCTTATGGAAAAAGCTACAATAGCCGCGCTGTTGGAAAAGTACTGGCGGGCGGAGACGACGGTGGAAGAAGAAAGACAGCTGGCGGATTATTTCAGGCAATCCTCCATCCCCCCGGAATGGGAGCCCTTGCGGAATGTCTTCGCCTTTTTTGAAGCAGAGGCGCAGGTCACCCCGGGAAAGGAATTTGAAGAGAAGTTGATGGAACGTATCCGCCAGATAGGAGACGCCAGCGCCGACCTTTCTGCCAGCACCGACCTGTCTGCCCGCGCTAATCTGTCAGCCCGCACCAACCTGTCGGCCGGCCGGCAATCCGCTCCCCCTCCAGCGCCTGTCCGCCTCTTATCCCGCAGGACTCCCTGGTGGGCCGCCGCTGCCGTCATCATCCTGGCCTTGGGCATCTCCCGGCTCCAGGGACCCCGGCCGGCAGTTACGCCGGCTCACCCTCTCGCGCAGACTGCCCCGGCTTTTCCCTCCTCACAAGTGACAACCATAAAAGATACTTATGAGGACCCGCAGCAGGCGCTCGCCGCCATCCAAAAGGCGCTGCATACAGCTGCTTCCAAAATCAACCATGGGAAGACCATGGCGCAAAAACAAATAGATCGTATGAACGATGGCTGGCAGTCCGCCCTCACCAATTGATCCGCGGTCCCTTCATAAAAAAATAAAGCAACAACATGAACTATTCAAGTCTTCGTAAATATG
>Ga0310811_10013478_pt1 | contig 10649 bp, 15 predicted proteins | sample YCmetagenome_FD_207642 | JGI IMG/M metagenome (GOLD analysis project Ga0310811, IMG submission 207642) | Soil microbial communities from experimental microcosm in Duke University, North Carolina, United States - YC | ecosystem: Engineered > Artificial ecosystem > Soil microcosm > Unclassified ...
ACGAAGGGGAACCCTTGTCATCATTTTCTCGACTTCTTTGTGGGAGGCGGGGGAGGAACCTCGTCCTCCGAAGAGGAATCGACTTCAGAATCGGACTCAGAGTCTTCATCCGTGGTCGCCTTGGCTTTGGCTTTTGGGGCTGGTTCATCGTCTGACGACTCGACATCTGAGGCTTCAACTTCCGACGCATCCTCTACCTCAGATCCCGAACTTTCAACCACCTCTTTAGATTTTGGAACCACCTTCTGATCAGCAACGTCAGCAAAGATCACAACTAAAATAAAAGAGCATACGGGAGCAGCAGCCTTCTTAGTGGTCTTGGGAGCAGCCTTTGCAACCTCTTTCGTTGCGGGATGTTCTGACTCTTCTTCTTTCTTCTTCTTTTTCTTCTTCTCGCTGTCCTTGCCCTCTGCAGGAACGTGGTCGGGATTTTGGGCATTATAGGCAGCAAGGTCAACTTCGTGTTTCTTCTTGGCCCTGCCGTGCTGATCACGATAGAACTGATGACACAGATGAGTAACGATCATGTACATACGCTTGACAAGCACGTACATCTTTCTTGTCTTCAGATAACGTCTTCCACTGGTCACCGATGAGTCTTAGCAGCTCCTTGTTAGACATGTCTGGATGTTCTTTCTTGTACGCAGAACGAATATCATTTTGGAACAGGATGTAGGCAGAAGCAGGACCCTTTGGTGCATTGGGATCCTTGACTCTCTTTTCGCGCTTCCTCTTTCTGGGGAGACCATCCTCGCCAATCTCAAGCGCGACGAGCTTACGCTTACGCGACGGTTTGGCGATTGCCGCGTTCAGAAGTTCGGTAAGACTGTTAACAGTCGTTTCATCGATGGGTACTTCGGCGACAGCCTTGGAAAGCACCTCGGCAAGAGCACTGAACTGACGCGCGGCATTGTTGAACTTAATCGCGAGCTAAATAGGAGAACGCGTCAAGAGTGAGCAGACGCGGTGATTAGAAGATGTTGTAGATAATACAGACCTGAGCCTTCTTCTCGTCAAGGTCAAGTTCTTCTTTTGGTTCTTTGGGTGGCATGATTATTAGAAAAGGAGGGGTAATGGGAAAGAAAAGACAAGGGAAGGATTCAAATGTGAAAAATCAACAAGTTTGTTGACGCTTGTAAGTAATTATAAACTTTTGTTTGTTGACGGCTATTAGGGTTCCTATTGAAACAATTGGAACTGATAGGAAAATCAGGTAATGAAGTAAAGTTAAGCCCAAACCTGTGTTAAGACTAGCTCGGGTGACTACCCGTAGTCTAATGATAGGCAAGAGTCTTGATGCATCATTCCTTATCGTCTTGTTAGACTTACACGTGTAATGGAAGACTATCGTGGTTCTGTCCAACTGCATAGACATTAATAACAAACATTGACGACAACGACCCTTAGTACTTCTGCCGAATCGCCGAGTTTAATTATTAAATCGGAGATTTAAAAAAGAAGATCATGTGGGTTGTTTGCAGTGGCGACGAAGCTGACACTCGCACCCTCAACTGAGCCAGGTCTCTCAGGCAGTTTGAGCCGTAGAACGCACTGCAAAAAAAAGGTGATAGAAGGCTTGTATACCGTCTACGTTTCTTTCCTGCTTTTCCTGCGTTTCGTTGCACAGAAATAAGCCGTTTAGTGTTGCCCAATAACGCTTGAGAACGAAGCAGCAGAAAAAGAAGAAAACAGTCCTTATGGATTTGTATTCGAATGCGCAAAACTGGACGCAGAATTTAACTGGAGGCTCTCCATCCACCGACGACTGGAAAGAACAGTCGTCCCCCACAAATGGAGCAGGAGGTCCTCCTGGAACAACTGCGCAGCAACCAAGTCTCGATTTGAGCGACTATACAATAGGTGACCTCGCGGGTAAGCATCTCATTCATAAGCGCCCGTGTCCCAAACACGCTCTTGAGCGCCCCTTGTGTAAACAAAAAATGTTAAAATAATGGTTATCAGGACCTTCAACGTCTTCATCGATCTCTCCACCACCTGCGTATTATGGCGGTCCATTCAACCCGTTCTACTTATCTTCAGTTCCCGGTCCCTATAACGCCGTACCTTATGGTTCAATGTCCTGGACTAATCCACAAACCCATTTACCGTTGTCGAATTACTCCACACTCAATGGTGCAACTTCTTCGACCTCCTCTCAACAGTCCCCTTCTCAGCATCAATCGACTCCCGCACAGAATCAGCAGCCGATGATGATCGAGTACGTTCTACCTCCTTCGTGTACTCATTTTATTCACGCATTTGTTGCAGTCCTGCATTGACAACTATGAACGGATCTGGATCGGAGCCTCCCCGACAATATACGCAGTCTCCAACTCACGTAGCTCAACCCACTCCCCAATCCCAACCACGACATCCATATCAATATCAGCATCCTACTTTATCCATTAATCCTGCCTATGTTCTTCCCGCACATTTTTATTCTTCGCATTTAACTCAGCATCAACCCACATCACAGTCTCAAGGCACTCTTTCGCCCCATGTTCTTCATTCACCTACTTCCACGATGATGGGACAATTATCTTCCTTCTATGCAGCATCGCCATCTACACCTTCAACTTCTACGGCAACCACAGCGACCTCCACGGCTGCGGCTCCCGCACAACCACCCACCATAAACATTCAGGCTCGAAAGGATAGTTTTGTGACTGACGTCAGACCACTTTTGCAGCCCAGCGCATTCGGTGGTGCACGTGCTATCAACAACCTTGTTAATCTCATCGACGATTTTGGTTCTGAGGAGGTTGAACCTGCTCTGCGAATGGAAATCCTCACCAAGATCCGCGATAACGCCGCCAATCATTATTTTCGAGCGTGGTCCGAAAATAACACTGCTATGGACATTACTCGGGAATGGCTAAAAGCTGCTGCCACAGCCAAGTCTGACACCCCGTTGGTTGACACTGTCATGCCGTTACTTCACGTATGTTACGCAAGTTCAGGGCTGCAAGTCGCCTCTAATACTGTACAAAGATCATTGACAGGTTACCGTTGTCAGTCGAGTCACTCAAGTCCTCCAAGCTAGGCAAGATCATCGTCAAGTTAGTCAAGGAGCCTCCAGCTCCAGGTGAGCGTTCGGTTTCACAAATATCCACTCACGCGGTCTCCGTGAGAGACTCCGCGAACCGTGCACGATCTCAGCCTTGCAACCAATGTTTGCGTGTCTGTCGTATTATTACTACTTGTTTGAGCCAACGAAAATTACATGTATCTAACTCTTGTTTGATTTCTGTGTTACCCAAATGTGCAGCGATCAAGGACATGGCATCGAACTTGGAACGGAGATGGCGACAATTGGTCGAAACTGCCCAAAAGCAGGCAGAAAATACTCAAACTGAGGGTGGGTCACGTCAGTTCGTTGCACCAGTGAACAAGCGCTCATCAATCCATGCCTTTCAGACTCGAAGCTTAAAAAGCGAAAACCTGTCGAACAGCCATCCGCAAAAGCGCCACCACCTGCAAAAAAGGCCGCCCTGGCGCCTACTGCTTCCGCGTCGAAGCCAACGGCGGTGAAGAAAGAGACGAAACCTACTCTCGCCGTCAAAGATGCTCGTTCCGATTCCTCATTCTTTTCTGCGCCGAAACCGAAAGCCAAGTTACCAAGCTTCAAGAAAGCCCCGGTACCTGTCAAGAAGGAGCCTGATCTCAATGTTGCACAACCGTCGTCGATCGATCCGTTCCAGGAGGCATTGAAGTCGATGGGTAAAGGGCGCAGGGACTCTCCAGTAACGCCCACACCGCCACCAGCTTCGACGTCGATTACGCCTCCCCTAATGTCTTCTGGAAGAACAAAGAGAAAGTCTGTGACTTGGGCTCCTGATGGTCAACTAGAATCGATCCGGCTGATAGAACGAGCTGTGTATGACGATGACCCTGTTGATGTCAGCATTCTACTTTCGTTTTTATGTTGGCGTACAGTACTTATATTGATGTCACGAATACCTTTGTGTGTTTTGTTCACATAGGGCGTTCATACTGCTCACAGTTTGCGCGATCTGGATCGGGGAGAAGGCGCTGCTCTCCACGCTCCCCTATTCGAGGAAGTTATCGATTGGACGGACCCAATAAGTGAGCAAATCATCATCGTTATCATGAGTCACCACCAATTAATAAACACGATCTATAGCTCTCGAATTCGATGTCGAAGCATCCCAACGCGGACAGAATAGTGCAGAAAAGACGACTCAGGAGGAGCGTGAGCAAACAGCTTTGGGTGCACTATATATGTCGCCAGCACAGATACCTGACAGTCCTGGCGAGCCCACCACGACCATCAGTGATGACGAGATAGATGTGGACGTGAAGATTATGACGGTGGGGTCAGAGTGCGATAGTTTCTTCTGGAGAGAAGCCGATTTGCCTCAGCCCAATGCCGCATCAGTCGCTGATCTTGTAGGTCAATTATCGGGGGGGTTTGATTCGATGAGTGCGCCCAGCAGCACGGGCATCCAATCATTTGGCTTTGATCCTGCACTGCTTTCACAATTACCTATTGCACCAGAACAGGTGCAAGAATTGATGCAGCAAGCTCAAGCGCTGTTCAACCAGCAACCGTCTGGAACCGGCGTACAAGCCCAATTTGGAGGCACAGATCAGAATTGGAATCCGAATACTGCCACTGGTGATTATGGTCGAGGATATGTTGACAACGGCAGTACTCGCGGGCGATGGGCGTCAGATAGGGGTCAGTTTCGCGGTCGCGGACGTGGTCGGGGACGGGGAGAAGATGGATCGTATAGAAGTAGTAAACGAAAACCATGCAGTTTCTTTGCAGAAGGAAGGCGAGCATTAAACATACCAAATTCTGGGGCGTGGGACTTAAACTGATTCAACGTAATAACAGGTGCAGATATGGCGATCAGTGCGATTTTAGCCACGAACCTATCTATTCGTGATGGGAGTTTGGAGAGATGGGCGGTAGCATCATATACAGCATTGGGCATGTTTTGTGGACTAACATTTTTGATATCCAATATGATGGCATCTTCATGACTGACTGTCTGTCGATACCCCAAGAACTCAGAAATCAAAAGAAGCTGAACACGCCGTGTGATGATACAGAAAAGCTATAAATAAAAACAGATGTATGTATGTATGTAAAGCATTTCTACCTAACAATGAGCGTGGCAAGATACATCCCTAGCAAAGATAGAATACTATGTCGATATCGAAGCTGGTATATTCAGCATCATGCAATGCGACAAAACAATATGATCGCTCAGATCGATCGACGATAAAGCAACAAAAGAAATCCTGAATATATAGAACATCCGCTACCGTCTCTGGTTCAACTTTCGCGGCTTTTTTGAGGGCTCGGCATTTGATTGAGAAGGCGAATTAGTGTCGTTTGTCTTGCGTTTAAGGGTAGCCGAGGTCATTGAAGGCGTTGTCATGCCAGATTGGGAAGGTGTGGGTGCATTGGCTGGAGTTGAGGAGTTGGGGGGTGCGGTGCCAGATGCAGTTGGGGGTCTGGTCTGCTTTTGTGAGTTGTCAGCCGAAGGAGGGAGGTTTTGGGGGGAGTGCGCAGAGGGCCCAGGATGCGATACTGACGGAGATGAAGACATGCTGTGATACAATGTCACCGCTGGCGACGATGATAGCCCATTCATGGTTTGAAAGGGGAACAAGTGCCCGTTTGAGAGAGGTATGCCCATGTAGGGACCTCCTTGAGATCCTTCTCGTAGCTTGTCCGCTAGCTTTGCAAGAGCGTCTAACCGTTCCAGCAAGTCAGCAACTGTTCACTAGGAGTTTCAACAAGCAAACATTACCCATTGGTCCCAGCTTCGTTTCATTCGCAAATGCGATGAGATCGGTCATCTGACTGACACTCTCTGCCAACTACCGCGCCTCGCATTCAGCCAAGGGAAATATGGAGCCGAACAATACGCACCTCCAGACATCGCATCGTGGCTTGCGGAATCCCAAATGCGTTCACAGGTTCTCCCGGTATCGACGCATGGTCGATCATGACTCTGGGTTCTTCCCATATCCTCTCATCATCCATCCTATGCATCACCGTCCCGTTCGGACTTGGCGTCGGTGCCGTCCTCACGCGTGGCGTCTTCGGCGACTCCGATTGTCTATGGCCCATTACCGAGTCCAAGGCAATAAATTTTTCGTGAAGATTTGCATCAAATTGGAGGTGATCAAATTTGAGGGAATATGTCGATGTTTGGGAGGGGGCAGTGTTCGGGTGAGGAATGAGGAGAACGTGGACTGTGAGCGGGCCCCGAAGTGTGACTGTGTACCCGTTGGTGTATCGGTATGTCCAAACAGCTGCGACACACTCCACTACCGCGTGGTGTTGTGACAGTAGCCGTTCTCTGGCACCGTCTAACGAGAGTGTCATAGATTTGACGCCGGATTGAGTGGTAACTAGAAAAAACCGAGGCAGTATGGGGACACCGATCTCTGATGCCAGAATGGATGAGTAAAGTTCAGATCTGAGAACTTTATGACTTACCGAAAGGCTTTGCTTCATTCCGCTGGTTATCTTTCCATAGGGTAAATTTCATTATGGCCTTCGGAGTGAAATAGTCTTTCACAACAGTTTCCCAGTGTGATAGCTGATGTTTCTACCGAGGATTCATGATTGAGGAATGATATTAATATGAAATGACGTACAGTGGGGTTTTCGGCTGAAAGGACTCCGCTGAATTGGAGCAATCGAACCAGACCCTGTCCAAGACCAATGGGCATGGCCACCCTTTGGGAGAACATAAGTAGAGCCAGGATAAGCAGCCCGAATGACACTTACACAGGGGAAGCGCGAATGGGAGGCGGGACCGTCGACTCCGAGGACGGCGCGGTCGTAACAGGAGGTGCGGCAGCAACACTCGCCGAAGACTGTGGCGGCCGTGGAGCTATTGGCTGCTGCCCTGGAGTTGCCTGCCGTTGTTGATGCGGTGACGTCTGTGCTTGTGTGATGGGGGGTATACGTGTAGGAGGAAGGAGACCAGTGGATGATGAAGGCGGAAGCTGGGTATGCGAGGCTCGGGGTGTTTGCGACGGCCCAGCTTGTGATGGCGGTCTAACAGAGGGGCCCTGTGGCTGAGACTGGGGTCTTGGAGGAGGTTGTACTTGGCTTGCCATAGGATCGGGCTGATGCGGAGAGTGCTGATGCGGAGGTGGAGGTTGTCGAGGTGGTATGGAAGGATGTGCACCGGACGTAGGATGAGATGGGGGACGAGGGGGGGCGTTTACTTGGTTCGGTATGCTGAAATTAGCGCCGCCAAAACCGTTATCGGTGTGATGCATCTCAAACTGCTGAGCAGGAGTGGGAAATCCAGCACGACTGCTTGAATTAGACATGACATCCGTCATGTTTTGCTGCATTTCAATGTCACCCTGGATGGATGAGGGTACAAAAGTGGTGAAGGAAGAGTTGGCGGACGATATTCGATTACCACCAGGGGTAAAGCCAGGGTTGAACTGTGGATTCTGGATACCCATGAATACTCCATCACCGGGGTTCATTGGACGAGCACCGGGGGGTTGTGAAGGACCTGGTGTACCCATGATCATATTATTGGTATGACCTTGGGGAGGACCTGAAGGACGAGGGGATGAAGAAGTTATTGGATGGTGTGAGTGGGATGGGAACCCATTTGGTGGCATCGTTGTGGGAGTTCCGGCTTGGGGAAGAGTTGGTTGTGGTAGACTGTTCATCAACTGTGGTTGTGATGATTGAGTTCGCATTGGATTTTGACCTTGAGAGCGATTCAACAAATCCGGTGACATGGAGCCAGGGATTGAGCCGGGCATACGAGACAACATTGGTTGAGCGGATGATTGGCGTAAATGAGAAGGGATATTATTTTGTTGATTCATTGGAGGTATGCCAGGCATATTTGGTTGACCCGGATGGATTGCTTGGACGTGATTGACCTGATTGAGCGCCTGTGGATGAGAGGAGACTCTTCTGACCTGACCAAGATTGTTTCCAGTCATATTACCCGAAAAAGCGATTGGTTGAAGAGGGTGCTGAGGGATAGAGTTCATATGAGAATTAGCTTGTGAAGCTACTGCTGCGGTGTTCATCTGGACATTCTGTGCCTGCTGCTGCTGCTGTTGATGCTGCTGCTGCTGCTGTTGTTGATGCTGATGCATCTGGTGTAACTGCTGCTGTTGACGACGCCGCAAGTCAAATTGTGCGTGTGGCTGCATGTTTTGGGATTGTGGACCGGCTGCGAGTAAGTTCATTGAGTTAGTTTGCATGAGCGAGACGTGATTCGAAGGAGGCTGCTGCTGTTGCTGTGGCGGCTGTTGTTGAAAGTGAGGAGAGGGATTTAGTTGTGCCATGCTCTGTGGTCGAAGCATGTCACCATGTCGAACGTTCATGACGATCAAAGATATGTGAAGAGTAGAACGATGGCGAGGAGGGGGACAACAACGAGCTCGACGAGTGCGACAACGAGGACGACGAGGACGATGACGACGACGAAGTCGACTAGTAGTTAAATTCTTAATTGAGATGGTCGGAGGACGACAAGGGTCGACGTCGTCCAAGTTTGAATCTAGTCCAAAGTACCTACCAAGACTCTCACACGCAGCCTTCGTTTACCACGTGCTTGACAGCACAATCACCGGAATCAAAATTTTATAAACACAGCATTTCAACAACACTCATGGTCCGTAAATTCAAGTATCATGAGCAGAAATTGCTCAAGAAAGTCGACTTTCTTAACGTATGTTTCGTCCTCTATTCAATAAATCATTAACCAAAGACTATAAAGTGGAAACAAGATGCAAATATTCGTGAGATTAAGGTCATTCGCAGGTACCATATCCAGGACAGAGAAGATTACCACAAGTAAGCTTCTAACTCCTTCGTCGATCATGCTATCATGAACATCATCACAGGTACAACAAACTCTGCGGTGCTCTAAGATCATTCGCACACCGTTTATCCGTTCTACCAGCTCAAGACCCGTTTCGTTCTCGCATGGAGTCACAGCTACTCTCTAAACTCTATGACATAGGCGTACTCAACTCCCAAGCAAAATTGAGCGACGTTGACAACAAGCTCACCGTCGCTGCCTTTTGCAGGCGTCGCCTTGCCGTTTTCATGTGCATGAGCAAGATGGTAGAGACAGTCAGCGCAGTACGTCCAAACCTATTCAACTTTCACTCCCAACTCACTTCTTCAGGCTGCAAAATTTATCGAGCAAGGTCATGTCCGTGTTGGTCCTGATACTATTACCGATCCTGCTTTTCTTGTCACGAGGCGCGTTACAGAATTAATCTCGTTTGCGTATTCTCATCGCCTCTTAGACACATGGAAGACTTCGTCACTTGGGTTGACACTTCCAAGTTGAAGAGAACCATCATGAACTACAATGACGAGGTAAGCGATCGACTGTGGAATTTACATCCCTTCCTGACCATCTTTCAAAGCTCGACGATTACGATTTACTATGATCGCCCATCGACACGTCCACAGTCGATAATGTCGTCATGTGTGTTACCTCCGTGTTGTTGGTTCCTGCGGACTTAACCTTAACTCGCTTACCTTCATCAGCCTATCCTCGGTGCCGCTCCCTTGGTCGTCTTGGCGGCAGGCACTCGAAGCATGTCATATTCAGACTGCCGACGACACAGCATAAAAGTCGTAGCAACACCGCACTCATTCACATATTCTCGTGATTGTGCTAGGGTTTGGGGTCTTGATACGCTGCTATGAATAGACCGGGAGCTACTTCTTTAACCATGTGCGGTTTTACCACTGGAATCATCCATCATGTCTTTGTCGCAATGGGAGCTGCCACTTGCCTGCGGGTCAACCCGAATATGAATTTCAACACGAAGATACTAATGGCTATTAGGCGGGGACAGGCTCGTGAAGGAGGACAGGAGTAAGCGCCATTGTGGACTATTTGCTTCCATCGGATGCGACGCTTGCCCAATCAAGCAGATTACCATGGTTTCGACAATCTGAGTAGTACTTCCTCGGGGTCGCCCAGAACAACATCGTCTGGTGACGACATGGGCCAGTTATGGTTAACAACAGTCTACCAAATGCAGAGTATGAGTGGAGCACATTCAAAAGATACATGCAGGTAACTTACACGAAGTTGGAGGATCTAGTGTTAAATTTATATACTCAAACACATCACCCTCAATGGTTGCGATATATAAGATTATCAATAACTTCCTCTAATCGCTCTCCTTTCATTACCTACGGTCTTCACGCACCCCTGTTTTTTACATTTAGTGATAGTGACGAAGTATGAGCCATTGTGAAGCTGTCCCCATTCGTTAGAGGGAAGAGCCTAGTATACCTGAACGTCAAGTCCATGTCGTAGTTCTTTGAATGGGCGCATAACTAAGATGCTGGATTCATTTACATGTCAGGGAAATGATGCTAGGGACGCGTGAGTTCGGACATCAATAGTTTTTGTGCCACTTCAGTGTCAATGAGGCGGGTCTCTTGACAGCGACAAAGCAAGCGCCGTTGCAGAAAGTTTCTGATCGTCAGAGACTCAGAGTGAAGAGCCTGTGGTGTCATCGAGCGTCAAGTCCATTTCATAATTTTCTGAAGGACGCATAAGAGACCTAAAGTCGACCGCAAGTAAACTGAGCGACGGGTTCAGCCCGAACTCCAGTTGATTTTTGGCATCCTTGATGATTGA
>Ga0310811_10013479_pt1 | contig 10649 bp, 10 predicted proteins | sample YCmetagenome_FD_207642 | JGI IMG/M metagenome (GOLD analysis project Ga0310811, IMG submission 207642) | Soil microbial communities from experimental microcosm in Duke University, North Carolina, United States - YC | ecosystem: Engineered > Artificial ecosystem > Soil microcosm > Unclassified ...
CGCGACGAAAACGTCGATTATTATGTCGCCAAGCTTGATGATCTGGTGAAGAAATTCGCCACCCTCAGCGCAGCGCCATCGACTCCGAAGCAGGAAAGCTTGGCGCTTTAGTTGCCACTCGATCTGGTCGACAGGTAACGAATCCGTAACCTTTCGGGGATTGCTGACTGTTGCATCGCTTTGATGCTTTGACGCATGATGGATGAATCGCTCTGCGGTCCGCAATTTTTCCTTTGTGGCTCGCAAGACTCGCCACAGTAACGCCGGGCTGGTTTCCCGGCGGCGCGTCGATACTGAAGTTATGGAAATTCTAGTCGTGGAAGATGAAGTTCGACTTGCGCAGCATATCTGCCGCACTCTCACTGAAGGCGGGCACGAGCCTGTTCTGGTCCACGATGGTGAGACCGCCTTGGGGAAAACGGAGGTGAAGCGGTACGATCTCATTGTGCTCGACGTGATGCTGCCAGGGGTGGATGGCTTCGAAGTACTGCGCCATTTGCGCGCGACAGAAATTGACACCCGGGTCCTTATCCTGACCGCGCGCGGCGAGGTGAGCGATCGAGTGACCGGCCTCGGACTCGGCGCGGATGATTACCTCGCCAAGCCCTTCGCAATGCAGGAACTGGTCGCGCGAGTGAATGCGCTTGGACGACGTTTTCCGGAGGAAGCGCCCATTAAGCTGCAAATCGGCGATTTGGTTTTGAATCTGCTCGACAGAAAACTGCACCGCGGCCGGCGTCGGATCGATTTATCAGCCCGAGAATTCACGTTGCTGCGTGCACTGATGCGGGAACCTGGTCGCGTTTTTAGCCGCACCGAATTGTGCGAGCGCGTCTGGGAACGGGAACATGAGTACGGAGTGAAACTGGTAGAAGCATTCATCAGCCGTCTGCGCAAAAAAATCGACTCGCCGCCGCTTATCCACACTGTGCGACATCTGGGCTATACGATTCGGGAGCGGGAATGAGAAACTGGCCGTTGCGCTGGAAGGTCGCACTTTACTCAGCATTGCTCGCCGTAGCCGCTACACTCGCCGGCGCCACCACCACCTGGTTCATTATGCGTCATGCCGAAATCGCGGCCTTTGATCGGCGCCTAACGACTGACGCACAGGAATTCTTTCGGGACGTCGAACATTTCGAAAAGGGTCGGACGAACAGCGGGCCAGTGTTCAACGAAATCTTCGTGCCGCTCTCACTGCGTAAGCACCTGGTTGAAGTAACTGACGCAAGCGGCGCTGTGCTCTATCTGTCCGCGCGATTGCGCCAGCCGTTTCCACACGATGGCATCAAACAATTTCATAACCACAGGATCGAGGGGAGAAGGGTGCGGCTGGCTGAGTTTAGTGAAAATGGCCTCACCTTGCGCGCCGGTGATGACCTCAAGGAGATCAATCAAATCGGCCGCGATATTTTTCTGGCAATGCTCGGCGCGATTCCCACAGTGCTCTTCGTGACGCTCATCGGCTCCGCCTGGGTCGCGAGTAAAGCGATCGCGCCGGTTGAGAAGATCCGTCAGGCGGCCAACAGGATCACCGCGCAGCGGCTCGACCAGCGTCTCCCTGTCCCGCCAACTAACGATGAGATCGCGGGATTAATTGAAATGCTCAATGCAACCTTCGAGCGGCTGCAGCGGAGTTTCGAGCAAGCCGCTCGTTTTTCCGCTGACGCTTCTCATCATCTGAAAACACCGATCGCTATTCTGCGCGCCGACGTTGAAGAAATCCTCGCCGACATTAACTGCAGCGAAAGCACACAAGCGCGCGCCGAAGGAGTGCTTCATCGGATTCATCAACTTAGCTCAGTCGTGGACAATCTGCTTCTGCTCTCCCGCGCCGACGCTGGCCGGGTCGAGCTGGCGAAGGCCGAGTTCGAACTAGGAGAACTGCTCGAAGGCGTTCTTGATGACGCGCTCACTTTGGCCGAGCCGCTCGATGTGACGGTCGAAGCGAATATCCCGAAGCATCTGCGGTTGAACGCCGATCCCATTTTCGTCGGGATGATCGCGCAGAATCTGGTCGAAAATGCAGTTAAATATAACATCCATGGCGGCCGCATCCGGGTGGAAGCGCGAGCCGTCAATGGCAACGTGGAGATGACAATCGGCAACACAGGCGATGGCATCCCTCGGGAGCGCGCCGGGCAGCTCTTCGATCGTTTTTTCAGGGTGCGCGGCGGCGCACGCGTGCCAGGACATGGACTGGGACTAAGCATCGCGCGGGAGCTGGCCCGAGCGCATGATGGCGACGTCGAGCTGGTCCGTTCCGATGAACGTTGGACAGAAATGCGTGTGCGCCTGCCGCACGCTGCTTAACTGAGGCCGACGTCTTGCGCACGGGTTGCTGAGGTCACTTGATATACAAAGTCCATGTGAGCGCGAACGGCTGCGGCATCAGCCAGATTTTCAGTTGAAACGAACGCAGTCATGCCGCATCGAGAGGGATGAAACGAATGCCATTTTTCTATCTTGGCAGTGTAGCTATCGCGCTGCTTTGGACAGCCATCCCACTTTGTTACTCAGCCGAAACTGAATACGCCGACATCAAATCCGAAATCACCAAGCGGCATGATGAGGCGGTGAAGCGGTTGCAGGATTGGATTGCGCAGGTTTCGATTGCGGCCGAGAACCGTGGATATCCGGAAGGCGCGGAATACATGGCGAAGCTTGCGCGCGATGCCGGATTTCAACAGGCGACGGTGATTAACACAGATGGCAAACCGGGCGTGTTCGCAGCTCTCGACGCCGGTGCGCCGAAAACGGTCGGCCTCTATTTCATGTACGATGTGAAACAGTTTGATCCATCAGAGTGGTCGTCGCCGCCGACCGAAGCGCGGCTCGTGGACAAACCCCCGCTGGGGAAAGTGGTAATCGGTCGCGGCGCAGTAAATCAGAAGGGACCGGAAGCGGCGTTCCTGGCCGCGCTGCATGCAATTCGCGACGCCGGCAAAAAGATGCCGGTCAATCTAGTGCTCGTGGCAGAAGGCGAAGAGGAGATCGGTTCCCCGCATATTCCACAACTCATCGCGCACCAGGAGGTGTACGACGCGCTGAAGAAGTGCGTCGGCGTGTTCATGCCGTTTGCGGCACAGGACCTCGACGGGATCGTCACTGTGAACCTCGGATCGAAGGGCGTTATCGAACTCGAGCTTGTCTCAAGTGGGGAAAAGTGGGGACGCGGTCCGGCCAAAGACATTCACTCGTCACTTAAGGCGATGGTAGACAGCCCGGCGTGGCATCTGGTCAAAGCGCTTAACACCCTCGTGTCAGACGACGGCAACGTGATCATGATCGACAATTATCCGAAGCCGCTTCCGCTGACTGCTGAACAAAAAACGATGATCGAAAAAGTATCCAAGGTGCGTAGCGAAGCGCAGGCAAAGAAACAATACAGCGTGCAGCATTGGATTAATGACTTGCCGTGGGAGCAGGCGAACGAACGCCTCGAATCACAGCCGACTGTTAACATTGAGGGTCTCGTAGGCGGCTACACCGGTCCTGGCGGTAAAACGGTCTTGCCGCATCGCGCCGTCGCGAAAATCGATATGCGACTGGTGCCCGACATGAAAGCGGCCGATGCTCTTGCCGCGCTTAGGGCCCATCTGGCGAAGCGCGGCTTCGGCGATATCGAAGTGAACATGACCGGTGGATACGATCCGACAGAAACATCAAAAGATTCGGCATTGATCCAGGCGCAGTTGGCAACGTACAAAAAGTTCGGAATCGACGCGTTGCTCTGGCCGCGCAACGCCGGTTCGTATCCTGGTTACGTTTTCACCGGCGAACCGCTCAAGCTCGCGGCCGGACATTTCGGACTCGGCCATGGCAGCGGAGCGCATGCGCCCGACGAATATTACATCATCGAATCCACAAATCCCAAAATCCAGGACTTCGATGGTGCAACGATGTCGTTTGTTGAATACCTGTACGAATTGGCGAAACAGCAATGAGCGACAAATCGCCAGCTCTTGTTAGACCGGACGAAGGCCGCGTGCTGCATGCCTTTGGGCAGGAGGTCACGATTCTTCTGGATGGTGAACACACCAACGGAAGACTGACAGCCTGGATAAATGTAAATCCACCGGGTGACGGCCCCCCGCCGCATTCTCATTCAATTGAAGACGAGACATTCTACGTGCTCGACGGTCGCGCCGCGTTTCTCATGGACGGCGAGTGGCGCGAAGTTGGCCCGGGCGGGTCAGCGTTCATGCCGCACGGTTCCATTCACACGTTCAAAAACGTTGGTGATAAACCGTTGCGGATGTTGATCATGACGGTCCCTTCCGGTTTCGAAAAATTCTTTTGCCGCTGTGACCAGGAATTTGCCAAGCCCGGTGGCCCAGACATGTCACGCGTGCTCCAGATCAGCGAAGAGCACGGAATCCATTTTCAAAGCTAACAGGGTTCCGATGCCACTGAACCGGCAACCCATGGCTGCGGCTTGTCTCGTTGGATTCCGTAGATTGAAAGGCCTTTCGGGTCAGCGCTGCTGGCAACGATGGCGTCAATCATTCTACCAAATTCTTCCGTGTGCCAGTGTCTGCGTGCTCCCCACCATTGTTGTACACCGGGACAAGCCACCAAATCGCTCATTGTCCTTTCGACCCTGCGCCATGCCGGTTCCGTAAGAATACCGTCGCGGTGCGCGAAATACATCGCTTCGAAGTAGTTGACGAACCTGTTAAAGAACGCGCTAAATCTCAGCTTTGATACCGGATCGAGTTCGGTGAAAGATTGCGCCCCACGCAGGTAAATCTCACTGAGTTCGGCGCTATCGTGCAGAGCGTTTGTCATATCGCCCCACTGGACCGTGAGTGCATTTACCGCCGACACGCGCCGTTCCTTTGTTTGGGCTCTGATTTGGATAGCGAGATAAATTATCGAGGGAATGCCCACCAGCACAGCAGCCACTTGCCCAATCGCCCCGAGCATTTGCCAGTTCATATGAATTTTTCAGGATTGTGCGTGCAAAACATCCAGAAATTTGAGCACACGCAGGAAAGAAAACAAACGCGTTCCAAACCGTTCCCGATGGACGGGGGCAATCGGCTTTGAAACGCTCGCTGCGGCGAGCACCCATACAATTACGCTCGTTCAGGCCTCGCCGCACCAGGCAACAGCACGACTGGGCCGCGATTTGTGTCAGCAAGCTGGCGTTGTTTGCGCCCCAGCCAGATGCTGAGAACGCACCAGACTGCTCCAAGTGGAACCGCCACCCAGGAAATCCCAGCTAGCCCCAGTCCTAACCACCGCATTACCGCATAGGACCACGCGCCTATTTGGTCGCCCAAGCGGTAGCCGAATGTGTCGATCAAACTCTTGGCTTTGTATTTGTCTTCTCGTCGCAAAACGGTGAAGAGAACTTCGCGCGCTGGTCGAAGGAGCGCGAAGCCCGCAGCCCGCCGCAAAATCTGAAACGTCGCCAGGACGATGAGAATCGGCGCGACACCGATCGCCGCAAATCCGATCGCGCTCAAAAGCGGCATGAGCACCAGCGTAATTCCAACGCCAAACCACTTCATCAGGCGGCCGGTGAGTAAAATCTGAATCAGCACGGTAATCGTGTTCACTGCGATATCGATGTTCGCCAGGAACGATGTTCGCGCTGCCCGGTCCTGCAGTTGATGCCCTGTAAGATCAGATTGTTGAAAATACGCCCAGGTGTTTGTGAGCGTGTAGATGATGAGAAACAGCGCGAGACCAAGTAAGTAGGGAGATCGAGCAATATGTGTCGCGCCTTCCCAGAATTTGCCGCCGATTGGTTGCTCGTCTGTAGATTTCGTCATTGTAGGGGATGAGGATGTTCTCCCAGGGAAGCTGGCAGCTTCCCCTACAGCCGTGAAATGAGCAGGAAATCGACGCACGCATTGCGCGGCGACTTCCAACATGACCGCTGTGACGAGAAGGAAAAGTCCGGTGCTCAGCTTGCCGGCAAGCGAACTGGTGACCAAACCACCAACGATTCCGCCGATTGATCCGCCCACAGCAATGAATCCGAAAAGCCGCTTGGCTTGCTCCGGTGTGAAGACGTCAGCCATAAACGACCAAAACATTGTTGTGGCGAAAAGATTGAAGACGCTGACCCAAATGAAAAATATAGGCGCCAGAATCGTGCGTTCCTGCGCGGCCGGCATCCAGTGCATGAGGAGAAAGAACACAAAGAGATTCAGGATGGCGAAACGGTACGCAATCGGGATAAACCGCCGCCGCGACATCCGCGCGACGATGGCGGCATAAAGCGCGTTAGCGATCAGCATCCCGGTCAACGTACCGGTGTACATCCACGGGAGATTTTCAACGCCACGGTCGGCGCCGATCTCATCGCGGATCGGCCGGATGACATAATACCCGCCGAGAACGACAAAGTTGAAAACGCACGCCAGCAGCAGCGCGTGGATTTCGGCGGGCCTTACGTCGACGATTTTGGTGAAAAATTTTCTCATCCTGTAGCCGCGGCCCTCTGGGTCGCGCGCGCGCGTCGCACAGCGACGCGGCTACAATTTCTTCTTCTTCCACGCGGCAAGCACTTCAGCTTCACGTTCCGCTGACAGACCAGCTTTTGGATGCGATTGACGCTCCTGCGGAAGCGACTTGAACCAGGCAAGCGTATCGCGTGCGGTGACGTCGAGTGGTCGAAACGTCAGGCCTTTGCTCAAGGCGCGACTAATGTTCGTTCGCGCAACAGCATCATCTTTTCCAGTCCACACCGGCATGTCGGACCAGGGCTGCACTTTCTGCTCAATCAAAAATTCTTCGTTTACCCAGGTAAACTTAGCGGTCGATTTCAGCGCATCCTTAATTCCATCTAGCATTCCGCCCATACCAAAGGGTTTGGGAGGTCCGGTCGCGTTGTAAATTCCTGTCTCACGGTTCTCCGCCATGCGAATGGTCCATTCAGCAAGATCCCGCGCATCAATGAACTGCACCGGATCGGTTGGCTTTCCAGGCGCAAGCACTTCTCCCGCCCGATCGATGCGCACAGGCCAATACGTAAAGCGGTCGCTCTCGTCGCGAGGCCCCACGATAAGTCCCGGGCGAATGATCAAAGTTTTTCCTGGAAACCATTTCTCGGCTTCGCGTTCTGAGAGCGCCTTTAGCGGCCCGTAAGTTTTGAATCCCGATGCGCGCACCGCTTCAATCGACTCCTTGTACGGATCTGCACCTTCGTATTTTTCCGTCGGCGCATTTTCATCAGCGCCCTGCTTCGCCTCGCCGTAGACGGAAATGGTCGAAATGAACACATAGCGATCAACATTGCCTTTGAGCACTTGGGCGGCGTCACGCACCCAGGCGGGCAGCGTGGTCGGGTTGTCGATCACCACATCCCATTGCCGGTTTTTCAGCGCGTCGAGTTTACCGTTACGGTCACCAACAAGCTGCTCGACTGCAGCCGACAATTCGCCGGGGTGCGTCTTACCACGGTTAAATGTGGTCACCTTGTGGCCGCGACTCAGCGCATACTTGACTTGATATGGGCCAGTGAATCCGGTGCCGCCGAGAATCAGGATGCGCAGAGGTTTCACGGCGTTCTCCGCGAACAATGCCGTGGATCTCACACGCAACGCAAGCATTGTCGTCGTTGATATCTTGATGAAATGGCGCCGATTCATACTGCCATATAGCTGTTGTAAGGCGTCTGTGCCAGACACCGTTGGCGTTTCACAGAAACGCCATACAATGGAAATCGTGACGCGACGTGAAGCGGCGAAAATAATTGGGACTGCTGCGGCGGGTCTAATGTTCCCAACTGATGCATCAGAGGGAGAAACAAAAGGCGAATCATCAGCGATGCTGACCCGCGTTATTCCTACGTCTGGCGAGAAACTACCCGTCATCGGCCTGGGCACATGGAGAGCTTTTGATGTCGATCTTAGCGCAGATGTTCGAAACCAACTGCAAGACGTTCTGTCGCTGTTTGTGAAGCTTGGCGGCCGTATGATTGATTCCTCGCCGATGTACGGGCGCGCTGAGGGAGTGATTGGCGAGCTCACTTCTGCACTCGGTGTTCGAGACAAACTGTTTCTGGCAACCAAAGTTTGGACGAAGGGAAAGCAGAGCGGAATTCAATCAATGGAACGTTCCATGTCGCTTTTGCGGACGAACCGAATCGACCTGATGCAGGTGCATAATCTCGTCGATGTGAACACCCAACTCGCAACCCTGCAGGAATGGAAACAGCAGGGTCGCATTCGTTACACCGGAATCACGCACTACGAGTCCGGAGCTCTGAGCGAAATCGAACAACTAATGCGGAGCAAGAAATTCGATTTCCTCCAGATCAATTATTCGCTGATGGAACGCGAAGCCGAGGAACGCGTTCTGCCGTTGGCGCAGGAACGCGGCATCGCCGTGATCGCCAATCGGCCATTCGGTTCCGGGGATCTGTTCGGCAAAGTGCGTTCGAAACCGCTGCCAGACTGGGCGGCAGAATTTGATTGCCGCTCGTGGGCTCAATTTTTTTTGAAATGGATTGTGGCAACTCCAGCAATCACCTGCGCGATCCCCGCGACGGATAAGCCGCGTCATCTGGAAGATAATACGCAAGGCGGAATTGGCCGACTGCCCGATGCGAAACTGCGCCGTCGAATGACGGAACTTGTCTCATCTTTGTAGGTCCGCGCCAGTCATTTGCACATCTGGAGTAAGTCAAATTATAAATTTTTTCTTTGCGGGAAAAAATGCTTGCGGCATTGGCCGATCTAGGGAATAGAACGCGCGCTTTATGCGAAAACTTCTCACCCTCTCGTTCCTTGTACTAGGAGCGGCGGCATTTTGCCCTCATTCCGCCATCGCGATGCGATTCTCGGCGCCAACCCCTAAATTCAATTACACCGATTCCTCAGGCAAAAAACAATCGGTCGAAGTCGTGGACCAGTACTATCCAAAGAAGATCGTCCAGCCGATTGCCAAAGCAGATTCGCAGATTGACCCGAAATTGCGCCGGGCCGCCACTATTGCTGAGGAGCGCGCACGTGCGCACTCGCTGCGCAAGTGCTGGTGTTTTGTCAAGGAAGCGCTTGTTGCTGCGGGCGTAGTGAAATCGCGGCCGCAAACCCCCCTTGCAAAACAAGCGGGCCAGGAGCTGGTGAACAACTACGGGTTCAAAAAACTGCCCGTCTCAAATCCGTACGAAGCTCCTGTGGGATCTGTGTTGGTTTACGGTGCCAAGCGCGCGGCCGGTCATGTGGAGATTCGCACCGAGACGGGATTTGTTAGCGATTTTCGCTCGAAGATTCCATCGCGCCGTCCGCTGATTGGGGTGTTCGCGAAGAGTTAATTCGGAACTGCGCCCGCCGCGTCTAACCATCGTCTTCGGAGAAGACGATCCACCTGACCAAGATGGAACGCGTTGTCCTCAACGCGTTGCATAAGCGGCCCTGCCGCTTGATTGTTTCGGCCGTGAGCATCCGCGTCGCCATGTGGTCTGGTCCGCGAAATATTTCGACGGCCATGATGCGTGCATGGGGCAATCGAGACGACACCCTCGTTATCGATGAGCCGTTTTACGCCTATTACCTCAAAGTGACGAGTATAAAACATCCCGGCAGGGAGGAAGTAATCGCAACCGGCGAAACCGATTGGCGTAAAGTCGTTGCGAATCTCACCGGACCGATCACGAACGGCAAACGCATTTTCTTTCAGAAGCACATGACCCATCACCTATTGCCAGAAATCGATCGAGAGTGGCTCGGGGCTGTGACTAATTGTTTTCTGATCCGCGATCCGCGCGACGTGATTAATTCTTATGTTAAAAAGCGAGCGGACCCAGCGCTCGAAGACCTCGGTTTCGTGCAACAGGCACAAACTTTCGATTTCGTTCGAACACGTACGAATGCCATGCCGCCCGTGGTTGATGCGAGGGACGTGCTGGAAAATCCGGAGGGCACGTTGCGGCTGTTATGCGAAGCAGTCGGCGTCGAATTTAGCAAGTCGATGCTGTCGTGGCCATCAGGCCTGCGTGAGACCGACGGCATTTGGGCAAGGCACTGGTATGGCGAAGTGGCAAACTCGACATCATTTCAACCGTATCATCCGACTGCGAGCGAAGTTCCGGTGCGGCTGCGCGAAATTTATCAGCGGTGCTGTGAATGTTATCAGCGGCTTTATGAACACCGGCTCCATTGAAGGTCTCACACAAAGAAGACAACCGACACAATGTCCTCGAAATGAGATGGTAGACCTTCTGTGAGGTAACCCCAGATGCTTCAAAAATTCGACGAGCGAAATCGAAACCTTGTGGTAAACATTGACGGGGAATTGTTCCATCGCGACAACGCAGGGATCAGCCCGTTCGACTCGGCTGTGCAAGGCGGTGACGCGGTTTGGGAAGGACTGCGACTTTACAACGGGCGCATTTTCAAGCTCCACGAACACCTCGATCGGCTCGAGCGTTCAGCTCGCGCACTTTCGTTCGACGAAATTCCGCCGCGGGAAAAAATCATCGATGAAATCAAACGCACGCTCGCTGCAAACAAAATGCGCGACGGCGCGCATATTCGGCTGACGCTGACACGCGGAGTTAAGATCACTTCGGGCATGGACCCGCGACTCAACCAAAGCGGCCCCACTTTGATCGTACTCGCTGAACACAAGCCGCCGGTGTATGCGAAAACGGGCCTGAACTTGATCACGAGCAAGATTCGCCGCCCGCC
>Ga0310811_10013480_pt1 | contig 10649 bp, 8 predicted proteins | sample YCmetagenome_FD_207642 | JGI IMG/M metagenome (GOLD analysis project Ga0310811, IMG submission 207642) | Soil microbial communities from experimental microcosm in Duke University, North Carolina, United States - YC | ecosystem: Engineered > Artificial ecosystem > Soil microcosm > Unclassified ...
GGCGGCGCAACAGGCGGCGGCGCAACAGGCGGCGGCGCAACAGGCGGCGGCGCAACAGGCGGCGGCGCAACAGGCGGCGGCGCAACAGGCGGCACCACCAGCACCACTGACGCCGGCACCGGCGGAAGCACCGGCGCGGGTGGCGGCACGACCGACGCCGGCACCGGAGGCACCACCAGCACAACCGCCGGCGGCACCGGAGGCACGACCGACGGCGGCACCGGAGGCACCACCAGCACAACCGCTGGCGGCACCGGAGGCACCACCAGCACAACCGCCAGCAGCACCGGAGGCACCACCGACGGCGGCACCGGAGGCACCACCGACGGCGGCACCGGAGGCACGACCGATGGAGGCACCGGCGGCACCACCGGTGGAGGCACGACCGTCGGCGCCACCGGAGGCACGACCGTCGGCGCAACCGGAGGCACCACCAGCACGACCGACGGTGGCACGACCGGCGGCACCGGCACTACCAGTACCACCAGTACCACCGACGGCAGCACCACCAGCACCACCGACGGCGGCACGACCGGCGGCGGTGGCGGTGGCGGATGCGCCATGAGCGCAGGAGTGACGCAGAACGGGAACACCATCACCGGAACCTCCGGTAACGACACGATCGACTGCGGCGGCGTCCCGGGTGACATGATCATCTTGGGTATGGACGGCAACGACACCATCACCGCCGGCAGCGGCAACGTCTGGGTCGACGGCGGTGAAGGCAACAACACCATCACCGGTGGAACCGGCGTCGACACCCTCATCGGCTGGTCCGGCAACGACACCATCACCGGCAACATCCAGAGCACCATCGATGCCGGCCTGGGCGAGAACACCGTGACAGGAGGGTCGGGCCAGACTCCGGCTCAGGCAGCAGCAGCGGCAGCGGCTGATGCGGCGGCCGCAGCAGCGGCGGCCAATGCGGCACCAGCGGTTGAACCGACCGTCCCGGGAGCGCTCGTCCCGAGCGAACCAACCGTCCCAGCAGCGCTCATGGCGTCCGCGCCGACCGTCCCGGGAGCGCTCATCCCGTCAGAACCAACCGTCCCGGGAGCGCTCGTCCCGACCGCGCCGACCGCGCCGACAATGCCCATCCCGACCGGGCCGACCGTCCCAGGAGTGATCGTCCCGACCGAACCGACCGTCCCCGGAGTGCCCAGCATCCCGACCGAACCGACCGTCCCCGGAGCGCCCAGCATCCCGACCGAACCGACCGACCCCGGAGCTCCCAGCATCCCGACCGTGCCTAGTGTCACGGCCGGAAAGAGCAGCACGGCTGACAAGAGCGTTCCGACCGAGCCGAGCGTCACGATCGGAAAGAGCAGCTCAACCCCCAAGAGCGTCACGTCGGGAAAGAGCTCCAGCTCGACGGACAAGGCCAAGTCAACCCGCAAGCCCAGCTCGACCGACAAGCCCAAGTCCACCGACAAGCCCAGCTCACCCAGCAAGCCCAGCTCACCCAGCAAGTCCAGCTCGTCCGACAAGTCCGGCTCGTCCGACAGGTCCAGCTCGTCCGACAAGTCCGGCTCGTCCGACAAGTCCAGCTCATCCGACAAGCCCACCGACAAGCCCAAGCCCACCGACAAGCCCAGCTCGGACAAGTAGGGCTCTGGCAGAAGGAACCGCGGCTGGCCACGGAATCGGGACTGCACCGGTTCCCTAGGTCCGCACCATGAAGGCACGTGTGGCTCCAACCTCCTGACGAGGTTGGAGCCACACGTGTCTGACGGCATTGGCGAGCGTTCGGGCCCTAGGCGAGCCCCAAGTCCTCGGCGGCTCCCCCACCCGGTGAGGCCGGGCGGCGCTCTCCGAGTGGGAGGGCCCGGCCGCACTCCTGCTCAGGCTCGTGTGAGCGGCCCGATCGTCACCGCCACCGACCCGCACGGCACATACACACCTCGCGCTGCGTGTCGCAGGTGAAACCGGTTGTGGGCCTGGCGTTCGCGGCCGCGCAACGACGGCGACCGCCGCCATGTAGCTGACCGCTCTCTCAGCGCGCCCCCTGGTCTTCCCCGGGGTACGCGCCGGACGGGCCCCGTGCGCCGAAGCCGGCGCCCGCTCAGCCCACAGCGCCGACGCGGGCCATCTGGTCGGGGCAGTAGGCGCCGGCGGCCGCGCCGAGCGCGGTCGATACGTCGTCCACGGCGTACGCCTTCCCGATGCTGGCCAGTGCGATCTGGTCCGGGTTGGCCCCACCACGCAGCTGGTCGCAGAGCGAGTGCCCGGTCTTGATCAGGTCGTCATCGCTGGTGCCGGCGAAGGCGGGCTGCTGGCGCACCGTCTTGAGGAAACCGACGTCGGCGGCGGACCGTTCGACCGGCGCGGTCGGCGCGGCCGAGGGGCCCGGCGAGCCGGAGACGAGCAGGGCTGTGACGCCGACCCCGGCCGCGACGAGCGCCATACCGGCGATGACTGCACCGCGCTTCGACGGGCGGCTCGCGGGCAGAGACTCGGAGGCATCCCCGGTGCGCGGGCTCGGGATGACGCCGGGCGGCAGCGATTTGAGGTCGTCGACCCGGGCGGCAGAGCTCGCAGACTGCTCGGTGGTCATCGTGTAGACCCCTTTTCTCCCCCACCGTGGGGTTTGAAACCCGACGGTGACATCGTCCGTTCACCTACCGTTGCAATCGATGACAGACTAGCGGTCGCGGTAACACGCGCATTAGTTCGTTTGAGTGACAGCAGACTCTGTAGTGGTAACCCGGTGCCCCGCCATTCTCCCGGCTAAAGTCGACACGGTGAAGCCCCCTGGTCTGGCCCGGCTCAGCCCGCTGCAGCGGCTGCGTGAACCAGCCTGGCCCGCCCAGCCGCCCCGCTGGAGGGACGCCGAGCCCGGGGTCATCGGCGCCGCCCTGGATCGTGCCCTCTCCAGGGCTTCGGGTAACTGGTACGTCTACGGGTCCAGCCGCGAGGTGCGGGACGGTCGGACGATGGGCCGCACCGTGGCCGGCCTGGAACTCGTCGCCTGGAGGGACTCGGGCGGAACCGCGCACGTCGGCCCGGGCGCCTGCCCGCACCTCGGGGCTCCCCTGTGCCGGTCCCCGGTCGTGGACGGGCGGTTGGTGTGCCACTGGCACGGACTCACGCTCGCCGCCGGCGGGCAGCCCGGCTGGCGGCCCTACCCCACCTACGACGACGGAGTGCTGGTGTGGGTCCGGCTCGACGGGCCCGGAGGTGAGTCCGCGCTGCCCACGCCTCCGGTGCCCGACCGGCCACCTGTCTCGGACAGCGTCGTCGAGGTGGCCACCGTGGTCGGGCGCTGCGAGCCCTCCGATGTGCTGGCCAACCGCCTGGATCCCTGGCACGGGTCCTGGCTGCACCCGTACGCGTTCGCCAACCTGCAGGTGCTCTCCACCCCGACGCCGGACGACGACCGGTTCGTGGTGGAGGTCAGCTACCGGGTCGGCGGCCGGTTCGGGGTACCCGTGACCGCCGAGTTCACCTGCCCGGGCCCGCGCACCGTGGTGATGAGGATCGTGGACGGCGACGGCGCCCGCAGCGTGGTGGAGACCCACGCGACGCCGCTGGGTCCCGGGCCGGACGGGGTGGCCCGGACCGCCGTCATCGAGGCGACCGTCGCCTACTCCGAGCGCAGGGGGTTCGCGCTGGCCAGAGCGGTGGAGCCGATCCTGCGCCCGTTGATCCGCCGGGCCGCGATCCGGCTGTGGCGCGACGACATCGAGTACGCGGAGCGCCGCTACGAGCTGCGCATGCGCGGCTGACCCGGGCTGGATCCGACCTGCGCGGAGCGAACCGGCTCAGAGCGGGCGGCGGCCCACGAACGTGTGCACGATCCCGCTCTGCCAGCCCGGCATGGTCTGTGTGCGCAGGTCGGTGAAGCCGGCCCGTCCCATCCGGGCCTCGAAGGCGCGCGCCCCGTCGAACCCTCGGACGCTGTCCCACAGGTACCGGTAGAGGCCGGGGTCGCGGGTGACCAGCGCACCCGCCGGGATGATCACCGTCCAGCACACACCGGTCCATACCAGCCGGGCGCGCCGGGAGTCGGCCACCGAGTACTCGTGCACCGCGATCGGGGCGCCCGGCCTGAGCAGCGACCGCAAGCTCGCCAGCCCCGCGTCCGCGTCGGGCAGGTTGCGCACCAGGTACGCGGCCAGGATCCCGTCGAAGGACTCCGGCCCGCCGACCGCGTTGCCCGCGTCGTCCGACGCGGTGTCGATCTCGTCGAGCCGGGCCCGCACGAACGACACCGAAGCCGGCCACTCCTTCGAGCGCGCCTTGGCGATCATGCCCGCGGAGCCGTCCACCCCGACGATCGTGGCCAGCGGGGCCACCGAGAGCAGGGCCGCGGTGGAGGCACCGGTGCCGCAACCCACGTCCAGCAGCCGCAGGCCCTCACCCTTGTTCGGCAACCCCATCCGCTGCGCCGACAGCCGCAGGTGGTCGTGGTAGCCGGGGTTGGCGCCGACCAGCAGGTCGTAGCCGCGCGCGGCCGCGTCGAAGGCGTGTGGGACGGCTTCCTTGGTCTCGGGCGTCGGACGGGTCACCGTCGTCGTCAGCCGGCCTGATCAGGAGCGATCATCGCCAGCTTGGCCAGCATGTCCTTGGCCCGTTCGGCGTTCCGCGGCTGGCTGAGCACGTCGTAACGACCGGCCACGAGCTGGCTGGACGAGGTGAAGTCCCGGCGACCCTTGGTGGCCGCGTAGCCCAACGCCGCGAAGATCATGCTGAACAGCACGCCGCCGACCACACCGACGGCCAGCGCGGCGTAGTTGTTGTTGAAGTAGGACAGCAGCGCGCCGACGAACAGGCCCATCCAGATGCCGTTGGCGGCGCCCTGGCCGAGCACACGCTTCCAGGTCAACCGTCCGATGACCCGTTCCACCAGCATCAGGTCCACGCCGACGATGGTCACGTCCCCTACCGGGAACTCGTTGTCGGCCAGGTAGTCGACGGCCCGCTGCGCCTCTTCGTAGGTGGCGAACGAGCCCACCGGCCAGCCGGTCGGTGGGGTGGGCAAGCTGGTCAGGCCGGGGTTCTGGGTTCTCCCCGGGCCGCCATACGGTGTGGTCACGGTGCAAACTCCCTGATTCGAGGTTGTGCACCCGCCATCATGCCGCTTTCGGCCTGATTACGCCGTTGGGGTAGCCCCCGCGGGAGCTAACGGCTCTTGTACTCCTTCAGCAGACCGCGGCTGATGATCGTCTTCTGGATCTCCGAGGTGCCCTCGCCGATCAGCAGGAACGGCGCCTCGCGCATCAGGCGCTCGATCTCGTACTCCTTGGAGAACCCGTAACCGCCGTGGATCCGGAACGACTCCTGGGTGACCTCCGCGCAGTACTCGCTGGCCAGCAGCTTGGCCATGCCGGCCTCGACGTCGAACCGCTCCCCGGAGTCCTTCAGGCGGGCGGCGTTGACCATCATCCCGTGCGCGGCCTCGACCTTGGTGGCCATCTCGGCCAGCTTGAACGCGATGGCCTGGTGCTCGGCGATCGGCTTGCCGAAGGTCTGGCGCTGCTGGGCGTACTCGATCGCCAGCTCGAAGGCGCGGATGGAGATGCCGCAGGCGCGGGCGGACACGTTCACCCGGCCGACCTCGACACCGTCCATCATCTGGCCGAACCCGGCGCCACGCTTGCCGCCCAGGACCTTGTCACCGCTGATCCGGAAGCCGTCGAAGACCGCCTCGGTGGTGTCGACGCCCTTGTAACCCATCTTGTCCAGCTTGCCCGGGATGGTCAGGCCGGGCATGACCTCGCCGTAGCCCTCGGGCTTGTCGACCAGGAAGCAGGTCAGGTTCTTGTGCGGCTTGTCGCTGCCTTCGTCGGTCTTGACCAGCAGCGCGATCAGGTTCGAGGTGCCACCGTTGGTCAGCCACATCTTGGCGCCGTCGATGACGAAGTCGTCACCGTCCTGCTTGGCGCGCGTCTTGATGGCCGCGACGTCGGAGCCCAGGTCAGGCTCGGACATGGAGAAGGCACCGCGGATGGCCCCTTCGGCCATCTTGGGCAGGTAGTGGGCCTTCTGCTCCTCGGTACCGTGGTGGGTCATCATGTGCGCCACGATGAAGTGGGTGTTGATGACACCCGAGACGCTCATCCAGCCCCGGGCGATCTGCTCCACCACCAGGGCGTAGGTCAGCAGCGACTCGCCGAGACCGCCGTACTCCTCGGCGATGGTGAGCCCGAACAGGCCCATCTCCTTCATCCCGTCCACGATGTCCTGCGGGTAGGTGTCGGAGTGCTCCAGCGCCTGGGCGTGCGGAATGATCTCCTTGTCCACGAACGAGCGGACGGTGGAGAGGATCTCCTGCTGGACGTCGGTGAGTCCGGCGGTCTGGGCGAGCTTGGCCATCGTTGTTCCTTAGTTCAGATGGAATGCGGGGCTGGTCAGGACTCCGGCGGGGACCAGCGGTCGCCTCGGGTCATGCCGGCCGCCCGGCCCTTGTTGGCGATCACCAGCGCCATCTTGCGGGACGCCTCGTCGATCATCTCGTCACCCAGCATCGCGGCGCCCTTCTTGCCGCCGGCCTCGGAGGTGCACCAGTCGTAGGCGTCGAGGATGTTCTCGGCGTGGTCGTAGTCCTCCTGGCCCGGGCTGAACACCTCGTTGGCGGCGTCCAGCTGGCCGGGGTGCAGCACCCACTTGCCGTCGAAGCCCAGCGCGGCGGACCGTCCGGCGACCCGGCGGAACCCGTCGACGTCCTTGATCTGCAGGTACGGGCCGTCGATCGCCTGCTTGTCGTAGGCGCGGGCGGCCATCAGGATGCTCATCAGGATGTGGTGGTAAGCGTCGCCGACGTCGTAGCCCGGGGGCTGCTCGCCGACCACCAGGGACTTCATGTTGATGCTGGCCATGAAGTCGGCCGGGCCGAAGATGATGGTCTCGACGCGGGGGCTGGCCGCCGCGATGGCGTTGACGTTGGTCAGGCCCAGGGCGTTCTCGATCTGCGCCTCGATGCCGATGCGGCCGACCTCGTAGCCGATGGTCTTCTCGATCTGGGTCATCAGCAGGTCCAGCGCGACGATCTGCTGCGGCGTCTGGACCTTGGGCAGCATGATGCAGTCCAAGTTCGCGCCGGCACCCTCGACGACCTCGACGACGTCGCGGTAGGTCCACTCGGTGGTCCAGTCGTTCACGCGGACGACGCGGGTCTTGTTCTCCCAGCCGCCCTCGTTCAGGGCCGCGACGATCGTCTTGCGGGCGTCGGCCTTGGCCAGCGGCGCGCAGGCGTCCTCCAGGTCGAGGAAGACCTGGTCGGCGGGCAGGGTCCGGGCCTTGTCGATGAACTTCTGGCTCGAACCGGGTACCGCCATGCAGGATCGACGAGGGCGGTTACGGTTCACGCTGCTCACTCCGGGGCCTCCACGGTCTCCAAGTCATGGCTCGGCCCGCAATGGCGGGCTCCGCTGACACGCTCTGGCCGCTGATGCTCGCACGACCACTCGTCCCATGCTGCCCGAGGTGACTGGTTTCTCACCCCGACGCTCGTGATCTACCTCCCAGGAGTGTCCCACCCCCTCGCATGGGGCACCTAGATCCGAGTGGTCGATTCCTCCGACCCGCACCCCGCCGCACCCCGCCGCACCCCGCCGCACCCCGCCGCACCCCGCCGCACCCCGCCGCACCCCGCCGCACCCCGCCGCACCCCGCCGCACCCCGCCGCACCCCGCCGCACCCCGCCAGGGTGATCATCAGGGCACCACCGCTGTCACCGCCGGCCCGGAGCAGCGCTGGTGCCCTGTTGATCGAGACCATCGTTGGCGATCGCGAACGGAAACGACCATCCCGGCCACCGGAGGCCGTCTGTCCGTCGATGCTGCGACCGTGCATAGCGACGTCTTTCTCGGGACCGAGGCGATCGCCCGCGGCGCGGTCACACCCGCCTCGCTGCGCGGGTCGCGGTTCCAGCGCCTGCTGCCCAACGTCTACGCGCCGTCGTCGCTCGTCCCCGACCTGGCGCTTCGCTCTCGGGCCGCGTACCTCTGGGCGTCCGGGCGAGGGGTGCTCACCGGGTACTCCGCCGCCGAGCTGTGGAGCGCGCGCTGCGCACCGGTGGACGCTCCGGTCGAGCTCACGATCGCCGGCGAGCACGTCCGGGCTCCGGCGGGGGTGCTCATGGGCCAGTTCGCGCTGGCCGGGGACGAGCGGCTGCGTCGCTTCGGTGTGGAGTTGGCCACTCCACTGAGAACCGCGTACGACCTGGCCAGGAAGGGGACCCTGGTCGACGCCGTGGTCGCCGTGGACGCGCTCACCGGCCGTTTCGGCTTCACCCCGTCCGAACTCGTGGAATTCGCCCAGCGCTACCCCTGCGCTCGGGGCACCCGCCGACTGCCCGAGGTCGCATCTCTGGTCGAACCGGGCGCGGAGTCCGCGATGGAGACGCGGTTGCGGCTGGTCATGGTGCTCGCGGGCCTGCCTCGTCCGGTGGTGCAGTACCCGGTGGTCGACGAGCGTGCCCGCGTCGTGGCAACCGTGGACCTCGCCTACCCCGAGGAGTTGGTGGCGATCGAGTACGAGGGGGCCGACCATTTCACCGACCTGCGTGTCCGGCGCGACGGGGGGAGGTACACGCGGCTGGCCGCTCTGGGTTGGCGGGTCTACCGCTACTTCGCGGGCGACGTGTACGGCCGACCCGAGCAGATCGTCCGCGACATGCACCTGGCGTTGACGACCCGGGCGATTCCCCCTCGCCGCCGACACGCGTGACCCACCGCTCGGCAGACCACCGTTCCAGTGATCAACAGGGCACCAGCGCTGCTCGGAGGCCCCGCCGGCAACGCTCATGCCCTGATGATCATGGGAGGGGGCGGGGAGCAGAGAACCGACGTTCAGAGGGGGGCGCGGCGACGAGAATGCGGCGGCAGACGGACGGCCGGACGCGGCGGACGGGGGCGGACGGAGGACGCGGCGGACGGGGGCGGACGGGCGCAGGACGCGGCGGGCGGCGGCGGCCCTGACTGCCGGAAACGACCGTCAGGGCAGCGGAGGGATTGCGATCGTGCCGGTGGACACGGGCACCACGTCACCGCCGACCGAGGTCCGCACGGTCCGACCTCCCGAAGCCTCCACCCGCAGGTCCAGGCGGGAGGGGCGGCCCATCTCGGCGCCCTGGGCGATCGTCACCTCCGACACCCCGTCGGCCGGCAGCAGACCCCGCGAGACCAGCCACACCCCCAGTGCCACCGCCGCCGAACCGGTCGCCGGGTCCTCCGGGACGCCCTGGGCCGGGGCGAACGTCCGCACGTGGGCCCGGCGCTCGCCGGGATCGAACGCGACGATCGCCAGGCCGGTGCCCTCGGCCCGCCCAGCGAGGTCGGCCGAGGTCGGAAGCGTGGCGCGGGCGACCGCATCGGCACGGACGGCGAGGAACGTCCATTCCAGACCCGCCCCCGCGGGCTGGGCGGCCGCCCGCCCGTCCGGGCCGCCCGGGTCGACGTCCTCCGGACCGAGGCCCGCCGCGGCGGCCAGCGCGGCGGCGTCCAGCACCGGCCCCAGCGTCGGCTCGCCCCCGTACACGCGCGCGCCGCTCGCCGAGACGGTCACCGGCAGCAGCCCGGCGCCGCACTCCTGCACGGCGTCGCCGAGGCCGATGACGCCGTCGCGGCCCAGTACCCAGGCCACCCCGACGCTGGGGTGTCCGGCGAAGGGCAGTTCGCTGGCCGGGGTGAAGATCCGCGCCCGGTAGTCGGCACCCGCCTGGCCGGCGGATCCGGTCGCGGGCAGCGGGAACACCGTCTCGGAGAGGTTGAACTCCCGGGCCAGCGCCTGCAGCTGGGAGGTCTCCAGACCGGTCGCACCATGCACCACCGCGAGCGGATTGCCTGCGAACGGCCGGTCGGCGAACACGTCCACGACGTCGAACCTGAGTGCTGCCATGACCGGTGACGCTAACCTCATCCCTGTGGCAACGGCGAGGGTGTTTGTGGCGCAGATGGTCGGCCTCGCTGTTTACGGACCCGACGGCGAGCGGATCGGCAAGGTGCGTGACGCCGTCGCGGCCCTGCGGGTCGACGACTCCCCTCCCCGGGTGCTGGGTCTGGTCGTAGAGCTGCTGACCCGGCAACGGATCTTCGTCCCGATGCTGCGGGTGACCGCGATCGACCCCGAAGCGGTCACCCTGAGCACCGGGATGGTCAACCTCCGCCGGTTCGCGCAGCGGCCCAACGAGGCGCTGGTGGTGGGCCAACTGCTGGACGCACCGGTGCGGCTGCGGGAGTCGGACCTCGAGGTGCTGGTCGTCGACGCGGCGATCGAGCCGACCCGTTCCCGGGACTGGGTGGTCGGGCGCCTCGCGGTCCGCGAACGGCGCCGCGGCCGCCTCACCCGGCGCGGTCAGGTGCAGGTGGTGGACTGGTCGTCGGTGGTCGGGCTGACCCTGTCGGGTGCCGATCAGGGCGCGGAGCGGCTGCTCGCGGTCTTCGAGGGCATGCGCGCCGCCGACGTGGCCGCCGCGCTGCGGGAACTGCCGGAGAAGCGCCGTCATGAGGTCGTGGACGCGCTGCACGACGAGCGGCTGGCCGACGTGTTCCAGGAGCTCTCGGAGCACGACCAGCGGGATCTGCTGCGCCACCTGGACTACGACCGGGCCGCCGACGTGCTCGAGGCGATGGACCCCGACGACGCGGCCGACCTGCTGGGTGAGCTGTCGGAGACGGAGTCCGACCGGCTGCTGGAGCTGATGGAGC